>JADMIO011432753.1_pt1 | contig 63546 bp, 53 predicted proteins | sample 8958161 | NCBI WGS metagenome assembly JADMIO01 (sample SAMN16585339, study PRJNA669376) | soil metagenome | isolation source: Crop rotation soil | place: USA: Cullars Rotation, Alabama | collected 2011
CGCGACAACTTGTCCACGTGGAATTCTAAGCTTAGGATCCCAATGTGCTGGAAAGAAGAATGCTGATCAGTGGCTCCCTTGTTTCCGAGAACGGTAATTCCTTGATTGACGACTTTATTATTCAAATCCAATTCTTTTCCCAAGGACTCCATGATTAGTTGCTGGAGGTATTTGGAAAACAGCTCCAGCCTGTCTTTATAAGGCAAAACAACCATGTTTTTAGATCCATTACCGTTACCTGACTCAAACCAAGCCAGAGATAACTGCGCAGCCGGATTTGATTTAACGTTCGCTATTCTAGTCAATGCATCACTGGCTCGGGCACCAGACAGCATTGCGTCGATTTCAAAGCCTTGCAAAGCTGACGGCAACAGGCCAACCGCAGATAATTCACTTGTGCGACCACCAACCCAGTCCCACATGGGAAAGCGCGCCACCCAATTATTTGTAACCGCGATTTTATCCAGTTCACTGCCATCGGTAGTGACAGCAACTGTATGTTTGCCAAAATGCAGTCCGCTTTTTTCGTAAGCAGCTTTGGCTATTAGCATTCCATTTCTAGTCTCTTTCGTCCCGCCAGATTTGGAAATAACGATGCAAAGGGTGCGGTTTAATTCTGCACCAATGGTTGCCAGCACCCGATCCATGCCATCGGGATCGGTGTTATCAAAGAAAAACGGCTTTAGTTTATCAGTTCGCGGATCGCCGAGCGCATTGGCGACAAATTGAGGGCCAAGTGCGGATCCTCCAATACCAACGAGCAGGAAGTTTTTAAAAGCGCCACCTTCACCAACAATTTCTCCTTTGTGGATTTTTGAGGTGAATTCTTTTATGTTAACGTTTGCGCTTTCAATTTCTTGGCGAATTTCCGCCGTTGGCGCGATATCAGGAAAACGCAACCAATAATGGCCGACCATGCGTTTTTCATCCGGATTGGCAATCGCACCTTTTTCGAGTGCGGCCATGTCGGCAAACGCTTTTTGTATCTTAGGCTCCATGGTGGCAAAGAATGCATCGTCCACATTCATGCGGCTCAAGTCCACGGCCAGTCCAAGGGTGGGGAATTCGGTGTAATATTTTTGAAAACGTTCCCACCACTGTAATTTTGAGTAATTCATATAAAAATATCCGGCTGCGATTGAATGATTTTGCTTCCGGTTCTGGCAAGAAAATTCGCGGAGTAATTCGACCGCGAAGAGCAGGGCACTGAAGAAGAGTCAATTCACCGGCAGCGTGATTCGCATCGTGGTGCCGCGACTGGGACGGGAAAGAATCCGGATCTGACCGTGATGCGTTTCGATGACACGTCCGACGATGGCCAAGCCGAGGCCAGTGCCTTTGGCTTTGGTCGTCGCGAGCACGGTTTTAAAAGCGCGCTGCTGTTGCTCTTTGCTCATGCCGGCACCGGTATCCTTGAAGGAGACCGCCACCTGTGCCGATTCCAACACGACGGTTTTGATGGTGAGCGCACCACCGTCGGGCATCGCCTCAGCCGCGTTCAAAATCAAATTCAGAAACGCCTGCTCCAATTGTGGTGCGTCACCGAGCACCAGCGGCAAATCTGCCTGCAAGTCACGGATCAGTTTTACGCCTTGGTTGGCCAGTTTGTGCCGCACGAGCAAACTCAATTCATCAATCAAATCATTCAAGTTCACTGGCGCAAAGCTCGGCTCGGTGGTTCGCGCAAAGTCGAGAATCTGCTCCACGATTTTGTTCAGGTGCTCAATTTTGGATTCGATGACCCGTGCATCCTTGGCCCGCGGATCCTTCGCGTCAAACTTCAAATCCAACGAGTGATACAGCAGCTTCATCACCGTCAGTGGATTGCGGATTTCGTGCGCAACCTCCGCCGCGAGCAGGCCGAGCGCGGATAGCTTTTCGTTCTGGCGCAATTGCTCCTCCACGTCCACGACGCGTTCGTAGAGCCGCGCCTTTTCAATCGCAATGGCGGAAAGTTCCGCGAGGGCGGACAGGATTTTTATTTCCTCGTTGGAAAAACTGTAATGTCGCGCCGTATAAACATTCAGCGTGCCGATGGCCTGGTCGGCAAAAATCAGCGGCACGCTCAGCAAGGACACGAGATTTTCGCGACGGGCCAGATTGACATTCTGATAGCGGGCATCGGACTGCACGTTGGCAACCTGCTGCGATTTTTTTCGGCGAACAACTACGCCCAGCAGGCTTTCCTCCACGCTCAAGCGGGGTTTTTTGATGTAGGCTTCGCCGGCACCGTAGCTGGCGCGCAGGTCGAGCCACTCGCGCGTCTCATCCAGCAGCATCAGCGAACACATCCGCGCCCGCATCAATTCACACGCTTCCTTCGTGATCGCGCGCAAAGCCTCGTCGAGATTCAACGTCGAGTTAATCGTGCGGCTCACGCTCGCGAGCGTCTCGAACAGCATGACTTTCAGGCGCAATTGTTCGTAGAGCCACGTGTTGTGGATCACCTTGGCCGCCTGCACGGCGAGTTCCTGCAACAGCTCCAGGTCTTCCGCCGAAAATGCGTCCGTGCGTTCCGAATCCACATTGATGACCCCGCGCACCTCGCCCTGGACTTCGAGCGGCACCGCCAGTTCCGAACGCACGCCCGAACGCACGCTGACGTAGCGTTTGTCTTGCGTTACGTCGCCGACGCGCGCCGGCTTGCCGGTTTGCGCCACCCAGCCGGTGACGCCCTCGCCAACGCGCAATTTTATTTTCCGCGCCGCCGAGGAAAGATTCTGGGCGGCGTGGATCTCGAGAATGTTCGTCGTGGGATTGATGAGCACCAACGAGCCGGACGACGCGCGCATCACGCGCACCGCCTCGCTGACGATCAACTGCAAGGCCTCCTGTGAATCGAGCGTGGAATGGATGACGTTGCTGACCTGATACAACAGGCTCAAACGCTCCGGTGAAAACTTCGGCTTGTGAATTGGCTCGCTCACTTGGTCGAGAAACTAAAGCTCAACGCACGCGCAACGTCAAAATGATTCCGACGACCGCGAAGATAAAATTTGGCAGCCACGCCGCCAGCCAGCCCGGCAGACGACCGCTCATGCCGAACGCGAGGCTGACCTGTTGCAGCACAAAATAGGAGAAGCAGATGAAAATGCTGCCCGCCACGCCGAAGAAAAGATTTCGCCGGCCCGATTGCGCACCAAAGGGAATCGCCATCAACACCACGATCAGGCACGTCCACGGCGCGGCGATGCGTCCGTGAAATTTTGTCAACAGCCGGCCCGCGTCCTTGCCCGAGAGATTGGGGTTCTGCCGCAGATACGGCCACAAATCGGAGAGCGGAATATCGGCGCTGCGCGACGCCAGCAAACCCGTGGCATCGCTGAATTTGATTTCCAGGCGGATTTGTTTCGGCGTTTCACTAAATTCCGGCATCGCCAGAATGTTGGTTGAACCCGCAGGCACCAGATTCCCGCCCGGGCCGGTCTGTTCAAACATCTGTGCGTTGGAAAAAACCCAGACACCGTTCGTGTAACCGGCGCGTTCCGCCTTCATCGCGCGCCAGGAACCGTCCGGCAACGTCCATGTCACGTTCGGGTTGACCATCGTGGCCGCGACCGTGTCATATTCGCCGATCTGCCAGATACGCCGGGCGCGGGCATTGCGAAAACCGACGTTGGTGAAATGCGTTTTGCTTTTGGGGCTGAGATCTTTTTTGATATGGCGCGTCAAAATTTCCGCCGACCATTTCTGGCAGGCCGGCACCGCCACCTCGTTCATCGCCAGATAGACCGCGCTCGCCAGCAGCCCGACCACGAAATACGGCGCGCACAAACGCCACAGGCTGATGCCGGCGGCGCGCAACGCGGTGATCTCGTTGTGCCGCGCGTGATGCGTCAGTGCGTAGAGCAACGCCAGCAACAGCAGCACCGGCAGCACGAGAATGAAAAATTCCGGCAGGCTCGCGATGCAGAATTCCACCGCGTCGCCCAGATGCAGCTTGGCCTCGCGCATGTCGTCCAGCTTGGTGAAGAAGAAAAAGGAGATCCAGACCGCGAGGAAACCGCCGAGGCAGCCAGCCAGCGGCGTCAGCAATTCACGGAAAAAATATCGGTCATGCAACCGCATGGTGTGGTCAGGTTAAACGGCGCGGGACGGGCGGGGCAAGTTTTGTCGTGGCTGACGGCGAAGTTGGTCAGCCCGCCTACGCTGCGCTCCCGCCTACGCTTTGCTTCGGCGCGGCGAGTCGGCGCGGCAGCCTTCACTTTCACTTCGTTCAAAGCGAAGGTTAAAGGCGTTTCTTGGCAAAAGCCCGGCCAGAAGCGGTTTTCAGATACCTTTCAAATTCTGCGGCACGCTCGCGATCCGCAAACGCCATGGCTGTCTTGATTTTCCAAGGACGAAATTTTGCCGTGTGAGACACATCGCCGTTATTATGTTTTTGGAGACGGGAATGCAAGTCGTCGGTCAAGCCGACATAGAAGCGAGCGGCAAATAGTTCGCTTTGCAGAATATAGACGTAGGAAAACTGCATTTAGAACACGTTTGGATTAGGCCGAAAACCGCCAGCGCTGCAATTTGGCTGGCTTGCCGAGCCGTAGCTCATGGCGGAAGAGAGTTTTGCCCGCCTACGCTGCGCTTCGGCGCGGCAGCCTTCACTTTCACTTCGTTCAAGCGAAGGCTGGTGGGTTGGCGGGGACTCGAACCCCGGACCAATGCCTTAAAAGGGCACTGCTCTACCAACTGAGCTACCAACCCAACAGGGCGCAGGAAACTAGATGAAAACCGCCCAAAAGCAAGATTATTTCCCGCACTTTTGCACCACTCCGCATACGATTTTTGCCCGCCGCGAAAAATTTTATTTCCATTTCCACCCGCACCTGCGTTAGATTTCGGCATCAGAACGATGACGAGCATCAAGTTTTGGGGCGTCCGCGGCTCGATACCCACGCCGGGGCCGGGCACCGTGCGCTACGGTGGCAACACCTCCTGCGTCGAAATCCGGTGCGACAACGACATCATCATTCTCGACGCCGGCACCGGACTCCGCAAACTCGGCAGCTCCCTGCTCGAGGAATTCAAACGCAAACCGCTCAATCTCACCCTCCTCATCTCGCACACCCACTGGGATCACATCCAGGGACTGCCGTTCTTCGGGCCGCTTTACGAATCCCGCTGCCGGCTGCGCATCCTTGGCGGCGAAGGCGCCAGCACCGGCCTCGTCTCCGCGCTCACCGGCCAGATGGAGAGCACCTATTTTCCCGTGCCCTTCTCCAAGCTGCCCAGCAACATCGAGATCGAAGAGCTGCGCGATTTTAATTTCTCCCTCGGCGCCACGCTCGTCAGCGCGCAACGCGCCAATCATCCCGGGTTCACCGTCGGCTACCGGTTGTTTTCGCCCGATGGCGTGATTGTTTTCTTTCCCGACACCGAACCGCGTCCGGGCGGGGACGACCGCGACATGCTGGATTTCATCCGCGATGCCGACGTGCTCATCCTGGATTCCCAATACGACCGCGCCGAATACAAGACCCACACCGGCTGGGGACACGGCTGCGTGGATGATTCCGTGGCGCTCGCGCTCAAGGCCGGCGTGAAAAAGCTTGTCCTCTTCCATCACGACCCCGACCACGACGACCAGACGATTGATGCGTTTGTGAAATATGCCCGCCGGCTGGTCAAAAAAGCCAAGGGCAAACTCAAAGTGGAAGCCGCGCGCGAGGGGATGATGATTCAACTTGGTGGGAAAAGTTCGCGGTGAAAATATGGCCGTTCAATATCATCTGGGAAAATTCCCGCCCAAGGAACTGGATTGGGCCAAGCTCATTCCTTTGATTGGCCCGGCGAGCGCAGGCTTAGCACGATATGAGGGATTGCTGTCTGCGATTCCCAATGTCCATGTGTTATTGTCGCCGCTGACTACACAAGAAGCTGTGTTGTCGTCCAAGATCGAGGGCACTCATGTCACAATGGGCGAAGTGCTGGAAATTGAGGCGGGCGGACAACCGGATCTTTTTTCGAAAACAAAACGTGACGATGCGGAGGAAGTTCTAAATTACCGGGAGGCGATGCGGGCCTGCGTGAGTGAAATGGGGCAACGTCCATTTTCGCAGCAAATTTTAAGGGCGGCACACGGATTATTGATGCAGAGTGTGCGCGGACGAGATAAAACCCCCGGCAGTTATCGCACCGAACAGAACTGGATCGGGCCGAAGGGTTGCACAATCAAGGAGGCCAGCTTTGTGCCCATTGGCGTGGAGCACCTACAAACCGGCATGGATGACTGGGAAAAATATTTTGGAAGCACAAATGAGCCAGATGCGCTTACCCAACTTGCCATTATCCATGTGGAATTTGAGGCGTTGCATCCATTCGAGGATGGCAATGGTCGTTTGGGAAGAATGTTGCTGCCGCTGTTTCTATTTCAACGCAAGCTGCTTTCCAGTCCCGATTTCTACATGAGTGGTTACATGGAAGCCAACCGTGAGGAATATCAGGAACGTCTGCGGGCGGTTTCACGCGATGGAGACTGGACGGGTTGGTGTGCTTTTTTCTTAAAGGGAGTTGTCCAGCAATCCGCCGAGAACGAACGCAAGGCACGGGCAATTCTCACGCTGTATAACCGACTGAAAACCGAAGTGGTTGACTTGACTCATTCGCAGCACTCTATCCGTGCTGTTGATTTTATTTTTGAGACGCCCATTTTTACGGCACCAATGTTCACCATTTATTCAAAAATCCCGAAACCTACGGCAGCCCGCATCCTAAGCCTACTGCGTGAAGAAAAACTTTTGATCCCAGTTCGTGAGGGAAAAGGTCGCCGCGCAGGTGTTTATGTATTCCGCGAGTTGGTTAATATTGCCGAAGGGAAAAATGTTTTTTGATTCTCACCAATGATACATTAAATTATTTGCGTCTCACAAATTGTAAAATATGAGACACAAAGCTGTGATTGTATAATGAGTGAGACGCAAGCTTTTTAGAAAAATCTACACCGCCTTTTCCCCGTAATTGATCGCCATCGCGCCACCGAGGAGGTTGATGACGCGCACGTTGTTCAGTTTCAGCGCGCGCATCTTGTCCGCCACGGCGAGCTGCGCGGGGTAATGTTTGAGGGATTCCAAAATATAGGCGTAGGCCTGGGCGTTGCCGCAAAACAGCCAGCCCATGACGGGCACGGACATCTTCAGGTGCGCGAAATACAGGCTGCGCCAGAGGGCGTTCGCCGGCTTGCCAAAGTCCAGCACGATGAGCCGCGCGCCGGGCTTGGCCACGCGGAACATCTCGTCCAGCCCGCGTTCCCAGCTCGTCAGATTCCGCAAGCCGTAGCCGACGGTGACGATGTCGAAGGCATTATCGGGAAACGGCAGTTGCTGCGCGTCGCCCTGAATGAACTTTGGACTTGGGGCTTTGGACTTTGGACTTTTCCCCAACCGTTGCGCGGCGACTTCGAGCATCTGCGCGCTGAAATCCAGGCCGGTGACGTCCGCGCCGCGTTGGGCGAGGGCGAAGGTGATGTCGCCGGTGCCGCAGCACAGGTCCACGGCGCGGGTGCCGGGGGCGGCTTGCGCCAAATCCACCACGCGGCGCTTCCAGAAGCGGTGCAACCCAAAGCTCTGGAGATCGTTCAGAAAATCGTAGCGGCGGGCGATGCGGGCGAAGAGATCGTTGACCTTGGCGGCACGCTGGTCGCCGGGCGCGTAAAATTCATTGCTCACGCGCGAAGTTTAACCGCAGTCACCCCGCCGGGCAAAGCAGAGAAATTTCTTTGCGTCGCGCCGGAGCTTTGTTAGTGTCCGCCAATTGGCGCGTCGTTGTATGAGGCCGCCAGGTCGTTTTTATTTATGAGCTCCGCACCCGCCAAAGCGAAAACTATTTTGGTCGTGGATGACAACGAGATTGTCATCAAGACTATCACCCTGAAATTGCAGGGCGCGGGCTACCGCGTCGTGTCTGCGATGGACGGGTCCGAGGCGATGGCGGCTGCGCGCAAGGAAAGCCCGGACCTCATCCTCCTCGACATCAGCTTTCCGCCGGACATGGGCAGCGTGCAGTGGGACGGTTTCCGCATCATGGAATGGTTCCATCGTCTGGATACCGCCAAAAAGATTCCCATCATCATCATCACCGGCAACGAAGATCCCAAGGCCAAGGAACGCGCGACCCAGACGGGTGCGGTGGCGTATTTCCAGAAGCCCATCGAGCACGATTATCTGCTGAAAGTCGTCCGGGCCACCTTGGGCGAATAGTTCGTGGCTTGAGAAATTCAGACTTGCCAGCGCCGTCGGCTGGTTTATTATCACCAGACTTTCGGACGCGAGCGTAGCTCAGTTGGTAGAGCACCACCTTGCCAAGGTGGACGTCGAGGGTTCAAATCCCTTCGCTCGCTCCATTTCTTTTTTCCCGTCTAACCGAGACAAACCCCGCCCTTCACAAAAGGCTTTATCACTTTCAATCGTGGTATTCCCGGAACACCACCGCCGTGGAGGTGGCCGGATCAAACGCCGTATAAACACTGCCGCGCTCGTGCTCCTCGGCTTCCTTGAAGACGCGCTTGAAACAGTGGAGCCCGTCCGTCGGCGGTAATTGCTGGAACAGCCGGGTTGCTTTCAGCGAGGACCGCGCCAGCATTCGTTTGAATTCAAAGTTGTCCGCCGGCACAAGCTGCGCATCGGTGACTAAAGCTTGAAACGTCTTTTCATCCACATGGAACACCGCCAGCCATTCTTCGCGCAGGAACGTGGAATAACCCGTGAGCTGGACGTGGCCGGCCGATGCGGGCGCGTGGCCGACACAAATATAAGACAGCCGGTGAGCGGGCGACTTGAAAGCGCCCAGCAGTCCAAGCACCAAAGCGATCACCAGCGCGGGACCGACCAGCAACGCCCGCGCCGTCGGCCGCGGCAACGCGCGCTTCTCGCTCCAGACCTTGGTCAGGGCGAAGACGGTGCTGCCTGCGCCACCGACCAGCACCATCAACGGGATGAGCGGCAACAACGCCATCGCGCAGGCCTTGCCGAAGAATTCGTAGGTGCCGTAAAACGTGGCGAGGTAAAAAAGAAAACCGGCGCTCACCAGCACGGTGTCGAACAACCAAAGCCACCAGTAATCCATCGGCCGCAAGTTCGCCCCGGTTTGGTTTTCAACAGTATTCACGTCCGCATCAGGAAAGCCGACCGGCTCGCAAACGCAAGGTTTTATGGCGGCGAAGCCCGCGCGTTCGCCGGGTGTTTTTCTTATCATGCACTTGCGTGTCGTTAATTTTAGTGACTGACAGTCCCGGCCTGATGCCTTACTGTCAGCGACCAATCCGCCCAGACTATTTTCATTTCATGAATCTCTCCCGATCGCTCTTTCACCGTTGGCGGAACGTCTGCGCGGGGCTGTTGCTCGTTTCGGGTTTCCTGCTGCACGCCCAGCCTTATGGTCTGGCCACGCGTCCGGCCATGGGGCCATTTCTAAACAGCGTCATGCCGGAAACCGCACCGGTGGTTTCCGCCAACTGGTCCGTGGTGCCTGCCTTTCCCAATCTGTATTTCACCAACCTGCTGGGCGTGCTGCCGGTGCCGGGAACCAACTGGTTGTGCGCGTGGGAACGGGAAGGCCGCGTCTGGATGTTCGTCAACGATTCCAACACCGCGCAAAAAAACCTGGTCATTGACCTCAGCAACCAATGCCAGGGCTGGGATGATTCCGGCCTGCTCGGCCTCGCGTTCCATCCCGGGTTTGTGACCAACCACTGCCTATATCTTTATTACACCTGGGTGACGCCCGGCACGGTTGTCGGCAGTCCGACCACGCGGCCGGTCGAGCAGGTCATCGGAAAATATCATGACCGCCTGTCGCGGTTCCTTGTGACGAACGGCGTCGCGACGATCGGCTCCGAACTCGTGCTCGTGGATCAAACTGGCGACAGCGTCTGGCACAACGGTGGCGGCATGTTTTTCCATCCGACCAACGGCTTTCTCTATTGGACGGACGGCGATGACGAGCGCGCCCCGACGCAGATGATCACCAACAAGCTGTTCTCCGGCGTGTTCCGCATCGATGTGGACCGGCGCGGCGGTTCGATCAGCCATCCGATTCCCCGCCAGCCCGCGCTTGGCACGACGGCGAATTATTACATCCCAAACGACAATCCTTTCGTCGGGCAGTCGAACGTGCTGGAAGAATTTTTCTGCCTCGGCCTGCGCAGTCCGCACCGCATGACGATTGATCCGCCGACCGGACGGATTTTCATCGGCGACGTCGGTGCGGGTTCCCGTGAGGAGGTGGACCTCATGGAGCCGGGTGAAGGCGGGCTGAACTTTCAATGGAGCCTCATCGAGGGGTTGAACGGCGACCTCGTTCCGCCTTACGTGGGCATCAACCACCGGCCGGTTCTCGATTATCCGCACACGGACGGGCAGGCGGTCATCGGCGGATACGTTTATCGCGGGAGTGAATTCGCATCGGAGTTGGGCGGTCGTTACATTTTTGGCGACAACGTGACGCGGACCATCTGGGTGATGAACGAATCCACGACGCCGGCGACCAAGATCGCCCTCGGCACGCTGCCCAAGGGAAGCGGCCCGAACTCCGGCTCGGATTACACCGGCCTTTCCTCCTTCGGACTGGATGCCGGCAACGAACTTTTTATCTGCCAGATGAGCAGCATCGGCGGGCGCATCTTCAAGCTCGCCCCCGGCGCCCCCACGGCCAGCCGGCCATTGCCCGGGTTGCTCTCGCAAACGGGCACCTTCACCAATCTCGCCACGCTCGCGCCGAATCCCGGCCTGGTTCCCTTCGCGGTGAATTCGCGGCTGTGGTCCGACGGCGCGGCCAAGACGCGCTGGATGGGCCTGCCCACCAATACGACCGTCGGGTTTGCGGCCACGGGAGAATGGACGTTTCCCAGCGGCACCGTTTTCGTGAAGCATTTTGATCTGCCGGTCGATGACACGAACCCCGGAATCACCCGGCGCCTCGAAACCCGCCTGCTGGTCATGGGCACCAACGGCCTCGTTTACGGCGCGAGCTACAAATGGCGGCCCGACTACAGCGACGCCGACCTGGTTCCCACGCTGACCAACGAGAACATCACCATCACGACCGCCACCGGCACCCGCACGCAGTTGTGGTCCTATCCCGGGCGGCAGGAGTGTTTGACCTGTCACACCATCCCGGCCGGCGGCGTGCTCGGCGTGAAAACCCGCCAGCTCAACGGCGATCTGACCTACCCCGCCGGCGGCGTGACCGATAACCAGCTCCGCGCCTGGAATCACGTCGGCCTGTTCAACCCGGCGCTCAACGAAGCCGACATCCCGAATTACGCCAGGCTCGTTTCCGTGACGGACACGAATTCACCGCTCGAACTGCGCGTCCGTTCCTATCTCGACGCGAACTGCGCGCATTGTCACCGGCCCAACGGCGGAGTGCAGGCGAACTTCGATGCGCGCTTCGACACGCCGCTGGCGAACCAGGGGATTGTCGGCGGCGCGGTGCAGGCCAGCCTCGGCATCCCCGGAGCCCGCGTCGTCGCGCCCGGCGACACCAACAAATCCATCCTGTTCGTTCGCGACAACAGCCTGACGGCCGGGATCCAGATGCCGCCGCTCGCCAAAAATGTGGTGGATGCCGGGGCGATGTCGGCAATCGCCGCCTGGATCGCGACCTTGCCACCGTTGACGAACTCGCTGCCCCTGCCGTGGCAGCACACGGACATCGGCAGTGTCGGGCAGCCGGGCGATGCCACTTTCGCCGGCGGCCAATACACGATCGCCGCTTCTGGCGACGACATCTGGAACAACGCCGACGCTTTTCACTACGTTTACCAGCCGTTGACCGGCAACGGCAGCATCACCGCCCGCGTGCTGTCCCAGCAGAACACCGACGGCTGGGCCAAGGCCGGCGTGATGTTCCGCGAAACGGTCGCCAATAATTCCACCCACGCGATGATGGTCATCTCCGTCGCCAACGGCGCCGCGTTTCAATATCGCAGCACCACCGGCGGCGCCAGCACGCACGCGGGCGGCACCGGCTTGGCACCGTATTGGGTGCGGCTGGTCCGCAGCGGCAACATCTTCACGGGCTTTGCCTCCAGCGACGGGGCCACCTGGGTGCAAATCGGCAGCACCACCATCAGCATGAACAGCCAGGTGAATGTCGGCCTCGCCGTGACCGCCCACAACAATTCCGCGCTGAACACCTCGGTGCTCGACAACGTCACGGTCGTCGTCTCCAACAACATTGCGCCGGTGGTGACGCTTACCTCGCCCACTAACGGAACCACCTTCGTTTATCCGACAAACCTCGTCCTGTCCGCCGCCGCCACCGCGGCGAACGGCGGCATCACCAATGTTTCGTTCTTCCGCGAAGCCATCAAACTCGGCGACGACAGCGCCGGGCCTTACAGTTTCACCTGGAACAATGCCGGCCTCGGCACCTTTGCATTCCGCGCGACGGCGGTGGACAGCTTCGGCGCTGCCGGCACGTCCGCACCGGTGAACGTGACCATCCAGACCGTGCTCGGCACCAACGTCTATTCGGTCAAAGTCAATTTCCAGACGAATTCCGGCACGATGTTCCCCGGTTATCTGCCGGATTACGGCCTCGTGTTCGGCGCTCGCGGCAATGGTTTTTCCTACGGCTGGGACGCGGACAACACGGCCAACTCCCGCCTGCGCAATTCCGCCGGCTCTTTTGACTTCCGTTACGACACGTTCAATCACCTGCAAAAGCCCGGCGGCGGCACGACCTGGGAAATCGCGATTCCGAACGGCACCTACCAGGTGCGGATCGTTTCCGGCGACGCCGATAATTTTGACAGCAACTTCCAGGTCAATGTCGAGGGCGTGCCCGTCGTGAACGCCATCCCCACCACCGCGGCGCGCTGGGCGGAGGGCTTTGGCATCGTGACGGTGAACGATGGACGCCTGACCGTCACCAGCGGGGCGGGGGCGGCCAACAACAAGATCGCCTTCATCGAGATCGCCACCGTGGTCACCACCGTGCCGCCCATCAATCTGGTCGCGGCCGCCCACACCAACGGCACGTTCCGGTTCTCGTTGCAGGGATTGAACGGCGTGAACTACATCATTGAAGCCTCCTCAAACCTGATGACCTGGACCCCGGTGCTCACCAATATCCCCACCGGCACCCTCCTGCCCTACACCGAACCCACCACGACCAACTGGCCGGCACGCTTCTATCGCGGCCGCCTGCCGTGAGCGGTTTTCTTCGGAAGCGAAAGCGAAGGCGGCGTGGTTCTTCCGGTTCGAGAAACCGAGGACGTGAAACTTACGGACTTCTGATGCCAAAAATAGTTAAGAATTCTCTTGCCGAATTTTATTCTGTGACTATTATAGTAACAGTTATGGCAGTCAACACACAATTCTCGATCGCGGTTCACATCCTGGCCGGGCTGGCCTGCGGCTGTGACCAGGAGGGCGTCACGTCGGCGCACCTCGCGGCGAGCGTGAACACCAGTCCCAGCTTTGTGCGGCGAACGCTCGCGAAGTTGTCCAAAGCCGGTCTCGTGGAGACCAGCACCGGCAAAGCCGGCGCGTGCTGGCTCGCCAAGGACGCCAAGGACATTTCGCTGCTGGACATTTACCGGGCCGTGGATGCGCCCAAGGTTTTTGCCATCCACGAGTATTCCGAGCAGAAGGCGTGCTACGTCAGTTGCCACATCAAGACCGCGTTGGAAAAAGCCCTGGCCAAAACCCAGAAGGCGATGGAGGCCAGTCTGGCTGAAATCAGCCTGGGGCAGATCGTTTCCGACGTGAAAAAGAAGTAAAAAATTTTATCCTTTATTGTTACTATGTTAGTAACAGATAAACAACCAAACACAAACAAATCCAAGAAAGACCAAATACCATGAGCACCAACACCACCAAAAAACTCGCCGGCAAAGTCGCCGTCGTCACCGGGGCGTCCAAAGGCATCGGCGCCGCCATCGCCAAACACCTCGCGGCGGAAGGCGCAGCCGTCGTCGTCAACTACGCCTCCAGCAAAGCCGGCGCGGACAAGGTCGTGGCCGAAATCACCAACGCGGGCGGCCGGGCCGTGGCCGTGCAAGGCGACGTCGCGAAGAAGGCGGACATTGATCGTTTGTTTGCCGAGACCAAGAAGGCCTACGGCCAGCTCGACATTCTCGTGAACAACGCGGGCGTTTACGAATTTGCACCGCTCGAACAGATCACCGAGGAATTTTTCAACAAACAATTCAATTTGAATGTGCTGGGCCTGCTGCTCACCACCCAGGAGGCCTTGAAATATTTCAACCCTGCCGGCGGCAGCATCATCAACACCAGCTCCGTCGTCAGCACGCTCGGCCTCCCCGGGGGCGCGGTCTATGGCGCAACCAAGGCGTCGGTGGATGCCATTACCCGTTCCCTGGCCAAGGAACTTGGTGCTCGCAACATCCGGGTTAATTCAGTAAATCCCGGCATGGTTGAAACCGAAGGCACGCACAGTGCGGGCATTGAGGGCAGCGAATTTCAGGAAAAAACCAAGGCCGCCACGCCGCTGGGACGCCTCGGCAAACCCCAGGACATCGCACCCGCCGTGGTTTTCCTCGCGTCCGACGATTCCTCCTGGATCACCGGCGAAACCCTTTTCATCTCGGGCGGATTCCGCTGAATGATTTGAAATAAAAATCCCAACCGGACGACATTCTCGATTATGAGCACACCCCTCACCGCACCTGACCTCACGCAACGTCCACCGCGCAGCCCGCGCGTGCGGCTGGGCGGCTACGTCCTCCTCCCGCGCATCCTCGACAAGGGCCGCGCGGCGCTCGCCGGCAAGCTCGGCGAATACCGCTACAGCGGCAAAGGCATGGACCGCCATTTCTTCAACTTCGTCGGCCTCGACCACGAGGCGTTGAAAGCCGAACTCGCGAAAGGCGGCGGCGATTGGGAAATCCTCAACTGGATTCAGGCCCATGCGAAAACGCCACGCCAGCCGTGGGAAATCGCCGCATGGAGCGAATACCATCTGCGCCGCACGCCGGACAGTGACGCCGAGACGCTCCCGGAATTCGCCGACGAGGTGAAGAAGCTCAATCCGCTGCGCGAGGACATTTACACGTGGTTCGATTACCTCGACCTCGACGACCATTGCTCGTTCGGCGGCAAGGCGTGAAGCGAAACAAAATAATTGGAGAACTATGAAAGACTGGAGCGCCGGCCTCCGGCACGGCTCGAAACGGTTGGCATTTCCAACGTGCCGTGCTGGAAGCCGGCGCTCCACCAACCGCAGAGGACGCTTTGCAGAAGCCTTAATACTGAAAATAAAACAGGAGCTAAATTATGAAATCGCCCATTGAAATCAACGAGGCGAACTTCGACAGCGAAGTTCTGCAATCCCCCATGCCCGTCCTCGTGGACTTCTGGGCCGAATGGTGCGGGCCGTGCAAAATGATTGCGCCCGTGCTCAATGAAATTGCCATCGAGCAGGCTGGCCGCGTGAAAATCGCCAAGGTGGACGTGGATGCGAATCCCACGCTCGCCGCGCGCTTTGGCATCCAGTCCATTCCGACGCTGCTTTATTTCGCTGGCGGCGAGGTGCGGGACAAGACCATCGGCGCTGCTGGCAAGAAGGCTATTCTCTCCAAGCTGGAACAGCTCGCCGTGACAACGTGAACGTCACGGAGCACGGCTGTGCCCGCAGGGTCAGCAGCAGCGTGTGGAAAGTTCTCCGGGAAAAATCCCAACGGGATTTCATCATTCAGCCCAGCGTTGCCCGATGCAATCGGGCTATTTCTCGGCAGGCCTGTTTTTCTCGTTCAGCAAGTAATTGTTTGACCTGTCTTTTGGCAGTTCGACTATCAATGCCCCATTGCATCTCAAACGGGTCTTTGAATTCTTGTGGTGGGGTAAATTTAATTCTTTCGTTTCGCAAAATATCCACGCCTCTGAAATCAACGAATTTGAATAATCTCATATTTCAAATCGTTTTCTTTGCGCCTTTGCGTCTTGACGGTTAATTCACTTCGGCATTTCCAGCTTCACCTTGTCCGCCACTTGCGCCACGTCTTTGTCGCCGCGGCCGGAGAGGTTCACGATGATGAGCGCATCCTTGCTCATCGTCGGCGCGCGTTGGATGACTTCGGCAACGGCGTGCGAGCTTTCCAGCGCGGGGATGATGCCTTCGAGCCGCGCGAGTTTCATGAAGGCTTCGAGCGCTTTGTCGTCGGTGGCGTAGGTGTATTCCACGCGCTTGGCGTCGTGCAGGTAGGCGTGTTCCGGCCCGACGGCGGCGTAGTCCAGCCCGGCGCTGACGCTGTGGGTGAGTTGGATCTGTCCGACTTCATCCTGCAAAATGTAGCTGCGCGTGCCTTGCAACACGCCGAGCGAGCCGCCGTGGAACCGCGCCGCGTGTTGCTCGGGCTGGATGCCGTGGCCGCCGGCTTCCACGCCGATCATGCGCACGGATGTGTCGTCGAGGAACGGATAGAACAGCCCGATGGCATTCGAGCCGCCGCCAACGCACGCGACGAGCAAGTCGGGCAAACGCTTTTCTTTTTCCAAAATCTGCGCGCGGGCTTCATCGCCGATGATGCGCTGGAAATTGCGGACCATCACGGGATACGGATGCGCGCCGTAGGCGGTGCCGAGAATGTAATGCGTGCTGCGAATGTTCGTCACCCAATCGCGCATGGCTTCGTTGACGGCTTCCTTCAAGGTCTTCTGCCCCGCGTGAACCGGCACGACTTCCGCGCCGAGCATTTTCATGCGATACACGTTGAGCATCTGGCGTTCGCAATCCACCGCGCCCATGTAGATGACGCATTTCATCCCGAACATCGCGCTGACGGTGGCGGTGGCCACGCCGTGCTGGCCCGCGCCGGTCTCGGCGATGATGCGCGTCTTGCCCATGCGCTTGGCCAAAAGAATTTGCCCCATCGCATTGTTGATCTTGTGCGCGCCGGTGTGATTGAGGTCTTCGCGCTTGAGATAAATTTTCGCGCCGCCGAGTTCCTTGGTCAGGCGTTCAGCGAAATAAAGCGGCGAAGGACGGCCGATGAATTCGGTGAGGTAATAGGAAAGCTCCTTCTGAAATTCCGGATCGTGCTGGGCGCGGAAGTATTCGGCCTCCAGCTCCTGCAACGGGTGCATCAACGTTTCGGGCACATAACGTCCGCCGTAGGGACCAAAGTGGCCTTGGGCGTCGGGTAAATTCAGGTTGGCAACTGCGCTCATGCTTGCATTTTCATGCAAAGACGAAAAAGGCGCAAAGGAATTGTTTCCTCTGCGCCTTGGCGAAAGCGGGGACGCGATCAGGACTGCTGCATCTGCTGGTATTGTTTGCGCAACTTGCGAAGCGCGCCGTAGCCGACGAGGCGGCGATTCTTTTCATCCCACAGCCGGAAGGTGATGGATTTCAGGCTGGAGAACAGCGTGATGGGTTTCACCTGCTGGAAGAGCGGATCGGCGTGATGGCATTTTTCCAGGTTGTAGTTGGGGATGCGCGGGCTCAGATGATGGATATGGTGATAACCGATATTGCCGGTGAACCATTGCAGCACGCGCGGGAGTTTATAGAACGAGCTGCCTTGCAAGGCGGCCTGAACGTAGCTCCAGTCTTCGCCGCGTTCCCAATAGACGCCTTCAAATTGATGCTGCACATAGAACATCCACACGCCTGCGCCGCCAGCAACCATGATGATCATCAACTGGATCAAGAGATACGCCTTCCAGCCCACCAACAGGCTCAGGGCGACGGCCACGGCAAGAATGGCGGCATTCATCGCATAAACGGAATGACGTTCGCGCTGGCTGGCCTTGGCCGAGGGAAAGCGCTGGCGGATGACGAACAAGAACAACGGCGCGACGATGAACAGGATGAAAGGATTGCGCGACAGGCGGTAGCCGAATTTTTTCCAGCGGGAAGATTCGATATATTCCTGCACGGTCATCGTCCAGATGTCACCGGTGCCACGTTGATCGAGATCGCCGGAAGTATTGTGATGGATGGCATGTTCCCAACGCCAGTGATAATAGGGCGTAAAGGTCAGCACGCCGGTGATGAAGCCGACTATGTCGTTGGCCGTGCGGGAGCGGAAATAGGAACCGTGGCCGCAATCGTGGAAAATGATGAACACGCGCACCAACAGACCGCCCGCCAAGATCGCTTGCGGCACGACCAGCCACCAAGAGATTGGGATGCTCAAATACATGAAATACCAGAGCGCGGCAATAGGCCCGATAGTGTTGGTGATCTGCCAAATCGCACTCCACACCGAGGGTTTTTGAAACTTGAGCACGATGGCTTTCCACGCGGAATCATCCGCTTGTGGATTGGCAGAATTCGTCTTTTCGTTGTTGGCCATATGTGTGTGGTAATTTACCCGTATTTGCCGGTAACAGCAACTTGGACTTTGGTATTTATGCGTGACGCTTTATGGCAACTGCGCGGACGAAGAACCAAACTGGATTTTAACTCGCTTTTACTGCCGCAACGAGCGCATTGAGCGAAGCTTTAGCGTCACCGAAGAGCATTCGGGTGTTGTCTTTGTAGAAAAGATGGTTCTCGATGCCAGCGAAACCGGCGGCCATCGAGCGCTTCATCACGATGCACGTCTTGCAACGGTCGGCGTCAATGATCGGCATACCGTAAATCGGACTGGTCTTTTCTTCGCGGGCGGCGGGATTCACGACGTCGTTCGCGCCGATGACGAGGCAGACATCCACACGATCCATCGAGGGATTGATCTGCTCCATTTCGATGAGCTGGTCGTAGGGAACATTCGCCTCGGCGAGCAGGACGTTCATGTGACCGGGCATACGGCCGGCAACCGGATGAATCGCAAACTGCACTTCGACGCCGCGCTTGCCGAGTTCTTCGGTGAGTTCGCGCACGGAATGTTGCGCCTGCGCCACCGCCATGCCGTAACCGGGAACCACCACGACGCGTTGCGCGTAAGCGAGCAGCAATGCCACTTCGTCGGCCTGAATCGGTTTAACCGTGCCGACCACGCCGGCCGCCGCCGCGCCAGCGCCGCCGCTGGAACCGAACGCGCCGAACAAGACGTTCGTAACTGGACGATTCATCGCCTTGCACATGAGCAGCGTCAGCAGCGTGCCAGAGGAACCGACCAGCGTGCCCGCGACGATCATCGCGTTGTTGTTGATGGCAAAACCGTCCGCCGCGACGGCGAGGCCGGTGAACGAATTGAGTAGCGAAATCACGACCGGCATGTCCGCGCCGCCGATGGGCATGACCATCGCGATGCCGAAGAACAGCGCCAGCGAGAACATCACGATGAACGCGACGATGGCGTTGTGGCCGGTGGCGTGGAACGTGAGCCAGCCGCACAGGCCGATGATCACCAGCAAAATCAGGCCGTTCAGGATGTTCTGGCCGGGAAAGGTGTGCGGCTTCTCAAATTTTCCTTCGAGCTTGAGATACGCGATGATGCTGCCGGAGAACGAGAGCGAGCCGATGAGCGTGGCGAACAGCATCGGAATCGTGATGGCCGCACCAGCCTCGTGCAGCACGGGCAGATCAACGCCGGCGAGCTGTTGCGGTTGCGCGCCTTTCAAGAATTCCAAACTCGCGACCAAGGCCGCCGCGCCGCCACCGAGGCCGTTGAACAACGCCACCATCTGCGGCATGGAAGTCATCTTCACCGAATACGCACCGAGAGCGCCGATGACGAGACCGATGACCGTGCCGATGACGATGAGCGTGTAGTTGAACGTCCAGCCCTGTGCCCAGATATTCGCGCCGTCCGGTTTGCACAGCACGATCAGGCCGACCACCATGCCCGCCGCAGCGACGAGGTTGCCCGCGCGCGCGGTCTTCGGCGAACTCAGAAACTTGATGCCGAGGATGAAGAGAACCGAGACCCCGATCAGGATTAAAGCGATGGTTGAGCTCATTTTTTCTTTTTCTTGAACATTTGCAGCATGCGGTCCGTGACCATGAATCCGCCAAAGACGTTGGCCGATCCGAACACGACCGCGACAAAACCGAGCGTGCGCACCAAGGTGGTATCCGCGTCCGCGAGCACCAGGATACCGCCAAACAAAATGATGCCGTGAATGGCGTTCGTGCCGGACATCAACGGCGTGTGCAGCATGGAGGGCACCTTGGAGATGACTTCAAAACCCACGAAGATCGCGAGGACGAAAATGAACAACACCAGAATCTGGTTGTAAGACTGAAGGCTTTCGATGGTCATAAAATTTCAGTTCGGTTTGGGGAGCAGTTTTTCGTTCACGATCTTGCCGCCGTGGGTGACGAGGCAACCTTTGATGATTTCGTCGTCGAGTTTGAGCATAAAAGTTTTGTTCGTCTTGTCCCAGAATTCCTCGACGAGGCTCACGAGATTCGCCGCGTAAACCTGGCTGGCATGCAACGGCACGCGGCCGGGCAAATTGGCGATGCCGATGATCTTCACGCCGTTCCGGTCGGTGACTTTGTCGTAAACGACGCCTTCGACGTTGCCGCCGGTTTCGACGGCGAGATCCACGACTACGCTGCCGGGCTTCATGGCATTGAGCATTTCGGCGGTGACGAGGATCGGTGCCTTGCGGCCGAACACCTGCGCGGCGGAAATCACCACGTCGGAATCGCCGCAGGTTTTCTTCATCGCGTCGCGCTGCTTCTGGATCTGTTCTTCCGTCAGCGCCTTCGCATAGCCGTCCTTGGTCTGGCCGGTTTCGCCGATGTCGATCTTGAGAAATTGAGCGCCGAGTGACTTCACCTGTTCCTCGACCACGGGCCGCGTGTCGTAGGCGGTGACTTTCGCGCCAAGGCGTTTCGCGGTGGCGATGGCCTGCAAGCCGGCCACACCGACGCCGATGATAAAAACTTTCGACGGCAGAATCGTGCCCGCCGCCGTGGTCATCATGGGGAAAATCTTGTTGGAATAGCGCGCTGCGAGGATGACAGCTTCATAACCGCCGAGGTTCGCCTGTGACGACAGCACGTCCATCTTTTGCGCCCGCGTAGTGCGCGGAATGAATTCCATGCTGATGGCGCTGACGCCGCGTTCGGCAAATTTCTGGACCAGCTCCTTTTCGTTGAACGGATCAAGCAGGCTCGCGTGGATGCAACCTGGCTTGAGCAATGCGATGTCCTCGACGGAGGGCTTGCGCAGTCGCAACACGATGTCGCCGGAGCTGAGGAGCGCCTGGCGGTCAGTGGCGAGCGTCGCGCCGGCCTTGGTGTAAGCTTCGTCAGGAAAGCCGGCGGCAGTGCCGAGGCCGGCCTCAACTTCGACTTGCGCACCGAGTTTGACAAGTTTGGCGGCGGAGTCCGGCGTCAGTGGCGCACGGGTTTCGCCCGGGTGAGTCTCGCGTGGAACGGAGATTTTCATAGCTGGCAATCTGGTGGCAAGCTATCAGCGCCACGAAGCGTGGCAATCCCCTATTTTGTTTTTTCCGGCTCAATTTTTGGCGCACCAAACCGGTTTTACTCCACCCACTTCACTTCGTTCGGCGGACGAAAATCCCGCAAGCACTGCAACATTTTCTCCGCACTGTCGGCAACGAGCACAAGCTCGCGATGCTGTGGACGAATGAATCCTTCGTCGCGCGTGTGGTCGAGAAATTCCAGCAACGGCCGGTAAAAGCCCGCGCTGTTCAGCAATCCAAACGGCTTCGGATGCCAGCCGAGCTGGCTCCACGCGAGCACCTCGAAAAATTCCTCAAATGTCCCGTAGCCGCCTGGCAACGCGATGAAGCCGTCGGACAACTCCGCCATCAGCGCCTTGCGTTCGTGCATGTTTTTCACAACGCGCAGGTCGGGCAGTTTTTCGTGGACTACTTCCTTGATGACCAGCTTTTCGGGAATCACGCCGATGACGTGGCCGCCGTGTTTCAGCACGGCGTCGGCCACAATTCCCATCAGGCCGACCATGCCGCCGCCATAGACCAGCTCAATTTTCTCGTGCGCGAGCAACGTGCCGAGTTCCTGCGCCGCCGCCGCATATTCCGGGCGGACGCCCTTGTTCGAGCCACAATAGACGGCGATACGTTTCATTTTAATTCTCTTGAATTTAACAGAAGGAAACAAAGAATCTTGGTTTCCTTTGTTTCCTTCTGTTCAAGGCAGTTCCTTGTGCCGGAAGCAACTCACCAGATGATCGTTCACCATGCCGACGGCCTGCATGTGGGCATAGCAAATCGTCGAGCCGACAAACTTGAACCTGCGCTGGAGCAAGTCCTTGCTCATCGCATCGGAAACATCCGTCCGTGCCGGAACTTCCTTCATGGATTTGCGGTGGTTGACGATGGGCTGGCCGTCCACAAACCGCCAGAGATACGCGTCGAAGCTGCCGAATTCCTCGCGCACTTTCAGGAATGACTTCGCATTCTGGATGGTGGCGGCGATCTTCAACCGGTTGCGGATGATGCCGGCATTGCCCAGCAGCATGGCGATTTTCTTGTCGCCGTAACGCGCGATTTTCTCCGCCTCGAAGTTGTCAAATGCCGCGCGGTAGTTCTCACGCTTCTTCAAGACCGTGCTCCAGCTCAAGCCGGCCTGCGCGCCTTCGAGGATGAGATATTCAAACAGCAGGCGGTCGTCATGGACTGGCACACCCCATTCCGTGTCGTGATAGCGGATCATCAGCTCGTCGCCCGGCCACGGACAGCGGATGATTTCCTTTTTCATGCGACGGATTTGGCGGCGGCGATGAAGGCGCGGACTTTGGCGGCGTCCTTTTTGCCCGGCGAACTTTCCACACCGCTGGAAACGTCCACGGCAAACGGACGCACCTGCGCCACGGCAGCGGCAACATTTTCCGGCGTCAATCCGCCGGCGAGGAAAATGGGTTTGTTGAACCGTTGGGCTGCAATGGCCAGATCCCAATTGAACTTTTCGCCCGTGCCACCGAGACCGCTCTTGGAATACGCATCGAGCAGGAAGGCGTCGGTGGCGTAGTTTTCCAGCGCGGAAATGGATTCTTCATTTTGCACACGCAAGGCTTTCACGCTCATCAGGCCGAACTGCGTGCAGAAGTCGGAAGGCTCGTCGCCGTGAAATTGCAGCAGGTTCAGGCCACACGCAGAAATGGCCTCCATCACCTGCGCCTCCTCGGGATTCACAAACACGCCGACGCGCAAGACGAACGGCGGCAGCGCGCGGGAAATCTCCGCCCCCTGTGGCACCGTGATGTGACGCGGGCTGCCTTCGTAAAACATCAGCCCGATCATGTCCGCGCCCGCCTCGGCGGCGGCGAGTCCGTCGGCCACGCTTGTGATGCCACAAATTTTTACTTTGACGCTCATGCGACGGCGACAGCATTCCACTTCAGGCGGGAAAGCTCAACTGCGTTTCGCTCCGACCCCGGGAGCGACGGCTCCGTTCGCTTACAATTTCAGCCGGAAGAATTTTGCACTGGTGGATTTTGGAACCATCGCGGAAACGACAAATCCATTGGTGCCGATGGCGGGTGTGATCACGCTCCAGCCGGCGGGGTTGAGCAGGTTCGTGGTGGATTGCAACTGATAGCCGGACGCATACAGCGGCCAGGAGACGAGCACATTGGTTCCCGCCGGAGCGATGGTGAGTTGCGGCGGCGCGGTGGCAATGATCTCGGTGATCTGCGTGGACCAAGTGCCGCCGGTGTCCGGATCAACCGCAGACGGATACGCTTGAATGGTCCAGAAATGCGTCGGGTCGGCGGGGTCAACGGACATTGCGCTGTAATCGCCCCAACGGCTCGGCGTGACCGGATCATCAAACAACTGCGCCAGAATTTCGTAAATGTCGTGATAGCTGCCTACGCCCGCTTTCAACAAAATGCCGCTGCCAAAAGTCGTGACGCCATTTTTGATTTCGCCGACGTAGGCATAGCTGCTGACGAACGTGGCCGAGCCGGAAACATTGCACCCGATGACCACCACGCCGTATTGATTCACGGCGATAGACGGGAAAAACAAATCCAAATTCGGATCGGCGATGGTGCCTTGTTCGATCAACGTCTGATCTGCGGCGCGGATGCGATACCAGCGGATGGCGAGACGCCCGTTCAACAGAGTGTTGTGCACCGCGTAAAGAATTCCATTCACGGCATAGACCTTGGCGCTCAAGCGCGCGTCGTTGGCCATCAACGTCGTGGTGTTATCCGGTTGCAGCGCGGTGAATTGCGGCACGCCGAGGTCGGCATTGTCCGGCACTTCATACGACAGGACGTTCAGAAAAGCGGAGGCGGTCAACGTCGGGCTGATGCCGCCGGCGTTCTGCACGGCAAAGCTGACGACGTTCGAATGCGGACTGCTGTCGCTGCCGATGTCGGCGATGCTCACGATGTTGCCACTCGCACTGCCGTCAAAACAAATGGCCGGCTGCAAAACTTCACCTCGCACCGCATAATCCATCACGCCAAACCAGTGCTGGTTGGCAACGGTCGGCACGGCCGCGAGTAAGTCGGCTTTGGGAATGGACACCAGCCCGGCGCCCTGCGGCGTTTCACCGGCGCTGTAAAAATCACCGGAGAGGTAAACCGCATTGCTGTCCACGCCCAGTGTGGGAAAATCTGCGAAGTAACCGTTGTCCGGGTCGGCTTGAAAGGAAAACCCTTTCCACGGTCCGGTTGGGCTGGAGGTGGTGGAAACCGCCAGCAAAAATTTATTTGCCAGCGCCGTCGGGTCAGCCGCCGAAGAATTCACCGTGACCTGCGCGGCAAACCAGCGTTGCACCGAGGGATCGTAGATCACGCGCGGGTCGCTCGTGACGTTGTCCTGCGCGATGACCAAGCCGGCGTCCGCCCAGAATTCGAGATTGGATTTCCGCTGCACACTCGCGCCGTTGGTTTTGTTATAGACGGCCACGGTGCCGTTGATGAACTCCATGAACCGGCCCGGTCCGATGGCTCCGTTCGAGTCGGGCGGAACGTAGGACGAATCCACACCAAACGTGCTGCCGGTAAAATTTTGTCCGACGGTAACCGTGACGGCGGCTTCAATTTTCTGCCACGGGAAACCGACCAGAAGCACCGCCAACCACGCTGCGAGGTGTGAAATGTTGAGATACGACTTTTGCACGGATATAGGTGTCAATTAACTGCATGACTGTGCCGGGGTCAAGTTTGCTGCCAAGTTTGCCGGTGGTTTTGTTTGTCGCGACGCAGACGGTTGCCTACTTTATTCGCGTGCCGCGCACGATTTACTTCGATTACAACGCCACGACTCCGCTCGACGAGTCGGTGCGCGCCGCCATGCTCCCGTTTCTCACGGAAAACTGGGGCAATCCCTCTTCCGTTCACCACATCGGTCGCAAAGCCCGCGCTTTGCTCGACGATGCCCGTGATCGCGCGGCAAAATTCCTCGGCGCGAAGCCCAGCGAAATCATTTTTACCGCCGGTGGCACGGAAGCGAACAATCTCGCCATCTTCGGCACTGCCCGTGCGCTTAAATCCAAGGGCAAGCACCTCATCACTTCCTCCGTCGAACATCACGCCGTGTTGCAATGCTTCGATTATCTCGAAAAAAATGAGGGGTTCACCGTCACTCGACTGCCGGTAGATGCCAATGGCCGGGTTTCGGCGGAGGCGTTGAAGCAGGCGGTCCGCCCAGACACCATTCTCATTTCCGTGATGGCAGCGAACAACGAAATCGGCACCATTCAACCCGTGGCTGAAATCGGTGCGTTCTGTCGCGAACGCAAAATCATTTTCCACACCGACGCCGTGCAATGGTTCGGCAAGGAGCCTTTTGGCGACATCCACCAGTTCAACGCCGACCTCGTTTCCATCTGCGCCCACAAATTTCACGGACCTAAAGGCGCGGGGATGCTCTACATCAAGTCGCCGTTTCATCCCGATCCGATTTTGTTCGGCGGTGGCCACGAAAATGAACGCCGCGCTGGCACCGAAAACCTTGCGGCCATAATCGGCATGGTTGAGGCGCTGGAAAAATTTCTCATTCCGCCAGTTTTCCCGCCGGAAAAATTGATTCCGCTGGTTTCCAAGCTGGCGGCGACCATCAAAACCATTCCCGGCTGCGAAATTGTCAGCCCGACCGATTTTTGCCTGACCAATACCATTTCGTTTGTCGTGCGCGGCTCGGATGGCATCGCGTTGATGGCCGGTTTGGACATGGAAGGCATTTGTGCGTCGAGCGGTTCCGCGTGTTCCGCCGGTTCTTTGGAACCCAGTCATGTGATTTTGGCGCTGGGGAAAAAGGAAACGGCCAATTCGCTCGTCCGTTTTTCTTTGGGCCGTGATTCGACGGCGGCGGAAGTGGATTTTGTCTGTTCGATTTTGCCGGAAGTCATCCGTCGCGCACAACTTGGCTGATTGGCTGCCAGCAGATTGTTAATGACTTGTGAGTAGCACCAACAACTTTGACTTTTCATTTTGTCTGGTGCGGATAGCTTGGAGTTGTCGCCGCTGGAAAATGGATTTCTTTTCGGGCACGATTGAGTTTTACAAGTTGTTAGGCTTGTTCACAGGCCTTAATACGGATAGGTTTTTATAAAAGAAAAGATACATATTAAACCCGCATGAATCTCACGATCACCAAAGAGCAGATCATCGCCGGCCTGCAGGCCGTGCAAAACGTCGTCAGCACCCGCACCACGCTGCCCATCCTTTCCAACGTGCTGCTCCGCGCCGAAAACGGTCGCGTTGAATTCACCGCGACCGATCTCGACGTCTCCGTCACCTGTTCCGTCGAGGCGAAAGTCGGTAAGGCTGGTGCCACGACCGTGCCCGTGAAAAAACTGTTTGGCATTGTGCGCGAATTGAACGGCGGCGAAATAGACATCGAGACCGACGAGAAAAACGTCACCAGCATCCGCAGCGGTTCCTCTTTCTTCAAGATCCATGGCCTCGGTGCGGATGAATTTCCGCCGCTTCCGAAATTCAAAGACGACAAGAAAGTCGGCCTCACGCAGGACACCATCCGCGCGATGCTCAAGAAAACCTCCTTCGCCGTTTCCACTGACGAATCGCGCTACGTCCTTAACGGCATTTTCATCAGCCTCAAGGACGGCAAGATGACGTTGGTCGCCACCGACGGCCGCCGCCTCGCGCTGGTGGATGAGGAAGTGGAACTCTCCGAAAAGAGCACCGGCGAATTCATTGTGCCTGCCAAGGCCGTCAACGAACTCAACCGCCTCTTGCAGGACAAGGGCGATGTGGAACTCAAGTTTGGCGAAAACCAAGCCTCCTTCGCGCTCAAGGACGACAAGGGTTTTTCCGTTCTGCTCATCACCAAGTTGATCGAGGGCAATTATCCGAACTACCGCCAGGTCATCCCCGGCGAAGCCAAGGAACGCATTCCGATCAATCGCGAGGAATTGCTTCAGGCCCTGCGCCGCGCCGAGATCATGACCAGCGAAAAGGCCAACTCCGTGAAGATGACCTTTGGCAAGAACCAGCTCGCCATCACCGCCAACTCGCCGGAAGTCGGTGAAGCGCGCGAAACGCTGGCCGTGAATTACAAGGGCAAGGAGATGGCCATCGCCTTCAATCCGCGCTACCTCATTGACCCGCTCGCGGCGCTCGGCGAGGACGAAGTGTTCATCGAATTGATTGACGAACTCAGCCCCGGCGTATTGAAGATCAACGGACCCTTCCTCTACGTAGTCATGCCGATGCGTTTGAGCTAAGTGAACGATTTAACAGATCAAAGGCGTGGAGCAATCCACGCCTTTTTCATTTGAGGAATGAAAGGGTGTTTTTTCTTTTCAATAGGGAATGGACAAACACGCCTAAACGCTGCTTGACCAATCAGAACAGCGGAAATAGAGTCCGATTCATGAAACGAGACAGACCACAATTATGTGGGATACTCCATAGTTAGGCCACTTATGTCGCGACCGTCAGAAACAGTAACCGACGCATACATCAAGCTCATGGAGAAAGCTATTCTTCAACTTCGGATGCGTATTCGTTACGGCGAGATAGTTTCTTTGGATGAGGTGCACGATTTACTTGATGCCATGCACAACATTCCGGCGATGCTTCGTGCCGATAGCGCATGGCATAACGAGGAGAATATCGTTGCAGACCTCGCCCGATATGACGAGCGCTGGATGAGTCGCGCTGGATCAGATCACCGAGTTTCTTTGGTGCGGGCACTGGAACTGATTCGTGAAAGGAAGAGCGATGACATGGCCTAATCAGTCGCCGGAACCAACCGCCGTTGGCGCGGTTCACGCCGCGAGTCGGTGGTGGCTCAGTTTTTTTCGTTAGCCTTCACCACGAGCACGACCGCGAGACGGATTTGCAAGCTGTCTATTTTTCGTTTTCCAGTTCCAGCTTGAGCGCGTGCAGGGAGAGGTTGATGTCGCCGATGAATTGGACGAGCGACACGCACAACGAAATCAAACACAAGGTGAAGATGATCGCCGCGGGCCACGCGTGCTCCCAGTGCAGCCACGCGGTGAGAAAGAGCGTGATGACCAGCATCGCCGCGAGCAGCGCGCTGGTGACGGCGAACAGGATGCTGGAGCGGATGATCTTGGCGCGGCGATAGATGATGGCCACCTGTGCCTGAACCTGTTCGCGTTCGCGCCCGGCGAGGGTGCCCAGCTCGCGCTTGAGGATGCGCGCGCGGTCAATGCAACGGCCCAGGCGGTTGGTCATGGTGAGCAGCAGCAGGCCCACGCCGGAGATGAGGATGACGGGCCCGACGGCGTCGCGCAGTTCCGGGATGATTTGTTCGAGTGAGGTCAGCGGCATAAATTTCAACGGCAGTTTAACCGGCTTGGACCAACTGGCAATCACAGCCATAACGGGAGCGCCGGCATCTTGCCAGCAAGCAACCGATCAAGCACTCGCCGGCTGGAAGCCGGCGCTCCCGTTGCGGTCGGGAATCACACGGCGGTTGGATGATCCGTCCGTTGTTTTAATTTTTCCTGACGCGCGCGGATGGTCTCCGCTTCCTCGTGGATGTTGATGAGTGAAAGCTGCGTCGCATGGAACAGGTTCACACAGCCGCCGACCAGACCGGCCACGCCGGCAATGCCCAGCAACAAACCCAGGCCGACGACGACTTGCAAGGCGAGTTCGTTGCCGAATTGTCCCGCCACCGCGCCGAGCAGCGTCACCAGTGTGGCGGACACGAATGCGCCCAGCGCCACGTAAATGAAATGCAGCGCGCGCAATAACATGGACGCCTGTCGTTCCACGCGGTTCACGTGCTCGATGAATTTCTGGCCGCGCGGCGACGTCTCGCGTTCGGATTCCTTCCACAGCTCGCGCATGGATTCGCGCGTGCGGAGCAGGCGGTTGATGGTGCTCAACGCGAGCAGGCACGAGGCGTTCGTCAGCAGCGCCGGCGCGGCGATGAACGTCAGCACCGCGAACGGATTGTTGGTCAGCAAGTTCAGATTGGTTCCCATAAAGAATGATTGAGGCTTCAACCGCCCGCTAATTACGTTCAATCCGGCGCGGGCGTCAATGATTCATTCGGACAGCGCGGACGTCAAAGCCGTCGGGTAATTGGTTTACCTTGATGACGGGGGTTGCTTACAATCGCCCACAAAGAACCTGGCAAAATAGTATTCATGGACAAACTGCTTTCCATCCTGCATCAGTGTGCCGCCTCGATTAAGGATGGCGTCATCGCGCTCACCATCGGTTTCATCCTCTTTTTCTTGATGGAACGGATGTTTCGGTTTCGTCCCGTCAAAAAGCCGTGGCGCGCCACTCTGCTCGATCTGCAATACGCGTTTCTCGCGATGCTGTATCCACCGTTCATCTATTTCATCCTCTCCGCCATTTTCGGTTTTCTGGCCCTGCAAATCAGCGCCAACCCTCACGATCCGCACATCTCGCCGCTTATCTTTGCGGCGGAACTGTTCATTCTGCTTTTGGTGCGGGACGGGCTCATTTATCTCCGCCACCGCATCTTTCACCTGCGGCCGGTCTGGAAGTTTCACTCCATCCACCACAGCTCGGAAGAGGTGAACTGGCTTTCGGCGGTGCGCTTTCATCCGGCGGAAAACCTGATTGAATCCACTGGAGAAACCCTGCTCTTTATTGGCTGCATGACCATTGGCTTCGATCTGGCGGTGCTTTCCGCAGCCGGTCTGGTCATGGGCTTTTATAATCTCTTTATCCATTCCAACCTGCGTTGGACCTTTGGCCCGTTGCGTTACATCCTGGTCAGCCCAGTGCTGCACCGCTGGCATCATTCCGATGCCCCAGATGCACAGGACAAAAATTTCGCCGCCATGTTTTCGTTCATTGATTTGATCTTCGGGACTTTTTATATGCCGAAGAATTCAATGCCCGAAACGACGGGACTTTCGGCGCAGGAAAAGCCCGTCCATCCGCGCACCTTCGCGGGGCAATTGCTGTATCCGTTCAGAAAAGGAAAGCGCTAGGCACTGCGGGATTGTGCCCAACGCGAGTTGGGGGCATGTTGGCACTGTGAAAATCGCGCTCGCTTCCGATCACGCCGGGTTTGATTACAAGCAAGCCATCCGCGACTGGCTTGCTGCGCACGGTCATGATGTGCGGGACTTCGGCACCTTCAGCAGTGCGCCCGTGGATTATCCCGACTTCATCCGTCCGGCGGCGGAAGCCGTGGCGCGCGGCGAATGCGAGCGCGGCATCGTTCTGGGCGGCTCCGGCAACGGCGAAGCCATCGCGGCGAACAAGGTCCGTGGCGTGCGCTGTGCGTTGTGTTGGAGCGAAGACACTGCGCGCCTCTCCCGCCAGCACAACGACGCCAACGTCCTCTCGCTCGGCCAGCGCATGATTCCGCGCGACCTCGCCCTGCGCATTGTGGAAATCTGGCTCACCACGGCCTTTGAAGGTGGCCGGCATCTGACGCGAATCCAGAAGATCGAAGAGGAATGAACGGATCGCGTCGAGCGCGGTCAGTGTTCGAAAGACTGGTTCACGTTCAGCCAGTAATGGCCGATGTCGCCGACGACCTGCATGTATTCCTTCGCGTCTGTCGGCTTGATGACATAGCTGTTCACACCGAGGTGATAGCTTTCGAGCCGTTCGATCTCGCGCTGCGACGACGTGAAGACCACCACCGGAATCGTCCGGGCTCGGCCATCCGTCTTGAGCAGCCGCAACACATCCAGGCCGCTCATGGACTTGAGCTGGAGATCCAGCAGGATGACCTTGGGGATTTTGATTTCGTGCCAGTTCGAATACAGGCTCGCCAGCATGATGGAATCCATCAACTGGTCGCCATCCGTCACATGCACGACCTCGCCGGGAATGTTGCGTTGCTTGAAGGCCGTCAACGCCAGGGTGGCGTCGTTGGCGTCATCCTCCACCAATAAGATATCGGCTGACAGTTGTGGTTGCATATTAAACCCAAGGCTCCCTGTCGTCCGCCGGGAATGAATTTTCAAAACGAAACCAGCGGGGCGACGACGCAAAATTGCGCCTGTCCGCAGAATAATGCGAGAACTTTTTTGACCGAAATAAAAAACGGGAGGGAAGCGCCTCGCAGCAACTTCCCTCCCGTCGGAATCTTTATTCGTTGATCAGTGCTTCACTTCAACGACCTTGCCCATGGGCTGGCCGATGTCCTTGAGCAATTGCACGAACCACTTGGTTTTGATGTTGAACGGTTTGCCGCCCTTGATGCGTTCGAATTCGATCGCGCGGAGCACGTTGCCGCGTTCTTCATCTTCGCCCACCACGCCGCCTTTGCCGGCGAAGGCGCATTGCACGGCCTTGACGGCGCAACGCTTGATGAGCTTGCGGTCGGCGGCGTTCGCGGCGGCGGCGCGGCTGTAGTAACCGCTCTTCTGCACGAGCGTCTTTTCCGCGCCGAGCAGTTCGGCGAACTGCTTGGAGAACCACGAGCCGACGTTCACCTTGTCCAGGCGCACGTGGCCGAACGCATCGCGCGGCACTTCTTCACCGCGGGATTCCATTTCCTTGACGATGGACGACACGCCCGCGCCTTCGGAGATGAACAGGTTCACGCAATCATGCTTGTCCATGATCTTGCGCAGGCGGGCGGCCTCGGCCTTGATGTCGAGGGCCATTTCGGGAATGAAAATCCCGTGGACGCCGCGGCGTTCGCTGCTCAAGCCCAGCTCCGGCACGAAGTTCATCTCTTGCGTGAGCTTCCGGTATTCGGCGGCGGTGGCGGCGGTGAGCCAGCCGCAGTTGCGCCCCATGACTTCGTGGATGATCAACATGCGCGGATTCGCGTTGTGCTCGGAAACGACGTTCGCGAAATAATGCGCACCCTCCTCGGCGGCCGTCCATGCGCCGAGACTCTGGCGGATCGGGATCACGTCGTTATCAATCGTCTTTGGCATGCCCACGACCGTGAGGTTGTAATTGTTCGTCTTGAGAAATTTTGCGAGGTCGGCCGCCGCCGTGTTCGTGTCGTCGCCGCCGATGGTGTGCAACACGTCCACGCCATCCTTGATGAGTTGGTCGGCGGCGACCTTCTGCGGGTCCTGGCCTTCCTTCACCAGCCCGCGCTTCACGCAATCCTTCACGTTCGTGAGCTTCACGCGGCTGTTGCCGATGGGACTGCCGCCGTGTTCCACGAGCGCCTTCCAGTTCTTGCGGACGGCGGCGGTCACCTTGAGGCTCTTGCCTTGGAGCAGGCCCATGTAACCATTCACGTAGCAGATGATCTCCACCTTCGGCGCCTGGCGCGTGTAGGTTTCGATGAGATAACCGATGGAGGCGCTCAAGCAGGGAGCGAGGCCGCCGGCGGTCAGGATGCCAACTTTCTTAATTTTTTTGCTCATAAATAAATATCCAGGTGACGCTTTTGGGAACGGGGATCAATCATTCGATTTTACAGTCAGAGAGGCAAACCCCAGACGGCGAATGATGCGGGAAGCGTGCTTTCAGCTCAACTTCAAACCTAGTTTCTGCCGGCCACAAGGCGCTTGCCGGCTCGCGGCGAACCCGGCCGGGAACAGCGCGGCAGGTTAATTCTACCTTGCCGCCCCTTGCCGATCATCGAACAGTTCTACTGAACTCGCGGTGAGGCAACATTACCTTTCTTCTAAACCGCTAGACTCCACCTGTATCCAGACACCGAAAACCCCCTGAAAAACCGGCCATCCCGTGAATAACCTGTGAGCAACTCCTGCCGTGGCAGCGTTGATTCAAAAGCCAAATAACTGATATGATTCTGGATTATTGGATTGAATAATCCATCAAGCAGATGAAAAAACCGTCTAAAATAACCGTGCTGAGTGCGATGCTGCTGGGCACCGGCAGCTTGTTGCTGGCCTTTATCCCTCCCGTTTCCCTGGTCCTGCTGCCGGCACCTGTGTCCGCCGCCACCGCGCCAACCCCGGTGCCGGTGACGCGCCCGGTCATGGCGGTCAAACCGCCCGAAACCCCGGTCCAAAGCAACGCCGGCGTGCTGGACGAACGTCGGCAACTGGCGCTGGGCATGATTGAGACCGGCAACAAAGATCAACTGGTCGGCGGCGCCGGCGAAGTCAGCCGCTACCAGATCATGCCGGTCGTCTGGCATCAGTTCACCGGGTCCAGTAATTATCGGGATCCGGCAGTTTCGCAAGCCGTCGCCCGGCAGCTTTGGGCCGCCCTCTACACCCAGTTCAAGCGGAACGCCCATCGTGAACCGACGGACTTTGACATGTATGTCCTTTGGAACACGCGTTCCGACTACTACGCCAGCCGGGGGTTCAACCCGGCCCGGCTCGGGCCCACCATCCGCGACCGCGCCCAGCGCTTTGTGAACCTGGTGGAACACGCCGAGTTCTGAGCCAGCATCTGCGGCCGGTCTGCCCCGCCAACGCACTCCCGGGGAATGGTGATCAGGAATCGTCCTTTGGTGATGAGGAATGGACGTTTCCCCATCAGGAAACGGCCAATGGTCATCGGGAATCGACGATTGGTGATCAGGAAACGGCGTTTCCAGATGGGAAATCGGCGTCCGGTAAACAGAAAACGACGTTTCCTAATCTGGAATCGGTGATTCCCAATCTGGAATCCGCGTTTTCTGATCAGGAATCGGTGATTCCTGTTCTGGAATTGGCGATTTCCAATCTGGAAACGTCATTTCCACAACCTGAAGAAGCCATCCAAAGAGATTGCGGCAGAGCGGGCAGCGAGCAAGCCCAGCCCGTTGGGATTCGCGACCGGAGCGCCAGCCCCAGCGTGGCGATATATTTGTAGAATCCACTCCTGACGAAGCTGCGGCCAACTCCAACGGAGTTGTATCATTCAGCCCAGCGTTGGAGCAAAGCGACTACGCTGGGTGAACGGGCAAAATGAAAACAACTCTGAAGGAGTTGAAGCCGTATGAACCGCGAACCACGCCAAATACGCGAACGGGAATCCGGTTTTTATTTTCGCGTGGTTCGCGTGGTTCGCGGTTGAATCGGGGCGGCGGTGGATTTGATTCAACTCCTTCAGAGTTGATGAATTTTGGGAACGGTTTCCCAGGGTAGGCGTTCCTTGCCTGCCGGCGCGGCCCGCCAACCCTGGGCTGATGGATTTGAATCTCGTTGGGATTCACCCCGCGTTCTATTTCTGTTCCTCCGGCAACCGTGGATTGTCAGGATTTTGCATCATATGCCAACTTTGCTTCGGCAATCTCCCTTCCCTGTTTGAATTTAGTTCGACAACGAGGAAACGCTTTGGGGACGAAACATCAAAATGTTTCTCAAGCTTTGCCGCAATCTGAGGAGCAGTAAGGTCGGACGTGACAAAGACACGACTCGGCAAACTACAGTGCCAAAATGGAACTTCAGGCCAAGTATCGATGTGTTCCGTTACCTTATCGCGAGAAGCAAACTCGGAAGAGAACACAATTAAATATGCCTTCACTTGTTTTCCTCCCCAGCCGAGATAGCTTTCACGTTCGGATTGGTAATTGCGACAATTGATGTTGGCGCAATGGGAATTCGACCACCTTTTTCTTCAATTAATTCCAAAGCCATTTTTTGAATCTGATATTCTTCCGATTGAAGTTTGTCTGGATCCTTCGTCATGAAGAAAATGAACCCAACACCAAATAATAAGACCGGAGCACCAGCAATTATTGCGATGATGATTTGAATCGCCCCGTTGTATAAACAGCTCCAGCCAAGCACGGGAGCGTCACGATTCCACAAAGCCACAGACAAGGATTCAATGCGCTGCGAACTCGCAACTTCATTACAGCCTCTTGCGCGCTTTGCGTAAACCGCTCGAAGAAGTCTTCGGTTTTCATAGCGCGTAGTCTGTCATGTTCTTTTCTCTTCGCATTGTTTAATTCTTCGCCCCCGCCAGTTCTTCCTCGAAGTCCACGATCTCTTTGATCTGCACCAGAAACCAGCGGTCGATTTTCGTAAGATTAAAAATCTCCTCGATGGTGAAGCCGGCGCGGAGGGCGTGGCGGATGAAGAAGATGCGTTCGGCGTTGGGCACGCTCAGCTTGCGGCTGATGACGTCGCGCGGGAGGATGTCGCGGTCGCCATAGACTTCCGTGCCGATGCGCCAGGGTTTGCCGTCGCCGCCCAGGCCGCTGCGGCCAATCTCCAGCGAGCGCAGGCATTTCTGCAGGCTTTCCTTGAACGTGCGGCCGATGGCCATGGCTTCGCCCACGCTTTTCATCTGCGTGGTGAGCGTGGGGTCGGCCTGCGGGAATTTCTCGAAGGCGAAACGCGGAATCTTGGTGACGACGTAATCAATGCTCGGCTCGAAACTCGCGGGGGTGTTTTTGGTGATGTCGTTCTTGAGTTCGTCGAGCAGGTAGCCGACGGCGAGCTTCGCGGCAATCTTGGCAATCGGGAAGCCCGTGGCTTTTGAGGCCAGAGCGGAGCTGCGGCTGACGCGCGGGTTCATCTCGATGATGACCATGCGGCCGGTGTTGGGGTCGCAACCGAACTGGATGTTGGAGCCGCCCGTTTCCACGCCGACGGCGCGGATGACGGCAAAGCTCTGGTCGCGCATGATCTGGTATTCCTTGTCCGTGAGCGTTTGAATGGGCGCGACGGTGATGGAATCGCCGGTGTGGACGCCCATGGGATCGAAGTTTTCGATGGAGCAGATGATGACGCAGTTGTCGGCCTTGTCGCGCATGACTTCCATCTCGTATTCCTTCCAGCCGAGGAGGGATTCTTCGATGAGGACTTCATTCACGGGCGAAAGCTCGATGCCGTTCTTGGCGATGGCTTCAAATTCGTCCTGATTGTAGCCGATGCCGCCGCCGGTGCCGCCGAGCGTGAACGCGGGGCGGATGATGAGCGGGAATTTGCCGATCTTCTTGGCGACGTCGCGGGCTTCTTCGAGATTATGAGCCACGCCGGAAATCGGCACATCAAGACCGATCTTGAGCATCAGTTCCTTGAAGGCAAAGCGGTCTTCGCCGCGATGGATGGCGTCGGGCTTGGCGCCGATCATCTCGACGTCGTGACGGGTGAGCGCACCGTTTTTGTGCAAGGACATGGCGGTGTTGAGCGCGGTCTGGCCGCCGAGCGTGGGGAGCAGAACGAGTTTGCCCTGCGCGCCCATCTTCTTCATCTCTTCCTTCTCGCGGGCGATGATCTTCTCGACGCATTCCGGCGTGATGGGTTCGATGTAGGTGCGGTCGGCGAACTCCGGGTCGGTCATGATGGTGGCCGGGTTGGAGTTGACGAGGACGACGCGGTAGCCTTCTTCCTTGAGGGCTTTGCAGGCCTGGGTGCCGGAATAGTCGAATTCGCAGGCCTGGCCGATGATGATCGGACCGGCGCCAATGATGAGAACGCTGTGGATGTCGGTGCGTTTAGGCATAGTGAAATTTACGATTGCCGATTGACAACTGACGATTGGGCGGCGACACGCGCGGCAAAATCGTTGGTTCAAACGGCCACAGATTGAACACAGATTTAACACGAAACGAAAGCAAAAAGCCAACCGCCGCGTCTGTGGATGCTGCCCTAATCTGGTTTCGTAATCCTAATCAAACGAAACGCGATTACGATCAAGAGCAGGATTAAGATGGGGACACTACCCGTCTGTGTGCTTGCGAAAATCCCCAAATCCATCCGACAATCGCGCATGGCAGACCATCACTGGGAAAAAATCACCGGCGGGAAGCTGGCGGGGTTTGTTTTCGGGCTGGCGGCGTTCATCGCGCTGCTGCTGGGCTGCGAACGCGGCTTCGTCTTCGGTCTGGACCACGCGAACCTGTTGTTTCACGAGGCGGGCCATCCGATTGTCGGGATTTTCAGTTCACGGTTGGAGACTTACGGCGGGACAATCGGGCAGTTGGTGTTTCCCGTGGTGCTGGCGGTTTCGTTCTGGCGCAAGGGCCAGGTGCTGGCGTTGGCGTCGTCGGTCATCTGGTTTTTCGAGAACTGGCTGAACATTTCCCGTTACATGGCGGATGCGCGGGCGCTGGAACTGCCGCTGGTCGGCGGCGGCGATCACGATTGGAATACGATCTTCACGCGCTGGAACGTGCTGCAATACGATCTGGACATCGCCCACTGGGTGAACGGAATCGGTTGGGTGGGAATGTTGCTGGCCGCGCTGGTGGTGGTCTGGCGCTGGTGGTGCGACCGGAAGCGGCCGGAAGATTCCGGCGAACCGGAGCGCTGGACTTAACGAAAGAACGGTGTGCGGCGGAAATTTATTTCACACGCTTGAACTTTGCAGGCGGTTGTGTTCATTTGGGGCGCCCCGGTGAAACCAAGCTGAACTCCAGGGTATGGGAATCATCATTCAACTCCTGAATCATCATGAAAAACCTCCGCACCTTCCACCTGAAAACATTCAAAAGCCGCGTGCTCGTATTCACCCTGTTGACGGGTTGTTGTGCGACCGGCTGGGCCTTGGATTATCTGGGCGCGGAGGGCGTGTTGAAACTGGTCAAGGAGCGGAACGCCACGGTGACGCCGGCACCGGCCGACGACCAATCCAAGCTGCGCGATGAATTGAAGGCATTTCAGGCAGCATCCACGAATCTTGCGCCGGCCGAGGCGGCCAGGCGCTGGCTGGAATTGGCGGATCGCGCGGCCAAGGCCCAGCGCCGCGCGGCGATGCATTATGACCCGAACACCCGGCCGGTGGAGGGGGATGATTTGCTGGCGGTGCTGCCGCCGCCGCCCGCCTGGGGTGAACTGGCCAAGGCCATCGCCGCGCGTCCGGCGGCAAAGGGGGCCGCGGAAATGCGCGAACTGGGCCTGCGGTTCCTGGCCGCGACATTGACGGGCGATACTGAGGGTCAAAACCGCGAGATCACCAAATTGTCCGCCAAGGCCAAGGACGCGAGCCATCGGGACGCCTATCTTTATGCCAATTATCTTGAACAGATCAGCCAGACGTTGCTGGCCATGTCGGATAATCCGGATGCGATCTTGAAATCGTTGCGCCGTCAGTTGGAGGCCGCCAGTGGTCGCGACAATCAGCAACAGATCACGGTGCCCAATCTGGTTTCGCTGGTCGGTGCGGAAAAGGCGAATGCCTTTTTGAAACAAGCGCTGACGACACCGAATGTGACGCTCCAGTTCCAGCAGTCGAATGAGACCTCGCGTCAGGCACAAAAGCTGGCGCTGGAACTGATGTCCCAGCTCAAGTCCGCGCAATGGGGCCTGATCAATTCGCTGGATGCCGTCGCGCTTTACGAGGCGATGGACAAACGGTTTGGCAAATCAACCAATGAACTCGCGTCGGCGGCGGATGCTTCTCTTCCGGGCCTGCCGAACCTGCCCGATGTGTCCGGTTTGACCGCTAATTTTGGTTATGACGGCAGCGGCAAGAGTGAGGCGCAAATCTATTACATGCTGGGCCTGATCGCCGATGGCCGCACGCAGGATGCGGTGGCGGTCGCCAAGAAGCTGAAAGATCAGGACAACGCGTATTATTTTGATGAAGCCTTCAAGGCGATGGAGCACGCCGGATTGGCGGGGGCGCTGGATGATTTTCTCCATGAACTGCTGACGCAGGATCCGTCGCTGCCGTTTTGGAGTCAATATGTGGAACTAGCCGTCCGTGCGGGTCAATCGGAACGCATGCTCGCCTTGGTGCGCTCGGCGCTCGGCAAAGAGAACCTGAGCGAAACCCGGAAAACTGACCTGCACGAAATCCTGTTCAAAGCCTTGCTGGCCGCCGACAACACCGATGCTGCCGTGGTGGAAATGCGCTTGTTGATCGCCTCGGAAGCCGAGCTTTCACCGACGGGGGACAATCTCAATGCCGGTCGCCTCGGCCTGATGCTCGCGCGTCTCGGGGTCCTGCTGCAAAAACCCGAGTGGGTCGAGGAAGGCATCGGTGCGGCAAAGAAATGGCTGGCCCGGCCGGACGCACAGAAAGGTTCGGGCGGCGAACCCCAAAACATCAGCAAAGCGCTGGCGGAAATGTTGACCGAGTTGAATCGCGGCCCGGCGGCGGAGTCCATCCTGACCGAAGCGCTGGCGCTGGCGACGCAAACCAACGCGGTGCAGCCGCGGTATCGCTGGAATAGTGATTCATCGGCCCAAGGAATTTTGACCGACCTGACGATGTTGTATGACAGGGCGAATCGTTCGGCCGATGTGCTGGCGTTGCTGGAACAATCGCCGGACTGGGGAGCGGCTGATTTGAGCGGTTTATTTCGTTCAACCTGCGGGGAAAGCTCCATCAATGTCATGTGGCTGCATGCTGGTTCATCCGCCGCCCCGGTTCCTTATCTGGCGGCCAGGGCTTTGCTGGCCACCGGTCGCACTGAGCCGGCTCAAAAAATCACCGACGCATTGCTGGATCAGTTCCCTGGCATGGATCGGGGTTATGAATTGTTGATTAAGTTGAAGGGTTCCAACGCCATTCCGCGACTGGATGAACTGTTCAAGCGCGACCAATTTGAAGAACGCCCCCTGATCTGGAAGGCGCACCTGTTGCGGCAGCAGAATCAACTGGCGGAAGCGGAAAAGATCGCGCGGCAGGCGATCGCCATCGATCCTTCGGACGGCGAAGAGGGCCGCGGCGACCGCATGCGGGTGTATGCCGTGCTGGCTGATATCCGCGAAGCGCGCGGCGACAAAAAGGAGGCGGACTTTCTCCGCGAGGTCGTCAAAGCCATCCGCCTGTCCGAGGATGCCGACCAGTTTTACGCGGCCGGTCTCCTCAAGCGTGCCATTGGCATGTATGAGGAAGGGCTGAAACATTTCTCCGACGCTTATTGCATTCAGTCGCGCCTCGCCATCCAGATGTCCGCGATGGGCCTGAACGAGCAGGCCGAGGAACATTATCGCCGTGCCTATGAATTGATGCCGGACAGTTTCGGTCGCGTGGAAAGCCACTGCTTCGGCTGCGAGAAGGCTTTTGATGGCGAACGAGCACAAAGCATTGCTGAAAAAGTTTTCACCACGATTGCAGCGGAATCTCCCGCCAAGCCGCAGGTGCATTATCTGCTCGGCTATCTCCGGGAGGAAGAGGAGCGTTACAACGAGGCGCGCACCAATTATCTCACAGCGGTGCGGCTCGATCCGGATTATCTCAACGCGTGGGTAAAGGTTCAGGAGGTTGGCGAACAATCGCTGGTGCCGGCGAAGGAGCGCGATCAAATCGCCTTCAACATCCTGCGGCTCGATCCGTTGCAGCGACATGCGCGGCCCAGCCTCGAACGCGTCACTGATCTGGCCGGGTTGTGGAACGCCGTGACGGCGGCCTCAACCCATCAGATTGTGCCCGCGACCAATCTTTTGGTTCTGACCGCCAGCAAGGTGGCGCTCGAGAAAAAGCCAGCCCAACCAAACGAGGGTTTTTATTTCCACTATCGCGAGATCTCAGGGGAGAACGAATCCCCGGCCAGTTCCGTCGCGCAAGCGCCGTTTGTGCGGCTGGCCGGCGAGATGATCCTGAACCAAAACAGTTCGCTGGACGAATGAAGCCAGCCGCGTTATAGATTGTCTGGCCCCGGAGGCATGGCCGGAAGCGCACCAAGCCAGTCGAGCAATTCTGCCGTGGTGGTCAGGACTCAAGTCGGCCCTTGGGTTGAACCGCACCGGTCATCGGCACAAAGCGCACCGGCGACCGGGCCTGCTCAACGAGCTGCCGGCCCTGTTTCCGAAAAACGAACAAATATTGGTCGCCCCACGGGCCGACCGGGATGAGCAGCCGCCCGCCGTCCCTGAGTTGCGCGACCAGCGGGGGCGGAATCTGCTCGGGCGCACAGGTGACGATGACGCCGTCGAACGGCGCGGCGTCGGGCCAGCCGTCGTAACCATCGCCGAGGCGCAGGCGCACGTTGGCATAGCCAAGGCGCTGCAACGTGGCCCCGGCGCGTTCCGCGAGCGGTTCGAGAATTTCAATGGTGAAGACTTCCGCCACGAGTTCCGCGAGCACCGCCGCCTGATAGCCGGAGCCGGTGCCGATCTCCAACACGCGATCCGTCGGTTGTGGCTCCAGACGCGTGGTCATCAGGCCCACGATGTAAGGCTGGGAAATTGTCTGTCCGAAACCGATGGGCACCGGGCCGTCCGCATGGGCGTAGGCTTGCTTGTCCTCGGGAAGAAATTCGTGGCGCGGCACTTTGCCCATCGCCGTGCGCACGGCCGGCGGAAATGCGGACAATTGCTCCTGCACCATGCGTTTCCGCGCGGCGGCCCAGGCGCCTTGATTGCCAAATAAATTTTCCATGACGCACCTCGGCGGTCAGTCATGGAGGCTGTCAGTTAAAGCAGGCCCGGCTGACCGCTCTTGGACACCTTAAGCCCAAGTTTCTTATAGCTCAACTCCGTGGCGATGCGCCCCTGTGGCGTGCGGTTGAGATAGCCTTCCATGATGAGATACGGCTCATAGACTTCCTCGATCGTGTCCGGCTCCTCACCGACGGCGACCGCAAGAGAATTCACGCCCACCGGCCCGCCGCCGAACTTCACGATGATGGCTTCGAGGATGCGTTTGTCCATTTCGTCGAGACCGTTCTCGTCAATCTCCAGCATCGCCAGCGCCTTGTCGGCGACTTCAGCCGTGATGCGGCCATCGTGCCGGACTTGCGCATAATCGCGCACGCGGCGGAGCAAATTATTCGAGATGCGCGGCGTGCCGCGACTGCGCCGGGCGATTTCGTGTGCGCCGGACGGATCAATCTCCACGTTGAGCAAGTTCGCCGAGCGCGCGACGATTTTGTCCAAATCCGCCGCGCAATAATAATCCAGCCGTTCGCGCATCCCGAAGCGCGTGAGCAACGGCGCGCTCAACAAACCGCTGCGCGTGGTCGCGCCGATGAGCGTGAAGCGCGGGAGATTCAGCCTCACGCTACGGGCGTTCGGTCCCTGGTCAATGATGATGTCCAATTTAAAATCCTCCATCGCGGGATAGAGATATTCCTCGATGGTCTTTTGCAGGCGATGGATCTCGTCAATGAACAGCACGTCGCCTTCTTCGAGGTTCGTCAGGAGACCGGCGAGATCGCTGGCTTTTTCGATGGTCGGGCCGCTGGTGGCTTTGACGTTCGCGCCCATCGCTTTGGCCAGGATGTTGGCGATGGTGGTTTTGCCCAAACCGGGCGGGCCGCTCAACAGGATGTGGTCGAGCGCCTCGCCGCGCTGCTGGGCGGCGGCGACGGAAATCTCGAGCCGCTCCTTCACCTTCGGCTGACCGGTGAAATCGGAAAAGAGCGACGGACGCAGCGTCATTTCGAGCGCGGCATCGGGTTTGTTCAAGGTGGAAACCGGACGTTCGGACATCGCAACTAGCTTGCGGAAAGCGCGCGACAGCGGCAAGCGCGATTCCATGAAAATGGAGCGTGGCTGTGTCGTCCTCGACCAGCCGCAGCATCTCGTCCGGCCCGGCGGCACAAGGTTCGTTCCCGCGGCGGCTTGTTGCGAAATGGCTGCGGCTGGTCTCCGACACAGCCGCGCTCCGAGGGCAATGTCACGTTGCGTCGTCGCCACTTTTTTCAAAAGAAATTGCTGGAAAATCAAAAAAGCCGGGGGCAACCTCCCACTCTCATGCCAAAGCGAAACATTCTTTTCCTGTTCATTTTCTTTGCCGTGACCAGCGCCTTCGCCGGTGACGCCGACATCCAGTTGCCATCGCTGGACAAGGTGAATTTTTTCCACGGCAATGTCACCGCCCACGAAATTTTGTTCTTCGGCCTGATCGTCTGCTTGGTGGGAGCCATCTTTGGCATCATGGAATACGTCCGCACCCGCGCGTTGCCCGTTCATCGCTCGATGCGGGAGGTTTCCAACATTATCTGGGAAACGTGCAAAACGTATTTGTGGCAGCAGGGGAAATTTCTCGCGGCGCTGTGGATTCTGATCGCGGTGTGCATGATCTATTATTTCAAGGGGCTGCAAGACAAACCGCTCGGCGCGGTCGCGGTGATTCTCGCCAGTTCGATCCTCGGCATCCTCGGCAGCTACGGCGTCGCGTGGTTCGGCATCCGCATCAACACCACCGCGAACTCCCGCACATCGTTCGCCGCGTTGCGCGGCAATCCGTTGAAAACGCTGTTCATCCCGCTGCAAGCCGGCATGAGCATCGGCCTGCTGCTGATCTGCGTGGAACTGGCCTGCATGATCGGCATTCTCGCGTTCATCCCGTCGCACCTTGCCGGCCCGTGCTTCATCGGTTTTGCCATTGGCGAATCGCTCGGCGCCACCGTGCTGCGCATCGGCGGCGGCATCTTCACCAAGATTGCCGACATCGGCAGCGATTTGATGAAAATCGTTTTCAACCTGCCGGAAGATGATCCGAAGAATCCCGGCGTCATCGCCGACTGCACCGGCGACAACGCGGGCGACTCGGTTGGACCGACGGCGGACGGTTTTGAAACCTATGGCGTGACCGGTGTGGCGCTGATTGCGTTTCTCGCGCTGGCGCTGGCGCTCTCGCCGCTGCTCTGCGCGAAGTTGATCATCTGGATGTTCGCGATTCAGGCGCTGATGGTGATCACTTCCCTGGCCTCGTTTTACCTGAACAAGGCCATCGCCCAAGTCCGTTACGGCGGCCGGAGCAATTTCAATTGGGAGGCGCCGCTCACCGACCTTGTCTGGATCACCAGCATCGTCTCCATCCTCGTCTGCTTCGGCGCGAGCAAGCTGTTGCTCGGCGATTTCACGATTCCACAGATGGTGGAAGGCGTGCTTACCGACGTGCCGTTGCCAAACCTCTGGTGGGTGCTCTCGGCCATCGTCGGTTGTGGCACGCTGGCGGGTGCGCTGATCATGGAGTTCACGAAAATCTTCGTCAGCACCAAGTCGCGGCACGTGCAGGAAGTCACGCTCGCCTCGGATCACGGCGGCGCGTCGCTGAATGTCCTGTCCGGCCTCGTTGCCGGCAATTTCTCCGCGTTCTGGATGGGCCTCGTCATTCTCGCGCTCATGTTCGTGTCGTATCTGTTTTCGCTGAACCACGACTTCATGAACCTCATTCCGGCCAAATACGTTTTCGGCGCGCCCATCTTCGCGTTTGGCCTCGTGGCGTTTGGGTTTCTCGCGATGGCACCGGTGACGATTGCCGTGGACAGCTTTGGCCCGGTGACGGACAACGCCCAATCGGTTTACGAATTAAGCCGCATTGAAAAACTGCCGAACATCAGCGCGGAAATCGAAAAAGACTTCGGCTTCAAGCCGGATTTCAGCACCGCGAAACTTGAACTCGAAAAGGGCGACGGTGCCGGCAACACCTTCAAGGCCACCGCCAAGCCCGTGCTCATCGGCACCGCCGTCGTTGGCTCCACCACGATGATCTTTGGCATCATCATGCTGCTCGAACACGTCTTCGGCGACGCCGTGGGCCGCCTGAGCCTCGTCATGCCGCAGATTGTTTTCGGCCTGCTCATGGGCGGCGCAGTCATCTACTGGTTCACCGGCGCGAGCATTCAGGCCGTCGTTGCCGGCGCTTACAGCGCGGTCGTCTTCATCAAGAAAAACATCAAGCTGGACAAGGACGCCGCGTCCATTGAAGACAGCAAGCGTGTCGTCGAGATTTGCACCCTTTATGCGCAGAAAGGCATGATCAATATCTTCATCGTCGTGTTTTCCTTCGCGCTCGGCCTGCCGTTTTTGAATCCGTATTTCTTCATCGGCTATCTCATCGCCATCGCATTCTTCGGCTTGTTTCAGGCCATCTTCATGGCGAACGCCGGCGGCGCGTGGGACAACGCCAAGAAAATTGTCGAAGTGGACATGAAGAAAAAAGGCACGCCGCTCCACGCCGCCACCGTCGTCGGCGACACCGTGGGCGATCCGTTCAAGGACACCTCGTCCGTCGCGATGAATCCCGTGATCAAGTTCACGACGCTCTTCGGCCTGCTCGCCACGGAAATCGCCGTCGAACTGAAACAGAAGCATCCCGAGTCCAAATTGTCCTATGTTATCGGCGCGGTTTGCTTCCTCGTCGCGCTCGTCTTTGTGTATCGGTCGTTCTATTGCATGCGGATTCCAGCCGGATCCACCGACGCGCATTGAACAAATGATTGCTCGCCTTAAGCCAGCGGGCGTTTCAGATTAAAGCCCGTGTCTGTCATTGAGCGTCAAATTGAAGTCCGCTGGCCGTTGCGCGTTTTCTTCACCGAAAATGTGTTCGCGCCGGACAATCTGGTTTTGCGCGCCGCGCTCGCCGACCGTTCGCCGCGCAAGGCCATCGTGGTGCTCGAAGATTCACTGGCGCTGGCGCTCCCGCAACTCGAGCTGCAGATCGAGAAATACTTTTACGAACACGCCGTGACCGCCCGGCTGGTGCGACCGCCGCTCTTCGTCTGTGGCGGCGAGGCCGCCAAAAATTCCCAGACCATCGTCAGCGAGATCCAGTCGCACATCCACCGCCACCACATCGACCGCCATTCGTATCTCATCGCAGTCGGCGGCGGTGCGTTGCTGGACGTTGCCGGCTTTGCCGCGACGACGGCGCATCGCGGCGTGCGCCATGTCCGCATCCCGACAACAACTTTAAGTCAGGCCGATTCCGGCGTCGGCGTGAAAAACGGGCTGAACGCCTTCGGTAAAAAGAATTTCATCGGCACCTTTGCCCCGCCTTACGCCGTCGTCAACGATTTCAACCTGCTCGCCACGTTGGAACCGAAAAACAAACGCGGCGGCTACGTCGAGGCCGTGAAGGTCGCCTGCATCCGCGACGCCACATTTTTTGAAGCGCTGGAACGCGATGCGGACAAGCTGGCCGCGTTCGAGCCGGACGCGATGAAACATCTCATCCGCCGCTGCGCCGAGCTGCACCTCGACCACATCGCCACCGGCGGCGACCCGTTCGAGATGGGGTCCGCGCGTCCGCTCGACTTTGGCCACTGGGCCGCGCACAAGCTGGAGCAGGTATCGCATTTTCAAATCTCCCACGGCGAAGCCGTGGCCATCGGCATCGCACTCGATGTGCTTTACTCGCGCAACCTTGGTTTGCTGGCCGCAGATTCCGCCGAACGAATCCTAAGGCTGTTGGAACAACTCGGTTTCCGTCTGTATGCCGATGAATTATTGAATGCCGCCGACGCCAACCACCTGACCATTCTGGCCGGCCTCGAAGAATTCCGCGAACATCTCGGCGGCGAACTCACGATCACCCTGCTCAAGGAAATCGGTCAGGGTGTGGAGGTGCACGAAATGGATTCGCACAAGATCGTCGAGGCGATCCATGAATTGCGCGGTCGCAAAAAATGAAACGGCTGGCCGTCATCAACGTCGTCGGCCTCACCGAGGCGCTCATCGGCGAGCACACGCCGCGCATCGCGGAATTTATGAAGCGCGGTGCGCTGGCCAAGATCGTCCCCGCCTTTCCCGCCGTCACCTGCACTGCCCAGTCGAATTATCTCACCGGCAAAACGCCGTCGGAACACGGTATCGTCGGCAACGGCTGGTTCAACCACGAGCTTTCGGAGATTCATTTTTGGAAACAGTCGAACCATGTTGTCCACGGCGCAAAAATCTGGGACGATTTGCGCGAACACTTCACGCTTCACGCTTCACGCTTCACGACGGCAAATTGTTTCTGGTGGTTCAACATGTATTCGCGCGTGGATTATTCCATCACGCCGCGCCCAATGTATCCGGCGGATGGCCGGAAATTTTTCGACGTTTATTCGTGGCCGTATTCCATACGCGAAGAGATCAAAAAGGACCTGGGTGAATTCCCCTTCTTCGGCTTCTGGGGTCCGGCGGCGGGAATCAAATCGCCGCAAGGTTCCGCTGACTGTGCGACGCGCTGGATTGTGGAATCAGCGAAATGGATGGAAAACAAATACTCGCCGACTCTAAACCTGATTTACCTGCCGCACTTGGATTACAACCTGCAACGGCACGGCCCGTTCGGAGGTCCGCCTTTAGGCGGCAAATCCTCCGACCGCCTAAAGGCGGAACTCCAAACAGAAATCAATCCCGCCATCATCCCCGACCTGCGCGCCATTGACGCCATCGTCGGTGACCTGCTGGATTTTTTCAGCCAGCGTGGTGTGCAGGTCGTTCTGCTTTCCGAATACGGCATCACGAACGTGGACACGCCGGTGCATCTCAACCGCATTTTCCGCCAGCAGGGCTGGCTGACGGTGAAAGAAGAATTGGGCCGTGAAATCCTCGACGCCGGTGCGAGCAGAGTTTTTGCCGTGGCCGATCATCAGGTCGCGCACATCTACGTAAACGATCCCAAGCTGATGGGGCCGGCGCACGACCTCGTGGCCGGCCTTCCGGGAGTTGAGCGTGTTGCCTTTAAGGGGGCCAAGTCCGACGCCGCGTTCTGGCACGCCCGCGCCGGACAACTGGTCGCCGTCGCCAGGGAAAACGCGTGGTTCACGTATTACTACTGGCTCGACGATGCCCGCGCGCCGGACTTCGCCCGCACCGTGGACATCCATCGCAAGCCCGGCTACGACCCCGTGGAATTATTTCTCGATCCCAAAATTCCGCTGCCGAAATTAAAGATCGCGTGGCGGCTGCTGCAAAAAAAACTCGGCTTCCGCATGTTGATGGATGTGATCCCGCTCGATGCCTCGCTGGTGAAAGGGTCGCACGGTCGTCGCCCGGCAAATAAAAAGGACTGGCCGGTGTTCATCACCGGGCAGCCGGTGATTCAGCCGGCGAACGAAATGGAATCCACCGAAGTTTTCGGCGCGCTGCTGCGCCATTTGGTTTAGACGACCGCTACCGGCGGCGGCTTAATGACCGGCCATGATGGATTCTCGACTCGCCAGGCGGGCCATTTTTGACAAAATCTTTTTACGGCGCACACTTTTTATTCATGAAACAATCGACTGCAAAATGGAATTCCATCCTTTGGAATGAAGCCTTTGGCTTTTCGTTGATGATCGTTCTTTCGTGGCTGACGGAACTGCTTCACATCCCCCACCTGATTTTTGGCGAGCCATTCACGCCCAACTGGCACCGTGCGCTGCTCCGGACCGTCATCATTTTGCTGATCTGGGCCTGGGTTCACTGGATCACCCGGCGGCTGCTGAAACGCCTGCACTACCTTGAGGAATTTTTGCGCATCTGTAGCTGGTGCCGCAAGGTTTGCGATAATGACAAATGGCTGACGATGGAAGACTACTTCAACTCCAAATTTGCCACGCGCACCACCCACAGCATGTGCCCGGAATGTTTGAGCAAGGCGTTCGAGGATCTAGATCAAAAGCTGCCTGTAACGCCCAAGCCCTTAAGAGTGGCTGCGGGAGACGTAAAATTAATCAAACAATCTCCACCGGACACTTCGGCAGCGCATCCAGAAACGCCTGGCCGTATTGCTTCGTGAGAATGCGGTTGTCCAAGACCACCACGATGCCCATGTCCGTCTTCGTGCGGATCAGTCGGCCCACGCCCTGGCGGAATTTCAGGATCGCTTCCGGCAGGGAAAATTCACCGAAGGAATTTCCGCCGCGCGCCTCGATCGCCTCGATGCGCGCCTCGATCAATGGATGATCCGGCACCGCGAACGGCAGCCTTGTGATGATGACGTTGCTCAACGCTTCGCCCGGCACATCCACGCCCTGCCAGAAACTGTCCGTGCCAAAGAGCACCGAGTCCACGTCCGCTTTGAACTGCTCCAGCATCGTCGAACGCGGCGTGCCGGTGCCTTGCACGATCAACTCCAGCTTCAGCTTGTCGAAGAACGGCTGCATCCGGTCCGCCACTTCCTGCATGAGTTTGTAACTGGTGAACAGCACGAACGCCTTGCCGTGCGTCTGCTTCACGAAATGCTCCACCCAGTGGATGAGCGCGTCGGAATAGCCGGCTTCACGCGGGTCGGGCATTTTATTGACCGTGAACAATTTCATCTGCCGCTCGTAATCGAACGGCGTGTCGACTTGCAGCTTCGTCGCGGATTCGCAACCGACGCGCTTGGCAAAATAACTCAACGGCGTGGTGCTAGCTGAAGATTGCGTTCGCTTGCGTGGTGCACTTTCCGAGCTGGCAACTTTCAATTTGGAGCTTTCGACCACCTTTTCGGCCACGGCCAAAGTCGCGCTCGTCATGATGACGCTCGTGTCCGTTTCAAATAAACGTCGGCGCAAATACTCCGCCACATCCACCGGCGCGGCGTTCAATGAAAGGTTCCGCTGCGACTTGCCGCCGCGTTCGACCCAGTAAACGTGATCGTCTGCCTGCTGGCTCAAGAATTCTGCCACCTCAATCTTCAATTCACCCAGCCGGCGGTTGCACTCGACCAGCTCCTGCCCGATGTCCTTGTCCTCGCTCGTCTTCACCAGCTCGCTCACCGCTTCGCGTAAACGCTGGATGGGCAACGTCACGTTGTCATTCACGAGTTCGGCGCGGCGGATGCGCAGTTCTTTCCACTCGCGCTTGGTGGGGCGAGACTCCGTCGGGCCGAAACTTTTCTTTGGTGCCGTCGCTTGAATTTCTTCACACGCCTTTTCGACATTCTCAAAAAATTTGTCCGACTCACTCAAGATTTCCGCGACGAGCTTCACCGCCTTGCCCTGTCGCAACGTGGCGAGCAGGCCTTTCTCGGTCTTCGGGTTCCACAACCGGTTCAACGAATAACGCACCTGTCCGCTCGACACACTCAAGCCGATGTGCCGCGATGCGACGCTCTCCATCGTGTGCGCCTCGTCAAACACCACGAAGTCATTTTTGAAGAGGATGCCGCCCTCCATCTCCTCATCCACGCCGCCGAGCAACGTGAAGAACAGCGTGTGATTCAAGATCACCACGTCCGCCGACAGGATTCGGTTTCGCACGCGTTGAAAAAAACAGACGTCGTGGTCACGCGCAAAATCGGACTGGTGCCCGCACGTTTTTGGCGAACACAGCCCGCGCTCCGAACAAACCTGCGCCCAGACTTTGCCGTCCGGCTCAATCTCAAAATCCGACAGGCTGCCGTCCTTGGTTTCCTTCGACCATGTGTAGATGCGCTGCAATTCCTCGGCTTCGCTCGACGTGAACAGATTGCCGCTCTGTTGCATCGCCTTTTGCAGCCGGCGCGTGCAGAGATAATTCGCGCGGCCCTTGAGCATTGCGTAGCTGAACTTCACCGGTTCCGGCAGCGAGCCGAGCACTCCGGTAAGCATCGGCAGATCTTTTTCGGTGAGCTGCTCTTGGAGATTGATCGTGTGTGTGCAGATGACGGCCTTTTTTTTCTGCGCCACGGCGAACAGGATGGAGGGAATGAGATACGCCAGCGATTTGCCGACGCCCGTGCCCGCCTCGACCGCGAGGTGTTCCTGATTCTGCAACGTGCGCGCCACGGCCACAGCCATCTCCTGCTGCTGCGGACGAAACTCGAAATTTTTCGCGCGCGACAGGATGCCCGTCGGCGAAAAAATTTCTTCGACTTGGGAAACCAGGTCGGTGCCGCTCGGCTGAACTTCGGCGAGGGAAATCATTTCAAGGATCCGCTGCTCAATACCACTTTCAGCGCCGTCGTTTGGCCCGCTCCCAGTGAAATCTTGTTCTGCTTCACGTTGCCGGATTCCACGCAGACCATCTGCGCGTGCTCGGCGGGATCGAAGTCGTCCGGCAATTTCTGCGTCGTCCACGGATTCCAGACGACGGTGGATTGGGAATTAAATTTCTCAACGCGAATCATGCGCTTGAGCTGCGCGTCATGAATTTCCACGGTGGCGGTGTTGTCGGGATAAACGCGATTGGTCTCCTGCGTGATCTGTAGCGGCGTGCTGATGCCGGGCCGCCGCGCGCCGTTGGCGCCAAAGGCGAAATCATCGAACGACGCGCCTTCCAAGCCAGTGAGGCTGACCGCACCGATGTCGCCGACTTGAAAATAAGTGTGCAGGCAGTTCTCGATTTCAATCGCGCCGTCGCAAGATTCGTTCGCGGTGTTCAATTCCATCGTCAGCGTGTCGGCCACGATGACCACAAACTCGGTGCGCAGGGAATTCCACGTGGATTGGCCGGGCGTTCCCGGCAAGGCAAACGTGACCGTCACCGCACCGGACGGTGCCACGGAAGTTTTGACGAGCTGCCAGTTCGTGCTGCGCGCGAACCCGTGCGACGGTCCGCCCTCGCGATTGCCAAACCACGGAAAGCAGATCGGCACGCCGCCGCGGATGGCCTTGCCCGGCGCGAAATAACTTTTTGCGCTCATGAACAGCAGCGGCGGCTCGCTGTTCTTCTGGAAGTGCGTGATGTGCGCGCCGTTCAGATAAATCTCGGCGGTGCTCCACGGCGTCTGGATCTTTGCGACCGGCAAACCACCCTTGCCGGTGGTCATTTCAACAGAGTTTGAGTTCATAAATCATCTTCCGAACAAATCCATCTGCGGCGCAGGTGCAAGGGATTTCAATTTTTCGCGGTCCTGCGCGCGGCGCGGCTGGCGCACATTGCCTTCGGGCGTCAGTTCGGATTCCTCCAGGTTTGACAAAATTTGTTTCGCGCGCTCCAGCACCGGCTTGGGCACGCCCGCGAGGCGCGCGACCTGAATGCCGTAGCTCTTGTCCGTGCCGCCTTCGACGATCTTGCGTAGGAAAACGATCTGGTCGTGCCATTCGCGGACGGCAACGTTGAAATTTTTCAGGCGCGGCAAGCGGCCCGCGAGTTCGGTGAGCTCATGATAATGCGTGGCGAACAGCGTCTTCGCACCGGCTTGGTTGTGCAGGTATTCCAGGATGCTCCACGCGAGCGACAGGCCGTCGAACGTGCTCGTGCCGCGCCCGATTTCGTCCAGCACGATGAGGCTGCGCGCGGTGGCGTTGTTCAAGATATTCGCCGTCTCAGTCATCTCGACCATGAACGTGGATTGGCCGCGCGACAAATCGTCACTCGCGCCGATGCGTGTGAAGATGCGGTCCACCAGATCAATCCGCGCTTCGGCGGCGGGAACAAAACTGCCGGTGTGCGCGAGCAGCGCGAGCAGCGCAACCTGACGGATATAAGTGGATTTGCCCGCCATGTTCGGCCCGGTGATGAGCGCAATTTGGAGCTCGGGATTGAACGCCGTGTCATTCGGCACGAAGCGCTCCTCGACGAGCTGCTGTTCCAAAACCGGATGTCGCCCATCGCGGATCTGCAACACGCCTTCGTCGGCGACTTGCGGGCGGCAGTAATTATGCAGGCGCGCCGTTTCAGCGAATGAGCCAAGCACATCCAATTGCGCCAAGGCGGACGCAGTCTGTTGAATGCGGGTCATTTGACCGAGCACTTCCTCGCGCACCCGCTGGAAGATTTCGTATTCCAGCTTCACGCTGCGTTCCTCGGCGCCGAGGATTTTGCCCTCCATGTCCTTCAACTCCGGCGTGATGAAGCGCTCGCCATTCGCGACGGTCTGCTTGCGATGATAATGCGGCGGCACCTTGTCGAGATTCGACTTGGTGACTTCGATGTAATAACCAAACACGGAATTGAACCGCACTTTCAGCGAGGAAATGCCAGTGCGCTCGATTTCGTCCGCTTGCAACTTGGCAATCCAATCCTTGCCGCCGCGCTGCGCGTTGCGTAGTTCGTCGAGATTCGGGTCAAAGCCGTCGCGGATCATGCCGCCTTCTTTGATTGGCAACGGCGGTTCGTCCACGATGGCGCGGGAAATTAATTCGACGAGATCGGGTGATTCGGAGATTTGTGAATCCAGTTCCGAAATCAAGGTGGGGCGGTGCTGCTGCGCCGCCCCAATTTCTTCGTTCAACAAGGCAGAGCGGCAGCTCTGCTCTACCGTAGCCAAAGTCTGCTTCAACGTGGGAATCTGTTCGAGCGCCGTGCGCAGCGCCACCAAGTCGCGCGCATTACCGCTGCCAGAACTCAAACGGCCGATCGTGCGTTCAAGGTCACGCACGTTTGCAAGCTGCTGGCGGAAACTGTCGAGGCCGAAAGTGTTTTCGAGAAACGTCTGCACGGCTTCCTGCCGGCGACGAATTGGTTCCACCGCCGCGAGCGGTTGCGAGAGCCATTGACGCAGCAAGCGCGCGCCCATCGGCGTGGCGGTGCGGTTCAGCGCGCCATAGAGCGACGAATTGCGCGGCGCATCGTGATGCTGCGGTTCGAGAATTTCCAGATGCCGCAGCGTCGTGTAATCGAGTGTGAGAAAATCGCTACGCCGATAGAACGTGATGCGCGTGAGATGCTTCACGTCGCGCCGCAAACTTTGCGTGAGGTAATGCAGTGCGCCGCCCGCCGCGCCGATGGCGGCGGTCTTATCTTTGAGACCAAAGCCGTCGAGCGTGGCGACTTTGAACTGTTCCTTCACCGTGTAGAACGCGGTTTCCGGCGCGAACGTCCAATCGTCATAGCCGCTCAAGATTTGAAACGCACAGCGAAGCAAGTCGCGCAACTGTGTGGCTTCAGTCGGGAAAATAATTTCCGCCGGACGCAAGCGCTCCAGTTCCGCGAGCAGCGTGGCGTCGGATTCCAGTTCCGTCGTCAGAAAATCGCCCGTGGTCAGGTCCACCAGCGCGAGGCCGAAGATTTTTCCGCTGGGATAGACGGATGCCAAAAAATTATTCCGCTCCGCGACGAGCATGCGTTCGTCGAAATGCGTGCCGGGCGAAAGGATCTGCGTGACCTCGCGGTTCACGAGCTTGCCGGGACGCGCTTCCTCGGTCTGCTCGCAAATGGCGACCTTGCGACCGTTTTTCAGGATGCGCGCGATGTAATTATTCGCCGCGTGATATGGCAGGCCGCACATCGGGATGCCATTGCGGGCGGTGAGCGAGAGGTTCAGGAGCTGCGCGCCGTCCTTGGCGTCCTCGAAAAACATCTCGTAGAAATCGCCGAGGCGAAAGAGCAGCAGCGCATCTTTCGGCAGTTCGCCTTTGATGCGGCGATACTGCGCCATCATGGGAGTGAGTTGCGCTTCAGCGGACACGGCGAGCAGGCTAAACACGAACGTTGCCAAAATCGAACAAGTTTTCAGCAAGCCGGTCGTTGACGGCAAGGCGGGAAGCTGTGAACTTTGCGCCCATGAACCCGTTTCATTCATTCAGAAGAAGACTCCTGTTGTGCTCATGTTTTGGCTTCGCCGCCGCTCTCGTGGCCAATTCATCCCGCGCAACGGAGGCCGTGGCTCCAGTATTGACCGTGAACACTGGCGATAATGCCTGGCTGCTCGCCAGTTCCGCGCTGGTGCTGATGATGACCGCGCCGGGCTTGATCCTGTTTTACGGTGGCTTGGTGCGGAACAAAAACGTGCTCTCGACGATGATGCACAGTTTGATTTTGATGGGCCTGATTTCGGCGGTGTGGATGGTGTTCGGCTACAGCATGGCGTTCGCGGAAGGGAACGCCTTTTTCGGCAATCCACTGACGTATCTGTTTCTGAAAGGCGTCGGCTCCGCGCCCAACGGCGATTATGCCGCCACGATTCCGCACCAGACGTTCATGCTGTTCCAATTGATGTTCGCCATCATCACGCCCGCGCTCATCAGCGGCGCGGTGGCGGAACGCGTGCGGTTCAGCGCCTATGTGATGTTCATGTTGTTGTGGGTCACGCTGATTTATTTTCCGTTGTGCCACATGGTCTGGGGCAAGGGCGGCTATCTCAACTGGGCGCTCGGCGGTCACATCCCCGTGCTGGATTTCGCCGGTGGAACGGTGGTGCACATCAGTTCCGGCGTCTCGGCGCTGGTGTTTGCGCTGGTCATCGGCCGGCGCGCTGGTTTTCCGCGCGAACCGATGGTGCCGCACAACGTCGTGCTCTCGCTCGTCGGCACCGGGTTGCTGTGGGTCGGCTGGTTTGGTTTCAATGCGGGCAGCGCGTTGAATGCGGGCGGCCTCGCCACGAGCGCGTTTGCGGCGACGCACTTTTCCGCCGCCGCCGGCGCCTTGAGCTGGACGGCGACCGAATGGTTGATCAAGGGCCGTCCGAGCGTGCTCGGTGCGGCGTCCGGCATGGTCGCCGGTCTTGCCACCATCACTCCGGCTTCGGGGTTTGTGACGATTCCCGCCGCGTTCACCATCGGTGCGGCGGGCGGCATGATCTGTTACTTCGCGGTGACCAAACTGAAAGGCACCTTCAACTACGACGACTCGCTTGACGTCTTCGGCGTGCATTGCGTGGGCAGCGTGACGGGCATGTTGTTGCTCGGCTTCTTCGCCAGCGCGGAAGTGAATCCGCTCATCGCCACGACATTCCTGAAGAACGGCGCAGTCGTTTCACTCGTCGGCAGTTCGGGACAGTTCATCAATCAGCTTATCGGCGTGGGCATCACGGCGGCGCTGGCGGCGGTCGGCACATTCATCATTCTGAAAGTGGTGGATAAGCTCGTCGGCCTGCGCGTGGATCAAGAATCAGAAAGTATCGGACTAGACCTTTCCCAACACGGGGAAAGTGCGTATAATGAGTAAAATCCTATGAAAAAAATCGAAGCCATCATCAAGCCGTTCAAGCTCACCGACGTCAAGGACGCGCTCAACGAACTCGGCATCCAAGGCATGACCGTGAGCGAAGTCAAAGGCTTTGGCCGCCAAAAAGGTCACACTGAAATCTATCGCGGCAGCGAATATACCGTGGATTTCCTGCCCAAGATCAAGATCGAGACCGTCATCGCCGACAACCAGGTCAAGGCGGCCGTGGAAGCCATCATCAAGGCGGCGAAGACCGGGAAGATCGGCGACGGGAAAATTTTTGTTTCAACCATCGACGAAGCCATCCGCATCCGCACCGACGAACGCGGCGACAGCGCGGTATAACATTTAAAGGCTGCCGGCACTGAATGGCGCCAAACGAAAAGGACAGGCAAGGTTGCCTGTCCTTTGCATTTTTAATGCGTCAATTTACATCAGGTATTCATTGCCAATTAACTGTTTTGAGCCGTCCTCCGCTTAGTGTGACCGTAACGGTTTTTTGCTGCTCATCAACAACCAGCGGAACGAACCAGGATTTGTTGTCATCGCCATCTAATACATTTGTTGCTGCGGTTCCATCTGGGAAAAAATGCAATAGCTCTGTGTTGTAAAAGTCGCCGTGGTTCCAATATTGGATGACACGAAATGAATGCCCGCTTGCAAGTCGCCGTTCGGCAAGCGTGTTTTGCGGCGCAAAAAACACATCGGGCAACCAGATGCCGACGAAAAGCGGCAGAACAAAGATCGCACCCGTCAATAGGCAGCCGGCCAATAGGATCTGCAGCAGTTTTTTCATTCGCTTGGGGTGAGTGGGCCGAAAACTTGTTGTAGATTGGCGGTTAAAAATTTATTCACTCCGCCTTCATCCGCGCGATTTCTGCAGCGTAACCGGCGCGGAAGTCGGGGAACTGGAACTGGTATTTTAATTCGGTGACCAGCTTGGCGTTGCTGACGCGTTTGTTGGTCACGCCGCGTTTACGCCCGGCTTCCGCATCCGCCGGGATTTTCGGCGGTAGCGGACGTTTCAATTCCGTCGCCAGCCACGCAAAAAAATCCGCCTGGCTCACCGGCAAGTTGTCTGTCGCGTTGTAGATTTCGCCCGGCTTCGCCGCGCGCAGTGCGGCGATGATGACGCCGATCAAATCATCGCGATGGATCATGTTCAACCAGCGTGTGCCATCGCCTTCAATGCGTGCCTCGCCGCGCAGGAATTGCTTGAACGAATGCCCGCGTGCCGGGCCGTAGATGCCCGCCACGCGCAACACGGCTGCGGGAAACTGGCGTTCGGTCGCCGAGGCGAGCAGTAGCTTTTCCGTTTCCACCAGCACTTTGGAGGTCGGCGCTTCGGGTTCCGCCGGCGAATTTTCCGTGACGATGGAGCCGTCGTTCTGCGCATAAACGCTGGTGCTGCTGGTGTAGATGAATTTTTTCACCGGCGAACCCGCGAGCCAGGCGATGAGGTGGCGGTTGCCTGCGAGATAAATTTTCCGGTAATCGTCCGCGCCGCCGCCGCCGGACGCGGTGCAATTCACGACCCAGTCGAAATCGCGCGGCAGCTTGGCGAGTGTTTCCGGTTGCGTGACATCGGCGAGCAGCGGCTGGATGCCGGCCGCCTGCATTTCCGCCGCCGCCAGCGCACTGCGGCGCAGGCCGAAGACTTCATGGCCCTGCCGCGCCAGCTCCTTGCCGAGCGGCAGGCCGACGTATCCGCAGCCAACAATCAAGACGCGCATGGCGGGACGATACGGAATGACGCCGGAAAAATGAAGAATGAAGAAGGCGCGGTTCGTCCGGGATGACGGACGCCGATAAAAATTGATTTACCCGGCGGCGTGGTCAGGGCATTTTAACGGGCGAGGATTTTGAGTGAAATGAATACCCACGCTCCAACCAACAGTTCTTCCGCCCTGCCCGCGCATCTGATTGCGCACATCAACGTCAAGCTCGCGCACATCGGCTGCCAGCCGGTGCCGCTGAAGGGTGACGCGGAATTCGCCGAGATCGCCGCGGCGATGGCGGGCCAGTCGCGCGAGAAGGACCGCTTGCTCGGGCAATACCTCTGCCCGCCGGACGCGCGCATCCAAAGTTTTCTCTACGACTATTTCCAATCCGTGCCGGTGCCGAAGCTGCCGTCGCGAACGTTCACATTGGATCGTCCCGGCCTGGCGCGCGTGCTCTCGCTGCCGCTTGACCGCGACGAATTCTCCTCCACGATCCTGAATTCTTACCGCGTCGCCAATGGCGTGTTGCACAATCCGAAGAGCGACCGCCGCACGACGCAGGGAATTTTTCACGTCACTGAAGGTGGTCTCCCAATTCCCGATGACAAGCTGGGCGTGCCGAAGGTCACGTTTGCCAAACTGCTGGCGCTCGCGTTGACGCCGCCGCGCGAAATCATGCAGTTGCCGTTCACCTCCACGCAGCCGAAGCCGGCGGATTGCTTCGTGTCGCTGCTGATCCGGCCGATCGTCAGTCCGGCGGTGCCGGGATTCACGGCGGAGAAGAGCATGGAAATCCGTTTCTTCGTGCCGGGAAATCTCGTCAGCAACCTGGATTTCATTGAAAGCATTTTCGGCAATGCGGGCGATCCGTTATTGCCGGAGAACGATTCCGCGCTTGATACGGAACATTGGAGCGGCCACACCGGTTGCGTCATCCTCGCGCCGCATCTCGTGAAGGCCACGAAGAAATCCGTCGGCCTGCCGCACTTCGATCAAGCGACCGAACGCCAGCGCCGCGACGGCATGTGCTGGAAGGACGAAAACGAACTCTACAACAACGGCGGCGCGTTCAAGATCACCTGCCGCGACGAGCACGGCGTCATCGTCACGCTCATCGCGGATAATTATTATGGCTATTGCAAGAAAGAGGTGAAGACGCAGATCAGCTATGCGGCGAACCTGTTCGGCAATTGCGAGGAGGAGCACGCGGGCGGCGCGCTCGTTTTCCCCAGCTACGACTTGGGCGAGGAATTCAGCGGCGAGAAACACGTTCGCCAGTTGGAGCACAACTTTGCCGAGGCGGCCAAGCTTTATGGCAGCTTCATGGATTTGAAGCCGCAGGGCTACGGCGTGGATAAAAAACATCCTGAAGTCATTTACGTTCCCGAAGACGCGCTGTTTGATCTGCACAAGCAATCCGTCTCGTGGACGGATGACACCGGCACGCACAGCATCAAGTTGCAGCCGGACAAAACTTACATCCGCCCCTCCGGCTACAAAGTTCGCATGGAGAAACCGCCCGGCGCTAACCGCGCGTGGCGTCTCGTCGGCACGGCGGCGGAAGGTCTCGTCTGCCACAAGCCCTGCACGGTTTCCGGCGGCGGCAAATCGGAAATCTCCAAGCCCATCACGGATGCGATTCTCACCGGCCCGGTATTCGTGGCGGATCCCAAAAAAGATTTCGATCTCGTCGAGGAATTGATCGAGCGCGATTACTCGAACCGTTTCGTGGACAAGTCGCGCAAGGATCCGCGCGCCGTCTTGTCGCCGGAACGTTCGCTTGGTTCAGTCATCAAGTTGCTCACGCCAGACGAAGAAGATTACACGCCGGAATACAACGCCTGGCTCAATGGTATTCCGCAATACATCAAGGAGCTTGTCTTCGTGGTGAAGCGCTACTGCAAGCCGGAATGGAATGGCAAATGGCGCGAACATTTCAGCGTGGACATCATCAACGGCAAACCGGGCAACGAATTGAAGCGCGACAACAAGGTCCTCGTCACCACGCGGCTCCGCGTGGGCTTCGACAAGGACGGCGCGTGGCGCACGTTCGGCCTGCGCAAAGATTTTCATCCGGCGGTGAAAGTGCAGTTGGAAGACGACATCACCGCTTCCACACTCGTGCCGGCGGCGCGCGTGGAAAATCTGCCCAACGTGGACCAGACGGCGACGCTGAAATTCGTGCAGAACTGCGAACAACGCTTGTTCCAGCGCCCCGACGACGCGATCCATCGCGGCTACGACAAACAGACGGAACAGGATTTTTCCCGCACCGACAACTTCTTCTCCAACTACGAACCGCTCACGCGCGCACAGGTGCATGACTTGGTTGAAGACGCGATTCGTTTCAATGAATTCACCGCGCCGATGCAGCAGACCATCAGCGAGTTTGCCACCGCCAGCGAGCCGAGCTATCTCGTTTCCTCCGCACATCCACGCCTCGTGGACGGCAAGCCGAGCAAAAATCCGCGCTACCTCCAGAAACGCCCCGACCTCGTCAAGCCGGTCGAAACTTATATCGCTGAGACGAGCGCGCGTTTGCGCCGCCGCATTCCTGCCGGCGCCACGGTGCTGACGCCGGTCGCCGCCGTGTTGCCCGGCCGTCGCAACAATCCGCCGGAACTCGGCGTTCGCCCGCTCGCGTGCTACAACCCGATCCATTACATGGAACTACCGGAGCTGTTCATGGAATTCATCTGCAGCATGACCGGCAAATCACCGTCCACCACCGGTGCGGGTTCCGAAGGCGCGCTGACCAAAGGCCCGTTCAACGCGTTGCCGCCCATCATGGATTTGAACAATGCGTGCGCATCCTTCATCCTCGCCAACCATCACGGTTTCGTGACGGCGGCGGGCTATGTCGGCCCGAAGGTGCGCGTGGATCACGACGTCAGCTTGATCGTGCCGGAAGTGTTCTCGCGCATGACCGCCGAGGAGCGCGATCCCAAATTTCTCATCGCGAACCGTCTGTTGGAACGCATCGAGGACATGACGCACGACGGCAAAAAAGTTCTCTCCAGCCGCCTCGGTTGGCGCATCAACGAACGCTTCGTGCACTACTTCTTCGGGCGCGTGTTCAACCATCCGCACGCTGTGTTCACGCCGGACATGCTCAAGCCAGAATTGCAGGACCTGGGCGTGTTTGCCGACGGACTCGAAAACATCATCGCCACGCAGAAACGCGTCGCGCAGATGTATTTCGACGACGGCAGTATCGCGCAGGCGTGTCCGCCGCTGGCCGCGCTGTTGCACATCATGTTGCACGACCAATGGAACGGCAAAGGCCTGGAGAACCCGGAATTCCGCAAGCTCTTCACGCGTGAAAGCCTGCTGGCGAGCGACTGGTATGCCGCGCGGCTCGTGGCGAAGCAGAAGGTGGATCGCAACCTCTGGCGCCGCCATGTGGATTACCTGAACGCCTTCCTGCGCAAGCCCAGCCACGCCGACGTCGCGGAAAACATGCGCATCAGCGAACGCCTGGCGCAGGCGCGCAAGACGCTGGAAGAAATTGACTCACTGAAGTATCTGGAAAAACTGGCCGGCACGCTCGGCGCGGAGCCGGTGGAGAATTATTTAACGAAGTGAGGGCGGGTAGGTGAAGCTTTATCCAAGTTAACGTCTACGTTTAGCGATGGCGGCCACAAGCCGCATCGATTGCAACGACGAAGGCCTGCCGCCGTTCACTGTAGCGAATGGTGGCGTTCATTCATACCACCCGCCGTAGTTCGTGGTTCTCCTGCCAAGACCTCTTTGGTCTCTGCATCTATAATCCAAGCGGTCCAGTGTCCCTTGCCGCCAGCACCCACTGCCAGCGCTCCTCTAAATCCTTCATCTAATGGCGCTACATGAAGTTCATAAACACCGCCCGCCTTACATGTGAACAACAATCTGCTGTTGTTAATTGATGCGATGTTCCCATTGAAGTAACTCACCTCCAAAGTGTGCATGCCGGGCAGCAACTCCGCCTCCTGGATGTTCTTAGCAAATACGCGCCCTTTTTCAACTGGTGCTCCATCGATTGTTTCGATCCGGGCAGAAGGCTCAAGGAGTTTCCATTGAACCTTGAGCACTGCAATCTCAGCACACCTGCGGGGAGGCCCTTCATATAAACGCGCATGTGGTGTCGTGCAGCCCGCCCATCCTAGCGTGAGAAAAACCAGAGCGATCTGTGCGAATCGAGCCAGAACCTTTCTACGCATAACTATTATTATACTTCGTGGTTATATATTGATTTTTCAATTCACCAGCCGATACCAGTTATCCCGCTGGTGCGGTTCGTAGCCGAGGTCTTTGATGAGCCGGTGCATGTCCGGCACGGTCATTTGGAAGGTCGTGCCTGCCTGCGAGACGACGTTCTCCTCGATCATGATGCTGCCCAAATCATTCGCGCCGTATTTGAGCGCAATCTGTCCGATCTCCAGACCTTGCGTGACCCAGGAGCTTTGGATGTTCTCGAAGTTGTCGAGGTAGATGCGGCCCAACGCCTGCGTGCGGAGATATTCGTGCGCGCCGACCGTCGGCGCGCGGAGCTTCGTGTGCTCGGCCTGAAACGTCCAGCAGATGAAGGCGGTGAAATGGCCGGGCTTCACGCCCTGGCCATTGTATTCCGCCACGCGCTTCAAGGATTGATCCTGCTGCCTGCGCAACCGGTCGAGATGTTCGATGCGGTCATCAATCGTCTCGACGTGGCCGAACATCATCGTCGCGCTGGAATACAGTCCGAGGCGATGCGCCACGTCCATGACTTCCAGCCAGTCATCGCTCATCGCCTTGAGCGGTGCGACGCGTTTGCGGACGCTGTCCACGAGGATTTCGCCGCCGCCGCCGGGAATCGAGCCAAGACCCGCCGCCTTGAAATCGGAGATGATCTTTTCCAACGGCTCGTTGAACACTTCGCGGAAGTGGACGAACTCGCTCGGGCTGAAGCCGTGGATGTTGAAGTTGGGAAATTTATTTTTGACGTGCGCGAGCAGGTCCAGATACCACTGCTTCGTGAGCTTGGGATGATGCCCGCCTTGCATCAGCATCTGCGAGCCGCCGAGCGCGATGGTCTCCTCGATCTTCTGGTCGATCTCCGGCAGCGTGATGACGTAGGAATCATCGTCCTTCTCCGTGCGGTAGAACGCGCAGAACTTGCAATAGACATTGCAGACGTTCGTGTAATTGACGTTGCGGTCAATGTTGAACGACACGATCTCGTTGCCACGACCATTGTAAGCCTTGGCCTTGGCGAGCTGGCGACGATGATCGGCGAGCGCGCCGAGTTCTTCCAGCGGTAGCGCGTAAAGGCGCTTGGCCTCTGCGCGGTCAATGCGCTGGCCGTCCCAGACTTTCTGCAACAGGTCGTCGAGTGATGCGTCGTAAATCACGCTGCCAGTCTAGCCTGCCAGCGTGTCCAAAACAATCCCCCTGACCGTCCTTCATCAGAAGTCCACCTGAAGTGACGCCAGCACGGAATGCGTCTGCACGCCTTTGAAGCTGACGTCGAATCTGGGTGAAGGCGGATAGCTGAACGTGGGGTCTCCCGTGGCGAAATATTTATAGCCCACGCCGAGGGACACGTGACGGCTCAATTGGAAGCGCAGCCCGGCATACGCCTGCCATGCGAATACCACGTCATCCTCCGTTCCCACCACCGTGTCCACCCCGTCGCTGAATCCATCCGTGTCAAAGATCGCGTCCGACCCGCCGACGCCCACGCCGACATACGGCGTCACGATGGTGCGCGGGAGCGGGCAGGACAACGTGACGTTCGCCATGAACGGCAGGTTGTAAATCCGCGAGTTGTCCGAGAAATATCCCTGGGCATGGTCAATCTTCGCCCCGTTCAAGCCCACTTCCAGGCCCGCCGCCACATACTGGTTGAAGGCGTAGCCGAAGCCGAGGTTCATCATCCCGCCGGTGTTGTATTCCACCCGGCCGGAAGCCGGGCCGCCGAAAGTTTTGACGGTTCCATCCCTGAAAAAAGATGGGCCGGCTTCCAGACGGAAATACGGGCCGGCACCTTCGGGAAAATAATAATAGGTGGAAGCAGCTTCCTGCGCCATCGCACCGGCGGCGGCGAGACCGGAGACCAAGCAGATCAAACAAGTTTGTTTTTTCATGATGTATCCTTTCGCGCCGAACCTCACCTCCGTTGTTCGCCCCGTCAAGAGCACCACCGAAAATATTTTTGGAGCAAAAACCGCGCTTCCGGCGGTCATTTGGCGCGCTGGAACGTTTCCGGCGTCAGCTTGGCGAGTGCCTCGGTGGCGGCCTGGAAGGTTTCCAGCTGGCCAAGGATTTTTGCCGCCCGCGCGCGATGCAGTTGCGCTTCAACTTTCCAGCACAGTGGGATCCGAAGCTTGGAATTCACGTGACTTGAAGTCGCGGC
>JADMIO012981684.1_pt1 | contig 63540 bp, 19 predicted proteins | sample 8958161 | NCBI WGS metagenome assembly JADMIO01 (sample SAMN16585339, study PRJNA669376) | soil metagenome | isolation source: Crop rotation soil | place: USA: Cullars Rotation, Alabama | collected 2011
CGATCGTGAAGTACCACGGGGCAAGCCCGTGGCATCTGTTAGCGATCGTGAAGTATCACGGGGCAAGCCCGTGGCATCTGTTAGCGATCGTGAAGTACCACGGGGCAAGCCCGTGGCATCTGAAATTCTGATTTTTTGGACTTCGGGTAGCGGCGATCGTGAAGTACCACGGGGCAAGCCCGTGGCATCCGTTAGCGATCGTGAAGTATAGGGCAAGCCCGTGGCCTCGGCTTCAACTAATTCTTCTACTGCTCCCGCAACGCTCTGAGCGGATCGAGTTGCGATGCGCGGCGCGCCGGAAGATAACTTGCCAATAACGCTGTCAAGAATAAGACCGCAGTAACTACTACAAAGATCAAAGGATCCGTAGCACTCACGCCGAACAGCAAACTCGAGAACAAACGGATTATCACTGCCGCTACTGCAACTCCCGCCACGAGTCCAATCAACACCAACTTCAAACTCTGACCGAGGATCAGTTTTAGTACATCGATTCGTTGCGCTCCGAGCGCTGTCCTGATTCCGATCTCCTGCGTGCGCTGTGTGATTGAATAGGAAAGGACTCCGTAAATGCCGAGCAGCGCCAGCAGCAAAGCCACGCCGCCAAGCACCGTCAGCAATATCATCGAAACTTCTCGTGGAGCGACTGCATCCTCCACCAGATCGCCCAAAGGCATAATGTGTGAAACGGGTTGATCGCCATCAACCGCATAGATCGCACTGCGTACGGAGGACGCGATCGCAGCCGGCTCGCCGGTCGTACGCACGGCCAGTCCGATTAACGGCTGTGGTTCCTGCAAATACGGCAAGTAAATCTCCGGTTTTGCATCTGTGTCCGGACCAAAGTGTTTTACGTCGCCAACTACGCCCACCACCGTTCGCCAGTCCTCATTTTCTTCCGCCACTTTCATCCGTCGCCCAATCGGATCTTCTCCCGGCCAGTAACGACGCGCCATCGTGTCGTTGATAATGATCACCCGTGGCGCCGTGTCGTTATCCGCGTCGGCGAAGTAGCGTCCTTTAAATAAAGGAATCTTCATCGTGGAAAAGTAACTCGGGCTAATCACGCGATAATCGATCTCAGGCTCCTGCCCAGGAGACTCCGGCGGACGGCCTTCGATAACGATCGGCAGAGTATTGTACCAACCACTCAAAGGCAGATAGTTGCTGATACCGACAGACTCGACGCCAGGCAGACTTCCAATCCGCTGCAGCGTCTGGTTGTAGAAACCGATGCGTTGATGAGCTTCTTTGTACTTGTAAGCTGGCAGTTGCACACGTAACGTAAGTACTCGATCGGGATCAAACCCGAGATTGATTTGACGAATCTGCCTGAAGCTCTTGATCAGGAGCCCGGCGCCAATCATCAAAGCAAACGCCAGCGCGACTTCCGAGACGATCAGGAAGCTACGAAAGCGACGGCTGGTAAAACCGCCGGAAGATCCTTTGACTCCTTCCTTCATGAAGCTCTGAAGATCAGGATTCGACGACTGCACCGCCGGCAGCAAACCAAAGACAAGTGTTGTAATCGCACACAACAAAAACATGAACGCAAACACGCGCCCATCGAGCGGTAGTGAAGCCACGCGTGGAATTTGTAAATTGGAAATCGTCTGCGGAAAGAACGAAACGAGCGCTTCACGCGCGCGCCATGCGAATAGCAAACCGACTATTCCGCCGAGAAATGCAACCAGGCCGCCTTCAATCAGCAAACTTCCAATTATGCGTGTACGACTCGCGCCCAGTGATGCCCGGATAGCAATCTCCTTTTGACGACTCGCGGCGCGAACCAGAAACAGACTCGTGATGTTGATACACGCGATAAGCAACACCAAACCAGCGGCGCCGAGCAGTAAGAACATATACACTGAAACATCGCCGACGAATTCCTTGTGCAATGGAATCATCTGAACGTCCCAGCCGGTGTTGCTGGCGGGATAAGCTTCCGCAAGACGCGCTGCGACGGAGTTCATTTCGGTCTGGCCTTGCGCAAAACTGACTCCCGGCTTCAAACGTCCCACCACGCGCAGCAGTCTTGCATCACGGTTCGCCTGTTGTTGCGGAGGAATTCGCATGATTACCCATAGCTCCGTGTCGAGACTCGGATACTGGAAGTCTCTTGGCATGACGCCAATCACGGTGTGAGGCCTGCCGTTGAGCGTGACTGCTTGTCCGACAATGTTCTGCTGACCTCCGAAGCGCCGTTGCCACAAGCGGTAGCTCAACACAACGGGAAAAGTATCTTCAGGTTCTCCCGGCTGAAACGTCCTGCCGGTAAGAGCAGGCGTACCGAGCATCTGAAAGAAGTTTGATGTTAGACGATAACCAATGAGCGACTCTGGTTCGCCGCTACCGGTCAGGTTGAAGGTCATGCTGGCCGAAGCACCTATCTCTTCAAAGGAGCCTGCCTGCTGCGTCCAGTCAACGTAATTGCCAGGCGACACTGGTTCTTTGGTCTTGTCGCCTTTGAGGTTTCGCTCATAAAGCATTACCAGTTGTTCGGGAGTGCGATACGGAAGCGGGCGCAACAAGACGGCGTTGACGGCACTGAAGATCGACGTGTTGACGCCGATCCCGAGACCGAGTATCAGCACTGAAAAAACTGTAAAAGCCGGCTTCCTTAGCAGCTTGGATAAACCGCTACGCACTTCCTGCCAAACGAAATTCATTGATACTACTCCCCTGTGTAACTGTTGTGCTCACCAATTCTCAGCGCTGTACTTGTCGATCGCTGCACGTAACTTCGCGGCCAGCACTTTCGCGTGAGGTAGCTCAACCATGGTGACGTGATAGCCGGGCACGCGTTCAATAACCATCGGCTTCGTGGAAAGCTTATCCCAACCCAGTGGCGGGCTGGTTACGTCTACGCCAAACTCCAACCACATCTTCTCTGTCTCGGGCTCATTCAGTTCGGAGCGAAACATCGTGATGACTCCGTCATAGGGGTCCGGACTGTATTGCTTGACAGATTCCATTCGCAGCATGGCGCCGTGTATGAACTTACGCATCCAGGGAACCCCGATGCGCTCGGAAAGCAATCCCTCCCTTCGCAGTTTCTGAATGATGAACTCAACGCCTTCCTCGAGCGGCATTGTCTTCACCATCTCCTTTATCAAATCGTTTGGCAGATCGAATTCCTGGTTCGCCAGGCGCGCAAGGTCGCGAGCCAAACCGGCCACCGTGTGGAGTCGCACGTCGGCATCGAGGTGCTTAACCTCGTACGGTGAACCTCCTTCCAGCATTGCCAACACGCCCACTTCCCTTCCCTGCTGCTTGAGTTGCCTCGCCATCTCAAACGCGACGACTGATCCAAAAGAATACCCGCCGATGTGATATGGACCAGGATGTGCCGCGCATATCTCTTCAAGGTAATTGCTCGCTAACTCTTCTATCGAAATAAACTCCTTGAGGTCTCCCGGATAAGTTCCCTGTAATCCATAAAACGGTTGGTCGTCGCCCATTTCTGCGGCCAGAGTACGGAAGTAGAGAACGTCTCCGCCCAATGCATGGACGATGAAGATTGGCGGACGCCAGGCGCCACGCTGGATACATACAAGCGCGTCCACCTCCGCAATATCGCCTTTGTCTATCATCTCGATCAGGTCGCGAATAGTTGGCTTGCGGAAGAAGGAAGAGATAGTAATCTCACGCCGGTATTTATCTTCGACCTGCGCCAGTAGCCGCACGACCAAAAGCGAATGACCGCCGCGCTCGAAGAAGTTGTCGGTCACACCTATCGGTCGAACGTTCAGAATCTCCTCCCAAATTGCTACAAGCTGTTCTTCAATTTCATTTTTTGGTGGGACGTAACTTCCGGTCGAACCGAGTTGCATCTGCGCGGGCAGCGGAAGGCTTTTGCGATCGACCTTGCCATTACTGGTCAGCGGCATACGATCCAATACCATCACGTCGACCGGGACCATGTATTCCGGCAGCTCACGCTTCAGGTATTCGCGAATGTCTTCGCGCGTCGCTTCCTTCAGCTCCTGCGCGATCGTTTCGCTCAGCACAACATAACCAACCAATCGCTTATCACCGCCAGTGCCCTGGACCACCACCGAGCTCTCTTTCACAGCTTCATGCATGCGCAGTACCGATTCGATCTCGCCCAACTCGATACGGAAGCCCCTGATCTTCACCTGCTCGTCGGTTCTTCCCAGGTATTCCATTTCACCATCGACTTGCATCCGCCCCACGTCGCCACTCTTGTACAAACGTTTTCCTGGTTCGGAGGTGAAAGGATCCGGAACAAATCGTTCTGCCGTCAGACCCGGCAAGCCAAGATAACCGCGGGCCACGCCTTCGCCGCCGATGTAGATTTCTCCGATCACGCCCGCGGGCAAGACTCGCATCGCTTCATCGAGCACGTACATCTGCATGTTACTGATCGGCCGGCCAATCGGTACGATCGCGGTGTACCGTTCCGACGGAGGAACTTCGAAGATACTGCAACCCACCACCGTCTCGGTCGGTCCATACTCGTCGATCATGCGCGTTGGTTGTTCCTGCTCCTGCCAGTATCGCAGGACTTCACCCGGACAAGCTTCGCCGCCGATGATCAAGGCGTCGACATTCCCGCACTTACCTCTTTCACCAAGCCAGTTGCTGAGCACTTGCAGGTGTGACGGCGTGATCTTTATCAGCGAGTAACGGTTCCCCTCGCTACTCAACGGCACGCCTACTCCTTCGAGCTCGTCGCCCGGATTAACCAGTTCCACAGCCGCCCCGACCATCAGCGGAGGCAGCAATCCAGTCAACGTCAGATCGAAACTGAAGGGCGAATGGACCAAGGTGCGGCCACCGGCGCGCAGGTTATATGGCTCTGGAATCAAGGTCGCGTAGTTGACGAGGCTACGATGACTCATCGTTACGCCCTTGGGAATGCCGGTCGAACCTGACGTGTAGTAGACGTAAATCAGGTTGTCGTGATGGGCGCGCGGCGGCGGATTGTCCGTGCTGTTCTTGCTGATTGCGGGCCATTCAGTATCCAAACTCCAAACCGGAAACTTAGCGCCCGCAGGTATCAGGTGGCGCAACGATTCCTGCGTCAACACTGCACAGACTTCGGCGTCATCGAGAATGAATTGGATCCGATTGGGTGGCCAGTGTTCGTTGAGTGGCACATAAGCGCCGCCCGCTTTATTCACAGCCAGCAAAGCAATAACCATGTTCGGAGAGCGTTCGAGACAGAGTGCGACCCGTTTTTCCGGTCCGATGCCGGCGGCCATCAGATGATACGCCAGTTGATTCGCCTTCGCATTGAGCTCGGCGTACGACAGTTCCTCAGAGCCGCAACAAAGCGCTAGCGCTCCGGGAGAGCGTTCAGCCTGCTGCTCGAAGAGGTTGTGGAAGCAAACCTCGTACGGAAACTCCTGCTTCGTCGCATTGTACTGGACCACTAGCTGGTCCCATTCAGGTTCGGTCAGCAGGCAGAGTTCTGACAACTTCACCCCAGGATTCTTGATGATCTGTTCGAGCAGGTGTTCGAGATGACCAAGCATGCGCTGTATTGTCGCCGCGTCAAACAGATCCTTGTTGTATTCAAGATAAGCCGAGATGCCTTGCGGATTGTCAGTCAGAGCAAGCGAGAGGTCCCATTTTGCAGAGCCCTCATCGATGTCAAAACTGCCAACGCGGAGTCCGGGCAGTTTGAACGGCTGCGACGATGCTTCTTCATACAGGAAACCGACCTGGAAGAGGGGCGAATAGCTCAGATCGTGTTTCGGTTCGAGCTCCTCGACTATCTTTTCAAACGGCAGATCCTGATGGGCCATCGCGCCCAGCGACGTCTCGCGAACCTGAGCCAGAATTTCCTGGAACGAGGGATTGCCGGAAAAGTCAGTACGCATCACGAGCGTGTTAGTGAAGAAACCGATCAGCCCTTCGATCTCGACACGCGTGCGACTCGCCGTCGCGGTCCCGACAACGATGTCTCGGCGGTTCGTGTAAAGATGCAGTTGCGTTTGAAACGCCGCGAGCATCGTCATGAACATAGTGGTGCCGGCCTGACGTGAGATCTCTTCCAGCGCGGCCGTCATATACTTTGGCAACACCTTCGACTCCGTCGCGCCGACGAACGTCTGCACTGAAGGCCGTGATCGATCGGTAGGTAACTCAAGAGGCGCGAGACTCTGGCTGAGTTGATCCCGCCAGTAGCTCAACTGTTGTTCCAACACTTCGCCCTGCAAAGTTTCTCGTTGCCAGCAGGCAAAGTCCGCGTATTGGAGAGGCAATTCCGCCAGCGGCGATGTTTGGTTCTCCAGGAACGCCGTGTACAACGCCTCGAGCTCGCGATAGAACACGCCGAGGGACCAACCATCGCAGACGATGTGGTGCATGCAAACCAGAAACACGAAATCATCATCGGCGAGACGCAGCAGCCGCGTTCGAAACAAGGGGCCTTTTTCGAGATCAAAAACATATCGCGCTTCGTCGGTTGCCAGTCGAAGCGCCTCCGCCTCGCGTGCTTCCGGTTCCAGCCCGCTCAAATCATCAACTGTTAGCTGCAACGGTTCCGGCGCGGCAATCACCTGGAGTGGTTGCGCCTTGCGCACGGTGAAGGTGGTCCTGAGAATTTCATGACGCCGTACAATCTCGTTCACCGCTGCCTCCAGAGCACTGACGTTGAGCTCGCCTTTGAGCCGCAGTGCTTGCGGGATGTTGTAGACGTAACTGTCTGGAGCGAGGCCCTGGACAAACCAGAGACGTTGCTGGCCAAACGAGAGCGGGAAAGTATTAGTATCCCGGCTCTGGGTTTCGATCGCTGGACGCGCGACTGCCGAGGCAGCTCGCTTCTCCTTCAACATCAGCTCGAGAATCGTGCGTTGCTGCGGAGTAAGTTCCGCAACGTCAGTCATCGCTTTACTCATTTTTCTCCCCTCATTTCACCGCTTTCAGGTAAGGAAAGGACGAGGTGGTTAACTTGATGCGAGCTTGATTGACCGTCTGGAAAATAGGTTCAATGCCCGCAAACCGGAAAATTCGTCCCATCGTGTTGTCGCCATCGGCCAAACGATAAATCTCATCGACGGCCGCATCGGGTTGTTCAAGTGGATAAGGCATGGCATTGGGCGCGAGGGCCCATTCATCTTCGTTACGGATGTAGGTCGCTTGTTTGGCGGCAGTCTTTTTGAAAGACCGCGCAAGAAACTGATCGCAGATCTGTTGCTCAGACTTTCGCGGGTGACCACTGTCAGTGCGCTGCAAGTAAAACCAGAGCAATGGCGAGTGTTCGTGCAGTAAGAGATTAGTGACTTGCCAACGGCGCGTATCAGGCATCGCGTCGTACGCGCTCTGCAATTCGCAATTGTCGAAGCGCATGTTCCAGTCGATCCTGGACCCGCTAAACTTCGCAAAAGTAGTGATACAAGGCAGCAGGATTTCCAGGCCACAACTGGCTGCCAGAGCTTCGAGAGATTCGACGGTATAGCTGTGTTCGAGTGGATTGATTAACAGGTCTGCGAACTCGGCGTCGTCGACGTTTCGCGTGTCTGCCAGCATCGCTGCCATTTGGTTTCGAGCTGGAAAGTTGTTGGCGAGCGTGCGGGCGAGTTTGAAGTCCGACTCGAAGTTCCGTGCTTCTTGTTGCTCGCCAAAGATGCGGACCGCCTTTTGAAATGCTGTGTTGAGGATGCGGTGAGAACGGTTGTAGACCATCAACTCGAGGATACCGCTGGGCTTCAGCGCGCGGCTCAGTTTTGCAAGGGTGGCTTGCGGATCTGCGTTGTGATGAATAACACCGGTGCTGATGATGTAGTCAAACTGTTCGCGGTATTCGACCTGGTTGATGCTTTCCTGTTTCAGCGTGACGTTTGTGATGCCTAGCTTTGCGGCGTTGGCGCGCGCGAGATCTAGTGATGGCGTTGAAACATCTGAGCCAATAACGTTGCCCAGTGGAAACTTCAGCGCGGTGTGAAGCGCTTGGTTGGTACCGCAGCCGGCAACCCAGATGGCGGGGTTGTCTGGGAAGCGGCGGTGCTCCCAGTCGCCGATGTCCTGGTTGAGCATTGCAGCCTCGAGCCGCGGATCGTCGACGTATGTGAACGTGGTCGGCTGCCACGGCCACGGATACGTCCCGTAAAAATCGCCCAGCAACTCATCGGACACAGCGTTTGAAGTCGCGAGTGCCGTGTTCTCCGCGTCGCTGTCTAGATACGCTTTAAATGCGGTGCTCATTGGAATTTGGGAGGTCCATGTGGGCGCCTCTTTGGAGTGCGGCGGCCTGGCGCCGCTTTGTTATCGATCACGATTGATCAAGACCAAAGCGGCGCCGGGCCGCCGCACTCCAAAGAGGCGCCCGTTTAACCTTTGGCGGCGAGCAGGGTTTCGAGTTCGTCGCCGGACATGAGTTTGATTTCTTCGATCATTTGCGTGAGGTCGTGAATGTCTTCCTGGGCCATCTGCATCTTAGTAACCGCGAGCGCAAGGCCGGCGATTGTCGGGGTGTCGAAAATCGTGCGCATTGGTATCTCGACGTGATACGCCTCGCCCAAACGCGAAATCACCTGATACGCGAGTAGCGAATGTCCGCCCAGCTCGAAGAAATTGTCGTGAATCCCCACCTGCGGAACCCCTAACATCTGTGCCCAAATCTCACCGATGAACTTCTCCGTCGGCGTTCGTGGCGCTACGAAGCCCTGCTTTATGTCTTCCCGCGCCTCTTCAACAGTCGGCAACTTGCGCCGATCAATCTTTCCGTTTGCTGTTAATGGAAACTCATTCAAGTGGACGAAAAAGTTGGGAATTATTTCTTCGATGAGGTTGCGCGACAGTACGTCGCGCAGGGCAGCAGTATCGAGCCGCTGATTTGCAACATAGTACGCCACCAGCACGTCGTTACCGTTGTTGTCCTTTAATATTAGCGCGAGGCTGTCTCTGACTTCGGGGTGCTGGTTCAAAAGACTGCGAATCTCATTCAGCTCGATTCGATGCCCGTGAAACTTCACTTGCTCATCATTTCTTCCGAGATATTCGAGAATCCCCTCCGGCAACCAACGCGCCACGTCGCCGGTCTTATACATCTTTCGCCCTGGCAGTACCGGATTGTCGACGAAGCGCTCGGCCGTTTGCTGCGGGTTGTTTAGATACCCGCGAGCCAGCCCCGTTCCGGAAATGTAAATCTCGCCCACGACATTTTCCGGCACGAAATTGAGATTCTCGTCGAGCAGGAGGATCTGCATGTTGGCGGCGGGCTTGCCGATCGGCACGACCGCGCGCGTGTCCTGCCGCGGATCGAAGAGGTGGACCATGCACCCGACAGTCGCTTCAGTTGGTCCGTATTCGTTGTAGATTTCAACCTGTCGGCCAAAGCTGTTCCAAACCTGTAGCGCGAGATTGGTCTCAAACGCTTCGCCTCCAACGATGATTCGTTTCACGCTGCTTTGACTATTGTCACGATCTTTGACGAGCGCGAGGTGGCTGGGCGTCAGTTTCAAAACGCCCGCCTGGTTATCTGCGAGCACCGCCGGAAGCGAAAACTCGCCTTGCTTCGACCTGTAAACAAGAACGCGTCGACCGCTGATCAGTGGAACGTACAGCGAAGTCACCGTTAGGTCGAATGCCAGCGACGAATACAACGGGAAGTCCAGATCATCTCCGCGCAGGTACGTCTCTTTGGCCCACGAAACGTAGTTGGTCAATGCCGCGTGCGAGATTTCGACGCCTTTCGGAGTGCCGGTCGATCCGGACGTGTAAATGACGTAAGCCGGATCGGTGGGCTTTGCTTGCTGCGACGTATTCTCGGTGCTTTCGAACGAGATGGAGCTTTCCCAATCGCTGTCGAGGCAAATCGCGACCGATACCTGGTCGCTGATGCGGTCGACCAAATGCTCCTGCGTCAAAAGGATTGAGATCCCGGCGTTTGAAAGCATGAAAGCCGTGCGTGATAGTGGATGCTGCGTATCCAGAGGCACGTAAGCTGCGCCTGCCTTCAGTACGCCGAGCACCGCGATCATCGTCTCGAGCGAGTGTTCCAGGTAGATACCGAGCAGCGTTCCGGGACCGACATCGAGATCACGCAGTGCATGCGCGAGTTGATTAGCTCGTTGATTCAACTCGTGGTAGGTCAGCGTTTGTCCCTCGAAGGCGACGGCTACGTCATTCGGCGTCTGCTCAGCCTGGTCTTCAAAGAGCTGCGCGACGGTTTGCTCGCGCGGGAACTCATGCGCCGTATCGTTGAAGTCAAACACCAGCTCTTGTTTTTTGCGCTCCGATAGTAGTTGTAGATCCGCAACCTTTGCGTCAGGTCGGGCCAGCATCTCGCGCAAGGTGGTTTCGAAATGTCGCGCGAAGACGCTGATGGTCTCGGGCTTGAATAGCTTGGCGGAGTATTCAATTACACCGCTCAGATCATCGTCTCTCACTGCAAAAATCACTGTAACGTCATTGAGTAGATCGCTTACGTCCTCGCGGCGGTTGATGTTTTCCAGCAGGGCTACGACGTTGAAGAGCGGAGCCCGGTTTGGCGGCGGAGTAATTTGAAGATGCTGAAGGAGCCGCTTGAACGGATACTTCTGATGAGCATAAGCATCGGTAATCGTCGTTAAGACCTGTTCGAGCAACTGGCGAACAGTTTGACCGCCGCTGACGTGATCTCGAAGAACGACGATCTTATTGTCCGGGGTCAAATTGCGATATTGCTGATGAATGGCAGTGCCAATGATGACGTCTTCGATATGCGTGTACCGGTATAGACAGATTTTCAAAGCCGCCACGCAAGCAGTGAAGATCGACAGCTCGTTGCCGTCACAGATCTTCCGCAACCGGTTCTGAGTTTCCGGATCGATGTCCAGCTCGAGCTGTTGCCGTTCGTTGCTGATTACAGCAGGGCGTTTGAAATCGAGCGGCACGCCCGTGACAACCAGCTCACCGGAGAGTTTCTGCAGCCAGTATTCCGATTCTTTCTGGTGCTGCTTGTCCGCCAGACCGACGCTGGTGCTAGTCATGCTGTTTAGGGCTCCTGTTCTTAGCCTGCGAGCAGGCTTGGACCATGATTTGAATTGGGTGTCAGTAGTGTCCTAATTTGAATTTTCTCTGTGCAGCCTCTGTGTTCTCTGTGTCTCTGTGGTCGTTTTTCTCGGCAACTTCTTAACCACAGAGACACAGAGAACGCAGAGGTTGCACAGAGAATTCCAGGCTTTATTCTGTCACCTGCGTTGCAGCTTCCGGGCCAAATAGCTTAACGTTATCTGCGTCGCAGGCTGATAAGGGACTAGAAAGAAAAGCTGCGGCTCAGGGTGCGGACGTCGATTTCCTGGTTCAGGACGATTTGCTCTTGCTGTGACAACATCTCGAGCTCGTCGAGGCGCGCGTCGGGATTTTTCAATATGCTGTGAAACAGATTCTCGAAGTGACGCATCGCCCGTCGAATCGTTTCGTCGTCAAACAACTCGACACGATATTGCAACGAGCTGACGATCTCGTCACCCAGCTCAACCATCAGCATCATCCAATCAGCCTTCGCACACTCCTCTTCAACCTCGATCGGACTCAACTCAAGACCGTCGATTGTCTTCTTCTTCGCCTGAAGCGGCTTGACGTGCGAAAACAGGACCTGGACCAACGGCGTACTCGTTTGCGCGCGACCAACCTTCAACTCCTCAACCAACCTTTCAAACGGCATCTCCTGGTGTGTGTAAGCTCCAAGCACCGTCTCGCGCACGCGCCCGAGTAACTCGCGGAAAGTCGGATTTCCGGAAAGATCAGTTCGCAACACCAGCATGTTCATAAAACAGCCGATCAATGAGTCAGTCTCAGGCTGCGTGCGGCTGGTAACCGGAGTTCCAATCAAAAAATCTGACTGACCACTGTAACGGTAAAGAAACGTCTTGAAAGCCGCGACAAGCACCATGTACACCGTGACGCGCTCTGCCTGACTCAACGCTCGGATGTTCTTGGTTTGCTCTTTATCGAGCGTGAACGACTGCCACTTGCCTTCGTAAGACGAAGCCGCGGACGCAGGCCGATCGACCGGCAAATTGAGCACCGGCGGCACGCCTTCAAGTTGCTGCTTCCAGTAACGCAAAAGCGCATTCATCTTGTCGCCTTGCAGCCAATCTCTTTCCCAGCAGGCGAAATCTGCGTATTGAACCGGCAATTCCGAAAGCGGCGAGGGCTGGTCATTGTCAAAAGCCTCATAGAGCGCGATCAATTCGTTTGTGAACACTTCAAACGACCAGACGTCAAATACGATGTGGTGCCGGCAAGTAATGAGCACGTGTTCATCGTCGAGCCGCAACAGACGAACGCGAAACAGCGGCCCACTCGTGAGATTGAAAGCCGTTTGCGCTTCCTGGATCGCTACACGTTGCGCTTCCGCTTCCTGTTCGGATGCAGGCAAAGATCTCAGATCTTCGAGAGCAAAACGCAACGCAGCGGGCGGGGCCACGATCTGCACGAGCTGATCGCCGCTCGTTTTGAACGTTGTGCGCAGGATTTCATGCCGTCGCACAATCTCGTTCAGCGCTTTCTCGAGCGCGACGACATTGAGCGGGCCACGAATGCGAATCGCGTTGTAGACGTTGTACGCGGTGCTCTCCGGCTCGAGGTGTTGAATGAGCCAGAGTCTCTGTTGCGCAAACGAAAGCGGCGCCTCACGCTCGGGTGAACGCCTGCGAATGGACGCCACTTCAATCGGCGCACCCTGTAATGCTGCATCAATTGCACGCGCCATTTCCGCCAACGTCGCGGCTTCGAGCATGTCTCGCAGTGGCAGCTCAACTTTGAACGTTTCGCGCAGTTTTGAAACCAGGCGCATCGCCAGCAAAGAATGCCCGCCCAACTCAAAAAAGTTGTCACTCGCGCCGGCGTTTTCACAATGCAACACCGCGGCCCAAATCGCAGCGAGGATCATCTCGGTTGGCGTGCGCGGCGCGACGAAACCTTCCGACGGCCCGGCGTCCTGTAATCCGATCGCTCTTAATGCACGGCGATCGACTTTGCCGTTTGCATTCAGCGGCAACTCCGGCAGCAGCACGAACGTGCTCGGGACCATGTATTCCGGCAACTGCTCGCGCAAATCATGTTTTAACGCATCTACATTCGCGCCATTCAGGACCACATATGCTACCAAGCGGGCCGAGTCAGTCTGCTGTAACTCAACAACCGCTTCTCGCACTTGCGTGTGCCGCCGCAGTACGGCTTCGATTTCACCCAACTCAATCCGATAACCGCGCAGCTTCACCTGGTTATCTACACGACCAATAAACTCCAACTGTCCATCCGCTCGATACCGCCCGAGGTCGCCCGTGCGATACATCCGCTCTCCACCGTGCTCGCTGAACGGGTGCGGGACGAATCTTTCGGCGGTGAGTGCCGGTCGTTGCCAGTAACCACGAGCTAGTTGCGCGCCACTCAAGTAAAGCTCTCCCGTCACTCCCACCGGCACCGGTTGCAGCCGCTGGTCCAACACGTAGACTTTCGTATTCGGTACCGGCCGTCCAATGGGTGGCGCCTCGTCTTCTTCGCGCTCAACCGCATAAGTGGTCGACACCACCGAGTTTTCTGTTGGTCCATAAACATTCACCAACACACCCGGGGCCTCTCCTGCTCCAACGTGCAAACGATCACCGCCTGCCACCAATAATCTCAGCCGGGAGTTTTCCGGCCATGGTTCTGCCAGTACTGCCTCCATCAAAGGCGTCGGCAGAAAGCAGATCGTGATTTCGCGCTGCGCGAGCCAGCTCATCAGCAGCGGTGGTGCCGCTATTGCTGACGCCGGCGCGACGTGTAAGCTCGCTCCCGCTGTCAGACAAGGCCATAGCTCCCACAACGATCCATCAAACGAGAGACTCGCCACTTGCGATGAGCGATCTTCCGCACTGACTGAGTAGCTTTCCTGGTGCCAGCGAACCAGATTCGTCAAACCACCGTGGGGCACCGCCACGCCTTTCGGCTTACCTGTCGATCCCGACGTGTAAATGATGTAAGCCAGATGATCGCCGGTCACTACTACTGGCAACTGAGTTGACGGCGCGAGTGCCACTTGTTCGCTTTCACGATCGAGCAACACTACTCGAGCTTTCGTGGCCGTGAGTTGTTCGGCCAATCTTGTCTCTGTCAACAATACTGACGCGCCCACGTCGTCCAGCATGAACCGGATCCGGTCGCGCGGGTACTTCGGATCAATCGGCACGTATGCGCCGCCGGCTTTGATGACAGCCAATATCGCCAACACAAAGTTGCAGGAACGCTCCAGCAGGACTCCGACTCTCACTTCTGGTCCAACACCTAAACTTCGCAGGTGATGCGCCAGTTGATTGGATCGCCGCTCCAGTTCGCCGTAAGTCCATTGCTGCTCGTCATCCGCAACCGCTAATGCTTCCGGTCTGCGCTCCGCGTGCTCACTAAACAATTCACCGGCGTTCCCGCGAGGATAACTTCGGTCCGTCTGGTTCCAGTCGTGCAACAGCTCACGACGTTCCTGCATGGAAAGCAAGGGCAGATCGAAGGGTCGAGCGGTTGGTTGAGCGATCATGCCCGCAAGCAAGTTCCGCAGGTGCTCTAGCATCCGCGCAGTTGTTGTTGAAGTGAAAGTGGAAGACTCGTAAACGATCTGCAGCGAGAGTTGCCGGCCCGGAGTTACGACGAGGCAGAGCGGATAGTTTGTGTTCTGGACCGTTTGTAAATCGTGAATCGAGAGCGTGCTGTCACTGGGTTGAGTGTCAGTTTCCAACAGATTCACGGGCGCGCTTTGAAAAACGTAGATGCTCTCGAATAGAGGCAGTCCACCCTGTACCTCGCTCAATCCCTGTACGCGTACGAGTGGGCTGTATTCAAACTGAAGTAGATCAGTCGATCGCATTTGCACGTCTCGCAGCCAGGCTGGAAGCGTGACGTCAGGAGGAAGTTGCACACGCATCGGAAGCGTGTTGAGAAATGGTCCAATGATGTACTCGGCTCCCGCTAACGAGAAGGGTCGTCCTGAAACTGTCAGGCCGAAAACGACGTCGCTCTCGCCGCTGTAGTGACTGAGGAGCAGGGCCCACGCGCCTTGCGTGATTGTGTTGAGCGTCACTTGTTGCTGCCGTGCCAGAGTTTGCAGAGCAGTTGTCATCTCACTCGGCAACGTTATCTGCTGTGATGCGAAAGTCTCCCCGGTTTGTGAGCGCGTGCGCCGTGCTCCCAATGGCGTCGGCGCCTGGAAGCCCTGCAACATGCGTCGCCAAAAAGCATCAGCCTCGCTGAGATCCTGTTGCTCAATCCACTTTATGTAGTCGCGATACGAAGGGGCCGGGTTGCCGTTTACGGGATCTCCATGCCAGAAGGCACGATAGAGCGACGAAGCTTCCTCGAAGAGTAACGTCTCCGACCAGGTGTCGATCAGGAGGTGATGGATGGTCCAGATGAATTGTGAGGATTCGTCGTCGAGCTTGATCAGCGCAAGACGCATTAGTGGAGGCGCTGAAAAATCGAAGCCGCGCATACGCTCCGTCATTAAGTAGTCTTGCAACTGTGCGCGCTGTTCTGTGGTTGATTGTCCGCGCCAGTCGAGCTGTGTCAGCGTAATTTCGGCGTGATCGTAGACCACCTGGACCGCGTCATCTAATTTCTCCCATTCGAAAGCAGTGCGAAAGATATCGTGTCGTTTCACGACTTCATTCCAGGTTCGTTCGAATGCAGAGACGTCGGGTGCAGGCTTGAGAACGCAATGGGTCTGCACCATGTAAACCCCACTCTCCGGGCTGTAGAGGCAGTGAAAAAGAATGCCCTGCTGGATCGGAGAGAGCGGATATTTGTCGACGACGTTTGGCATCAGTCCGCTAATAGAAGGTGCCCTAATTTGAATTCTTCTCTGTGCAACCTCTGCGTACTCTGTGTCTCAGTGGTTAAGAATTCGCCTAGAAAAACAACCACAGAGACACAGAGGTTACACAGAGAATCCTAACTAGGAGACTACCCCGCTAATGGAGCTCTTTGCCTGCGTCGCAGGCTGAGCAGAAAGCACGGTTTCCAACTGAGCGATCGTTGGGTGGCGGAAGAGTTGTACCGGGTGAAAAGTGAGCCCTTGCTGTTTGGCCTTGAAGGCGATCTGGACGGCCAGAATTGAATCGCCGCCGAGGGCGAAAAAGTTGTCGTTCACTTCGACGTGTTCGAGGTTAAGGAGCTCACACCAGATTTTGCTCAGTGTTCTGGCCGCCGGACTGAGTTGTTCGTCATAGTTCTCGACGAAAGATCCGTTGGACGGCAAAGGCAACGCTTTGCGATCGATCTTTCCGTTAGCAGTCAGCCGCATGCGTTCCAGCACTATGATGTCCCTTGGAACCATGTACTCGGGCAGCTCACGTCTCAGATACGTTCTGATTTGTTCGCGATCTCCATTCTCTGCGTGCAGCACCACATAGCCGAGCAGTTTTTTCTCTTCGCCGCTGCCGTGCACGACGACCACACAGTCTTTCACGAGAGCGTGCCGGCGCAGCACTGATTCAACTTCGCCGAGCTCAATGCGAAATCCTTTGATCTTCACCTGCTCGTCGGTTCTGCCCAGGTATTCCATCTCGCCGTCGGCCCGCATACGGCCCAGGTCGCCACTGCGGTACAACCTCTTTCCTGGCTCGCGGCTAAACGGATCCGGCACAAATCGCTCCGCGGTCAAAGCAGCTTGTCTCAAATAACCTCGCGCTACCTGCGCGCCACCTATGTAGATCTCTCCGATCGTTCCCGCCGGAACCTGGCGCATCGCTTCGTCGAGAACGTGAAGCTGCATATTGCCGAGTGGCCGCCCGATCGGTATCGATCGATCGCTTGTGAGCGACGGCACTTCATAGGTGCTGCAACCCACTACGGTCTCCGTTGGACCATACTCGTTGATCAAGCGAGTTTCAGGCGACTGTTCCTGCCAAACCGTGAGTAGATCAGCAGGCAGAGCCTCGCCGCCGATGATCAACGCATCCACACGTCCGGAGCGCGTTCGTTCGCCAAGCCAACTACTCAACACCTGCAGGTGTGATGGCGTGAGTTTTATCAGTGCATAATGTTGTTCGGGATCGGCCAGCGCGTCGCAGAGCCGATCCAATTCATCACCAGGACTCACCAGCTCAATCGTTCCGCCCGCGATCAGCGGCAACAGTAACCCCGTGATCGTCAAATCAAAGCTGAACGGCGAATGGACGAGGGTTCGACTTCCCTCGCCCATCCGGTAAGCCTCCCTGGCCCAACTCAGATAGTTCAACAAGCCGCGCTGTTCGATCATCACGCCTTTCGGGTTGCCGGTTGAGCCCGAAGTGTAAATGACGTAGACGAGGTTTTCGGGCTCTGCCAACGCAGCCGGATTCTCCGAACTGGCCGTAAACACATCCGTGTCGAGACACCAAACCGGAAACGCAGATTCTTCGGGAAACAAATCTCGAAACTGTTCTTGCGTGATAACAGCCGACACTTCCGCGTCTTCAAGAATCAACTGCAATCGCCGCGCAGGCGCCTGCACGTCGAGTGGCACGTAGGCAGCGCCGGTCTTGAGCGTGCCGAGGAGCGCGATCAACATTAGCGGCGAGCGCTCGAGGCAGAGTGCAACGCGATGTTCCGGCCCGATGCCGTAACCGAGCAGATTATGCGCGACGTTGTTTGCCGCCGCGTTGAGTTGCGCGTAAGAGAATTGGTCATCGCCACAGATCAGCGCAGGAGCGTCAGGAGTGCGTTCGACCTGGAGTTCGAAGAGTTGTTGAAAGGACTGGTACGCGGGGAGTTCCTGCGCCGTGGCGTTGTATGCAGCCAAACTCTGTCGTTCGTTCTGACTCAGAATTTCCCAGGCCCCTGCCGATCCGTCAGGCTGGGCCAACATGCTGGCGAGCAACGTCTGGAAGCGCGTCGCGAGGCACTGAATACTCGCTTCATCAAACAGCTCGGAGTCGTAGTGGAATTCAGTTACGTAAGAATGCTCGGCTCGAATGCAGAAGAGTTTCACCTTGAACCGATCGACGCAGGCATACTGGCGGTGAATCGAAAACTTGGTGCCGTTGCTAAAAAACTCCGCCGGGTGTTCGACAAACTCAAAGCAAACCGGAAAGAACGGCAGCGATGAATCACTCTTGAACGCGCCCGTCCACGCAAAACAGTCTTGCCATTCGCGCGCCTCATTTATAGTCGCGGCAGTGGCTTTGAAGATGTCCGGCGACGTTGCGTCGGCGTTGATCGTCGAAAGTACGGGCACGTGCGTGGTCAGCAGACCGAAAGCCTGTTCCAGCTCGGGTAGACTACGCCCGTTGCACGCGAGCCCGATTTGCAGCGGCGTTTGACGCGTCAGACGCCACATCAGGATCTGCCAGCACGACAGGAACAACGCAGCCAGCGGGACTTCCTCTCGGCGCTCAAACGCCGCGATCCTGCGATTGAGCTCGTCGGGCATTTTCATCGTAAAAACTTGCGGCCGGAAATCAGTCTCGCTCGCAACACGTTTCTCAAACGGCAGCACGATCGCACCGGCTCCGGCAACGTGCTGGTTGCGCCAATACTCCCTGCCAACGTGTGCGTCCTCGGATTCGACCGCATCGTAATACCACTGCGACAGGTCGACGTATTGCAACGGCTGCTCGCCCGGTTGCTCAACGTTGTGGTAGCACGCACCGATCTGTTGGACCAGATCGGTCAGCGTCTGACTATCAGCGCAGAGCGCGGGGAGAGTGATAATTAACTGATGTTCCCAAAACGACAACTGGACCAACTGCGCGTGCAGCGCCGGGCCATGCTCAAGGTCAAACGGCGTCTCACGGTTGGTCTCGATCAGTCGTTGCAATTCGAGTTGCTGCTCCTGGGCGCCCAAACCACGAAGGTCACGTTCGTCATTCCACGCGATTCGCGCTTCCGAGATCGTCTGCACCGGGACGTTCATCTCCTGCCAGTGCTGGAAGTTCGTGCGCAGGATTTCGTACTGCTCAACGATCTTGTGGAGAGTTTGCTTGAGCGCTGCGCGGTCGAGCGGGCCTTCGATCATGACGACGCACTGCGCGACGTAAGGCGTTATTTCCTGCCTTTGCCCTAACGACCAGAGATGCTCTTGTTTCGGTGAGAGCCGGAAACCGTCGATCATTTTGCCTGGGCTACTCATCTATCACGCTCCCGCTACCATTGATTGCTGCACGTCGAGCCAACTGAGCGGATCGGCCATGCCGACGACGACTTTGCGCGCGCCGCTGTAAGGCGTCCGGCTGTGGGCCACGACGAGATTGTCGAGCATTAGCACGTCGCCGGCCTGCCAGGGAAAAATCACGGTCTCGGCTCGATATGCAGCTCGCAGCTCATCCAGCACCTCGGGCTCAATCGGCGTGCCGTCACCGTAATATGTGTTGTTCGGCAAGTTCTCTTCACCCAACTCGCTCAACAACGCGTCGCGCATGAGCGGATCCAGCGTCGAGTAATGAAAGAACGTCGCGTGATTAAACCAGGACCACTCCCCGGTGAGGGGGTGCTGGACCACAGCCGGTCTAATCGCTTCGGTTCGCAACTGATCGCCGTCGCGCCACTCGCAACGAAGATCGTTCTGACGACAGTAGTCTTCGACCACGCTTTTGTCTGACGTTTGAAAAACAAAAGACCAGCGCAGGCCAAACTCGACGCCGTAATTACGCACGTACTTCACCTGTTTCGTGATAAATCGTTCGCGCAACTCCGGCGACAGGCGTTGATAAACCATTCGCGTGTCGACGATCGGAGTCTCACCACCCTCGCTCGCGGGCACCAGGCAGCAGAAAAAGATTTTTGTGGGCCAGTGAAGCTGGTATGAGTTTTCGTTGTGCGGAAAGATCGACTGGCTCGGGGAATATTCCGTCGACGTATAGATCCTGCCGCTCACCTGACTACGCGGCGACGACCGTTCTTTGTATTCGAGCATTTCCGTCGAAACTGATTTGATAAACCACTCAAACTCCGTGACGTCTTCGACCTTGAAACCGCGAAAGAGAATGGCGCCGTGCCGCGTGTAGTAATCTTCGATCAGGTTCCGGTTGTGCGCGGCCCACACCGCGAGGTTCAGCCCCTCGGAATTCGGACGGATGACCAACGGCAACTTTCCATACGGCGATTCCGTCGCGATCAATTCCGCGGAAGAAACGCCGATACTTTTCCGCTGCCCCGTACGGAGATCTTTCAAACTACGTCTCTGCATTTTGTTTTCGGTTGGCCACAAAAAGGCGCAAAAATCACAAATAGATTTGTGCCTTCTTGTGGCTATGGCTGGCCGGCTGCCTGGCGTCTGATGCTTCTGAGGGTGGCTTGGCGATTGCGCTTGAAGGCTTCCTGAGCGAGCAGGTTTTGTTGCGCCGCATGATCTATGACCGCCAACAAATCTCTCATTGTGCCACCCGTCGTCTCCGCGATGCCTTCGAGTAGCTGTTTGTAAACATCCAACCAGGCCTTCACGCGCGCGGTGCGGAAGAGGTCGGGATTGTAAACACACTCGACGCAGAGTTTGCTCGCCATCTCAACGACGTTCCACGACACGTCGAAAGTTGAAAACACTTTCGGGTTCTGCAAGATCTCCGCCTTCAGCTCGCCCAGCTCGAGTTTCGATCCGACACGATCCATGTTGAAAGAGATCGAAACCAATGGATGACGGCTCGGATCCCTGACCAGTCTCAACTCTTTTACCAATCGATACAGCGAATAGTTTTGATGGTCGTAAGCATCGAGAACATTGCGCCTGATCGACTTGAGATAGTCGGCGAATGACTGGTTTTCGTTGACACGGCTGCGAATAGGCAGCGTGTTGATGCAATAACCGATGAGATTGTGACCGCCCATCAGCGATTGGCCCGCAGACGGCGTGCCGACGACGATGTCATTCAACCTGCTCTGACGATGGACCATCATCATGAACGCCGCAAGCAAGAGGGTAAACATCGTGCAGCCTTGCTCGGCAGCTCTGGCTTTCAGCTTCCCGAGCAACTCGCCGTCGAGCATCATCTTTTCGAGTTTCCCGTTGTGGGTTTGCAATGCCGGACGCGAATAGTCCGTGGCCAATTCCACTACGGGAACGCCGCCGGCGAATTGCGACAGCCAGTATCTTCGTGAACGATCCATCTCAACGCTGTTTTGAGCCTGCACCTGCCAATCGACGTACTCACTAATCTGCGCCGGCGCTGGTAACGAGCAAGCCACTCCTCGTCTCGCAGCGGTGTAGTAAGCGCAGAGCTCGGCGACGATAAAGTCGAACGACAATCCATCGCACGCAATGTGATGAGTGCCGATGCTTAACAGGTGTTGCTCTTCGCCGAGCCTCGCGATGCGCAGGCTGACGACTGGCCCGTGTTCGAGGTCAAACGCGCGCCCGCTTTCCTCTTCGAGAAACGCAGCGACAGCATTCTCTCGCGCGTTGTCATCGAGATTGGAAAAGTCGTCCACGGGTACGTCGACTTTCAACGTGGAATAGATTCGCTGATGGTCGTCTTCGAGACTGAACGTCGAGCGCAATGCTTCGTGCCGGTTGACGACGTTTTGAAAAGCTTCAATCATCAAAGCGACGTCGAGTGGACCGTAGACTCGCAGGTTCAACGATTCGACGTAAGCGCGCGCGGCATCGTCTCCGAATTTCATCAACGCCAACAATCCCTTTTGCGCTTCGGTTAAGGCCACGGTCCGGAAACCCTCGTGCTGGGCGATCGTCGACACGGGTAGCTGTTCAACCGGTGGGCCAACGGGAAGAAATCCGCCCTCCTGCAACTGCTCGATCGTTCGTTCCACTGCCTTGACCACAGTCGCAAGGTCCTCATCCGTGTGCGCGGTAGAGAGAAAACCGGCGCGGTCGCCAATGAAGACTCCCTGTTCCAGCAGGTGTGCTATGAAAAGGTTTGAATAACCAAAGTCTTTCGGCATCATGAAGCGAAACAGCGAACCGAAGTGAGCGATTCGGAACGGCGCCTTTAGCTGAGCGAAACTCCGAACGATCGCGTCAGTAAAATAGGCGGAGCGCTGGTTCAACTGCCGTTGCAACTCAGGACCACTCGCCTTCAAATGTTCGAGTGCTGCTTTGGCTGCGGCCATGGCGAGCGGGTGTTTACAAAAAGTGCCGGCGAAAAAAGTCTGATTCGTGGTTGGGTACGAATCGTCGCCATAGCGCCACATGCCGCCGTCGACCGCGTCCATGAATTGAGCTCGGCCTGCTACCACGCCGATGGGCATGCCGCCGCCAATCACTTTTCCATACGTGGCCAGGTCCGCCTTCACTCCGAACCAGGCTTGCGCACCGCCGGGATGAATGCGGAATCCCGTAATCATCTCGTCAAAAATCAGCGCCGTGCCTCCATCCGCCGTCAGGCGGCGCAACTCGTGCAGAAACTCCCTCGGCTGCAATTCCGGACGGCTGCTCTGCACCGGTTCGACGAGTACCGCAGCCAACTCAGGCATGCGGCGCTTCAACTCGGTCAGCGCTTCCTCGCGCCCGTATGGCAAAACGATTACGTCCTGTAATTTGTGCGTAGTAATTCCCAACGCAGCCGGCACGGCACTCAGCCCACCGTTCAGGTTTTGTGCGCGCACCAGAACTTCATCGTCAATGCCGTGATACGAGCCGGCAAACAGCGCGATCTTCGAACGACCAGTCACTGTGCGCGCAAGACGCAACGCAGCCATGACGGCTTCGGAGCCGGTGTTACAAAACGTCGCTCGATCTGCTCCGGTCAGCTCACAGATCAACTCCGCGACTTCACCCGCCAGATACGACTGCGGACCAATGTGTAGGCCGTTTGCCAGTTGCTCATGCAACGCCTCGGTGATAAAGGCCGGCGCGTGACCAAAGAAATTGACGCCGAAATCCATCGTAACGTCGATGTATTCGTTGCCGTCTTCATCCCAGATTCTCGAGCCCGCCGAACGCCGGCCGACGATGGGATACACGATCTCTTTCCACAAACGACGAAAACCGGCGGACACTCGCGTGTCAGCGAGCACGGCTCGATAGGTTTCAGTTCGTTCTTTCGAACCGCGCGTGCGGGCGTTGAAACGAGCGATAAATTTTTCGAGGTGCGCTTGTTGAGCCGGAGTCAACGTTTCGTTGCGATTCGTGACTACCGGGCGCCATGGTCCAAACTGAGCAGGCTCGGCGGGTGTTTGTACGATTGGCTCAGTGGCTGACGACGGCACCGCAGGTAAGTTCATGCACGAGCCCGGCTGTTGTTGATTAAAAACTGCCTGCTGCAATGCTGCGAGTTGACGGCCCAGATTCTTTATCTCTGCCATCATGTCGTTCCCGTCAGCTTGCACCGCCGACTCTGGCTCGAACGCGCCGCTCGGCACAACGTGATCGAGGTATCCTGCAAGCGCGTCGATCGTCGAATACTCTTCAACTAACAATCGAAACGCTACGTCGACGCCAAACTTCACTTTGATCCCCTGGCAAATCTGGAGCAGCAGCAGTGAATCGAATCCCAGGTCAAAGAATGAGACACTTGCCGGCAAGGCCTCGGGATTGATTCCGGATTTTTCAGTGATGACTGTTCTCAAGCCGGTGATGATGTTTTCGCGTCGATCAACTTTCGTTACCACGGGCATGACCTCCGGTTGCTTCGGCTCAATGGTGACTTGTGCCTGCGGTTGCTCGTAATTTGGTCTGCGATGATTGATCCAGAAGCGTTGTCGATCGAACGCGTATGTTGGCAAAGAGATCCTTCGCGGCGTGCGAGGCTGTGCCGTTTGGCTCGGGTTACGGTTCAACGCCTCCTGAAAACTCCAGTGTCTGAGCTCGCTCCAATTCACTTCCACGCCATAGGTCCATAATTGCGCGACGCTCCGCAACACGCCAGCCAATTCATCGCTTTGCGTTAGCACGCTCACCACTTCGTGGCGCGCTTTACTATTCGTTTGCAGCAGCGTCTGTTTCACTAACCGCCCGAGCGCGCCTCCTGGTCCAACTTCCAACCACACCCAGTTTCCCTCGGCTGCGATCGTGCTCACACCCGCTCCGAACTGCACCGGCTCGCGCATGTGTCGCAGCCAGTACTGCGCGCTTCGCGCCTCCGCGGCGTCAGCCCACTCACCACTGCGATTGGATACAAACGGCACGCGTAACTCGCCTTTAGAAGTTTTATCCAGGGCTTGCTCGTAAAGCGGCAACACCGGATCTACCATTCCGGTGTGAAAGGCGTGTGACGTCGAGAGTCGCTTTGCTTGAATCTGTCGCAGCTCAAGATGGCGTTCGAGTTTCGCGATGGCCGCTTCTGAACCGCCAACGACACTGCGTTGCGGCGCATTGATGGACGTCACCCAAAGCGCATCACTGACCGGCGCGATCTCCTCCCGCAGTTGATCTGCGCCGAGACTCACCGCCAGCATTACGCCGCGCGGCAACTCCTGCATCAGGCGCGCACGTTCCGCCACCAACTCCGTCCCCGCTTCAAGGCTGAACACTCCGCTCAAGCAAGCCGCGACGTACTCACCCAAACTATGACCAATCATCGCCGCGGGTTTGATTCCCCACTGCTCGAGTTGTCGCGCGAGGGCACACTCGACGGCGAACAGAGCCACTTGCGTAACAACGGTTTCCGTCAACTGCTGTTGCGCGGCTTCTTCACCATCCGGCGCGGGATAAAGTATTTCGCGCAAATCAAACCCAAGCTTTGACTGGACCACCGCCGCACACTCGTCGACCACGCGACGAAACTCTCCGCCCGCTTCGTAAAGACTGCGGCCCATGTTTACGTACTGCGCGCCCTGCCCCGGAAACATGAACACCACACCCTGACTCGGCACAACCGGCGTTCCGCTGGCAGCCGCATTACCACGCAGCGCTACGATCGCTTCCGTCCTGTTACGACACGCGACCGCCGTTCTCTGCGCAAAAGCGCGACGGCCCACCTGTAACGTGTACGCCGCATCGGCGAGCTCCTGCTCCGGATGCTGCTCGATGTGTGTCGCGAGTAGTTGTCGCGCGGCCTGAAGCGACGTCGCCGAGCGTGCACTCAACGGAAGCACCTGCCACTCATCTATAACCATCGCCGGTGATCTGCTCGCGAGCGGCGCCTCTTCAACGATCACATGCGCGTTCGTGCCGCCGATCCCAAACGAACTAATTCCTGCTCGCCGCGGTTCGCCGGGCTTTCGCTCCCAACGACGCAAGTGCGCATTCACGAAGAACGGACTCTGAACGAAATCGATCTGAGGGTTCGGCCTTTCATAATGCAGGCTCGGAGGCAACTCTTCGTTCTCCAGCGCGAGCACCGTTTTGATCAACCCCGTCACACCGGCGGCCGTATCCAGGTGTCCGACGTTGCTTTTGACGGAACCGATCGCGCAGAACTGTTTTCGATCCGTCTGCGCGCGAAATACCTGCGTCAACGCTTCGATCTCGATCGGATCTCCAAGCGACGTCCCCGTGCCATGCGCTTCGATATATGAGATCGTGTCTGCGTCCATGCCGGCCATCGCCTGAGCTTCTGCGATGACCGCGGACTGGCCAGTAACGCTCGGCGCGGTGTAGCCGACCTTCAACGAGCCGTCGTTGTTGATAGCCGATCCTTTGATCACTGCACGGATCGAATCGCCGTCTGCGAGCGCGGCGCTCAGCGGCTTGAGCAGGACCACACCGACACCGCTGCCTGCCACCGTTCCGTTGGCGCGCGCGTCAAAAGGACGGCAATGTCCGTCAGCCGACATGATGCCGCCTTCCTGATGGAGGTAGCCCGCCTTGCGCGGCAGCACGACAACCGAACCGCCGGCCAGAGCCATCGTGCATTCACCATTCAGCAAACTCTGACAAGCAACGTGAACTGCCACGAGCGAAGTCGAGCACGCAGTCTGGACTGTCAGGCTTGGCCCTTTTAGATCTAGCTTGTAGGAGAGCAGAGTGGCGACGTGGTCGCGGTCGTTGCCGATCAGCGTTTGAATACTGCCGAACGACTTGATTACTTCCGGGTTTGAGACAAGGTTGTTTTGAAAGTAGTAGTTGAAACCGGCGCCGACAAAAACTCCGATCGGATTGTCGTAAGCTTTGGGATCGTAACCTGAATCCTCGAGCGCTTCCCACGCACACTCCAACAGCAAACGCTGTTGCGGATCCATGATTTCCGCTTCGCGTGGTTGCACGCCGAAAAACGCCGCGTCGAACAACTCGGCATCGTCAATGATGGCTCTCGCCCTGACGTAGTTTGGTTGCGTCGCAACTTCCCGCGAGATCTGTTCGGCCAAAACTTCTTCGAGCGAGAAATGAGAGATCGATTCGCGGCCGTCTCTCAGGTTGCGCCAGAACTCTTCCACGTTCTTCGCTTGCGGGAAGCGACCACTCATACCAATGATGGCGATGCCTTCAACCGCGCTCATACCGCCTCCTTACCAGCTTGAACTGTTCGATACTCCTGCCGCCGCGCGCGTTGTTGTTGACTCGTCTGTCTTCTATTCGCGGCACGTTCCTGGATTTTTTCGAACGACTTGGGCGAGTCGCCGTTTTGCTGTCCGCTCAGAAAATCGGCGAGCGTCGCGACAGTCGGATACTTAAACATCTCCACGAGCGAAATATTTTTCCCGCAATGTTGTTTGAGTTTCAGGTTCACTTTCATCAGCAGGAGCGAGTGGCCGCCGAGATCGAAGAAGTTATCGTCTCTGCCGATCTCTTCGACGGCGAGCACTTCCTGCCAGTAACCGGCAATGATCTGTTCCAACGCATTTTGAGGCGGCGTGTAGGCAGCTTTGGATTGCGACGGCGCCTCGGGCGGCTTCATCAAAGCCTGCAAGTCGATCTTGCCGCTGTGCGTTTTGGGCCATTCGTCGAGCACGACGAAATCCGCGGGCACCATGTAGTCAGGCAACTGCTCCTGGAGAAACTGGCGCAACTCGGCAATCGATGGTTCTTGATTGGATTTCCGCACTACATACGCCACCAATCGTTCCGGCTCAGAGTTCAGACGACTAGCAAGCCGTTCGCGCTGGCGTGGCGATAGAGCGGCAACAGCCTCTTCGAAATCCATGTTTTTATCCGTGTAATCTGTGGCTGGTTTGAAGTCTTGAAAATATGTTTGTCGAATCCACTGAGGTATCGCCGAGTCCAGCGACAACTACATCGCGACATGTCTCTAAAAAGTCTCTTACGTATTTGAAACTGAATCCACGACCCATCAGATAAAAGATCGTTTCGAAGCTGAACCCGTTCTGCGGCACGTAAAGCGAGCTCTTGATCTCTCGCAACATGCGATCGACGTTGTCGCAGGCCTCGACCCACGTCATGGTGTTGTGCTTCCAGGTGTATCCCGCGCCCTGCAGGTTAAATTCTTTTGCTCGTTTGTGTATCGGCGTGCTGTCGTCGTAGAACCAGATCTGCGTGGAATAAAAACTCGGCGCTGTGTCTGAGACGAGTGAGATGGTGTTGTTGAGACCGGTTTCCGAGTCGCCCGGAAAGCCGACAAAGAAGAGGGCCCACGTCATGATGCCGGCGTCTTCAAGCCAGCGAATCGCCTTCCGGTATTTCTCGGGCGAGGCAAACTTATTCATGATCTGAAGCACTTCCTGGTCGCCTGATTCGATGCCGAGCAGCGCGCCCACACAACCACTTTGGGCTGCGAGTTGGACTGCTTCGTAATCCATGTTTCCGCAGCGCAAGTACGACAGCCATTTGAATCGAAAACGGTTCTTGATCATCATCCGGCACAGTTCTTTGAAACGCGGCGCGGGAACGTTGAAGGTGTCGTCAATGAAATAGACAAACTCAACGCCGATGTCGGAGAGCTTTCGTAGATCAGCTTCAACCTGGTCCACCTCCGCCAGGCGGTGATCGCCCGCGCGCACCGGATAACTGCAAAACGAGCAGGCGAATGGGCAACTGATCGCAGTTCGCATCATGGAAAATGGCTGCAATGCGCTGCGGTCGAAGAGTGCATACTCAACCCTGTTTTCGTCGATAGGATTGTCTTCGGGCTGTCGTTTTGTGCGGTACGAGCCTTCGCCGGAAAAAATCAGGAGGTTGGGGATCGACTCGAGCTCTTCGAGGCCGCCGCCCGATTTGAGCGTGGTTACGATCCGCGCCAGCGCAGCTTCACCCTGGCTGTCGATCACGTACACGTCTGCGCCGATGTCGTCGAGGATCATTTCCAGCGCGTCTGACAGCTCGCCGCGCTCGAGGTGGGAAGGATATGGTCCACCGATAATGATCTTTGTCTCGGGCGATCGTTCGCGGACGAAATCAACGATCTCCTTCATTGGGGTCGGCTCGAAATAAAAAGTTGTGGTGATGGCGACAGTCAGCGGTTCGTCGCGCAGGAGGTCTTCGAGCTTCTGTTTGCCTTTCTGAAACTCGCCTACCAGAACCGAACTTGCCCCATTCCGTGCCAGAGAACTCGCGAGATGGAGCGACGCCAAACCGAGCGGATCGAATGGAGTCAGTTCCTCGGCAGCGGGGTCCGTCTGTTTTCGCACCGCATTGAACAGGTCCATGTATGAGATGCGCCGCCCATCGAGCAGGAGCGAGTTGATTTGCGCATTGCGGTAAGCGCCGTTGAATCGGGCCATGGATTTGGATTCCGCAATGTAGTCCTGGAAATTTCCGGTATTGTGGCCAATGATGACGCAATCAATTCTGTGCATTTGTCATCTCCTTCCAACGGAGTTTCAGCCACGGATGAACACAGATAAACACGAATTTTTTATCCGTGTAATCCGTGGCTAACTTCTTCAAGGAGGTTGAGGCTCGTGTCGGGGTCGAGATTTGAGAGCTGGTGCGCGAGAGTTTGGATGTCGTCGTTTCGCTGGTTGACCAGCAACACGATCGCGTCGCGCACGTCAGGATGTTGTGACAAAACAGACTCGATTTCGCCGAGCTCGATTCTAAAACCACGAAATTTGATCTGGTGATCGGTGCGTCCGAGTAGCTCTATGTTGCCGTCAGGCAGATAGCGCGCCATGTCACCGGTTCGATAGAGACGCGAGCCTCTTTGCTCAGTGAAAGGATCCGGAACGAAGTTTTCCGCCGTCACTGACGGCTGGTTGAGATAACCTCTCGACAGCAGATCGCCAGCGATGCATAACTCTCCCGGCGCTCCTTGTGGCGCCAGTTGCAGGTTCGGATCGAGCAAATAGATCTTCGCGTTTGCGATTGGCCGGCCTACGGGCACAGAGCGCGTCGCTGTTTCCGATGGCTGCCTGCTACAGAAATAGGTAGTCGTGGTGATCGTCGCCTCAGTTGGTCCATAGGCGTTGATCAAGTGAGGCTTTCTGATTTGCAGGTTGTGCCACTCCGTTAACTTCGCCGCCGAGGCTTTTTCACTCCCAATCACGATCAGTCGCAATGCCGGCGGCAGCGTCGCCCCTGTTCGCGATAGCTCATCCACTAGCTCGTGCCAGTAAGAACTCGGCAAGTTGGCTACAGTCACCTTTTCGCGATCGATGAATTGCATGAGGTCGCCGGGCGAAAGCAACTCCTGAGGACGTAATACAACGCAAGCCCCGGTCATCAAACTCGGAAACAACTCCTCAGCCGCAACGTCAAAGCTAATCGCCGCAAACTGCAACACGCGATCGCTCGAATTCAATCCGTAGCGCCGGACCATCGCCACAGTGTGATTTACGAGGGAGCCATGACGGACCAGAACGCCCTTCGGTTTGCCGGTTGAACCCGAGGTGTAGAGAACGTAAGCCAGGTTCTCGGGATCCGGCAGCGCCAATGGATCTGCGTCGTCTTCGTTCTCGAGATCATCCAGTCGCAGCGTTGCGACGTTATGGTCCAGGTCCGAGCGGCCACCAGTCACCAATACGGCCGCACCCGAATCCTCGAGCATGAAACTCAGTCGCGACGGTGCGTTGGACGGCTCGAGCGGCAAGTAAGCGGCACCTGATTTCAAGACGCCTAGCAATGCGATTACTAGCTCGACCGATCGCTGCATGTAGATTGCCACTACTGACTCGGGTCCAACAGCCGCGTGCCGCAAGCGATGCGCTAACTGGTTCGCGCGCCGGTTCAACTGGTCAAAGTTCAACGTGCCTTCTGATCCGGTGACTGCCGCGGCGTATGGTGTTCGCCTCACCTGCGCGGCAAACAACTGCGGCAAAGTAGAGGCGCGCGGATAGTCGGCATCGGTGGCATTCCATTCAGTTACTAACTGGTGCCGCTGCTCCGAGCTGAGCAACGGCAGATAACCCACGCGCTGATCAGCGTCGCGCGCGACTGCTTCCAGTAACCTTTGGAAGTTGCGGATCATTCGCGCGATGGTCTCGTGCTCAAAGATGTCGGTGTTGTATTCGAGCGCCCCAACCAGTTCGTTTCCGCGGTCTTCCATGTTCAGGGTGATATCGAATTGCGCCGCGGTGCTTTGCATCGTTACTCCCTGCACCGACCATTGCGAGGCGGCTCTCTGCCACGGTGGCGGAGTTTGCAAAAGGAACACGGTTTGAAAAATCGGGGTGTGCTGTGGATTACGTTCCGGGGCCAGTTCCTCCACCAGTCTTTCGAACGGAAGATCCTGATGTGTGTAAGCGTCGAGGCATGTCTCGCGCACGGATCGCAGCAATTGGCGAAAGCTCATGTCGTCTGAAATCTTCGATCTCAGAACGAGCGTGTTGAGGAAGATGCCGATCAGATCTTCAATTTCGTAGTGGTCGCGGTTGGCTATTGGTGTGCCGACCAGTACGTCTGCCTGTCGTGAGTAACGATAGAGCAGTGTTTTGAAGACGGCGAGAAGAGTCATGAAGAGTGTCGCGTCTTCGGCGCGCGCCAGTTGTTTGAGCTTCGTCGTCAACGATTCCGGCAAGCGGAAGAGTTGAGTGGTGCCGCGAAACGACTGCACTGGCGGACGCGCACGATCCGTAGGCAACAGCAACAATGGCGGCGCATCGGCGAGTTGCTGTTTCCAGTAAGCGAGCTGTGACTGCAGCTCGGGCCGCTGTAGCCACTCGCGCTGGCTCAACGCGAAATCGAGGTATTGGACCGGCAGTTCGGGATATGGTGATGGGCTGTGGGTGGCGAAAGCTTCGTAAATCGTCTTTAGTTCTTTAATGAAAACGGGAATGGACCAGCCATCGAAAATGATGTGATAGAAAACGACCTGGAGAATGAACTTGTCGTCGTCGAGTTGGAGCAGGAACGAGCGCCAGCATGGTTCGTTACTGGGATCGAATCGACAAGCGAAATCTTCTCTGATTAGCTTCGTGGCCTCACTGTCGCGTTCGGCTTCGGGTAGATCACGCAGATCTTTTATTTTCAGCGTGACGGTAGCGGGTGGTGCTACGGATTGGATGGGATGTCCGTCTCGCTCCGTGAATGTGGTTCGCAGGATCTCGTGACGCCGCGCGATCTCCGTCAGGGCTTGTTGCATTGTGCCGGCATTGACGGGCAGGTTGATGCGAATTGTCACCGGACAGTGGTAAGCAGTCGTATCCGGATACATCTGGTGCAGGAACCAGAGGCGTTGTTGCGCGAACGAGAGCGCTCCCGCCTCGGCCATGCGGCGTGAGAAATCCGGTCCGGTGCGCTGCGCCTCGCTAGGGCGAATCTCGCGCAGCCGTGCCAGCAGACGTTCACGCTGGCTCGGCGACAGATCACGAAGTTGACTGCTGATATCGCTCATGCGTTCTATTCCGAGAGCCCAGTTTGATTGGGCGCCTCCCTGGAGTGCGGCGGCCTGGCGCCGCTTTGGTCTTGATTAAGCGTGATCGATAACAAAGCGGCGCCAGGCCGCCGCACTCCAAGGAGGCTGATTTAGTCGGCTAATTGGCGGACCTCGCTGATCAATTGTGTAAGCGTGGCGCTGTCGACTTGCTCGAGGCGGCGCTGGACGACGATCTCGGCGAGGTCGGCGATTGTTGGGGAGGTGAAAAACGTTCGCACGGAAATGTCTTCGTGAAATCGTTTGCGGATGCGAGAGATGATCTGCGTACCGAGCAGCGAGTGTCCGCCTAGCTCGAAGAAGTTATCGTAAATCCCAATCATCTCGATCCCGAGCACCTCTTCCCAGATCTCCGCGATGCCTTGTTCTGTCTCACCGCGCGGCGCGACAAACGCATTGCGCAAACCCGGGCGGGGATGGCTGGTCAATGTAGATACAGACGGCGCCGAGGGCTTGCGCTTGATCCATTTCTCGATCCGCGTGCGGAGGTCGCCGACCGAAATCACCACTTGCGTCAACGCGCCCGCCGAAAGGATCGCCTGGAATGCAGCGGTCGCCTGCTCCGGCGTCATGTTGAGATCTGATTGCGTGGTTTTGAAATCGATCGCGTGAGTCTCTTCTTCGCCGACGAGCCACGTATCCCAGTTCTCACTCACCCACGGCACACCGCCTGCACGATTATGCTTGCGCACGAAAGTGTCCATGACAGCGTTCGCGGCGGTGTAAGCGGCGAATCCCAAGCCTCCCAAAACTGACGCCAGCGACGAGAACAGCACACAGAAGTCGAGCTCGATTCCGTCGAGCACTTCTTCCAGCGCGTAGAGCCCGTGGCCCTTGGCTTCGAAGTTTGGCTCACATTGTTCCCTCCTGGTTTCCGGCACCGGACTGAACGAAGCAGCGCCGAGCAACCCAGCGAGGTAGATAACGCCGTTGAGCGCGCCAAAGCGTTCGAACGTGACCCTGACGACGTCACGCATCTCGTCGCGATCGCGCACGTTTGCCTTCAGCACGCAGACAGTCGCTCCCAATCTTTCGAGTTCGAGCACTTTTCTAATGCGCGACGCCGTATTGGTGTCGCTTCGCTGGTTCAGCCAATCATCCCACGTGTCGCGTGGCGGTAGTCCGGAACGTCCAGTCAACACGAGTCGCACATTCGATTTCCGGGCGAGATACTCCGCGAGCGTCAACCCGATCCGTCCGAGTCCGCCGACAATCAGGTACGTGCCGCCGTCGCGCAGTCGCGTGGGCATGCCAGTCGTTTGCAATTGCGCGGGCTCGAAGTGTTGCGTCCAGCGATAACCGTGGCGATGCGCGATCGTTTCTGCCGGATCTTCGGTCAACAATTCGCCGGCCAGTTGCCGCGCGAGATCGTCACTAGACGAAGCGATGATGTCGATGCTCCGGCAAGAGATCTCCGGATACTCCTGCGGAATCACTTTGCAGGGACCGAGGATGGTGGCTTGCTCGGGCCGGAGCATTTCATCTCCCGTCACTTCCTGAACCTGATCGGAAACTACGGCAATCTGCACGCGCTCGCTGCCGCGGCGTCCCAGTGCCTGGGCCAGATAGAGCAGACTGTAAAAGCCCGCCGCTTGCGACTCGTCGAAGAGCTCGCTTCCAGTGCGCGTCGCGTCAGCACCGTCGAGGCTCCAAAGATGCACGATGCGCGAGGGACTCCAATCCTGCAGGTTGCTCAAAAGTCGGTCGTAATCGTCCGGCTTCGTGCGATCGATCGTATAGGTCCGTCCGGAACCGGCACGAAACTCTTCACCGGCACTCACCTTAACAACGTCGTGCCCTGCCTGTTCCAGCAATGCTGCAACTCGCAGCCCGAGCCCACCGTCATCAATAAAGATCAGCCATGATTCCGGCGCGCTTTCAATGTTCAACGACGAGACCGGAACGGTTCGCTTCCACGAAGGCAGGTAGAACCAATTCTTCATGTCCGCCTGCTTCTCGAGTTGAACCGAGGGTTTTGACCGATCACCATTTGCCTCAGGCAGCCAGTAGTAACGTCGATCGAAATTGTACGTGGGCAAAGGCACGCGCCGGCGCGGTCGATCACCATGGACTTGCGACCAATCCGGCGAGACCCCCGCGAGCCAGAGTTTCGCCAGCGTGCCTAATAGAAACGCCATGTCATGCTGCTGCTCATACGAGTTTCTGAGCGATGGCAGCGCGACCCGGTCCGCAGCATTGTCAACAGGCCGTGCCTGCAACGCGAGACTCGTAAGTGACTGGCCCGGACCAAGCTCGAGCATGACGCGCCGCGGCTCTTGCCAGAGTTCCGTAAGACCGTCGGCAAAGCGCACGGCCTGGCACATGTGTTTCGCCCAGTAGCCCGGGTCCTGAACATCGGCGCGTGTAATCCACGTACCCGTGACGTTCGAGATGTACGGAATCTGCGGCGCGTTCAACTTCACTTTCCTGACAAGCCCGGTGAACTGTTCGGCTATAGGCGCGAGCAACTCCGAGTGAAACGGATGACTCGTCGGCAACCGCCGGCACGCGATATCTTTGCGCAACAGTTTCTGCTCACACTCTTTGATCGCTTCGGTCGAACCGGCGAGGACGCAGAGCGCTGGTCCATTGACCGCCGCTACCCACAATTGCTCAGACAAGTAATCGCGAACTTCATCTTCCGCCAAAGGCACGGCGAGCAACGAGCCGGTGGGAAGCGTTTGAATCATCTGCGCTCGTTTGGCCACGAGCAGCAACGCATCCTCCAGCGAGAGCACGCCTGACAGGCACGCGGCTACGTATTCACCAATGCTGTAACCGAGCATCGCGTGGGGCCTGATCCCCCAGCGCATCAGCAATCTCGCCATCGCATACTCGATGACGAAAACCGCCGGTTGCGCGATCAGTGTCTCGTTGAGCTGCCGGGCTTGCGCGCCGTCATCTACCGGCGCGCGATTCAACATGCGTCGTAGATCAAGTCCCGAAACAGCCGTTGCGCCCTGAGCCGCGGCCGCGACGTTGACCGGGTAAAAGAACTCGCGCAGATCGCTGCCAAGATGTTCCTTCAACAGTTCGCAACAGCGATCTACTTCTTCGCGGAACGTCTCCTCAGCCGCGTAGATTCCCGCCGCCATGTTCACGTAGTGGTCGCCGATGCCCGGGAACAGGAATGCAATCGGTCGTTCTGCTGACTGCTCAACGCTCTGCCACAGCGCGCGCGGATCGCTCGATCGCAAAACGCCTGCCGCATCAAATCGATCGCTACAAACGATTGCAGCACGGTGATCAAAGTGATGCCGCCCGAGCTGGAGGCTGTAAGCAACGTCTGGAAGTTCCTGCTCCCGATGTTCTTCTAAATGCGTTGCCAATCGCTGCTTCGCTGCGTCTAGTGAATCCGCGGAACGCGCGCTCAACAACAACACTTGCCATTCGGCTCCCCCGCCGGTACGCGCCACCGCCGGAGCTTCCTCGAGAACGATGTGTGAATTCGTTCCTCCCATACCAAACGAACTCACGCCAGCGCGCCGCGGCTCACCTTTTCTGCGCGGCCAACTTCGCAGTTGCGCGTTCACGTAAAACGGGCTCACGGCAAAATCGATCTCCGCGTTTGGTTGCTCGTAATGAAGACTCGCCGGCAACTCCTCGTGCTCGAGCGCGAGCACCGTCTTGATCAATCCCGCGATTCCCGCTGCCGTGTCGAGATGGCCGATGTTGCTCTTCACCGATCCGATCGCGCAGAACTGCCGCTCTTTTGTTCGCGCGCGAAACGCCTGCGTCAGCGCTGCAATCTCGATGGGATCGCCCAACGACGTCGCTGTGCCGTGCGCTTCTATATAAGAGATCGATTCAGGATCGACACCGGCCACCACTTGTGCTTCGGCTATCACTGCAGCTTGTCCTTCGACGCTGGGTGCGGTGTAGCCGACCTTCAATGCGCCATCGTTATTGATGGCGGAGCCTTTGATCACAGCGCGAATCGTGTCGCCGTCCGTGAGCGCCTTGCTTAATGGTTTGAGCAAAACCACACCCACGCCGCTGCCGCCGACAATTCCCGCCGCTCGCGCATCGAACGGACGACAATGACCATCGGGCGAGATCAGCCCACCATCCTGATGGAGGTAGCCTGCTCTTTGAGGCAGCACGATCGCCACGCCGCCCGCAAGCGCCATTGCACATTCACCATTGAGCAAACTCTGGCAGGCGAGATGGACCGCGACGAGCGACGTCGAACACGCGGTCTGCACGGTGAGACTTGGTCCTTTCAGTCCGAGCTTGTACGACACGCGCGAAGTGAGAAAGTCTTTGTCGTTGAGCAGCTTGGCTTGAAAACCGCCAAGCGACTTGAAGAACTCGCGGTTTTGCATGAGCTGAAACATGTAGGTGTTCGTCGCCGCCCCCGCGAACATCCCGATCGGCAGTTGATAAGAAAACGTATCGTAACCCGCGTTTTCGACTGCCTCCCACGCACATTCCAGGAACATGCGCTGCTGCGGATCCATCGACTCGGCTTCGCGCGGCGTCAACCCAAAGAACTCCGCGTCAAACCATTCGAGGTCCTTCAATTCAGTTCCTCTGCGGACGTATCGATCCTGCCGCAGCAACTCATCACTGACTCCAGCCGCGCGTATTTCATCCTCACTAAACTCGCGCATCGATTCGACGCCGTTGCGCAGGTTCTCCCAAAACTCTTCCAGGTTCGCGGCGCCGGGAAAGCGACCTGCCATGCCGATGATCGCGATATCAGTTTCAGAGCGCTGCGCGGTTCGCCTGCTCTCAGCCCGCTGGCACGCCTGGACCAGCCATTCCTCCGGCTCACTCGTTCGTGAATCACCAAGATGCTCCGCCAGTGACGCGATCGTGGGGTACTTGAACAGGTCGATCGCCGACAACTGCAATCCCAGTTCATCGCGCAACCTGCTATGCACCTGGATCAGCAAGAGCGAATGGCCGCCGAGATCGAAGAAGTTGTCGTTGAGACCGACTTGTTCGACCTTCAACACCTCGCGCCAGATTTGCGCGAGGCGTCTCTCCAACTCGCTGCGTGGCTCAGCGTAAGGCAGCGCTACATCGCGCCGGCTCACAGACGGTTCCGGCAGACCGCCGCGATCGAGTTTTCCACTCGGCGTGCGCGGCAATCTATCGAGTGTGACAAACGTCTGTGGGACCATGTATTCCGGCAAACGTTGTCGCAAGTAACTGCGCAGCTCTGTCGTTTCGACTTCACCATTAGCGGGCACGAGGTAAGTCACCAGACGCTTGTCACTCGCGCCCAACATGGTGACGCATTCCGAGATCGCCGGGTGCGAACCGACCGCTGCATCGATCTCTCCCAACTCGATCCGGAAACCTCTGACTTTCACTTGCTGATCGATCCGGCCGAGAAATTCGATACTGCCATCAGCGAGATAGCGGGCTAGATCGCCGGAGCGATACAACCGCGCGCCCGTTGCTGGAGCCAGCGGATCGGGAATAAATTTTTCGGCCGTCAACCCCGGTCGCCGCCAATAACCGCGACCGAGGTTATCGCCCCCTACATACAACTCGCCGGCAACGCCAACAGGGACCTCACGCAGGTCGTCGTCCAACAGATGGATCGTGGTGTTTGTAATCGGACACCCAATCGGCACGCTGCGGCGCTGGGTGTTCTTTTCGCAGGCCCACCACGTGATGTCGATGGTTGTTTCCGTTGGGCCATAAATGTTGTGCAGCTCGACGTTTGGGAAGTGGGTGAAGAAGTCTTTCTGAACGTGCAGCGGCATCGCTTCGCCACCACAGAAAACATACTTGAGCGACTTGCACGTTCCAGGTTTCCGGCCCGCCAGAAACATCTGCAACGCCGAAGCGACAAAGTAGATGGTCGTGATCTGATGTTCGTCGACGAGGTCAGTGAGATAGCCGGTGTCGAGGTCTGACTGATCTTTCGCAAACACCAGGCGGGCACCGATCATCAGGGGCCAGAAAAACTCCCAGACAGAAACATCAAAACTCGATGGCGTCTTTTGAAGAACAGCGTCGTTCTCACCCAACGGATGGACCTGTTGAATCCAGAACATGTGGTTCGCCAGCCCGCGATGTGGAATCATCGCGCCTTTCGGAGTGCCGGTCGAACCGGATGTGTAGATCATGTACGCGAGATTGTCCGCGGTGGCTTCGCAGTTCGGGTTTGACTTGTGCTCCGAGGCGATCTCGGGCCACTGCTCGTCGAGGCTAATTATCGTTGCGTTGTCTGTAGCCTGCCGCACAAGATCCACGAGTTTGCTTTGAGTCAGGATCAGGCCGGCGCCGGAGTCCTGCAGCATGTAGCGCAAACGCGCCGCGGGGTAGCCTGCATCAAGCGGGACGTAAGCTCCTCCGGCTTTGAGGATGCCCAGCATTGCTACGACCATGTCCGCGGATCGCTGCATCAAGATCGCTACGAGAACCTCTGGCCCAACACCGCGCTGCTTGAGGTAGTGCGCCAGTTGATTGGCGCGCTCGTTAAGCTCGCGGTAAGTCAGTTTCTGATCTTCAAAGCGTACCGCTATAGCATCGGGTGTGCGTTTGACTTGCTGCTCGATCGTTTCGTGAACACACGCGAACGGGTAATCCACCTTCGTGTTGTTCCAGGCTGAAATCTGCTGGCGCTCTTCCGCGGTCATCATCGGTATGGATCTGACTCGCTGATCCGGCGCCGCACACACGCCTTTCAACAACTCCCGGAAGTGGGCCATCATTAGCTTGATCGTCTGCTCCGTGAACAGATCCGTGTTGTATTCAACGCGGCCGCAAATACCGTCGTCGGAATTCACGAGCGTCAGCGAGAGATCAAACTTTGAGTGACCACTATCGAGCTCGATCGAGCTCAACTTCAGGCCAGGCAGCTCCCACGGATCGAGGCGCATGTTTTGCAGCGCAAACACGGCCTGGAACAACGGTGAGTGGCTGAGATTTCGTTCCGGCGTCAGCTCTTCCACGACTCTCTCAAACGGCACGTCCTGGTGTGAAAACGCTGCGAGCGATGCTTCACGGACTTGCTTGAGAAACTCGGAGAAGCTCGGATTGCCGGAGAGATCAGTGCGAATCGCGACCGTGTTTACAAAAAACCCGATCAGCTTCTCAATCTCGGCGCGTTTGCGATTAGCGACGGGTGAGCCGACGACTATGTCTGACTGGCGGCTGTAGCGATGCAGCAAAACTTTAAAGGCCGCGAGCAAGGTCATGAACAACGTCACGCCATGACGGCGACTCAACTCGACCAGCGCCTCGCTCAATTCCTTGTCGAGTTGCAAAAAGAATCTCGCGCCCGCAAACGTCTGCACGGGTGGGCGAACACGATCCGTAGGTAGCTCGAGCAGCACCGGAACGCCGTCGAGATTTTTCTTCCAATACTCAAGTTGTCGCTCGAGCACTTCGTCCTGCAACCACTCTCTTTGCCAGACCGCATAGTCGGCGTATTGAATCGGTAATTCCGGCAGCGTCGAACCCTTATAAAGCTCGATCATCTCCTTCACGAGCACCGTTAACGACCATGCATCAGTCACGATGTGATGCGCGGTAAACAGCAGAACGTGATCTGTTTCCGAAAGTCGTAGCAGTCGAGCGCGCCACAGCGGCGCCTGCGACAGATCGAACGGTTGTTGTGCGTCCTGATTGCCGAGCCTGCGTGCTTCTTCTTCACGCTCGTCTTCGGGCAGGTGCGTGAGATCGACGATCGGCAGCGTAAACTGCGCAGCGGGCTCCACGATCTGCACTGGTCCATCACTCGTGGACGTGAACCGTGTACGCAGCGATTCGTGACGCCGAACGATTTCATTAAGGACGCTTTCCAGTACCTCAACATTCAGTTCGCCGTGGAAACGCATCGGCGTCGGGATGTTGTAAGCGGGATTACCCGGCTGCAACTTATCCAGAATCCACAGCCGCTGTTGCGGGAACGACTGCGGCGCGACGTTCACCTGTCGCCGTTGTATCGAGCTCGTCTTTTCTTTGCGTTTCAACCGCAATCGCAGCTTCTCGAGCTGCGCGGGAGACAGTTGTGCAATACGCTGTGAGAAGTCGTTCATCGGATTTTGTCTACTGTTTTTTGAGCCACAGATGACACGGACGACACGGATAAAAATCGATTCCTAACGCCACGAAACCAGAGAATCAGATCATGATGAGGTTTACGATCGCGTGTCTTATAAAGACGGCCTCTGAGTGTCTGCGGCGAGCGCGGCAACGATTCGCCGTGCTGCCAACCGTCAAGTAAATCCGCCAGGCGATGAATCGCGAGCTTCTCCGCGCGACAGTAAAGAGCCTCGGCATTGTCCTCACGATAGATCGGAGGAACCACGACTTCGATGATGTCGCCGGTATCAATACCCGGATCGACAAAGTGAATCGTCGATCCAATACGATCGAAAGCACCTTCATACAGCGCAAAGAAGAAACAATGATTGCCACGGTAGTGCGGCAGGTAACCACCATGCACGTTAACGATCATCTTTCCGGCGGCTTCAAGAACATCCTTCTTCAGAATCGAAACGCAAATGATTACGGTGAGATCGGGACGCACCTTTCTGAGCAATTCGGCGACAGCCGGGTCGTTGATCCAATCGACAGTAAGGACCTTGCCCGTCGCATCGACCGGTGCTTTCACCAGATCTGAGAAATAACGGCGGCGATACTTGTTGAGACCAAAAACCGTGCGACGCAGATGGTGATACATCGCAAACAAGTAGTCGCGATAACGACCGGTGCGCCGGAGTCTTCGACGCTGGCTCGCGCCGGGCTCGACGACCACTGCTGCGACGTTGAAACGTGAACGCAGCAACGCGACGAGATATTTGTGGTGCGCGTCGTCCGAGCAAAGAATGGCGATCTTTTTTCTCATCTTTCCAGAAACGTCCCGACGCCTGATGCTTTCGCCGCGCGATAGACCTCGGCCGCGAGCGCAACATCCTCAATCGCGAGCCCGAACGGGTTGAACAAGATGATCTCGTCGTCGCTCGTGCGACCGGCTTTCGCCCCCGACACGATATCTCCAAACTCCGCATCGATTCTTCTCGCGCCGTTGGACGAAGGTGAGTCTGGTCCAACTACGCTGCCCTCGCGATACATTCTTCCGATGAGCCGGCGCTTGTCCGCCTTGACGAGGTCCCAATCGTCGACGATCACCTTGTGCGCATTGAGAACAACTTCAGGACGAGGATCGTCGAGCGACACGTTGCTCAGGAGAGCGCCCGGTTGCAGCCAGTCGAAGCTGATGTATCCGGCGGTGACTGTGGTCACAGGAACGATCAACTGCGCCGGGCGAATTGCGTCTTCGGCGGAATCTGTAACCGCAATCTCGGGGACTGTTGGTGATTGCAGCTCCCGAGATAGTTCTTCAGCTCGCTGCCGCTCGACGTCGAACAGAAGTATCCGGCGAAGTCTGGGGAGACGCCGCATCAAGAGATTCAGATGAGCACGCGCCAAAACACCCGCGCCAATGACTGCCAGGGTTTCGATGTTTTTGACTCCGAGCAACTCGACGGCGAGGCACGTGACGCTTGCGGTGCGCAGGCTGGAAAGGTGAGCGGCTTCCATGATGCAAGTGATGCGTGTCGAGACGCTGTCGTAGAGCACGGTCAAGCCACTGGCGCGCGGCAGTCCACGCAAGACGTTAGATGGATTGCTGTTGATGATCTTCGTCCCCGCACCGTGGCCGAGCACCAAACCGGGCATGTTTAGACTTCTGACGTTTTCGCCGTTGGCGTTGGTCCAGCCGAGATATGCTTCGTCAGGCAGGATCGTCTTGCCCGAGCCATGCAGCATGAACAAGTCGCGCATCACGGCCACGGAATCGATTTCACGACAAATCGCTTCGACCTCTTTCTTGCAGAGGTAAAGGATGCCCTGCTCGGTGACTGTAAGACTCAAGGTGATTTGTCCTCGTTTTTGCAGGGCAGGCCCTCCGTGGCCCACCCGGACTCCGACTTATATACTGGGGCGGCCACAGAGTGCCGCCCCTACAGTTGAGATATCGCGGACGCCTTCGAGCCGATCGAGAGAGACGTTCAGGTTCTGCTGCTTTAACCATTCATCGTTGAAGATGGTCGACGAATAGTTCTCGCCGCGATCGGCACAGAGACACGCAACGCGTTCCAGTTGCGGATGCCGGCGCAAATACTGCGCGCAAGCAGCGAGCACTGCGCCCGCCGAACCACCGACGCTGATTCCCGTCATGTCAAAGAGAGCGCGACAGAAAGCAAATGCCTCCTCGTCACTGACCAAGACGTGATCGTCGTAAACGTCATGAGTTATGAATATTGATTGCTGCGCGGAACCGATGCCGGTCAGTCGTCTTGGACCAGGCATACCGCCGAACACGATCGAGCCTTTCGCATCGACGCCGATGACCCGAGTCGAAGGACTTTTTTCGCGGAAGAAGCGGCCGACGCCGGCGAGTGTGCCGCCAGTGGAAACCGCGACGAACACCGCATCGATTCTGCCGTTCATTTGGCGATAGAGCTCCGGCGCGGTCGATGAATAATGAACGCGCGGATTCGCTGTATTCGAGTATTGATCGGTCCAGATGTAATTCTCTGAAGTGCGACACAACTGGCGTACACGCGCTAGCCTGGCGAGCAGGTATCCGCCACTCGCATCAGCCTCATAAACCCGTTCGATGTCAGCGCCGAGTGCTTGCATGCGTGCGATGTTTTCGCGTGAGGCTTTAGGATCGACGATGCTGAGGAACGAGTAACCGCGGGCGCGGCAGATGAGGGCAAGCGCGACGCCGAGATTGCCGGAGGTTGATTCGATGATGACGGAGTCTCTTTTTATGAGGCCCTGTGATTCGAGATGCTTCACGAGTGCCATCGCGGTTCGGTCTTTAACGGAGCCGGCGGGGTTTTCGCCTTCGAGTTTCAGATGTACCTTCCTCACAACGCCGTCGATGTTCAGGTAGATCGATTTGAGTGACGTGTTACCAATCCAACTGATGGTCTTGGTGAGAGCGGTCGGCGTCATGGTCAAGATGGCTTCCATCTCCATCATGAAGACTCCTTTCCGGCAACGATCGTGTTCAAACTATTAAGCGACTGGATGGCTGCTGGTCTGTTGTTCCAGTTCCAGTAATATTTCCGCGAGGGTGCTTTGGTCTGTTACTTCGGCGAGTTGTTGGACGACTAACAGAGCGAGACTGGAGATGTTTGGTGATTCGAAAAATCGCGCGAGTGGTGGCTCGACGTCGAATGCTTCGCGCAGCCGGCTCATTAATTGGAGCGCTGCGAGTGAGTCGCCGCCGAGTTCGAGAAAGTCGTCGAAGATGCCGATCTTCTCGATGCCGAGAACGCGCTGCCAGATCCCGGCGATGGTCCCTTCCATTTCGTTGCGTGGTGCTTCGTAGGAGTTCGCGAGTGTGGGCCGCGCGTGTGTTGACGTGACGGCGGCAGGCTTCACTGTCGCGGTGGCCTTCGCTGTCTGATAGTGACGAGCGAGCGCCGGGAAATCACGAGTAGAAACTATGATCTGCGGCAGCGTGCTGGAGATCAGAACACGCTCCAGCGCTTCGATGCCTTCACTCGAACGAAGACCGTGTTCTTCAACGGGCTGATCCGAAATTCGACGCATCGTAAACTGCTCGACTTCGATCAGTTCATTGCCATCCTCATCCGCGATCAGCAACTCAAAGGCGAGATGCTTCTTCAGCGGATCGTCGTTTGGTTTGAGTTTGGCGTAGCTGTAGATTCTGCGCTGCAACGGCGCTTTGATCCTGAGCTTGTGATAGTTGAAGGGCAGATACGATCCGTGTTCGAGATACTGCGTCGCCAGGAAACTCGTGGCAAAGTCGAGCAACGCGGGATGTAAGGTCACTGATTCGAGATCGGCCAAATATTCTTCGGGTAGTTCGAAAACTCCCAATCCTTCGCCGTCTCCAAAAAAGATTTGTTTGGTAGTTTGCCAACGTGGCCCGTAGTTTCGCCGCGTACCTTGCCGGCGCAAAGACTCGACTTCCCTTTCCTCGCATCTCGCTTTGATTGCGTCGATGTCGATCGATCTCCGCGCGCCGTCGTTAACGTAAGTCATCGTGCCGCCTGCATGACTTATCCATTGCGGCTCGGAGCCATTTTGCGAAACAGCGCTGCTCGAGATCTCGAAGTCAAACGCGTCGCTATTCTCGCGGACTGTCACGCGTACCTTTCTAGCCTCGTCGTCACTTACCGCCAGTGGCGACACAAACGTGAGCTCATGAATCTCGATGGGTAGGGTTTGGAAACGAAACTGTTGTAACGACGCACGGGCCATTTCCAGGTATGCAGTGCCGGGAACGACAGCCTTGCCGCCAATCCTGTGTTCACGCAGGACCCAATGCGTTTGCGGGCTAAGAATGGTTTCGAATGTCTGAGCGGTAGCGGTCTGGTCGGCACACGTGCCGATCAATGGATGTCCGTCATGTTCTGGGGAAACGCTGCGGGCTAGCGGGTGGGTGCTGACCGCCATGCCAGTCTCCAACCACTTGTCCCAATTGATCGAAAATACCTTTGTCGTAGGAAAACGATATTGCGCATAAGCATCGAGGAAACTATTCGCGGCGCAGTAATCAGCGTTTCCGACGCCGCCGAGTATGGAAGCTATCGACGAGCAAAGGACCATGAAGTCGAGCGGCTTGTCTTTGAAGATGCGATCGAGAACAAGCGTGCCTTTCGTCTTCGGCGACAGCACGTTTTCCATCATTTCGCGGGTGCGTCGTTGAATTAATCCACCGCCCGCGACACCAGCGGCATGGATCACTCCGTCGATCGCTCCGAATCGTTCGTTTGCGAGTGCAACGGCTTTGCGCATTTGCGCTTCATCGGTAACGTCTGCCTGACAATACAAAACTTCGGCGCCCGCTCTTTCGAGTTCCGGCAGACTGCCAGGAGATTCCGAACGTCCCGTCAACACCAGGCGCGCGTTGACTGAACGGGCCAGGTGTTCCGCGATAGTCAAACCGATGCCGCCGAGTCCGCCGGTGATGAGGTAAACGCCTTTCGACTTGAACGGAATCTTCGGTGCGGTTTCGAGTTTGACCGGCTCGAAGGATTGCACCCAGCGATACTCGCAACGATATGCCACGGGACTCTCAGTAGTTTCAGATGTGAATTCTGCCAGTAGCTGATCGACCAGATCGTCCGACGGGCATTCTCCAGGTAGCAGCCGTACGTCAATACTGCGGCAACTAAGATGAGGGATGTCCTGTGAGATCACTTTGCACGCACCCAGCAGAGTTGCTTTCTCTGGTCGTACTTTCTCTTCACCAGTCACGACTTGCAGGTCGGTTGAGACAATGTCGATGCGAACCTGATCATTCGGCAGGTGGGCCGAGAGCGCCTTAGCCAGGCAGAGCAAGCTGAAGAAGCCGACTCGCTCGTAATGCTCCAGCAACTCAAACCCTAAAGGCAGGTTTGCGTCATTGCTCACGGTCCACAAGTGCACGATTTTTTGCGGCGTCCGGCGCGTCGCTTTCAGCTCGATCAAGAGTTTGTCGTAATCCTCTTTTTCACGAGGATCAATCACGTAGATGCCATTGTCTGTGGCTTCAAACTTCGATCCCGCGACCACGCTAATTACGTTATGGCCATACTTCTTCAGCCGCGCGACCAGATGAGAGCCGAGTCCACTCTGGTCAACAAACACCAGCCAGGTCGTGGGTTCAATGTCCATCGCGAATTTCGGCGACATGGATCGCTTCCACGAGGGAATGTAAAACCAGTCACTGAGATCGCTCTTATTTAAAGGAGACGGCAAAGCTGCTGCTCCAGTTTTTGGCGATGGTTCGAGCCAGAAGCGCTCGCGCTGGAACGGGTAGCCCGGCAGCGAAACGCGGCGTGGTTTCCGTGGTGTGCCTCCTGCCTGACTACAGCTCCATTCGCGCAGTGCTTCCCAGTTAACCGCGGCGCCACCAGTCCACAGTTGCGCTACACTTTGCAGCACTCGCACCAGTTCATCGCCTTCACCCTCTCCGAGCGTCGTCAATATTCGGTGGCTGTCGTCGAACGCGACTGGATGGCCGTTCTGGTTGTCGCTGTTCAGAAACTGCAATTGCCGCTTCACGAGTGTGCTTAGCGTCCGGCCTGGGCCGACCTCGAGCCACAACCAGTTTCCGCCGCGCGCGATTTCCGTCACTCCTGGTCTGAACAGCACTGGCTGGCGCATGTGCCGGACCCAGTAATCAGCTTGCTGCACCTCTGCACCGGCCGCCCAAGACCCGCTTGTGTTTGAAACAAAGCGCACTTGCAAATGTGGGTGTCGCGTGGTGTTTTCTACGATTGCGCGATATTGATCCAGGACCGGTTCAACCAGATGCGTGTGGAACGCATGTGACGTTTGCAGTCGCTGCGTTCGCACTTGTTTGTTACTGAGGTATCGCTCCAGCTCTTCGATTGCCTCGGCTTCGCCGCCGACTACGTTTCTTTGTGGTCCATTAAACGAGGTAATGCAGAGTCGTTCGTCTGCGACCGCCGCCAGGGCTTCACGTAACTCCGTCTCGTCAAGAGTCACAGCCAGCATCACACCCGGCTGCAACTGTTGCATCAGGCACCCGCGCTCGGCGACCAAAGTCACCGCCTGTTCAATGCCGAACATTCCACTCACGCATGCCGCCACATACTCGCCAAGACTATGGCCCAGCATCGCCGCCGGCTGAATGCCCCAGACCCGCAGTTGTTCGGAGAGCGCGTATTCGACCGTGAACAATGCTACTTGTGTCAGCGCAGTCTCACGCAACTCGCGCTGTGCTCGCTCCTCGTCACCCGGCGATGGATAGAGCACCTTGCGCAGGTCGTAACCCAGAATCGGAGCAGCGACTTCCGCGCACTGGTCCACGACTCGCCTGAATTCACCATTCGCTTCGTAAAGCCCGCGGCCCATGTTCACACGTTGCGCTCCCTGTCCGGGAAACAGAAACACCACCCCCTTGCTCGCGCGCAGTTCCTCACCGCTAATGACCTTGTCACCGCGCAAAGCGGCGATCGCCTCACTCGTGTTGCGACAGATCATTGCTGCGCGATGGGCAAAGCTACGGCGTCCTACTTGCAACGTGTAAGCAACGTCGTCGAGGCCCTGTTCCGGATGCTGTTCAAGATGATCCGCCAGACGTTCGCGCGCTGCTTTCAACGCAGTCTCATCACGCGCGCTCAAAACCAGCAAATTCCAGCGGTCTGGCAGAGCGCTTTCGTCCTGGTCCAACACCGGTGCCTCTTCCACAACGACGTGAGCATTCGTCCCACCGATACCAAACGAACTAATGCCCGCTCGTCGAGGCCACCCATTCGCGCGCTGCCATGGTTTCAATTGCGCATTCACATAAAACGGGCCCTGCTCGAAATCGATCTCCGGGTTTGGAAGTTCGAAGTGCAAACTCGGCGCCAGTTCTTCATGCTTTAAAGAAAGGACGGTCTTGATCAGTCCTGCTACTCCCGCCGCCGCATCCAGGTGGCCGATGTTTGTCTTCACTGATCCGAGCGCGCAGTAGTGATCCCTACCATCGTGTTGCCCGAATGCCTGCGTGAGCGCCGCCACTTCAATCGGATCGCCGAGAGGCGTGCCCGTGCCATGCGCCTCGACATAACTGATCGTCTCCGGCGACACGCCCGCCATCATGTGCGCCTCGGCAATCACCGCCGCCTGACCATTCACACTCGGCGCTGTGTAGCCAACCTTTAGCGCGCCGTCGTTGTTGATGGCCGATCCTTTGATCACTGCATAGATCGCGTCGCCATCAGCCAACGCCGTGGCAAGCGGTTTGAGCAACACCAGGCCCATGCCACTGCCGCCGACCGTTCCCGCCGCGCGCGCGTCAAAAGCGCGACAGTGGCCGTCAGGCGATCTGATTCCGCCTTCCTGAAACAGGTAACCTGATTTCTGCGGGAACCTCACCGAGACACCACCGGCCAACGCCATCGAACACTCACCGGCAAGCAAACTCTGGCAGGCAAGATGCACCGCCACGAGCGACGTCGAGCACGCGGTCTGCACAGTCAAACTCGGACCAGTTAGACCAAGCTTGTACGAAACTCTCGTGCTGATGAAGTCTTTGTCGTTCCCTAACTGCGTTTGCATGTTGTTGCTGTCAGCAATGACCGGGTGCCCATACAATCTCGGCAGGTAAGTGTTCATGCTGACGCCGGCGAAGACGCCGATCGGGAGCGGATATTCTTCAGGATCGTAGCCACCGTTCTCGATCGTTTCCCACGCGCATTCGAGGAACAGGCGCTGTTGCGGATCCATCGTCTCCGCTTCACGCGGCGTGATCCCGAAAAAGTCAGCATCGAAAAGTTCAACGCCGTCGAGGATGCTACCCGCTCTTACGTATCGATCCTGTCGCAGCAACTGTTCGCTTACACCAGCCGCTCTGACTTCTTCTTCACTGAATCTTTGAATCGATTCGACACCCTGCCGCAGGTTTTGCCAGAACTCTTCCACGTTGCCGGCGCCAGGAAAACGACCCGCCATGCCGATGATCGCTATATCTTTCGCCGCTTCCGTTGTGCGACGCCGTTCACGAACACGATCTTGCGCCAGCGACAACCACGATTCTCCCGAAGTCTTTTCCCCGAGATGCTTCGCCAGCAAACTGATCGTCGGATACTTGAACAGGTCGAGCACTGACACTTCCCGCTCGGTGCGTTCACGCAACCGGCTGCGCACCTGGACCAGCAACAACGAATGCCCACCCAGATCGAAAAAGTTGTCGTGCAATCCGACGCGTTCGAGTCCCAGAACTTCCTGCCAGATCGCAGCCAATGTCTGCTCCAACTCCGACTGCGGCGCCACGTAGATTTCTTCGGGAGTGCCACGCGTATCCGGATCCGGGAGGGCGCGTCGATCGACTTTGCCGTTCGGCGTTAGCGGCATTTCTTCAAGTTGCACAAATGCACCCGGCACCATGTACTCCGGCAAACGCTCGCGCAAGTAACCGCGCAACTGTCGCACCTGATCGTCGCCACCATCCACCACGAGGTAACCAACTAGCTGCTGCTTGCGCACTTCGACCAAAGCTTCGCGCACCTGCTCGTGCGCGCGCAGCACCGATTCGATCTCTCCTAGCTCGATCCGGTAACCACGCAGCTTCACCTGATTGTCGAGTCGTCCCAGAAATTCCACCGCGCCATCCGCGAGGTAGCGCACCGAATCGCCTGTGCGATACAGCCGCTCGCCGTTCTTGCTGAAAGGATCGGGCACAAATCTTTCTGCGGTCAGATCCGGCCGTCGCCAGTAGCCGCGCGCCAACCCGGCGCCGCTCAGATACAGCTCGCCTTTCACTCCCACTGGCACCGGCTCCAGACGTTTATCGAGCACATACAGTTTTGTGTTCGCAATCGGACGCCCGATGGGTACGACGCGCCTGGCAGTGTCGGCTTCACACTTCCAGAACGTGACGTCGATCGCCGCTTCGGTTGGACCATAAAGATTGTGTAACTCCGCGCTGAGTCGCTCGAAGAAGCGTTCCTGCATTTCATACGGCAAAGCCTCGCCGCTACAGATCACGCGTTTGAGACTGGTGCAACGTTCTACGCCATCTGCTTCAAGAAAGACCGCCAGCATTGAAGGAACAAAGTGGAGCGTCGTTATCTTTTCAGCCGCGATCAGATCGATCAGGTAATCGGCGTCCTGGTGTCCACCGGGCTTAGCCACCACCAGGCATGCGCCGGTGATCAGAGGCCAGAAGAATTCCCAAACCGAAACGTCGAAGCTGAACGGAGTCTTCTGTAGCACGCGATCTTCACTGCTTAGCTCGTAGGCTTGTTGCATCCAGAGCAGGCGATTGCAGATTCCGAAGTGCGTATTGATCGCGCCTTTGGGTTTGCCGGTCGAGCCGGACGTATAGATCATGTAGACGGCGTTCTCGGGCTCGACGCGGATCGAAAGGTTCTCATCGCTGTAGCCGTTCAGCAGCTCTTCGTCCAAACAGAACATCCTTATCGTGCTCTTGCCTAAACGTCCGGTGGTGTGACGCTGTGCGAGGATCAACTTTGGCTCGGCATCGGCAACCATCGTGAGCAAGCGCTCGGTTGGATACTGCGGATCGAGCGGCACGTAAGCTCCGCCCGCTTTGAGCACAGCGAGCAAACTCACCACCATCTCAACTGAACGTTCCATCAACACTCCGGTTCGCTCTTCGGGTCCGATTCCCTGCTCTCTGAGATAATGCGCCAACTGGTTTGCGCGGCTATTCAGTTGCCGGTAAGTGAGTTCTGTGTTTTCGAATCGGAGTGCAGGAGAGTCGGGCGTCTTCTCAGCTTGACGCTCGAACAGTTCGTGAAGCGATTGAGTGAGAGGAAAGTTCGTCCTCGTGTTGTTCCAGTCGACGAGCAGCTCTCTGCGTTCGCGTTTCGTGAGCAGCGGCAAGTCTGCTAGTCGTTGCGACGGATTCGCGACCACCCCGTGCAACAGTGTTTCGTAGTGAGCGAGCACGCGTTTGGCAGTGACGCGATCGAAGAGATCGGAGTTGTATTCGAGCGCCGTCTGCAGGCCATTCTCGTTCACGAACGTGTAGAGCAGCCAATCGAATTTCGCGGTGGTCTGTTCGATTGAGAGGTTGGTGGCTTCGAGTCCGCGCAAACGCAAAGGCCGGCGCTGATCGCTGCGCATCGTGAGCATCACCTGGAACAGCGGCGTGTGGGCGAGACTGCGTTCTGGCTGTAACTCCTCGACCAGTTTCTCGAACGGCAAGTCCTGATGCGCGTAAGCTCCGACGCACGTTTCCTTCACCGTGGAGAGCAACTCCGTGAACGTCTGCTCGCCGCGCAACCGGCTGCCCAGCGCCAGCGTGTTCACGAAAAATCCGATCAAGCTTTCGACTTCAACTTGCTGCCGATTCGCCACCGGTGTTCCCACGACGACGTGCTCCTGTCCGGTGTAGCGCCACAACAACGTTTGAAACGCGGCCAGCAACACCATGAACAACGTCGCCCCGTGCTGCTGGGCCAACTGTTCAATGCTCGCAGTCAATTCCCTGTTCAATTGCCGGCGCACGACGCTGCCGCGATAACTCTGCACCGCTGGTCTGACTCGATCCGCCGGCAGCTCGAGCACCGGCAACTCTCCGCTAAACTGCGCACGCCAATAGTCGAGTTGCGCCGCGAGCTCCGGTCCGTCCAGCCGTTCTCGTTGCCAGAGCGCGTAGTCGGCGTATTGGACGGGCAAGTCAGGGACGTCGGCATCGCCACCACTGTTGTAAAACTGCTCCAGTTCGCTAAACAGCACTTCCATGGACCAGCCGTCACAAACGATGTGATGAAGCGACAGTAACAACACATGCTCGCGCTCGCTCAGCCGCAGCAGCCAAACTCGCAGTTGCGGCGCCTGGCGCAAGTCAAAGGGACGCTCAGCCTCCTGACGCACTCGCGCTAGCGCCGCCTCCTCGCGCTCTCTCGGCTCGAGATTCGAAAGGTCTTCGACACACAACGTCAGAGGCGCATGCGCAGCGATCAACTGGCACGGCTTTCCTTCGCGGTAACCAAAACTCGTCCGCAACGTTTCGTGTCTCTCGATGATCCGGTTCAGGCTGCGGCTCAACGCCTCGACCTTCAGCTCGCCCTTGAGGATGAATGCGGCGGGCACGTGATAGACGGAGCTGTTTGGATCGAGCTGGTGCAGGAACCACAACCGCTGCTGCGCAAACGAGAGCGGGCATGGGCTAAACCGCTTGCGCCGCGCGATCGCGGTCTGGGCCGGCGGCACATCAAACCCTCGCTTCCTGAGTAACTGCTCGAGCAGTTCTCGTTTCTTAATGGCAGCGCTGTCCATGGAGATTTCTAATTGACCGGATGCACGGGCTTGCCCCGTGGAGTTTCAGGTTCGCTGCTACCCCACACCCAAAACTTAGCAGTCCAGATGCCACGGGCTTGTCCCGTGGAGTTTCAGGTTCGCTGCTACCCCACACTCAAAACTTAGCAGTCCAGATGCCACGGGCTTGCCCCGTGGAGTTTCAGGTTCGCTGCTACCCACACCCAAAACTTAGCAGTCCAGATGCCACGGGCTTGCCCCGTGGAGTGCTCACGTTTGGCGCTACATAGCTGCGAACGTGAAAGCTCCACGGCACAAGGCCGTGGCATCCAAGCAGTGTTATTTCTTGCTTTCATAGCAGCAAGCGTGAGTCTCCACGGGACAAGCCCGTGGCATCCAAAGCGGTTCTTTCTTGCGAGCCGTGGGCATCCAAAACGGTTCTTTCTTGCGAGCCGGGGCATCCAAAGCGGTTCTTTCTTGCGAGCCGGGGCATCCAAAGCGGTTCTTTCTTGCGAGCCGTGGCATCCAAAATGGTTCTTTCTTGCGAGCCGTGGCATCCAAAGCGGTTCTTTCTTGCGAGCCGTGGCATCCAAAGCGGTTCTTTCTTGCGAGCCGGGGCACCCACTTAAGTGGTGGCTATGCGGGTTAGTTCTTCGCCTGAGACTTGTGAGGTCTCTTTCATGATGCGCACGACTTCGTCGGCGGTCTCTTGGCCGCCCCAGAGCTCGGCGACGTTGTTTGCCAGACCTTCGATTGTGGGTGTTTCAAATAAATTTCGGAGCGGCAGGTTGACGCGGAACGTTTCGCGCAATTGAGAGATGAGACGCGTCGCCAGCAGCGAATGGCCACCCGCCTCGAAAAAGTTGTCGTGTACTCCCACAGAATCCAGCCGCAACAAGCGGCACCAAATCTCTGAAATCGCTTCTTCAGTGAGCGTACGAGGAGCGACGTAGTCACGCTGGGGTTTCAGCCGCGCCTCGTTCCACGACGGCAAAGCGTCGTAATTGATCTTGCCGTTCAAGGTCAGCGGCAGTTTGCGCAAATGCACGAACACGGTCGGGAGTGTTTCTTCCTGAATGCTTTCGCGCAGTTTCGCGCGTATGTCACTGACCTGTATCTCCTGGCGCGAGACGTAATACGCAATCAGCACCTCGTGACCGTCTTCATCTTTCACCAGCCTCACGATGCCATCGCGAATCTGCGCGTGTTGCTTCAGCGCATTCCTGATCTCGTCCAGCTCGATGCGATAGCCGTGATACTTGACCTGGTGATCGCGACGGCCAAGAAACTCGATCTTTCCATCGTGCAAATAACGACCCAAGTCTCCGGTGCGATACAAACGCGCCCCGGGTTTTTCACCGATCGGATCGGGAATGAATTTGTCTGCAGTCGCGGCCGGCAAATCATGATAGCCGCGTGCCACTCCGTCACCGCCGATGTAAATCTCGCCTTTCACGCCGGCAGGCACTGGCTCGAGGTTCGAATCCAAAACGTAAACCTGCGTGTTTGCTAAGGGCGTTCCCAAAGGCACGCTCGTGAAAGTCATCAAATCGTCGAGCTCATTCGTGAGGACGCCGACCGTCGTTTCCGTTGGTCCATAATGATTGAAGACGCGGCAGCCCGGAGCGAGCTTCCGAATCGTCGCGATCCAGTCAGGCGTACTCGCTTCTCCTCCCAGCACCAAACGTCGTCGCGGCAGCAGACGCTCGGGCTGCGCGCTTTGCATCAGGGTTGATAAATGAGACGGAACGATCTTCAAGCAATCGATCTCGTATTCTTCGAAATAGTCGGCAAGACCCTCAGGGTCGGTAGCGAGCTCGCGGGCAATGAGATGAAGCGTGCCGCCGCAACAAAGCGCTGGAAAGAGCATCGTATGGCCCAAATCTGCCGCGAGCGTCGAGACGAGCGCGAAGTTTGCCGGAAATGGAAGCTCGAGCTTGTCGCACACGCTCTGCACGTAGTTCAGTAATTGCCGGTGCTCGATCGCCACTCCTTTTGGTCTGCCGGTCGATCCGGAAGTGAAAATGATGTAAGCAAGATTCTCTGCGCTCGCGCGGTTGAGAGAATCTCCGGCACTCTCGCACGAGATGCGATCCCAATCAGTGTCGAGTTGGACCACGCGTGCTTCGGTATCAGGCAAAGCAACTTCCGAATGCGTGAGCAACACTCGCGCGTGGGTATTCGCGAGCATAAACGACAATCGCTCAGGAGGCGTCGCCGGATCCAACGGCAGGTACGCGCCGCCGGCCTTCAAAATGCCGAGCAACCCAACCACCATCTCCAACGATCGCTCACAGCAGAGTCCCACGACCACATCCGGCCCAACTCCCAGCCGCTCGAGATAATGCGCCAACTGATTCGACCGTCGATTCAACTCTTCGAATGTAAGACTCGCTTTCTCGAAAACCACTGCGTGTCTCTCAGGCGTTCGTGTTGCCTGTTTTGCAAAGACCTGATGAATGCACTCCTCTTCCGAGATCTGTTCGCGCCGCAGGTTGTTTCCAAACAGCAACTGGTAGCGCGTTGCCTGGCTCAGTATCGGCAGCGAATCCACCGGTCGATCGCGATCGACGACTGCGCTTTCGAGCAAGGTCTGAAAACTTTCCATCATCTGCTGGATCGTCTCAGGTCGAAACAGCGCCGCGTTGTACTCCATTCGCGCTCGCAAACCGTGGTCGGTGTCAGTCAATACAAATGTGAGGTCAAACTTCGCCGCGCCGCCGTCGAAATCCAGCGAGGTTATGCCGATGCTTGCTTGCTGTTGGGACAATCGCGGTTGGTTTTGTAGGGCGAACATCACCTGGAACAACGGCGTGTGGCCGAGAGAGCGTTCGGGCTGCAGTTCCTCGACTAGTTTCTCAAACGGCAAATCCTGATGGGCATAGGCATCCATCGCAACGGTCTTAACGCGCTGCAACAACTGTCGAAAACTCGGCTGGCCGCTGAAGTCAGTGCGAAGCACGAGCGTGTTCACAAAGAAACCGATCAAGCCTTCGATCTCGGCCCTTGTCCGGTTGGCGATACTCGAGCCAACAATGATGTCCTGCTGTCCGGAGTATCGAGAAAGCAACAGCTTGAAGGCCGCGAGCAACGTCATGAAGAGCGTAACGTCTTCCTGCCGGCTCAACTGCTTGATCGAATCAGACAGCGAACGCGGCAGTGTGATGGCGTGATAACCGCTGCGCACCTCCTGATTAGCCGTTCGCGGGAAGTCAGTGGGCAACTCGAGTACTGGCGGTGCGTCCTGTAATTGTCGTTTCCAGTATGAGACCTGTTGCAGTAAAAGTTCGCCTTGCAGGCGCTCGCGTTGCCAGAGTGTGTAGTCGGCATACTGGATCGGCAACTCGGGCAAGGGCGATGGCAGACCGCCGGCAAAGGCTTCGTACAAAGTTCTCAGTTCGTCCGCGAAAACACCGACGGACCAACCGTCACACACGATGTGATGAAAAGTCGGCAACAGGAAGTGTTCCTGCTCGCCTGTTCGCAACAACAACAGTCGCAGCAGCGGACCGGTAGACAGGTTGAATGGCTTCTGCGCTTCAATGCTCGCGAGATCGCGAATGCGAAGTTGGCGTGCTTCTTCAGGCAGTTGGCTGAGGTCAGTCGCGGACAGCTGAAATCTCAGTTCGGGAGTAATCACTTGCACCGGCTCGCCCGCTAACGTGGTGAACGTCGCTCGCAGCACTTCGTGGCGCCTGACAATTTCGTTGAGGCTCGCTTCCAACGCAGGGAGGTCCAGGAGACATTCAAACTTCATCGCGAAGGAAACGTTGTAGTACGACTTTCCCGGTTCGAGTTGATCGAGAAACCAGAGGCGCTGTTGTGCAAACGAGAGTGGCGAGCTCGCGCGCGCGGCATGCCGGGAGATGCGGCTGACCTGCTGCCGGCTCGTCGCCTCGTCGCGCATCTTCTTCACGAGCAAAGCGCGCTTGGCAGGCGAGAGATTTTTCAAGCGATCGTCGATGGAGGCTGTTGACATGAGAATAAAGAATTAACCGCAACAAGGCACAAAATCGTTTTTGATTGTGAGCCGCATTTTTGTGTCTTATCTGCCTTTTTGTGACTGCTCTAGTTCATCGTCCGCAAGCGTCTCGAGCATGGTGAGGGCTTCATCACTACTCATCTCGATGAGCGCGTTGTCGATCAGGGCAGCTATGCCTTCCACAGTCGCCTCATGGAAAACGTCTTGTAACTTCAGCTCGACTGCAAATGTATTGAGGATGCGGGAAACCATTTGCGTGGCTAACAAGGAGTGCCCGCCGAGGTCGAAGAAATTATCCTGCACGCCGACATTCTCAATGCGCAAAAGCTCCGACCAGATCTGCGCCAGCTCCTGCTCGGTTTCAGTGCGTGGTCCAACAAAGGCGCAGCCGTTTGTTTGGCTGATCTCAGGTACGGGTAAAGCGCTGCGATCGACTTTGCCGTTACTCATCAACGGCAGTTCAGACAACGTCACGAAAATGCCGGGAACCATGTACTGAGGTAGTCTCTCGATCAGGTAATTGCGCAAATCGTCAACGTTTCCATTGGGAACGATGTAAGCGACGAGACGCTGATCGCCCGGCACATCCTCTCGCGCGATGACAACACAATTCGCGACTGCTTCGTGTTGGCACAGCACGAATTCAATTTCCTGCGGTTCAATGCGAAAGCCGCGTACCTTAACCTGCTTGTCCAGCCGACCGCCAAACTCGATGACGCCGTCCGGCAAGTGACGAACAAGATCGCCGGTACGATAGAGACGCGCGCCGGGCTCGACACTAAACGGATCCGGAACAAAACTCGCCGCGGTCAGATCCGGTCGATTGAAGTAGCATCGCGCAACGCCATCACCGCCCGTGTAGAGCTCACCCCAAACACCGCGCGGCACGAGTTGCATTCTGCTGTCGAGAACGTAAGCCGACGTGTTGGCGATGGGCCGCCCAATCGGCACTGAAGCCTGAAGCGAAGTAGGTCCGGTCATCGAGTGCGTACAAGTAAAGGTCGTGTTTTCAGTTGGACCATAGCCGTTGATCAACCGCGAATCGCCGGCTTTCGCAAGGAAGGTTTCAACGTGCTGAGGTGAGAGGACGTCGCCACCGGCTAGTAGCTGGCGCAGCGACAACAAGTCGTCAACGTGCTCGCTCACCATCTGATGAAACACACCCGCGGTCAGCCATAGCGTGGTGACTTTGTATCGCTTGAGCACTTCGCCTAGTTCACGCAGGCTGAAGGGTCCTGGCGGCATGATGGCGAGCGTCGTTCCGTTTAGCAGACTACTCCAAAGCTCGAACGTCGATGCGTCGAAAGTGATAGGAGCCAACAGCAACATGACCTCTTCGGGTCCGAGCTCGACGTAGTTCGTGTTCTTCACGAGTCGAACAACGGCGCGCTGAGTAACCGCCACGCCCTTCGGTTTGCCGGTTGAGCCGGACGTGTAGATCAGGTATGCGAGGTTGGTCGCTGCGGCCGTGCTTTCAAGATTGCTCGTTTCGTAATTGGTGATCTGTACTTCGTCAAGAAAGATGAGCCGCGCGGAGGTCGCGCTCAAACGTTGCCGCAAGGCTGACGTGGTGAGAACCACCTTTGCGCCGGCGTCATTGATAATGAAAGCCAGCCGCTCTTCGGGATAGTCGGGATCGAGTGGCACATAAGCAGCGTTGGCTTTAAGCACCGCCAGAACGCTCACCACCAGGTCAACCGAGCGGTCCAGCATGACGGCGACTTTGTCTTCCAACCCGACACCTTGCTCGTACAAGTAACGTGCAAGTTGATTGGCGCGCTGGTTCAGCTCGCGATACGTTAATTCTTCGTCTTCAAAGCGAAGTGCGATCGATCCAGGGTGGCGCTCAGCTTCTGCTTCGAACAACTGCGCAATAGATGAATCGCGGGGGTATTCAGTCGTGGTGAGACTCCAGTCAGCTAGCGTTTGCTTTTCGGCGGTAGTCAGAAACGACAACTCACCGAGACGTTGCTTCGGATTGGCAACAACTTGCTCGAGCAGCTTTTCATAGTGCAGGAGGAGATTTTCCACCGTCACGGGCTCGAACAATTCCGCGTTGTACTCGAGCCAGAGTTTCAATTCACTGCCGGGCGCGTGACTCACGTACAGGCTCAAGTCACATTTTGAAGCGGCATTGTGAATGACCTCGACCTGAGTTTCGAGTTGATGCAGGTTGAGTTCCTTTCGCACCACGCCCTGCATCGTGAGCAGGACCTGAAACAACGGTGAGTGGGCGAGGCTGCGCTCCGGCTGGAGTTCCTTCACGAGTTTTTCAAACGGCAGCGCCTGATTCGCGTACCCGTTCAAACACGTCTCTTTCACGTCGGCGAGAAATTTAATAAAACTCTCATCGCCTTCGATGCTGGATCGCAACGCCAGCATGTTTACCAGGAAGCCAATGAGTCCTTCGAGTTCGAGGCGTTGCCGGTTGGCTACCGGAGTTCCGATCACGATCTCTCGCTGCCTCGTGTAACGCCACAGCAAAGTTTGAAACGCGGCGAGCAAGACCATGAACAGCGTTGCTCCCTGCTGCTGGGCCAACTGCTCCAGTCTCCTACTCAGTTCCTCACTCAATTCGCGCTGCTCGACTCCGCCGCGATAGCTCTGTACCGCCGGCCGTGCGTGATCCGTTGGCAGTTCCAGCACCGCGTCAGCACTGCTCAAGTGCTCTCGCCAGTAAGCCAACTGCTCCTCTAATACTTCGCCCTGTAACCACTCGCGCTGCCAGATTGCATAATCGGCATACTGAATCGGTAATTGGGCTAGCTGCGCTGCTGCGCCCGTGCAAGCGTTGTTATAAAAGTGCTCCAACTCTTCAAACAGAACTTCCACCGACCAGCCGTCACAAACAATATGGTGCAGGCAAAGCAACAACACATGATCGTCGGCTGCGAGTTTTAAGAGGCGCGCTCGCATTAGCGGTGGCGCCTGGCGCAAGTCGAACGCACGCTCAGCCTCCGCGTGAGCAACTTCCAGGACTGCGCCAGCCACGTGCGATAAATCTTCCACCGCAAGATTTAAAGGAGCGTGCGTTGAAATGATTTGACACGGTTGCTCCTCGCTCACTCCAAAGCTGGTGCGCAGCGATTCGTGCCGCTCAATGATACGGTTGAGGCTTTCCCTCAACGCGTCAACGTTCAGCGCGCCCTTGAACCGCAGCAGCCGCGAAATGTTGTAGGCAGGACTATCAGGCTCGAGCTCGTGCAGAAACCACAGGCCCTCCTGCGCAAACGACAAGGGACAACTGCTCTCGATCAGATAGCTTTGCTTAACGCCCGACGACATTTCTTGCACTCTGCGTACGTGGCAGGATTGATAAAGCGGGACTACCTTTTCTTCGTTGTGCCGCTTCGACGAGACTGGCGACAGTGCCGCCGCGAAACAGACTGTCGAGTGGTATGTCTACTTGCAGCGCATTGCTGACGCGCGCGAGTATGCGAGTGGCCAGCAATGAATGACCGCCGAGCGCGAAGAAGTTGTCTTCAACGCCCACCTTGCTGACGCCGAGCACTTCCGCCCAGATCTTCGCCACCACTTCTTCGTGCTCGTTTCGCGGCGCGACAAATGCCGGCGTCGCGCCCTCTTCATCCGGCTCCGGCAACGCTGCGCGATTGATCTTACCGCTCGAGTTCAACGGCAGCTCCGCCATGACGACGAAATGGCTCGGCACCATGTACTCCGGCAACTGCTCGCGCAGGTAATTGCCGAGCTGCGACTGACCATTCTCCTCAGCCATCACGACGTATCCGACGAGGAATGGTTCACGATCTTCCCGTCGCTTCAATTCGACCACGGCATCGCGAACGCTCGGATGTTTCCGCAGCACTGTCTCTATCTCACCCAACTCGATCCGGTAGCCGCGCACCTTCACCTGGCCGTCGATGCGTCCGAGAAACTCCAGCTCGAAGCCAGGCAGATACCGCACAAGGTCGCCAGTGCGATACAAACGGCTGCCGCGATTCGTACTGAACGGATTCGGCACAAATCGTTCGGCTGTCAGGGCCGGTTGCTGCCAGTAACCACGCGCAAGGCCAGTGCCGCCCAGGTAAAGCTCTCCCGCTACACCAACGGGCACAGGTTTCATCGTGCGATCCAAAACGTAGACTTCTGTGTTGGCAATGGGACGGCCAATCGGAGGCGCCGGCTCAACACCGTTCATTAGCCGGCTCGTCGCCACGACCGAGTACTCGGTTGGTCCATAGTGATTCGCGAGGACGAACGGCCAATCTTTTGAATCGACTCCATGCAAACGATCGCCGCCGGTGAGCAGGTATCGGAGCGCACAACCCTGGGGCGGCCAGTTCTCTTTCAGGACTGCTTCCGCCAGGGGCGTGGGCAGGAAGCTGATACTGATGCGCTTGTCTAACAGCCACGAGACGAGCGACGGCGGAGTCGTTACAACCGCGGGTGACGCAACGTGCAAACTCGCGCCGGCTGTCAGGTAAGGCCAAAGCTCCCAGACCGAGGCATCGAACGACTGCCCCGCGACCTGCGATGCGCGGTCGTTCGCGGTTACACCGTACGTCTCCTGGTGCCAGCGCACGAGATTCAGCAATCCGGCATGCGTGACAGCCACGCCTTTCGGCTGTCCCGTCGATCCTGAGGTGTAGATGACGTAGGCGAGGTTCTCGGGAGTGACGTTGATGGGCAATGCTGTGTCGATGCCGTACTGCGCACGATCGAGCAGGACCAGACGTGTATCAGTGCTCGCGATCTCCTGGGCGAGAGGTACTGTACTCACGACCGCCGTGGCGCCAACGTCGTGCAGCATGAACAGAATTCTTTCCGCGGGATGTTGCGGATCCAACGGCACGTACGCGGCGCCCGTCTTGAGCGTCGCGAGAGCTGCCAGCACAAATTCGCACGAACGATCCAGCAGAATCGCAACGCGTGATTCCGGTCCAACGCCTAACGTTATCAAGTGATGAGCGAGTTGATTCGACCGGCGCTCGAGCTCTTGATAACTCCATTCTTGCCGCTCGTCTACGACTGCCGTCGCTTCAGGCATCCGTTCGGCCTGTTCGGCAAACAGTTCGTGAACGCATCTCGCGCGTTCGTAACTGCGGCTGGTCTCATTCAACTCCTTCAACAACCGGCGCTCTTCGTGTTCGCTCAGTACGTCGAGCTCGGATATCCGGCGCTGCGGTTCTAAAACCACGGAAGCAAGCAGATTTTGATAGTGGGACGAGAGCCGCTCGATCGTTTCGGCGCGGAATAGATCGGTGTTGTACTCCCAGATCATGATCATCCCGCCTTCGCCGTTGCCGCGATAACGCTGTCCGGCGTCAGGAATCACAACCACGTTGAGATCAAACTTCGCTGATTCGTTGCTGAGCGCTTCCACGATGTTGACGTCTAAATCCGGCAGCTCGACGTCGACGATCGGAGCATCGTGAAAACTAAACGTGACCTGGTAGAGCGGCGAGTAGCTCAAGCTTCTTGCCGGCTGGACCGCCTCGATGACGCGATCGAACGGCAGATCCTGATTTGCATAAGCGTCGACCGTAATCTCGCGCACGCGGCGTAACAACTCTACGAAGCTCGGATCTCCCGAGAGGTCCGCGCGCAAGGCCACCGTGTTGATGATCATTCCCAACAAAGCTTCAGTCTCTTTCCAGCGACGATTCGCGAGACCGGTGCCGATGCAAAAGTCTTCCTGGTTCGTGTAGCGCTGCAAGAGTGCCGCGAACGCCGCAAACATCGTCATGAACAGCGTGCAGCCCGAACGATGACTGAGTTCGTTCACGCTTCGTGAAAGGTGTGCCGGCAGTTCGAGGCGGATCACTTTGCCGCGAAAGCTGGGTACTGGAGGTCGTGGAAAATCTGCGGGCAGCGGCAGCAAAGCCGGAGCGCCGGCGAGTTTTCTTTTCCAGTAGGCGAGCTGTTGTTGCGCTGCCTCACCCTCCATGAATTCGCGTTGCCAGACGGCGAAGTCGGCAAACTGAATCGGAGGTACCGGCAAAGGAGACGGCAGGGCTTGCGAGAATGCCTGGTAGGTTTGGAATAGCTCGCGCAGGAGTACGCTGAACGACCAGCCGTCGTGCAGGAAGTGGTGCTCGACTTGTAACAGCACGTGTTCTTCGGGCGCTAGTCGATAGAGTATCCAGCGGATCAACGGCAGCTTGTCGAGCTCGAATGGTCGATCCATCTCCGCGCGCATGAGCTCATTCAGCCGCTCCTCGCGCGTCTCGACAACTGGAATCTTCCTGAATGCCGGAGGGTGAATTACTTGAACCGCCTGGCCATCCTTCTGCGTGAAAGTCGTGCGCAAAATTTCATGACGACGAACCAGTTCGTTGAGGCTGCGCTCGAGTGCCGCCACGTCGAGCTTTCCTTTAAAGTTCAACGACACCTGTGCGTGATATGCCTTGCCTCGCCCGTACAACTGATGCAGGAACAGCACCCGCTCCTGTGCGAACGAGAGGGGCAAGTCACCGTCTCGAGACACGCGCTTGATCGGTTTAAGATCGAACTGTTGGCCACCTGCCAACGTCGTCTCAAGTGCCGCCGCAAGATTTGCGACCGTCGGCGAATCGAAAAAGCAGCGCAAAGGCAGTTCGACGTTGAACCGTTCGCGCAAGCGTGTGGCGGCGCGGGTAAGCATCAGCGAGTGAGCGCCGAGATCGAACAGTTCTTCGTGAATTCCCACGCGGTCAACACCCAGCAACTCCGACCAAACACCCGCCACAATCTCTTCCAGCGAATTGCGTGGCGCCACAAACTCGCTCTCGTTGCGAATCGTCTCAGGAGCGGGCAGCGCGCGACGATCGATCTTGCCGTTTGGTGTCACCGGCAGGCTGACCATTTCGACAAAGAGCGCCGGCACCATGTAATCAGGCAACTTCGTCTTCAGGAAGTTACGCAGATCACTGCTGGTGATTCGTGGCAACGATCTCAACACGACATAACCGACGAGCCGCGCTTCGCCACGTTTGTCCTCGCGCAACGCCACCACTGCTTCCTGCACTGACGGGTGTTGCAGCAGGGCTGTTTCAATATCACCGGGCTCGATACGAAAACCGCGTAGTTTGACTTGCTGATCGCTGCGCCCGACGAAATCGATCTCGCCATTCGACAGGCGCCGCGCCAAGTCGCCTGTGCGGTACAGCCGTTCTCCCGGCGATGTCGCAAACGGATTGGGAATGAATTTTTCGGCAGTGAGCGACGGAGAGTTGAAGTAACCGCGCGCCAGGCCAACGCCGCCGATGTAGAGATCGCCGATCTCATTCGCGGGCGAGGCATTTAGTTTCTCATCGAGGATGTGAATCTCGGCGTTCAGGATCGGGTTACCGATCGTCGGTTTAATCTCTCCGTCGACACATTGCTTAACGCTGGCCCAAACGGTCGTCTCCGTTGGACCGTAAGCATTAAAGAAACGTCGACGCGGCGCCCAGTTTGCGACGACTTTCGCTGAGCAGGCCTCACCGGCGACGACGATCGTCTTCAATGCGGGCAAGTCTTCGTTTTCCCAATTCGCAAGGACTGATGGCGGCAGAGTGACGTTGGTGATGCCGTTCTCTCTTAGTAGCCCGAACAACGTGGAAGCAGAGAGTTGCGCTTCGCGGCTGGCGATGCAGAGAGCGGCGCCGGCGCAGAATGCCATTGTGATTTCAAAAATGGATGCGTCGAAGTTTATCGAAGCAAACTGAAGTACACGCTCGTCGGATGCGACTCGGAATGTCTGCAACTGCGCCGCGCTCAGGTTGCACAAGCCGCGGTGCTCGATCATCACGCCTTTCGGTTTGCCCGTCGACCCCGAGGTGTAGATGACGTAAGCCAGGTTCTCCGGCTCGACTCCGCTGTCAGGGTTCTCGCTCGAACAACCGGCAGTTCTCACCTCATCAAGGCAGAGCTCTGGAAAGTTAAACTTACCGCGGCTGCTTTCTTGTGTCAGGACTAGTTTCAACTCAGCTTCACCGGCGATTAGTTGCAATCGTTCTTCCGGATAATTTGGATCGAGGGGAACGTACGCGCCGCCTGCCTTGAGCACCGCCAAAAGACTGATCACCATCTCCGGCGAACGCTCCAGCAGCAAACCAACACGCACCTCCGGCCCTACGCCGCGCTGCCTCAGATAGTGGGCCAACCGGTTCGCGCTTTCATTCAGCTCGGTGTATGTGAGCGTTTGGTCCTGCCAGATGAGCGCCGGCGCCTCGCCGGAGCGGCGCACCTGTGCTTCAAACAGCGAATGAACACACTGATTGCTCATTGTTCCAGAGGTATCGAGGTTTCGCGTAGATGCCACGGCCTGGTGCCGTGGAGCTTCACGCTTGTGCTGCTATTCAAGCGAGTAAATAAAAGCGCGGGGATGCCACGGCCTTGTGCCGTGGAGGCTCACGCTTGTGCTGCTATTCAAGCGAGTAAATAAAACCGCGG
>JADMIO011167723.1_pt1 | contig 63531 bp, 47 predicted proteins | sample 8958161 | NCBI WGS metagenome assembly JADMIO01 (sample SAMN16585339, study PRJNA669376) | soil metagenome | isolation source: Crop rotation soil | place: USA: Cullars Rotation, Alabama | collected 2011
GCGACAACTTGTCCACGTGGAATTCTAAGCTTAGGATCCCAATGTGCTGGAAAGGGATGAGGAGTAGCTCGAGGTTGCGCCGCGGTGCCTCGTCGGTGAAGTAAATGCCGATCGTGGACTGCTCCACTTCCGGCTTGCCGCTCGGGTGGACGTGCAGTTGCAGGACCAGGTCCGCACCCGTCGGCCAGCGCAGGCTTGCGCCGTCGGGCAGCGGCCGGGAGTCCTTGCCCGGCACCCAGAAGGCCAGGCTGCCGGGCAGGATCGGCGCGGGGAAGTTGACCTGCGAGAAGCCGGGCGCGCCGTCCTTGCCCTCGCGCTCGCGCACCTTGCCGCTCATATCGAAGCCGAGGATGGCGTGGTGCACGACCTTGCGGTTACTCGGCCGGAACTCCACGGCCCGGACGTACTTGCCCGCCGGCACCTGGAAGGGGATCGCGAAGTTGCGGTAGACGTCCGCCCCCTCCGCGGGCACCGTGTACGCCTTCGGCATTGTGACAATGACGTCGGGCGTGCCGAGCTGCCACCCGGCCGGGAACGTCGGCGCCGGCGGCAAGTCCTTCGGGTCGCCTTCAACCGCCCCCTCGTCAACCCAGCGCGCGAGGAGCGCGACCTGCTCGTCGCTCAGCCGGCGGGCGTCGCGGAAGTCGCCGTGGCCGGGCAGCGGCTTCCACGGCGGCATGAAGCGGCTGGCCGTGGCCTTCTTGATCAGCCCGGCCCGCTTTTTGACGTCGGCGTAGGTCAGCAGCGAGAACGGCGCCACCTCGCCGGGCCGGTGGCAAGCCGCGCAGTTCTGGAAGACCAAGGGCGCCACGTCGCGGTTAAACGTCGGGGGGCCAGGTGTCTTGCCGACGTCCGCAGCCCCGGCCCGGGTGCCGCCTAGCAGCGCCAGCCCGCCCAGGGCCACGCAGGCCATCCGATTTGCGAATCGCTTCATGGTTAAGGGTCTTTCGAGGAATGGGGTGGGATGAAACACCCGACCGCCTCCGTTACCGGGTGGGGCACGGGGCGACCCGCCAACACGGCGTCCAGGGCGTCGCGGAGGTCGAGTGACGTCGCCCGGGCGCGCCGCTTGCCCAGGTCGGCGTAGAGGTCGTCAATGCGCCCCAGGTACTTCCGCTCGCCATCGGGTCCGAACACCGCCGCTTCCGGCGACGTGCGGGCGCCCGCTCGCCGAACCAAGGCGTGGCCCCCGTCCACCACCACCGGACAGGTGTAGCTGTATTCGCGGGCGTGCTCGGCCGCCGCACGCTGGCTCAGGTCTTCGTCCACGTGCACCAGGAAGAAGCGCACGCCGCGCGGCCCATACTCCGCGCACAGGCGGTTGATCTCGGGGGCGTAGCCGTTGGCGATGGGGCAGTCGGCGAGGACGAAGACGAGCGCCACCGCCTTGACGGCGGGGTCGGTGAAGGGATGGTGGTCCACGCCGGCGACGTCGCGTAGGGAGACGCCGGGGGGCGGCGGGCTGCCGCCCGGCTCCGGCGGAGGCGGGGAACACCCCGGCGTCACGAACCCAAGCCCGCCCAGGACGAATAGAGCCAGGCGAGAACGAGTGAGCAGAGGCATGGTACTCCTGAGTCGTGCTGCAAGTGGGGGTAGTAGTCCATACCCCGCCAGGGCGCCAAACGTTTCACGCCCCGGCGTGGCGCCGACAACTGCCCCCGGTCGCATCCCGCCCGAGCGCTCTCCCCAAGAGGATTTGGAGACGTCGGCATCGGCCGGGCCGGGCAACCGGGTTCCGAGGCTGAGGAGATATGGGATTTTCGCCCTGCCGTCATCTGCCGTCAAGTTGGGAGAAGGCCCATCCGGGGTGCCATGTCCCCGGCGGCCGCCCAGCGCGACCCGGTAACGATTAGCAGTCGGCAGGCCGACCGGCTACCGGCCGCGTAGGAAATCGCGGCACCGGCGGTTAGGACAGTTGCACTGCAAGGCACCTGTAGAGTCAACGTGTCGCGGCTAGCGTCGGGAGCTAGTGGGGGAAACCCCGTGTAGGTTCAAGTCCTGTCCTCGGCACCTTCAAAAGGGGCAAGGGGTTGCGGCGAGCCCGCGGCACCTTATCTGGCGGCCACCGGGCGGCGGGCGAACAGGGCGATCATCGCCCGGTTGAACGCCGGGATGTCCTGCGGCCGGCGGCTGGTCAACAGGTTCCCGTCCACCACGGCTTCCTCGTCCACCCACACCGCGCCGGCGTTCCGCAGGTCGGTCTGCAACGAGGGCCACGAGGTCATCCGCCGGCCGCGGGCTTCGCCGGCCTCGACGACCGTCCACGGCCCGTGACAGATGGCCGCCACCGGCTTGTCGGCGTCGAAGAACGACCGGACGAAGGCAACCGCGTCCGGACGCATCCGCAGCGTGTCCGGGTTGATGACGCCGCCGGGCAGCAGCAGCGCGTCGAAGTCGTCGGGCCGAGCGTCCTCCAGGTTGACGTCAACGGTGAACTTGTCGCCCCAGTCGGTAAAGTCCCACCCCCAGACGGTACTCGCCTCGGGCGAGACGATGAACGTCTCCGCGCCGGCCTCGTCGAGCGCCTGGCGGGGCTTTTCCAGTTCGACCTGTTCGAACCCGTTCGCCACGAGGATGGCGACGCGGAGGCCGCCCAGCGGGCCGCCGGACCGGCCCCGCCTCGACCCGTTCAACGCCCGTCGGCCTTTGCGCCCGCCGCCGGTCGCCGCGGCCACCATGTCCGCGATCACCAGCGGGGCCACCGCCGCCGCGATCGCCGCCCAGCCGGCCGGCCGCCGCGACTTGGCGAATGCCATGGCCAGGAGCACGCCGTCGAGCAGATCGCCGGCGACCCGCCCCAACACGCCCGGCATCGGGCGGTCGTGAATGAGTAAGTCGATGCCGTGCATTAGCTCGCGGACGCCGAGTACCCGCAGGATGCCGGTGATCTCCCCGTCGCCGATGCCCATCGCGTCTTCGATCTGGCGGGGAGCGGCCAGCTCGGTCGTCCCGACGGCGAGGCTGGCCAGGCCCAGTGCGTTCCGCGTTGTCGTTTCAGTCATGATGAATCCTCGATTCGATCAGAAGCCCGTCACTCGCCGCCTCACGCCGCCGGGTCGAGTACGATCTTTACCGACTCGTCCTGGCGGAACCGGAACAGCTGGTACGCCTCCGGGGCCCGGCTGAGCGGCATCCGTTGTGTAACCACGAAGCTCGGGTCGATCCGCCCCTTGCGGATGTGGTCGAGCAGCTCCGGCACGTACTTGTGGACGTGGCACTGCCCGGTCTTGATGGTGAGCCCCTTGTTCATCAGCGCCCCCGTCGGGATCTTGTCAGAAAACCCCCCGTAGACGCCGATGATCGACACCGTCCCGCCCTTGCGGCAGCAGTGGATCGCCTGCCGGATCACCTTCGGCCGGTCGGTCTCCAGCAGGGTCATCGACTTGATCTTGTCGTAGACGCCGTCTAGGCTCCAACCGTGGGCCTCCATGCCGACCGCGTCTACGCAGATGTCCGGGCCGATGCCGCCCGTCAGTTCCAGCAGCCGCTCGTAGACGTACTCCTCGCTGAAGTCGACCGTGACCGCCCCGGCGGCGCGGGCCATTTGCAGGCGGTTGGGCACCCGCCGGCCGTCGTCGATGGCGATCACCTTGGCGGCCCCGAGTAGGAAGGCGCTCTTAATGGCGAACTGCCCGACCGGGCCGCAGCCCCAGATGGCGACCGTGTCGTCCGGCTGCGGGTTGCAGTGCTGCACGGCCATGTACCCGGTCGGGAAGATGTCCGACAGGAACACCACCTGGTGGTCGGTCAGGTCGTCCGGCATCTTCTGCAGGTTCACGTCGGCGAGCGGGGCCCGGAGGTACTGGGCCTGGCCGCCGGCGAACCCGCCGGTCAGGTGCGAGTAGCCGAAGATGCCGGCCGTCGCCTGGCCGAGGAGGTGGTCGCCCAGGTAGGCCTTGGGGTTGGTGTTGTCGCAACAACTGGTCAGCCCGCGGCGGCAGAAGAAGCAGGCCCCGCACGCAATCGGGAACGGGACGACGACGCGATCGCCCTTTTTGATCTTGTTCTGGTCCACGTCCGGGCCGACCTCCTCGACCACGCCCATCGGCTCGTGGCCCATAATGTCGCCCGGCTTCATGAACGGGATGTACCCGTCGAACAGGTGCAGGTCCGACCCGCAGATGCAGGTGGACGTGACCCGCACGATCGCGTCGCGGCGGTTGATGATCTGCGGGTCGGGCACGGTCTCGACGCTCACCTTGTAGGGGGCGCACCAGGTCACGGCCTTCATGACTCGTCCTTTCCGGCGGTGGGTGGGTCAGGGGGTCGGGTCCGCCGCGGCCCGGGTCATAGCTTCTCCTGCCGCTTGCCGGTCCCGGTGCAGGTGCCGCGGGACTGTCCGACGGTGGTCAGGATCTCACCGACCTCCATGATCCGCTTGAAGTTGCGGAGGTCGTCCCGCATCTTCTGCTGCGGCGTCTCGTTGAGCAGCCAGGCGAGCGCGTGGCCGAGTTTGCCGGCCGGCGGCACGTAACTCATGACGGCGTGGACGAACGTCCCCCGGTCGCCGGGGGCCTTCTCGAATCGGATCTCGCCCACGGTGTCCACCTGGGAGCCGGGCAGGGACCGCCAGGCGATGCGGCGGTTCGGCTCGTCGGCCGTCACCTCGGCGTCCCACTCGACTTGGGCGCCGCCGAGCTTCGGGATGGTGGCCACCCAGTGCGTGCGGCCGTTGCCGTCGCGGGTCACCGCCGCCAGGTGCGTCATGATCCGCGGCAGGTTCTCGAAGTCCCGCCAGAACCGGTACAGCTCCTCGGCCGGTTTCCCGATGAGCATCGACTGCTCAACGTGCACGCCCTTTTCGGCGATCTCGTCGGCCGGGGCGCGGCCGTCGGTGTGGTACGTGTCCAGATTCAGGGCCTCGTACACGGCGCAGTGCCCGGTCGCCCCGCGGTGGATCAGGAAGCCGCCCACGACGGCCTCGAGCAGCCCCGGCAGGGAGCCGCGGCTGAGGCCCTGGAAGGCCACGATCGCCCCGGCGGCCATCGACACGTCCCGTTCCGTCGAGCCGACGTTGACGCGGCTTGGTCGCCGCCCGTGCGCGTCGGTGCCCTCGTGGCGGCCCGGCGCCGCGGCCGCCCGGAGCCGGGGTTCGTGGAGTAGCGTCGTCATCACCGAGTCTCCCTTAAGGCATCCGCCGGACACGTGGAACATCGAAGTAATCGCAGGCAGTCCCGCCACCGTGGGGAGTCGGCCCGCTGACGCCAGGCGCACGACGGCGCACCGCTGACGGCGCGATAAGCGGGACCTCGAAGGGCCTGGGCGCGAGCCCGGCTGGGACTCGCGGAGAGCTGCCGGCGTCAGCAGCGAATCATGAACGACTCTCCTGGCGAGAGCCGTCATGGGCCCAGGTTGTGTAGGGCAAATATCGCGCCTTGCGGCCGGATTACGGATGACCTCCGGATAGCCGCACAATCTATGCAATAAAGGGATGGCTTCGGGTGCCATGCTCACCGCTTTGGGTGGGCATGTCTTCGGGCCTTTGTCAGTCTTCGTCATGCCCACGCCGAGCCGTGGGCATGGCACCCCTTGATTGCGTCAAGACGCCGCATTGGTTCCGCGGCCGTCAATAGGGCACATGGCTGGTGAAGAACCGAAGGGCCGAGTCCGTCCGCGGAATACCGCTCAGCCGGGGTCGAGGGACGCGAAGACCTCTTCGGCGGCCAGGACCCGCTGGGCGACCTCGACGAGCTTTTGGTTGTGGTCGCTCGCGCACTTGCGCAAGCGGCGGAACGCCTCGGCTTCCGGGACGCCGACGCGCCGCACGACGGCGCCCTTGGCCCGCTCGATCACCTTGCGGTCCTCCAGGGACTGACGCAGGCTGTCCGCCTCGCGGCGGAGCGCCTGGAACTGCTCGAACTGAAGCCACGCCAGACGGATCGCCGGCCCCAGGTCCTGCTCCGTGACGGGCTTGATCAGGTACGCGAACACGCCGGCGTCGCGGGCGCGCTCGACCCAGCTGGCGTCGGCGTAGGCGGTCAGCAACACCGCGGGCACCGCCTGCTCGCGGAAGATGGTGGAAACGGCGTCCAGCCCGTCGAGGCCGGGCATGCGCACGTCGGTGACGATGAGGTCGGGCCGGAGCCGCCGACACTGTTCGACGAGCTGCTGGCCGTTCTCGGCCACCGACGCCACCTGGTGCCCCAGGCGCGGCAGGTACCGCTCCAGGAACTCACGGGTGTCGGCCTCGTCGTCGGCGACGGAGATGCGCAGTGATTGGGTCATACGTCCCCCCGCGGTAGCGTGATCAGGATGGCGGCCCCGCCGGCGTCCGCGTCGGCCGCCGCGACCGTGCCGCCGTGGGCCTCGACGATCCGGCGGACGATGGCCAGTCCGAGCCCCATGCCGCCGGCCTTCGTCGTGAAAAACGGCTCGAACAGCCGGTCGCGTCGCTCGTCGGTCAGGCCGGGGCCGTTGTCTTCCACCGCCACGCGCACGGCCGGCCGGCCGTCGAGCCAGGCGCCGGTGGTGCGGACCGTGACCCGGGCCGGGTCGGCGGCCGCCGCCAGCGCGTTGTCGAACACGTTGCGAAACACCTGCTCCAGCCGGAACGGGTCGGCCGGGCACACCGGGTCCGGCCCGCCCGGGGCCTCGACCAGCCGGCAGTTGCGGGCCTGCCACACCGGGGCCAGGTGGTCCCAGGCCTCGCGCCAGACGTCGCGCAGCCGGCACGGGCGGAATTCCAGCCGCAGCGGCCCGACGCTGGCGCCCACGTCGCCCATGAGGCGGTGCAGGCTCTCGTTGGCCTTTTCCGCCCGCTGGAGGTATTCCAGGGCGGCCGGCCGGTCCTGGACCTCCAGCGCCAACAGCCGCAGGCAGGCCTGGCTGCGCTGCAAGGCGTTGCGGCTTTCGTGTGCCAGCGCGGCGACGGTCTGGCCGACGGCGGCCAGCCGCTCGGCCTCGACGGCCCGCCGCTGCGACGCCTTCAGCTCCGTCAGGTCGTGCAGCAGCCAGCGGAGGCCGACCACCAGGCCCCGCGGGTCGCACTCCGGGGCCGCGTACAACGAGGCCGGCGTGGCCACGCCGCCCCCCGTGAGCAGCTCGGTCTCCTCGCCGCGGATCGCCTCGCCGCGGTTCAGCCGGGACACCAGGCCGTCAAAGGCGGCGCGCCGGTCCAGCGCGACGAACATGCGCAGCGGCTTGCGGGCGAGGTACGGCCGCTGGACCCCAAACAGGTCGGCGGCGGCCCGGTTGCCTTCGCAGATCCGGCCGTCCGTGTCGGTGACGACGTAGCTGTCGGGGGCGAAGTCGAACAGGTCCTGGTACCGCTGCCGCTCGGCCCGCAGGTCTCGGGCGGCCGCGTCCAGCGCCTCGTTCTGCTGTCGCAATTCCTCCTCCGCCGTGCGCAGCTCTTCGACGGCGACCTGGTAGGAGAGGAGTTCGGCGCCGTCGGTGCCGGGGCCATGGGCCCCGGTGTGGGTCGGTGGTGGGCTGCTCATGAGTCGGCCCCCTCCTGACTGTCTGGTCTGTCGCGACTCGGCGAGGCGTCAAGCGTGTCCACGGATGGTCTAGCAAACTGCGAGCCACGCCGGCCACCCGGAGGCGACGATATCGCGGCCGATCACACCTCGCAGGCCCAACGGATGTTGTCCTCCAGTCGGGCGGGCGCGACGCGCTTGGGCAGGAACGAGCGGATCGGGAAACGGCCGACGGGAAACCGCCGCGGCGGGGCGGGGTGGTCCGACATCACGACCACCGGCACGGTCGGGGCGTCGCCGTCCCGCATCAGGCTCAGCAGCCCCTCGCCCTGGCCCCAGGGCAGGTCGGGGTCGAGTACGAGCAGGTCGGGCCGGAAGCTGCGGAGCAACTCCAGGCAGGCGAGGGCGTCGGAGCAGACGGCGACCTCGTAACCCTGTCGGGCCAGAAACGTGCCGTGGTCGGCGAGCAGGCCGGCGTCCCTGTCGGCCAGGACAATTCGGTGCGGTTTCATGGGGAGAGTCCTTCGCAGGCGTGACGGCGGTGCGACGGTCGCGGACCGCTTGCAAATCGGCGACGGGGACGCGCCACACCGGCAAGCAACCCGAAGCCGTGGCGGACGGTGCCACGCGAGTGGAAGGGAAGGCGGCCACCCTGACGGCGGGCGGCCGGACGTTGGGCGAGTCGAAACCGAGGGGATCGAACGGGTGGGCTGTCGTAGCCCGCTCCTGACGGCCGGTTCGGGTCCCTTGCAATTTATCCGAATGTCCCGACCTGTCAACGGCCCCGTTGTCGGCTGGCTGTCATCGGCCCGCCGCCCGGACGCTGAAGAGCACCGCCACCTCGCCGCGGAAGCCCAAGTCCTGCGTGCCCTGACCGACGTCGAAGCCGAGCGTCGCCTCTCGTCGGCCGCCCTCCCGGCAGGTGACGAGCAGCACCGCGTACTCGACCGGCCGGCCACTCAGGGCCGCTGACAGTGGCTTGTCGGCGACCATCGCGAGGTCCAGGAGCCGGTCTTTTGCGGCCGGATCGCCTTGCGGGCTGGACGGGCGGAGGGCGGCCGTCACGCCGGCGTCATTGACCACCTTCACGAGCACGGGCACGGCCGTCCCCTGGCGCAGCTCGGCCGGCGCCTCCCCCCGCACGACCTTGACGCGCGATTCCGGGTTGATGGTCACGGTGAGCAACGCGAGCGGGTCGAGCAGTTGCTCCAGACGAGCGCCGTCGGCTTTGCCAATCGCGGCCTTGAGTTGTCCCGCGTCCACGGTCAGGGGCGCGCGGAGCCGGTCGAACGTCTCGGCCACGGCCGCGACATTGCGTGCGAGATCCTGGTCATCCGTCGGCGGGCCGGCCGGAGCCAGGCGACTCAGAACCAGTAGGAAGCAGGCGGCGGTTACTGTCACGGCGCCTCCGCTAGCAACCGCCGGTACACGGCTCGCGCATGGTTGTACGCCGCTTCCGCAGCGGGCAGTTCGGCCGCCGCGTACGTCTGCCGCTTCTGCGTCCAGCACTGGTCCACGCCTTTGAGGCACCATTCCACGTCCGCCTTCGACGCCCGGATCGGCTTGCCGCCGACCGTCACGAAGATCGGGTTGGTGTGCGCCGACGGGAACACGCGCACGGCCACCCAACTACTGCGGGCGACGTCGGCCGTGAACGTGACCTCGCGGTTCTGGCCGTCGCCGGGCACTTGCTGTTTGGCCACCGGGTAGCCGTTGACGATCAGCTCGACGTCCACCGGCTGGTTCGCCTCCCGGCGGGCGGCAGCGTGAGCGTTCAGCGTGACCTTTGCCGGCCCGTCCAGCGCCAACTCGCTCCCGGCGACGCCCATCTCGGCGGCCTTCGTCCCAGCGGACGCCGTAAATCCCATTAGGTGGCAGGTTCCGTCGCTGACGTAGCTGCGACCGTCGGCGATCCCTTGGCACCACTTGTCGTAGTCCGGCGGGCCGTCGAGCTTCACGTACACCCGCCCGACGCCGACGCGCTGCCCGTAGATGCAGGGGAAGTCGCTCTCCCCGCTCGCCCGCGTGCGGAAGCCGCAGTTGAGCGCGTGGTACCACATGTTCAGCTCGGCGGTGCGGTCGGTGTCCATCGTCGAGATGAAGTCCACGGCGGGGACAAGTTTGCCATCCGGCCCCGGAACCTCGTGGGTGATGTCCATGACGAACTCGTTGGCGCCGATGCCGTTATACCTGGGGATGCGGAACGTCGGCAGCGGAAGGCCCGCCTCGTTCCGCCCGCCCGGCGGGACCGGCCCCTCCTTGCCGCCCTCAATCCGGACGTCGGTGAACTGCGTCAGCCCGTTCCCGGAGTGGGCTGGGCCACAGACCGCCCCTTGTCGCTTGGCCCAGCGCAGGGTGTTCAACCCCAGCGTCGGCCAGTGGTCCTTCGACTGGCCGCCGGGGTACATCTGCTCCTTGAGCCGCAACAGGCACAGGTGCCCGGACTGGTGCGACCCGAACCCGCTCACCTCGACGTCGTACCGCAGCAGGTAGGGCGGCGTGGAGACGTCGTCCGGCCGGCCGGAGAAGAACCGCTTCTGGTAGTCGAAGCACGGGCCCCAGGTCAGGCACGCGCCGACCTTCAAGTCCTCGCCCAGACAGTGCCGCATCATGTCCGGCGGGTGGACGCCTTCGGTCGGGTTCTCGTAGTGCTGGCAGCCGGCGGCGTGAATGTGGTGGTCGCCGGACCACCACCCACCCTTGGCCGGGTCGATCCAGCGCTTGACCTGGTAGGTGATCGTCACCGGCGCGTCGCCGACCTCGACCGTCTTGACCTCGGGGACCGACTCCGGGCCGCGGGAGCATTTGATGGTGTACTTGCCGGCGGGCAGGCGGACCGTTTCGCCGGTCGAGCGGTAGACCTGCGGGTGGAAGTAGAAGTCAGGGGCGAGGCGCTTAAGTTGGAACGGGTAGACGCGGCCGGCCGTGTCGCGGATTTCGAACGCGGCCATGCACGGCGACCCGTCGGCCTCGCGGACGGCGAAGCCCACGTCCCGCGACGGGTTGCCGACGACCTTGAGGGTGACGGTCGCGGCCGCCGGCGGCGGAGGAGTGTCGCGCGTCAATTGCCCGGGTCGGAGGTTCAGCGCCGGCCCGGGCCAGACGCGGACATCGGCCGTGTGCTCCCCGCGGTCGCGGGTATACACCTGGAGGACGCGGTACTCCAGGTCCAGGCCACTCAACGCGACCAAGAGCGGCTGGCCCGTGTATTCGGCCAGGTCCAGCCAACGGTCCTTGACCGCCTCCGGCGGCGAATTGGGTACCGGCTTGGCGCTCGGGCTGTCGTAGCGCACGGCCCGTGTCAGGTGGGCCGGGTTGCAGACCTTGACCAGGTAGGCCCGCCACCCTTGCTCGACGAGGTCGAGCGGCTTGTCGGTCGCGACGGCCCGGACCTTGTCGGCGGCGGTGAACTCAACGGCCAGGGCGCACAGCGGGTCGAGTAGCCGTTGCACCTCGGCGGTGACCTTGGCGTCGTCTTTCTCGTCGGCGAGCCTGCCGAGCGCGGCGGACAGACCGGCGGGTAACGGCTCGCCGATGGCATCGAGCGCGTCGCGCAGCCGTTTGATCTGGGCCAGCAGCGGTTGCGCCTCGACCGTCGCGACGCGGGGGAAGTCCGCGGCGCAGGCCGACGGTGGCGCGGACACGAGAGCAAGGAAAACACCGACAACGAGCGAGCGGGAGATGTGCCCTGTCATGGCGTGTGTCCCTCCGACGGCGGGCGGGATGTGTCGAATACGGGTATGCTACGTCGTCCAAGGGGCGAAGGCCATTGTCCGCACCGGCGGACCGGAGCGCGAACGCCGCTCACCGCGGGTGAAGGCCTGGCACCATCGCGCCTCGGCGGATGCTTTGTCGAAACCCCGGAGGCGATTGTTCGTAGTGACGCGATTTATCGCGTCCTTGCGCCCGCTGACCCGATAAATCGGGTCACTACGAACCGGATTCCGATAGGGCTCCCGGCGGACACTTAGCGGTGGTCTGATGGGTTCCTGTTTGTAGTGGCCCGATTTATCGGGCCATGAGCGCCTGCTGGCCCGATTCATCGGGCCACTACAAACAAAACCCCTGAGGACTTCAACGGCGCAACCTAGCGGCTGACGCCCGCGCCCGGTGCCAGCTCGGCGGCCGCGTTCGCCCCCGCGGCGGCCCCCGGGAGCAGGCCCAGGCGGACGTACACGAGCCGGGCGTGGCGCCGCAGCCGGGGCAGTTGTGCGGCGAATGTCAGGCCGCCGGCGAGCACCACGGCTCCCGCGCCCAGCACCACGGCACGGGGGCCGAACATCCCCGCGAGCCAGCCGGCCAGCAGGCTGCCGAACGGGGCGGCCCCCTGGAACGCCATGCCGTAAAGACTCATGACCCGCCCGCGCTTGTCCTCGTCCACCATCGTCTGGATGAGCGTGTTCGACGCCGCCATCTCGACCATCATCCCGGTCCCGATCGCCGCGAGCATGGCGACCGAAAGGATCGTCGAGCCGGACTGCGAAAACCCCACCAGTCCCAGCGCGAGGACGACGGTCGCCGCGACGATCACCCGGCCCAGTCCGAGGACGGACTGGCGCGAGGCCAGGTACAACGCCCCGGCGAGTGCCCCGAACCCCGACGCGGCGGACAAAAGGCCCAGGGTATAGGGCCCGCCGCCGAGAACGTCGGCGGCGAACACCGGCAACAGCACGGTCTGGGGCATGGTGGCGAAGCTGACCAGGGCGAGCAGCAATAACAGGGCGCGGATGGGCGAGAAACCGAAGGCGTAGCGAACGCCCTCGACGAGGTGTCGCCCCACGGAGGCCGCGGCGGCCGGCCGCACGCGCCGGGGAAAGCGCATCGCCAGGAGGGCGGCGACCACCGCCAGGTAGCTGACCGCGTCGATCGCGAAGCACCACGCCTCGCCGGCGACCGCAATGACCGCCCCCGCGACGGCCGGTCCGACGAGGCGCGACCCGTTTACCAGCGACGAGTTCAAGGCAATGGCGTTGGGCAGGTCCTCGCGCCGGGCCACCATCTCCACGAGCAGGGCCTGCCGGGCGGGCATGTCAAAGGCGTTAACAATGCCCTGCAAGACGCTCAGCCCGCCCACGAGCCAGACGCCGCTCGGACCGGACCACTCCCGGACCGCCACGCCGGCCAGCGCGGCGGATTGCAGCATCGACAACACCTGGGTGGCGACCAGCACGCGGTGTCGGTCCCAGCGGTCCACGAAGACCCCGGCGAGCGGGGCGAGAAAAAAGGTCGGGGCGAGGCCGGCGAAGCTCACCACGCCGAGCAGCCAGGCGGCATCGGACCCGGCGAGACGGAAGACGAGCCACCCGGTCGCCAGCCGAGTCATCCAGGTGCCGACCAGCGACACCCCCTGGCCGGCGAAGAACAGGCGGTAGTTACGATTCGCCAGCGCCCGGCCCATCGCCCAGAGGCGCGACGTGCGTGCCGGCGCCGAGCCTCCCTGCGACATGGACACCTCCGGACATGGGTTCGGCGGACGCCGTCGGTTGGACGCGGTCGTGGCACTCGCTCGTGCCCGTGCAGCCGATCCCCGAAGGCCGCCGCGATCGTTCGCAGCCGGCGTCGCGAATCCGGCTACCGTAGTTCCGACGGTCGGCTTGAGTGATCGCTCGACGTAGTGCAATTCCAATGCCCGGTTAGCCCGTCGAGCCGGCGCGGTGTAAACGCCGGGCAGAAAACCATCGGTTCGACCGGAGCGCGCGCCCTTCGCCGGCCGGGGAACGGGCTGGCACGCGATCGGCACGCTCGACATCACGCTCCAGGGCAGAGGCGCCGACGGCCCGGGCGCCGGGACGAGAATTCGGACAACTGTGCCGGCACCGCAGCAAAAATGACCCTAGACTTGTGTAGGGCTCCGCGCCGACGATGGCGAGCGCCCGCAGGCCAGCTGGTAGTGGCAATTGAGACGGTCCCCGCAAGTCGTTGTGCCCTCACGGTTTCTCGTTGAACAGATGGCCCCGAGTTTGTGTTACACCTTGGCAGGTGCGCCGCTTCGACCCCCCCGACTTCTGGCCCGGTGAATGCCACGTTCAGGGTGTTGTGTAGCGCTTGGGCGTTTGCCCCGCTTTGGTCGCCACACCCCATCCCGGCGGCGAGCGCGGGCCGGCTCCGTACGCCCTACAGCAGGTCGTCACGCGTAATCCGAATCCAGAGCGCTAACCGTCGCACCGCATCCCCATGATGACCCGGCGGCCTTGCCACATGCCACCGAATTCCTTCCAGCGACGGGGCCGCCCATGGCAAGTCCGGGCCGAGCATGAAGTTGATGTGCACGGTGGGCTCGTTGGGGAACAGGGACGGGTGATAATTGACGGGGTATCGGCCGAAACACCGCGTCGCGGTGCGGTTCGCGGGGAGGCGGTCGTCAATCGAGGGGGCCGGTCCGGCCGCGTCCTCACCCGCAGCCATCCCCACGCCGAACAGGCCGCGGTCGCCCGGCGGCCGCCGCCGCGTCGTCCAGTCCGGCTGCCGGGCCTCGTTCGGGTTGAAGATCGGAAACGCCATCCGCGCGCCGTCGTCCGGGCCGTTCGCAAACGCGAACCGCCCGAGCCCCTCGGCCAGGTCGCCCCACTCCGCCGGTTCGACCCGCGCGGGCGTGATCCGGAGGTTCGGCAGCCTCGGCCCGGTGATGTCCAACAGGCAGACGCCCGGCAAGCCGTCCACGGCCTCATGCACGTAGCTGAAGCGGTAGGCTCCCTTGTCGAGGGTGTGGATATGTTGCATCGCGATCCCGTCCCGTGGTTACCGGCCTATTGGGGATATCCGCGATTCGGCGAGACCCGCGCAAATGGCTGACGGTTTGGTGAGCGGTCCTTACGTAAGACGCAAGCCCGGCTTCCCCCGGCGGGCGACATTCGTCGTTTGCCATACGGGTCGCGCGCCGCGTCCCGACCGGCGCAGCCGTATCATGATTGGCTCAGCCAGCGGGGTTGACCGAATCGACCTGCCTGCGAATGATGGATAGGGAGCCCTCACCATTGGAGATGAACCCTTGAGGCGAAAACACCGTGCGTCGAAGCGCTACTGGAAACTGTTGGCCGTGGCCTGCGCGGCCGCCGCTTACGATGACCGGGCCAAGTCGCAGCGCGGCCTCCTGATCGCCAAGGACGACGGCGTCCTGGCGTTTTTCGACAATGTTCTCCCCAACGATTCCATGTGTGCCCGCGACCAGGTCGCCCGGCGGTTCCGCCGCTACCTCGCCGATGCCGGCATCCGCACCCTGGCGGCGGCGACCTACCCGCAGCAGGGGCCGGACGACGGCCGCAGCCTGGCGATCGTGCTGGACGCCACCGAGAGCGACGAGCAGGAGGTGTCGCGCGTGTGGGAACGGATGCTCGCGGACTTGGCGGTCGAGAACGAGCGGGCGGAGGGCAGCCCGCCGAGCGACGGCTAACCCGACGACGGGTTCGCACCGCACCTTCCGATCCCACCGCCAACTCGACTCGTTATTCGAGCAGTCAGGCGTGCGCCGGCCGCGCGCCGCGCTGTGGCATCCACCCCGGGACCCGAACTCGCGAGAGCTCCTGAACTTGAGTCGGTTTTCGACAGGAGGGTGGTCCGCCTCACGCTCTCAGCGGCAACGCTTGAACTATTCTGGAAGTCACTGGACCGCTACTCCTCCACGAACGAACGGCAAACGGGCCGGGAGCATCGTGCCCCCGGCCCCTGACGGTTGTCCATCATCGGCGGAAGTACGGCTGGAACTGGTACGGCTCCCCGGTCAACGCCGCCCAGGCCCGCTGCTGTTGGGGCGTCAGATAGGTGTTAAAGCGCTGCTGCCGCTGCTGCCAGTAGTCGCGGTATTGTTGGGCCGCCCGCGCCGCGTCGGTCCGGGCGGCGTCGTTGATCAGCTGCTGCTGCTGGTAGCTCCAGGCGGCCTGGTCGTTAAGCGTCTGGATTTGGGCCGGCGTCAGGCTGAGTTGCCGCTGGACGGCCGGGTCGTAGAGCGCGTCGAAACCGCCGTACTGGTAGTACAGCTGTTGGTAGCGGGCCCTCTGCGCGTCATTGAAAACGCTCTGGGCGTTCCGGTTCCAGTCCGTCAGGTATTCCCGGGTCAGGTCGCGGTAGCGGGTCAGCCGCTCCGCCTCGCGCAGGGTATTGATCGTGTTGTACCGGTCGCGGAACTGGGCGTCCGTTTGCGTGGTCACGGCGTTGAGTCGATTGATCTGGTCCGCCGTAAGGTTCAGCGCCCGCCCGATGTCGTCCTGACGGTACAACGGGGCCGGGACGGTGAACGATTGCTGCAATTGGACGGGAGCGGCCGCGGGCGGCGTGGTTGTCGTCGGGGGCGGAACCTGGCCAACGGCCCCGGCGGCCAGCGTAACACTCAGCCCCAGGGCGATGGTACGTTTCGGACTCATCGGTGATTCCTCACGAGAGCGGCGGTGGCGGGCGAATCCTGGGCGATGGCAGGCGGATGCAACTGATATGCCGAGTGGGCGTGTCGGCGACTGATGGTGGCTAATCAATGATCCTCGCCTGTTTGAACGCTGCCATTGCCAGGTCCAGTACTGTTTCCATGGGTCCAAGCGTGCCCCGATTCTTGTCGGGAGGGGCTTTTCCTTTGCCTTTGCCCTTTGTGGGGGGAGGAGTTTTTCCAGTGGCTGGGGCCGCGACTGACTCAAGTTGGTGGATCAGGCCTTTCGCCTTGGTGAGATTCTCCTTCACGTCTTTGCCTCTCTTGCCGGCAATTATGTCGTGGTACGCTTCCGCCAGCTCCTTCCGTGCCTCCTGCCTCACGTTGTCCTTTTGCGGGCCCCCCGGGTCCTGAGGTGAGATGTTGAGATTGACTAGCGCTTCATCCACGGTTCTCAAATGATTAATGCCAGCCGCCAACAACCTCTGGGCGTTCGTAAATGCGGGGGGCGCGGGCAACGGCAGGAGAATCGGTATGACAACGACTGTTGGCTGAGTGTTCGGAGCCGGCTGCCGCGGAGGCGCGGGCTGTACTGGCACGACGGGCATTGGCTTCTCGCCACCTTTCGCCACCGGTGGCGCGCCCTGCGGTACGGGCGCTACCGGTTTCGATTCCTCGGCGGTTGGTTCGGCAGGTTTCGGCGCGGGCGGCGGATCGGCCGGCGTTGGCTCCGCCGCTTTCGGTGCCCCCGCCATCTGTGCTTGCGGTGGATCGGCCGATTTAGGAGTGCCGTCGGCCAGATTCGGTTTCCGTTCGACCGTCGGTTCATTGACGGCCACGGCGCCCGTCCCATCGGCCGCCTTCGGCGCGTGGACGATACCCCACGCGCCGAAACCGAGCAGTACCGCCGCGGCACTTGCCGTGGGGAGTAACCAGCGGAGGCGATTGGAACGCCCGGGGGCCGGCTCGTCGATTGTGTCCTCCGACTCCGCCGGTCGCACGACGGTTGCCCGGTGCCCCACGGGAATCATCGGAGGCGCGGCGGCTTGCGGTGTTTTCGCCGGCTTCGTGAGCGGCAGTAGGGCTTCGGCGACATCCTTCGGCGTCTGCGGTCGTTCCGCAGGGTCTTTGGCGAGCATCCGCGCCACCAAATCGGCCAACCCCGGCGGGACGTCGGCCCGCAAGCTCGCCAGCGGCGGCGGGGCTTGCCGCACGTGCGCCATGACGATCCCCAGCCAATCGCCCCCCGTGAACGGCGGCCGGCCGGTCAGCAGGAAGAACAGCACACATCCGAGCGAATAGATGTCGGCCCGGATGTCCGCCGTCTTCGTATCCTGGGCCTGCTCGGGGGCGATGTACGCCGGCGTGCCCATCATCGCGTTTTCGCGCGTCAGGTCGTTGCTCGCCCGCCGCTCGCTGCGGAGCCGCGCCAACCCGAAGTCGAGGACCTTCACCACGCCCTTGGTCGTCAGCATCAGGTTCTGCGGCTTGATGTCGCGGTGGACCATGCCGCGTTCGTGAGCGTGCTGGAGACCCAGAGTGGCCTGAAGCACGTAATTGCAAGCATGGGCGATCGGCAACGGCCCCTTCTTCTTGAGCCATTCGGCGAGACTCTGGCCTTCGACGAACTCCATCGCCAGCAGTTGCAGGTCGCCGGCCGGCTCGGCGTCGTAGGCCCGCACGATGTTTCGGTGGTCGAGCTTGGCCGCGGCCTTGATCTCGCGCTGGAACCGCTCCGCCGCTTCCGGGTTGTCCACCAACGTGTGGTTGATGACCTTGACGGCGACCAACCGCTCCATGACGCGGTGTTCCGCTTGATAGACGACCCCCATGCCGCCTTGACCGAGCTGGCGGAGGATGCGGTACTTGGCGTGGTCGCGCAGGGCCGGCGGCAGGTCATAGGGATCGACCGCCGGAGCTGGCGGCGGTAGCTCGCTGGCGGTCACCGACCCTTGCAGCGACGGCGTCGCGGCGTGCGGCGACGACAGCCGATCGGCATTCGCGTCCCGCAACCGGTGAACGAGGCTATCGACCGGTGCGCGCTTGACGACGTCCCGGCAGGTCGGGCACGCGGCCAGGTGGCGGCCGACCGATTCGATCGCGGCGGCGTCGAGCTTGCCCGCGGCGAAGGCGGCCAGATCGGCGTCGGACGGGTGTTGCGCGGCGGTCGGTCGCATCGGGGGTCTCCAAAGTCACTACCAGTAACATGCCGGCGTCGGCCCGAACCTGTCACGAAAACCGACCATCAATCCAGGAGTCCCGCCGCCTCGTCGCGCAAGCGCTTGAGGATGCGGGACTTCGCCAGGTACACCGCGTTCTCGGACGTGCCCAATTCCGCGGCCACCTCCGCCGCGGGCCGCGCGTCCACAACGAAACCGGTGAACGCCCGCCACGTCTGCGGCTCGAAGTCCGGCTCGATTGCGGCGAGCAATTTGGGCAAGACGTGGGCGTCGTGTTCCCGGTCGCACTGCTTGGCAAAGTCGCTGCTGGAATCCGCGAGCTGGGCCAGAAAACCGTCGATGTCGTCGCCCGCCGCAACGGGCGGGCGCTTCCGCCGGAACGTCCGAACCTGATTGACGGTAATCTGGCGAAGCCAGGCACGGAAGGAACCGTCGCGCCGGCGCTCGAAGGTCGATAGTTTTCGCAGGATGACGACGAATACGTCCTGAACGAGGTCATCGATGGCGGCCCGCAACCCTGGAGCGCGGAGCAGCCAGGCGCGGATCAGCGGGCGGTAGACGTCGTCCAGGCGCCGCCAATCGGAGGCGCCGGGTGGGGCGGCCTTGAGGCGGTCGAGCAGGCTTTGCGACGTCAGGTTCACAAAGGCCGCCAGGACGGAGGAGGTTGAAGCGGATCAATCGTATCCGAGCCGACCCGGGACGCAAGGAAGAAAACACCGATGTGAGGATTCGTCCCAATTCAGGCCGTACAGCAGGCCGCGAGGCCGGCTCCGGCCGCATTAGCTTCGCGTCCCGTCGTCCGCGGCCGGGAGGAGACCGAGGAGGAGTACTGTCGCGATCTGGTTGAGGAAAATTGCCCGATGAACGGCCTCGGGCTGGTAGGCGAGGAATACCTCGTCGAGCACCTGAAACGCCGCCCACAGCGCCAGGTTGACGCCGCACGCGGCCACCGCCTCCCGCTCCTGCGCCAGCGGGCGGTCGAGGTAGGACCGGTACGCCCGCCAGAAGAGACCCGCCGCCAGGGCCTCCCACGCGACCGCGCCGGCGAACAGGGCCGCCTGGAGCCCGCGCGGCACGGCGAGCGGGTCCATCGTCTGGTTGATCCACCCCCAATTCCCGGACGCGAACGGGAACGACGGCGGCAGGGCGCCAACGGCCCGCAGCGCGTCGAGAACGTTCGTGGCCGCGACCACGCTGAGCCAGGCGGCCCAGAACGCGAGGAGACCTCGTTTCACGGCAGCCAGATTGATCCGCCTCAGCATACGGCTCTCCCGCGGGCGAACGCGCCGATTGATTCTGCGCGACGGCTGCCTACCATGCCAGTCAACTTAAGACCAGCCGTTCGGAGAGAATGCTATGAAACACGTATTGTCGGCGTTGGTGGCCGCCGTGGTTCTCGGACTGGGGCCGGGGGCCACGGCCCTCTCGGGGGGCGGCCAGCATGCGGCGCCGGGGCCGTCGATCCACCGGCCCGACACCCTGGTCTGGACGGACGCCCCGGCGTCGCTGCCCCCGGGGGCCAAGGTGGCGGTCCTCGAAGGGGACCCGACCCGCGCTGGGCCGTTCGTCATGCGGATGAGGTTCCCGGACGGCTACCGCGTCCTGCCGCACACCCACCCCAAGCCGGAGCGGGTCACGGTACTCGCGGGCACGCTCCACATCGGCATGGGGGCGACGTTCGACGCGGCCAAGTGTGAGGCGATGCGGGCCGCCACGTACGGGACCTGGCCGGCCGCGATGAAGCACTACGGGTGGTTCCAGGGCGAGACGATCATCCAACTCCACGGCGACGGCCCGTGGGCCGTCGAGTACGTCAACCCGGCGGACGACCCGCGCAACGCCAAGCGGTAGCCGGCAAACGGTCCCCGGAGACGTTTCGGCGGTCGCGACATCGCACCGCCGCAGGGGGCCAAACGCCGGCGCCGGTTCGGCGGTCGCGCGTTGCATCAATCCGGCTCGCGGACCTTTTGCCACCGGTTATTGCTCATCAGCCAGGTCGTCCCGGTGGACCGGTCCACGCGAAACGCCATCCACGTCTGCTCGGTCGCCACGATTGTCACGTCGTAGTCGCCGGGTGGGACCGGGCCGGATTCTGCCAGCGACTGGTACGCGTTTCCCTCCACTTTTGCGCACGCCCCGGTACGCGGGTCAAAGCGGATCAGGTGGAGGTGGTCGCCGGCGCGGGCGTACCGGACCTCGTACCGTCCCGATCCGGCCGGCGCCGCGGCCCCGGGCGCGGGCGAGGGTTCCTGAAACGGAGACCACTTCCGCGACCGCAGCATCCACGTACCCCCGGTCGCACGGTCGAAACGGACGACCACCAGCCGGTCCCCGGCAGTGATCATCAAAACGTCATAGTCGCCGGCCGGGACGGGCCCGGACTCGGGCAGGGCCTCCCACCGGTCGCGGGCCAACTGCCACGCCTCGCCCGTGGCCGGCTTGAACCGAACGCCCTGATAGGTGTCACCGATTTGAAGGATTTTCATTTCGTAAGTTGGACGGGCCGGGTGAGATTGTTTTTCGGTGGTCTGGCGTAGTTCCTGCGCCATGAGCCCGCAGCCCAGAAACCCGGCCGCCAACAAGGTGGTTAACGAATTCTGCATTTCACGACCCTCTCGGGAGATCTTCACGGCTGAAAGCCTGAATATGGTTGTGCAGAAGTGGTGCCGCCGCGGTCGTCGGTAGCAATGATTCATCAGCCGGCGTCAGAGGCCGACGCCAAAGTTAACGCGAAACGCGTTGAGATCGACCGTGTTTATGACCCCGTCGCCGTTGACGTCGAACGTCGGGTCCGTAGTCGCTGTGCCGAACGCGCCTTGGAACAGCGTGAGGTCCGCGACGTTCACGACCCGGTCGCCGGTGGCGTCGCCGTAAAGCCGGTGCAGTGTCGTGACGTTGTCCCCGCCCGCAATTCCGTTACCGTCGCCGTCGAGCAACAGGCCGCCCGGTCCGGTGACCTGAGACCCGAAGACCGTCAGGGCATAGGTGCCGTCAATCAGAGAGCCGAACGCGGTCAGCGCGCCGGAGAAGGTGAGGCGGGCGACGGTCTGGGTGCCGGTCGAGCCAGACAGATCCACGGTCAGGGTCACGTCGCCGGCCGGGCCGCTCGGGCCGGTCCGTGTCAGGCGGAAGGCGACGGTCGGGTCGGCGGGCAGCGTGACGAGGTGGTCGAACGTCACCGCCACGTCGGTGACGTTCGACCGCTGGGCCGCCCCGCTGTTGACGACGACCGACTGGCCATACGGTGCCTGGCCCTCGAACGCCCCGACGTCGGCAACCACGCCATACACGCGGGCACGGCCCGGCTGGTCGAAAGCGATTCCGGCCGCGTTGCCACCGGCGTCGATCGCGAGACAGCCGGGCAGGAGGCCGATGGTCGGCGTCGGGCTGCCGTTGTTGGTGAGCGGGCCGAGCTTGCGGTCAGCCCCGAACGGCAGGTCGTTACTGGCTGATGTAAAAACCATGCGGTCGCCCGCCCACTGGACAAACCCGTTCGACTTACCACTGACCCAGCTGTACGAATTCATGGGCTCGGTACCACGTCGAAATCCCCATTCGCGACAGTCCGGTATGTGTCGCGCGGTTCGTGTTCGAACTTCCTTGCGACCAAACCGGCGAGAGCTTCGGCGACGAGAGCAGTTTTTTCATGGACCAGCGGTAGGCTGGGTACAACAATAACAACCTGTACTTCACCAACGTAGGGCCCGGGCCGACGCGGGGACCGGCTTCGACGCAACGATCGAGCCAGGGATCTGGCGGGCGATCCGTGAGGCGCTCGTCCAAACAACTGGCCGAACACGGCGTTAAGGCCCACCGCGCATCCCGCCCGCCAGCTTTAGCTGGGCGGTGCTGCTGAATTCACGTGAGGCCGAAGTGGTGCCTTGGCGGAGGGCGCCATGCCAATCGAGATCGCCGGCACTGTCCTAGGGTTGCGTTGCTGAAGCCGTTGCCTATTTCTTTCGTTTGCTCTTTTTTTGAGTTAGGATCCAACGCTCCATCGCATATTCAGTCAGTCGTCTTTGACGGTCCAAATGTTGGCTGGCGTCCACTGCGTCGGCGCTGTCGCAGTTCGCTCAATTACATCTCGGGTGAGTATGATGTTTTTTGATCGCTCGAAGAGCGGGCGCTTCGTCTCAAATGGCTTGTCTCCCGCCGATTTGGGACGACCTCGCCGCGGGAGATTGCTCAGTCAGGGTTTTGGCCAAGGAGAAATGAGACTGCCCGGGGCGGGGCGAGCGGACCCGCCAGTCGTGCCCACATGCCTTAGAAGCGGTGGCGAAATGGCTTCCGCCAACGTCGCAACGTCGCCATCGTCGCATGCGACGATGACAGTACCCCGGCTTTGCGACGATGGCTCCGAAAAAGGCGGGCCATCGTCGCAGGGTTGATTCTATCGTCTCACGCGGTCACGAGCTGCAACGTCGGCGGCGGGGACTTCTTGTGCTCGGATCGGAAGTCGGACTGAATCCCTAGCTCTTGCTCTTCCTGGATCAGACAGCACAGGTTGTGCGCCAGGATTTTGCACAGGATTTCGGCCTTCATGGACGTGTCGGTCTTGGACCGGACGGAGTTCCCGAACTTCCGCTTAATCATGCTGAACGTGCTTTCGACGGCGCTGCGGCGGTGGTAGTGTGCCAGGTACTCGTCTTGCTTGTACTGGAAGAAGTGAAACATCTTGGCGAACAGCCCGCCGACCGCGCCAGTCGTGTTGGACTTGAAGGCGATGAACGCCTGACCGCCGCAGTCGGCCACGGCTTCAAAGTTTTCTAGGCTGCCGTAGGCTTTGTCGGCCGAGACTTCGCCGATGGAGAACCGCTTGGCGGTCTCCTTGACCAGCGGCGGGAGCTGCGGCGAGTCGGCGGAGTCCTTGTCGAAGATGCGAACGGCGGTGACGATGTTCGTCTTCGTCCCACAGGACAGGTGGACCTTGATCCACAGGTTGCGCTTGCTGGGCACGCCGTACTTTTCGTCATACCACCGCTCGAAGAGCAGCGTGCCGAAGCCGCTGGAGTCGATCGCGAACGTGTCCTCGACCGTCCGCAGCGGCATGGCGCTGATGGCAACCAACTCTTTCAGGATCGGCACCAGCTCGGCTTTCTTAAAGAATTGGCACACCTTCATTCCGCTGATGAGTCGCGTTAGGTAGCTGTCGCGGTGCAACTCCCGGAGGTCGGTCCCAAAGCGCCGGCCGCTGAACAGCGTGTAAACCTGATACGTCATGGCGAAGATCATGTCGCGGCGCGTGTGCGGCTCCCGGCCCTTGCCCGGCGTCAGCCACGGCACGTTCTCCACCGACTTGCACAGGTCGTAAAGCAACTCGCGGAACCGTTCCTTTTCGATGCCCTGAGCGCGGTTGTAGGCGGGCCAGACTTGCCGGTATTTCGGCTTCTTGGGTAGCGTGTCCGTGTCAATGGGCGGCGCGTCGCGCTTGCCTTCCCGTTCCTCGACCAGCTTCGCCGCGAGCAAGTGCTTGCAGAAGGGGGCGCGCTGCCGTAGCTGCCAATCCTCGCAGGTGCAACTTTCCGCGCCGGGCCAGGTCAGGACGCGGTATCGGCCCTTCCCGGATTGCGACGGGACCGACCACGCTTCGCCGTCCCAAGTGATCTTGGCACGGGCGGCTAACTCCAAACCCTCGGCTTCGCGGAAGTCCACAGTAACTACCTCAGGTTGATTACCTGGGTAGTAATATACCCTGGAGGTTGTAGACAATGTACCTCAGTAGGTATATACTCGGTAAGGAAACAGCGAGCACAGAGGGCGCGGCCATGCCCAAGGTCAAGATTCTCGTTTGGGGCTATCGCTGCGAGCGGTGCCAGCACGAATGGGTGCCGCGGGCCGAAGAGGAACCGCGTGTCTGCCCCAAGTGCAAATCTCCGTACTGGAACAAGCCGCGAAAAACCAACGAAAAACCCCAGACCCCCTCTAAATCTCAGTTGAAAATGGCCGAATAATCCGATAGGTTACCTATACAATTGACCCGCGCGCCGAACTGTCACCGTATGGTGGCGTGCCCTTCGGGGAGTAGGCAGCGGGTTCTTTTTTTGCCATCACTTCGGCCAGAACTGAACTCGTACCTCCCTAGATTGGATAATCGTTCGGTAGGCGAATTGGTCCTTCTTATCCCTCTTGAACGACCGAGACACTGCCCCGCACACCATGTCGGCCAACTGGATCAAGTTGTTATTGTGCGACCGTTCCGGCTTGATCTTCCGAATCTCGCAACGTCCATCCGCTTCGGTGGTGTGCTTCCTGAGGTAGACCCCGAGTTGCCGGACGAATTCCCGGCTGCCGCATGTGTCGAAAAACACCGTGGCACCCTTGAGCAATGGCTGGGCGTTCTGGAACACCAGCTTAATCGGGAACTTGTACAGCGAATCCTTATGCTGAAACCCGGGGCCAGTCAGTTCGGCCTTATTCAGAACGACCGCATGATACTGGAACTGATAGGGCACGACGGTGCGAAGAAATGTCTCGCGCACCTCACGACTGCACTTGTTGAATTTGAACTCCTGCCTAGGGTCGAATCCCAGGGTGGCCCGCAGCCCGTTGATCGACTCGTTGCAGGCTAGGGCCACGTTCTTGTCAGCGAAGATCACGATCGCGACAGTGAAGCAGTCGGATGACCCTTGCCCCAACTTCAGGCCCGGATCGCCGGATTCGTCAACGAAGACCAGCATGGCGCCGCCCCATAGATCGCACCGGAGCGGCCGCAGCCGGGCCAGCGCAGCCCGCGTACAATGGCAGTAAGCATTCTAATCCAGCCTCCGAATGCGCCAAGATGGATTTTGAACTTTTCCCACTGGACTGGCCTCTAAACGTCCTGATATAGTCTCTTAGTAGTCAGAAACGGCAGGTGAGTGCATCAGGGGAGGTGAGTTATGGCGGGTGACGGGAAACGAAGTCCTAGCTATCCGGCGATCAACTTAGAAGATGCCATCGAACGAGCTAGAACGCTTTGGCGGCACGACAAAAAGAACGCGGTGACCGCAAACGCGCTCGCCGAATATTGGCAGTACAGTCCAGCTAGCAGTGGACTACGCCTTACTACCGCAGCGCTAAAAAAGTACGGGTTAATTGAGTCTGTCGGCAACAAAAAGAGCGGCGAGGTGCGCATCTCCGACTTGGCTGCGCGAATCATCTTGGACACACGAGATGAGTCGCCAGAGCGTGACGATGCGATCCGTGAGGCTGCCCTCAACCCCGAAATTCACCGATCCCTATGGGAGCGGTGGGGCGGGGAGCTGCCGCCGGACGCATCCATCCGCACGTTCCTGACCCTTAACCTCGGGTTCAACGATGCGACGGTCGATGACTTCATTGAGGAGTACAAGAAGACTGTTTCGTTTGCAAGGCTCTCTGAAGCTGGTAAGATGAAAGCCGCGGGCGCTGGCCGGTCGAAAGACCAATCCGGCGAGGATGACGAAGATGGCTCAGATTCGGATTGGGAAATGCGGCGGGCATCCCAGCGGGCGGTCTTGCCGGTCGGAGATTCTCGGGCGATGATACGCGAGCTTACTATCCCCCTGATTGGCGGGGGTCTGGCCGTGCTGAAAGCACCGCTCCCACTGAGCAATGAGAATTACACCCTTTTGACTGCCTTCCTCGAAACGATGAGGCCAGCGCTTGTTGCCCCGGGGATCAGTACGACAGCGGCTCCGGCGATACCAAACCTCCAGAATCTGCCTGCATCTATTCCGCAGAGTTCAACGGGGCAAGTCCCGCCGGCGCTCGTCGCACACGAACAGGGTGACCGTGGAACATCAAAGTAATGTTATGTCTAATCCGACGTTTGGTCTGATGCCAGTTAGGGCCGTTTTTTGAGCCGCACGAGTATTTGTGTAACCGGTGGCACCCCGTAGACCCGCCGCCCGCCGCCCGCCACGCGACGCAGCGGCGCTCTGCTGCAAGGCCGGGCCGGTCAGCGATCGTCGCCATTCACGGATTGGTTGCGCCGGTGTCTGCGGCCACGTTCGTCTGTCCAAACGTGACTGACCCGCTTTCCTGCATATTGCGCTCGGGCACGCTGGTAAGCTTGGCGACGATTATCTGAGCGATTGAGTCCCCTTCCTTGAGTACTAGGAAAAACGGCCCAAGGTTGCCGATTTCCAACGTAATGGGCCAAGCTCCCCAGGCGGCATGAATCGTCGGAGCCGTCATGTGGACGACGATCCCCGTCCGCGCCCGCGTGCTCTTGCCATCGACGAAGCAGACCAGTTGGGCGCCTTGGATGGGCGTCCCAACTTTTTGCTTGGTTTGCCAGAGGACGAAACCACCCGGTTTGATGATGATCTCGTCGCCGCGGCGGTAAACCTTTTCGTCCGGCGAAGGTTTGACCGGCACTGGTTTCAGGAACTCATCGGCACATGCTTTATAATCGAACTCGCCAATGGGAAGCTCTGGGTCATTGTGAACCTTTCTGGTCTTGCTGACGTGCTTGACGAACGCCTGAATGTCCCAAACCTTCGCCTCATTTGCGTTGTCGAGTTGAAGGTCAATGGAGTTCGGACCAATCTGGTCAGGCGTTGGCGGTGGGTCCACCAACAAATGACCATGACGAAGCGCCCAACAGAGGTCGCGATCAGACAGGTACATGCTCCGACAGCTCCGGGGCGACCGGCCGCACCTGGGAATTCGGGACGACGAAGCGATCACCGTCTGGAGTAGAAATCACCAAAGCGGTGGGTTCGGAACCTAATAGAATCGCAAACACGAAACCGGAGACAAGCTTGCCAGCCGGTGGCTCGTCGGGATTAAATGGTTGCATGTTTTCGTCGAAGCAGTAGGCCACCGGAGCGAGCGCCCGTCGTTCGTTGCCAGAAACCTCGGTAATGTAGACGATTCGCTCCCCGGAAAAGCCGCCGCGAGAAACTTTGCACTCAACCGCGACGAGCTTTTTGCGCTGGGTCATCATCCGCTCCTGTATAGTTATAGTCGTCATAGTGTTCATAATTACACTAATGGACTATTTCCATGAAGGTCAGTTGCCAGAGGTCATCGGCGCAGCCAGTAATCGACCTCCATGTATGGTAGACAGGAGCGAAAAGGACGCCGACTCCGACGGCGACGGAAACTCGACCACTATGAGAAAGTGGCGCGTGCGATTGTGCCCAGACGGTTCGTGCTACGCAAGTGGTAAAATCGTCATTTTGCGAGAAGCGTAAACCGCCGTATCACTGATGGTGGCCAATGGCCATTGTGACATCATTCGAGCCGAGCGGCAAAGAACGGCAATCCGTTCACCGCCCAACCCGCTGCCTTTACGCGATCATCGACGGCGATGGCGGCACTCGCTATCTACTCGACACGGTTGGCTCGGACGAACGCCAATTCGCCGACAAGGTGAGTCAGTCGATTCAATTCGACCGACAGGCAGCGGCCCAGCTCATCGGTCTGTTGCGCCAGACATTCCCAGGCCTGACCTGAGTGCCGCGGCACGCTAAGGGGCTATCGTCGCACGCCGCGGGCCATCGTCGCAGGTGGCACCCAACGTCGCAAAGCCCAGTACCCCCGAAACGTGCGACGTTGCGACGTTGACGCCCCCTTTTCGCCACCGCTTCTTACGTCCCGCGAGCCATCCCAGGCAACCTAGTGTGGGATCACGACATTGGAGCCGGGTCCTGCATCGAGAACGTCTTGCGCCGACCCACCAATGAGGACGTCGTCGCCGGCACCGCCCATCAGGGTGTTGGCGCCGGCACCCCCCACCAGAACGTCGTCGCCGTCGCCGCCGTCGGCCACGAACTGGATCGCGCCGGCCGACAGGGCCGAGGCCTCCACTACGTCATCGCCGGCCAGGGCGTTGATCGTCAACCGATCCCCGGCTTCCGCGCCGGTGATGTTAACCCGAGCCGCCGGGCCGACGACCGACACGCCCGTTGCGTCGCCGGCCACGGACGCCACGTCGGCACCGGTAGTCCCGGTGACAATAACCGAGTCGGCCTGGCCGTCACCGCCGCCTGTCGTCGCGGCGAGGTTGATGTTGACGGTCGTGACGTCGGTCCCCGACAGGTCGTTGACGGTGATCGTGTCTGCACCGCCGAGAGCGTTGAAGGTGACGCGCTCGACGTCGTTGGTTTCCATCGTGATGTTGGCCACGTCGCGGGTGAAGCGCAACCGTTCACCGTTGGCGGACAGGTCAATCTTCTCGTTCACGTTGGCGCCGTTGAACAGCATCGTGTCCAAACCGTCCTGCCCTTCGACGATGTCACTGCCGTCACCGGGGTTCCACACAAACGTGTCGTCGCCGGCGCCCAGGAACGCCGTATCGTTGCCGCGGCCGCCGATGACGAGGTCGTTGCCGTCGCCGCCGCGCAGGACGTCGGCACCGTCGCCGCCGGTGATCGTGTCGTTGCCGGTGCCGCCATCCACGGTGATCTGAACGAGCGTCGCCAGGCCGTTGCCGGCCGTGACGGTGTCGTCGCCGCCGTTCGCGTTGAGGACCAGGCCCTCGGACGTGCCGACGTCCAGCGAGAACGGCGCCGGGCTGACGCGGTCGAAGCGGACGCGGGTGCCGTTGGGCGTGACGGTGAACATCTCGGTGCCGTTACCGCCGTTGACCTCGACGGTGTCCATGCCGTCGCCGCCCTCGTTGAGGTCGGTATCGTCGCCGGGGTTCCAAATCATGCGGTCGTCGCCGGACTGGCCGAACACCTGGTCATCGGCGTCGCCGCCGGTTAGCACGTCGTTGTCGGCCCCGCCGAATAGCAGGTCGATGCCGCCCTTGCCGAGCAGGGTGTCGTTGCCGGCCTGGCCGAACAGCAGATCGCCGCCGGAGCCGCCGACGAGAGTGTCGTGGCCGTCGCCGCCGAAGAGCCAGCCCTTCGACAGCGCGCCATTGGCTTCATCGAACTGAATCAGATCGTTGCCACCCTGGCCGAACACGCTGACGAGGTACGTGTTGGCGACCGTGGGCGTGCCGCCGGCGACGGCGACCGCGCCGTTGTTCACCAGGATGTTTCCCGCCGCATTGCGGCTAATGGCAATCGTGTCGTCCAGGGCGTCGCCAAAGACGGCCAGCATGCCCGTCTGAGCGGTGAAGGTGGCGACGACGGCCGGTGTCCGGCGGTCTTCCAATGCGACGCAGCGCGGCAGGAAGCGGGGTACCGGACGCCGCCGGATTGGAAGGTGTGGGGCGAACAGGCGGGTGAGCATGGAACGAAGCATGACGTCTCCATTCAAAGCTTAAGGAGAACCGGGTGGATGCGCCGCCGGCGCGCACCGGCGGCGGGGACCAATGGAGGGCCTTGGCGATGGGCGTCTTTTTGTCATTGGGCAGGCTTGACTCGTACCACCTCCGTCGCGGCGGGACTTCGCGTGGCGTCCGTCAGCGCCTGTCGCCGGGTTAATCGCAGGCGGGCCGGGAAACCCGACAGGCGGCGCCGCCATTTTTCGGCGCTTTTCCGGACCGGTCGGTGACTCCGCCAACCCCGACCGGATGGCTACAATGAGCCCCGGCGCTTTCCCGTCGCGCGAGGCGTAGTACGGATGTCGGTCACTGACCCCGTCACGGTCTGGATCGCCCAGGTCAAGGAAGGCGAGCGCGCCGCCGTGCAACAGCTGTTGGGCCGCTACTTCCAGCGACTGGTGCAATTGGCCCGCGCGCGGCTCAAAGGGGCGCCGGGCCTGGCCGGCTACGACGAGGACGTGGCGCTCAGCGCCTTCAACAGTCTGTGCCTCGGGGCCGAGCGCGACCGCTTCCCCCAGTTGGCGGACCGCGACGACCTCTGGCGCCTCCTGGCCCTCATGACGGTCCGGAAGGCCATTGATCTCCAACGCCGCCACAAACGTCAGGAAGCCCCCACGCCAACGGTGGAGGAAGTGTTGAGCCGGGAGCCGCCGCCGGAATTGGCCGCGGAAATGTCCGACGAATACCACCGGCTCCTCGACCGGCTGGGCGACCCACAGCTCCGGGCCATCGCGCTCTGGAAGGTGGAAGGCTACACCAACGAGGAGATCGCCGGCCGGCTCGGCTGCGTGGTGCGGTCCGTGGAGCGCAAGCTGTACCGCATCCGCGCCCTGTGGGCGGAGGACCTGCCGGCATGAGCGCCACCCCTCAGACCGGCTACGAGCGGTTGACTCCCGCCCTGGCCGAGTGCGTTGATGCGGTCTGCGACCGCTTCGAACAGGCCTGGCGCGCGGGCCACCGACCGACCATTGAGACCCACCTAAGTGAACTGCCCGAACCGGCGCGCTCGGTGCTCGTACGGGAGCTAATCCTGGTCGAATCACAGTACCGCCGGCAGGCCGGCGAAATGCCGCGGCCGGACGACTTCCAGGGTCGTTTTCCAAGTTTGGATCGCGGATGGCTGGACCGGGTATTCGCCGCGGACGCCGGAGCGGTGCCGGCAAACTGCCCAACCCTGCCGCACGACACGTCGAAAAAGGCGCCGCCGCCCTCGGACGTACCGGGCTACGAACTCCTCGGCGAACTGGGCCACGGCGGCATGGGGGTCGTCTACAAGGCCCGGGACACGCGACTCGGTCGCCTCGTGGCCCTGAAGTTCCTGACCGTGGCCTCGGCCCGCGATGCCCGGCACCTGGAACGCTTCCGGCGCGAGGCCCGGGCCGCGTGTGCGTTGAACCACCCGGCCGTCTGCACGCTGTACGACCTGGGGGAGATACAGGACCGCCCGTACCTCGTGCTGGAATTGGTGGAGGGACAAACGCTACGCGCGCTGGTTGGCCCGTGCCCGGACCTACGTCGGGTCGTCCCGCTGATCCGCCAGGTCGCCGGGGCGCTGCGATCGGCCCATGCCGCCGGCATCGTTCACCGCGACATCAAGCCGGAAAACCTCATGGTTCGTGACGACGGCTACGTCAAGGTACTCGACTTCGGCCTGGCGCGGCTGTTGCCGGGAGGGGCTGCCCTCGGGCCGGCGAATCCCGATGCGGACACCGACCCCGGCACGCTGCTCGGCACCATAAGTTACATGTCGCCCGAACAGGCCCGGGCCGAGCCGGTAGGCAGCGCCACCGACATCTTTTCCCTGGGCATCGTCCTTTATGAATTGACAACCGGCCGGCACCCGTTCCAGGCGGGTGACCGCCTCGACACGTTGCACGCCATCGCCACCGAACCGCCGTTGTCGCCCGCACGGCTCAATCCCGAAATCCCCGCGCCGCTGGATGCCCTGATCCGCCAGATGCTGGCGGCCGAGCCTCGGCTGCGGCCGACGGCCGCGGAAGTCGAGGCGATGCTCGGCGAACTGGCGGGTCACGGCTCCGGCCCGAGCCCGGCGCGGGTGGCACCGGACGAGCCGCGTATGTTTGTCGGGCGAGGACCGGAGCGTGCGGCCCTGGACGCGAGTTTGGCGGCCGCCGCGGCCGGTCAGGGGCTCTTCCTTTGCGTGGCGGGCGAACCGGGCATCGGCAAGACCACCTTGATTGACGACTTCCTCTCGCAAACGGCCGGCGGCGACAACGGCTGTCGAATCGCTCGGGGGCGCTGCTCCGAGCGCCTCGGCGGCGCCGAAGCGTATCTGCCCGTGCTGGAGGCGCTCGACAGCTTGCTCGCAAGCGAGGCCGGCGAGGCGGCGGCCCGTGCCCTGCGGTTGCTGGCGCCCAGTTGGTACCCCCAGGTCGTTCCGGTGAACGGCGAACGCCCGGGACCGGCCGAGGGATGTCCGCAGGAACGTCGTAAACGGGAGTTCCTGACCTTCGTGCAGGAAGTGTCGCGGTTGCGGCCGTTGATCCTTTTTCTCGATGACGTCCACTGGGCCGACGAATCGACCGTGGACCTGCTCGCCTACCTCGGGGCGCGGTGCGCGGGCCTGCGGCTGCTCGTCGTACTCACCTACCGTCCGACGGAGCTGCTCGTCGGCCCCCACGCGTTCGTGCCGGTTCAGATGGAACTCCAGCGCCACGGCGCGTGCCGCGAAATCGCCCTGGGCTTTTTCGACCCACCGGAGGTGGAGCACTATCTGACGCTGGCGTTCCCCGGGCACGTCTTTCCGCCGGAGTTTGCGACTCTGGTTCACGCGCGGACGGAGGGCAATCCGCTCTTCGTCGCCGACCTCCTGCGCTACCTCCGCGACCGCGGCGTCATCACCCGCGGCTCGCAGGGGTGGACGCTGGCTCGGGCGGTCCCGGACTTCCGCAGCGACCTGCCCGACTCGGTACGGGGCTTGATTGGCCGGAAACTGGCCTTACTCGGCAAGGCGGACTTCCGCCTGCTCCTGGCGGCCGCGGTGCAAGGGCCGGAGTTCGACTCGGCGGTCGTCGCCCGCGTGCTGGACCTGGACCCGGCCGACGTCGAAGAGCGCCTGGAGGCACTGGACCGCGTTCACGGTCTGGTGCGCCTCCGGCGGGAACACGAGTATCCGGACGGGACACTGACGCTCCGCTACCAGTTCGTCCATGGGCTCTACCAAAACGTGCTGTACGCGGCCCTCCAACCCACGCGAAAGGCATCCTGGAGTGGCGCGGCGGCGGGGGCGCTGCTGAACGCCTATGGCGAGAATAGTGCCGCTGTCGCGGGCGAACTGGCGTTGTTGTTCGAGGCCGCCCGGCAGCCGGAACAGGCCATCGAGTGCTTCCTGCAAGCCGCCCGCAACGCGGTCCGCGTCGGCGCGCATCGCGACGCCGCCGGCCTGGCGCGGCGCGGCCTCACGTTGCTCCCGAAGCTGCCGGGGACGGCGGACCGCGGCCACCACGAGTTGACGCTGCTCCTCGCCCTGGGCGTGTCACTGGTCGCCACGAAAGGCTTTGCCTCGCCGGACGTGGAACAGACGTACCTCCGCGCTCGCGACCTTTGTCAACGAGCCGATGATTTGGCCGCGCTGTTTCCCGTGCTCTACGGCCTGTGGAACGTCTACCTGTTGCGGTCCGATTTAGCCCGGTGTAAGGATCTGGCGGAGCAAATGTTCTCCCTCGCACAGGCGCAGTCCGACCCGATCGTGTTGCTCCAGGCGCATAACGTGATGCAACAGCCGCTCATGCACCTTGGAGAATTTGCCGCGGCGCGCCAGCACCAGGAACGTGCGTGGGCCTTATACGACGCGAAACGGCACCGCACGCTCACCGCGGTCTACGGCGAAGACCCCGGCGTTGGCTGCCTGCTCTACGGCGCGGTGACGCAGTGGTTTCTCGGCTACCCCGACCGGGCGCTGCGGTCGATTCACGACGCCCGGCAACTGGCGGACGAGCTGGCCCACCCGTTCAACGTCGCTCGGGCGCTTTACTTCGGCGCGTTCGTCCGCCTCTGTCGCCGGGAGGTTGGGCCCGTGCAAGACCTGGCCGGTGAGTTGCTGACCCTCGCGCGCGAGCAGGGCTACGCGTTGTTGTCCGAGGGCGCGTTGATCCTGCGCGGCTGGAGCTTGGTACATCAAGGACGGACGGCGGACGGGATTCGTCTCATGCGGCAGGGTCTTGCCGGCTGGCAAGCGACGGGGGCGTGGTCGCACTACCCGTATCATCTGGCCCTGCTGGCCGAGTCGTTGGGTCGGGACGGCCAGGCTGACGATGGGCTGGACACGGTTGCAGAGGCGCTAGCTCGCTGCTCACGCCTGGAGGAGCGTTTCTACGAAGCGGAGTTGTACCGCATCCGGGGAGAATTGTTGCTTCAGCGTGCGCCGACCGACACGCCCGCGGCGGAAGCTAGTTTCCGGCACGCGGCTGACGTGGCTCGGCGTCAGGGCGCGAAGACCTTGGAGTTGCGGGCCGCGTCGAGCCTGGCGCGTCTGTTGCGCTGCCAGGGGCGGTTCGAGGAATGCCGACCACTGCTGGCGGAGGTGTACGGCGGGCTGTCCGAAGGGTCAGACACGCCGGACCTTCAGGATGCGAGGGCCCTGCTTGACGGGGGAACGTAAACGGCGGACAAATCGCCGTCGCCGCATATCTAACTCTTGCGGCGCTCGGATTCGCTCCGCCGGTCCGAACGTCCAATGTTGTCTCGGTCCGGAAGTACGTGACCGTCGGGTTCGCGAATGTCCCGCCGACGGCCGACAGCAGGTTGCGGGAGATTCGGCTGCCCGAAGTCAGCGATTCGCGGCGGCGCGTGACACCTTCATAGCGCGTCGGAAGGCGGGTTAAAAAACCAAGGGCAGGTCAGTCCGGTTGGCACACCGGGCAACGGATCGGCTCCCCATGACACCACGGACACGCCGACCGAGATGCGTTGGGAGCGCCGGATACGGCCGCGGGCTGAGGATCGGCCGGCGGCCGTGTAGCAGCGACGATCTGGGTAATCGGCTCGGTCGGCGGAACATCGTCTTCGGCGGTGAGTTCGGCAGCGATTTCGTCCAGCAGGGCATTGAGCGGCTCGTCCTCGCCGAGAACGACTTGCCCACGGATCGCGCCGATCCAATCCGCGATGGCCCGTCCGGTCACGTCCTTGCGGCGCTGCCCCGTAAGGACGCGAAGGACCGTCGATAAGGTGGCGAAGGCGGCGCCGTGCCCCGACCGGCCCCGCTCCAGGCGCAGTGCTCGGGCTCGATCCAGCAGTTCCCGGCGCATCTCGACGTCCTCGAAGCGTCCCGTCCGGCCGCATACTCTTGCCGCGGACGGCGTCCGACTTCCGTTATAGTCGGCCATGCACGGCTCAGCGGCCACCGAAAGTTGGGCCTGGCCCCAGTCCGCGTTTGAGATGAGCAGCCAAGGAACGGAATTCTCCTGTTAGCGGCGGCAGGGGGACGGTTGCGATCGACCGACCGGCGTCCGGTGCTTCCCAGAGTCGCGGCGGTTGGTAATGGCGTCCGCGTCAGGCCGGGAATTCATCGGCATCGTCATGTCGAGGATGCACGACGATTAGCACAGTCATGACACCGATCGCCCGGTGAACGCAGCCGGGCCTTAAGCCAACGAGCATGCCCGGCCTCACGGGGACGCGCTCCCCGTCGAGTTCCATGGCCGCGTCCGGCCCGCAGTCGAGGATGTAATAGGCCTCGGTGGTCTGGCGGTGGCTGTGCCGGGCCGCGTCAACCGAGATCGTCGTCTGGTGGACCGAGAACGGGAACCCCATCTCACCCAGCGGCGCCCGGCGGGACGTGCCGCACAGGCACGCGTTGCCGGGTTGCCCGGCGAGATCAACGACTTCGTAATTCTTCTGACCCATGATGGCCTCCTCGGCGGAACCAAGTCGCTCACGTCGATTCTTCCATGGCCGCCCACCGACAACAAGCAGAAGGACGAAGAAAAACCGCACGGACAAGGGCGGGGCTCACCGGTAGGCGTATGATTGGCCCTGCGACGGGATCGCCCACCCCTCTCCGCGAGGATTCGATGAGTCACGATCAGGATCACGCCCGGCCCGACTGGAAGACGCACGGCGTCAAGGTGATTCCGGGCGACCAGCTCGACCCGAACACGGCACAGACTCCGGGGATGAATCGGGCGGCCGCGATCAACTTCGCCCGAGCGGGCGCCCAGAAGATCTGGGCCGGCACGGTAACGATCCACGCCAACGCGAAGACCGGCGCTCACCACCACGGGCCACTCGAAAGCGTCATCTACGTGCTCAAGGGCCGCGCCCGGATGCGCTGGGGCGAGCGTCTGGAGTACGTTGCCGAGGCGGGGCCGGGCGACTTCATCTTCGTGCCGCCCTACGTGCCCCACCAGGAGATCAACGCCTCCGCCGACGAGACGCTCGAATGCGTCCTCGTCCGCAGCGACAACGAGGCCGTCGTGGTGAATCTCGACATCGAGCCGGCCGAGAAGCCGGAGGTGGTCCGCTGGATCGACCCGATTCACAAGAACGCGTGACCGCCGGTCGCGCGTTCTTGTGGGCGCGCCGGCAACGGGGCGGGGCGTCGCATCGATCCAAATCAGCTGCGATGTCGCTGGATCGCACGGGAGGGGTGGCAGATGCCGGCGCACGACTGGTTCGTTTGGGCACTGCTTTCGGCCGTGTTCGCGGCCCTCACCGCTGTGTTCGCGAAGGTCGGCCTCGGCGAGGTCGATGCGGACTTCGCCACGTTAGTGCGGACCGTCGTCATCGCCGTGGTACTAGCCGTTTTCGTGGTCGCCGTGGGGAAGTGGCGGGACCCGCGGACCCTCAGCGCGAAGGCCGTCGGCTTCCTGGTGCTGTCCGGGTTGGCGACGGGCGCGTCGTGGGTGTGTTACTTCCGGGCCTTGAAGCTGGGCGATGCCGCCAAGGTCGCCCCGGTGGACAAATTGAGCGTGATCCTTGTGGCGATCTTCGCGGCCGTCTTTCTCCACGAACGACCCAGCTCGGGCGCCTGGTTCGGCATCGGACTCGTCGGGGCGGGGGTGGCCATCATCAGTTTGAATCGGTGACCTCGCTCGCAGCCCGGCGTGCATCTCTTTTGTCCAGTTAGCGAAACTCCAGTTACCTTCGACGTTTCCCGTCTTTGGTGGAGGCACGGTCCAGGCAATCATGTCACCTTAAGCCATGGATCAGTTGATCTGTGCAAATACGTGGGATATCAGTCTTTGCGATCGATCGCCGCATAACCTGATTTTCGTACACAACTCGAACACATTTTTCTTGCATTCCTGACGAAAAACCGGCACTATGTTGATGGTTCGTCCTCCTTCGTTTCGCCAATTGAAACTCCACGCGTTGCCGAATTACAAATAGAACCGTTCCGATTCGAGGGTCGATGATATGCGTTTGGCCGATCAACGATGTCTCCGGCTCCTCAGTGTTTTTGCGGGAATGTCGCTGATCTTTGGTTCCGACGCCGTCCCGGCCGCGGGCCCGAATCCTGACGCCGTGGCCTTTTTTGAGACCCAGATTCGGCCTGCGCTCAGTGAGCATTGCTTCAAGTGTCACGGCCCGGACAAGTCCTCCGGTGGGCTGCGACTCGACTCGCGGGAGGCGATTCTGAAGGGCGGCGACCGTGGCACACCCGCTCTCCAGCCGGGCGACCCCGACGCCAGCTTGTTCATTCAGGCCATCCGCCGCACCAACGACGAATTGAAGATGCCGCCGAAACAGGCGCTGCCGGAAGCCGTCGTCGCCGATTTCGTCCGCTGGGTCAAGGACGGGGCCGTTTGGCCGGCGTCCGCCAAACCCGCCGCCAACGACGTCGTCACGCGCCACTGGGCCTTCGAGCCGGTTCGTGCCGTCGAGCCGCCGAAGGCCGACGGGTTTGAACATCCGATCGACCGCTTCATCGCCGCTCAGTTGGAGAAGCACGGGCTAAAGCCCAACCCACCGGCCGACAAACGTACCCTCATCCGCCGGGCCTACTTCGACCTCATCGGCCTGCCGCCGACGCCAGAACAGGTGAAGGCGTTCGTTGAAGACAGCTCACCCACAGCGTTCGAGAAAGTAATTGACGAGTTGCTGGCCTCGCCCCATTACGGCGAGCGCTGGGGCCGGCACTGGCTGGACGTGGCCCGCTACGCCGACACGTCCGGCGACGGCTGCGACGTGCCGATCCCCGAGGCCCACTTGTATCGCGATTACGTCCTCGACGCCATCGGCCGCGACATGCCGTATGACCAGTTCATCATCGAACAACTGGCCGGCGACCTGCTCGCCAAACACGAACCGGGCGAGCGTGACCGCGACCGGCTCATCGCCACCGGTTTCATCGCCGAGGCGCGGCGGTTCAGCAACGCCGAATACGCTGAGATGCACCACATCATCGAGAACACCCTGGCCACCGTCGGCAAGGGCATGCTCGGTATGACGCTCACCTGCGCGCGCTGCCACGACCACAAATTCGACCCCATTCCGACCAAGGATTACTACGGACTGTATGGCTACTTCAACAGCACGCAGTACCCGCACCCGAGTACCGAGCACAGCAAGACGCGGAAGAACTTCGTCCCGCTGCCCGGCGGCGGCGAGGCCTGGGCGGTGCGCGACAAGACCAAGACCGCCGAAGTCAAGGACGTGAACATCCAGCGCCGCGGCGAGCCGCAACAGCGCGGCGACGTCGCGCCGCGCGCCTTCCTGTCGGTCATCGACCCCACGATCCCCGAGATCCCGGCGGGCGAATCGGGCCGCCTGGAGCTTGCGCGCTGGATCGCCTCCGAAAAGAACCCGCTGACGGCCCGCGTGGCCGTCAACCGCATCTGGCAGCACCACTTCGGCAAGGGCATCGTCGAAACGTCCGACATGTTCGGTCGCCAGGGTACGCCGCCGACGCACCCCGACCTGCTGGACTGGCTCGCCAACGAGTTCGTCCGCCGTGGCTGGTCGTACAAGGCCATGCACCGGCTCATTCTGACCTCGCAAGCGTGGCAACGGTCGAGCGACACCGACGACGCCCGCATGGCCGTGGACGCCTCGAACAACTGGTACTGGCGCTACACCCGCCGCCGGCTCGACGCCGAGGCAATGCGTGACGCGGTGCTGTTCGTCAGCGGTCGGCTCAAGACCGGTAATCCTGGCCCACACCCGTTCCCGAAGCCGAACGCGCAGAACGCGTACCCCTACACGCAACACAAGCCGTTCACGACCGACTACGACCACGAGTACCGCACGGTGTACCTGCCGATCCGCCGGTTGGGCAAGCACCCGTTCATGGAGCTGTTCAACGGCGCCGACCCGAACGAGCCGACCGCCCGCCGCGAGCAGTCCACGGTCGCGCTGCAAGCCCTGTTCTGGATGAACAGCGACTTCATTCGCGATAACGCCCGGACACTGGCCGAGACGGTGGTCGCCGACGGCGCGACGCCCGCGGAACGGTTGCGGCAGGCCTACCAGCGGACGTATGGACGTGATCCGTCCGCGCTCGAGTCGAGCGAACTGACGGCCTACCTCCGCGAGCACATGGCGGGCGAGCCGGAGGACGTGGCGCCGGCGGATCGCGAGTTGCGGGCCTGGACGAGCGTTTGCCGCCTGCTGATCGCCGGGAACGAGTTCATTTACTTAGACTAAAAGAGATCTAGCCGCTTGCGGCTAAGCGGGCGGGCGCCCACTTAGCCGCAAGCGGCTCAGTTGTGGAGTATCGCATGCGCCACAGGACCCGCGCCCTCTCCCGCCGCGACTGGTTGCGCACCACGGCCGGCGCCTGCGCCGGCTTCGGATTGGCCGACCGGTTACTGCCGCTGTTCGCCGCGCCCGGCAGCGAGCCGCACCCGCTGGCCGCCAAGGCGCCGCACTTCGCCCCGAAGGCGAAGCGCGTCATCATGTTCTTCCTGACCGGCGGCTTCTCGCACGTGGACACGTTCGACCCCAAGCCGGAGTTGAACAAGCGCAACGGCGAAGCCTTCGGCCGCAACGCGCAGCCGCTCCAGGGCTCGCGGTGGGAGGCCAGGCCGCGCGGCCAGAGCGGCATCGTCACAACCGAGCTGTTCCCGCACGTCAACAGCGTCATCGACGACATCTGCCTGATCCGCTCGATGCACGGCGACCAGAACGACCACTTCGCCGCCATCCTGCACATCCACAGCGGCACGCAGGGCATGACGCTGCCGGGCATCGGCACCTGGGTCAGTTACGCGCTGGGCACCGAGAACACCAACCTGCCCTCGTACATCGTCTTCTGCAAGAACAAGCCCTACGCCGGCTCGCAGTCGTGGGAGAGCAACTTCCTGCCCGCCTACCACCAGGGCGTCTGTATCACCCCCGGCGAGACTCCGGTGCCGTTCTTGAAGGCGCAATCCGACAACCCGCCGTCGTTGCAACAGGCCGAGCTGGCCATGCTGCGCCGCCTGAACGAGCAACACGCGGCCGGGCGACCGCACGAGAGCGAACTCGTCTCGCGGACGATGACCTTCGACACGGCCAACAGCCTGCAGCGCATTGCCCCGGTGCTGTTCGACGTGGACAAGGAGCCGGAGCATATCCATAACCTTTACGGCGTAAAGCCCGGTGACCGCCAGAGCTTCGCCTGGCAAACGCTCGTCGCCCGCCGCATGTTGGAGAGCGGCGTCCGCTTCGTCGAACTGTTCGACACCGGCACCACCGCCAACTGGGACGCCCACGGCAACCTCCAGGACCACGCCCTGCGCGCCAAGGCCGTCGATCAACCGATCGCCGCACTGATCACGGACCTCAAGCAGCGCGGGATGTTCGATGACACGCTCGTCATCTGCGCCACCGAGTTCGGTCGCACGCCGAACGGCAAGCCGGGCGGGCGCGAGCACCAGTGCAAGGTGTTCTCCTGCTGGATGGCCGGGGCGGGCCTCAAGCGCGGCTACGTTCACGGCGCGTCGGACGACCTCGGCGCCAAGGTCGCCGAGAAGGGCGTCCACGTCCACGACTGGAACGCCACGATCCTGCACCTCTTGGGCCTGGACCACGAGCGGCTCACCTACCGGCACAGCGGCCGCGACTACCGGCTGACCGACGTGCATGGGCATGTCGTCCACGAGCTCTTCGCCTGAGGCGGGGTTGTCCGCCGGCGATCGCCGACCTACATCGACGTTAAGGATGACGACGATGAAACGGTCCGAAACCGGTCTGACTCCCGCTGGCCTGACCAATCCCCGCGCGGCGTTCTGGTCGAGCGCCGCGCGGGGATTCTCGTTGCTGCCATCCCCGCTCCAATGGCGTTGAGGGTTGACCGGTGTTCGAGCGTCTGCGCGCGCGAAACGAATGGAAGTTCTTCGCCGTGCTGCCGAAGGCGGCCGGACCGCTGGCGGTCCTGTGGTGGATGGTACTCATCCTTCGGGGCGTGCTGCCCGCGGCCTTTGCGATCGCGATGGGCGTCCTCGTGGCCGCCGTCGAGCGCGGCGACCGGCTCGCCGAAGGGCTGGCGCTCGTCGGAACCGTGTTCATCGTGCTCCAGGTCCTCACGCCGATCCACCAGGCGCTCGGCGCAAACCTCGGCGACCGCACCGCCGCCTGGCTCTACGACCGATTGACCGAGGCGTGCATCGGCCCGCCGGGCATGGGGCACCTGGAAGACCCGAAGCTCACCAGCGACCTGACCGTCGCGCGCGATTTCGACCTGGGCATGACCGGCCCGCCGCTGTTCATCTCGATGGACTTTATCGCCGGGGGCCTGGTCGAGATGATCGGCGGCCTCACGTCGGCGGTCGTCCTCGCGGCCTACGCCTGGTGGGCGCCGATCCTCCTGGCCGGCGCGTGGCTGGCGACACACTGGCTGTTGCGCGAAAGCGCGGTGTGGCGCGACCGCAACACGGACGAGGTGCGTGGCGCCCAGCGCGACGCCGACTACGCCTACCGACTGGCGGTGGACCCGCCGGCGAGCAAGGAGTTGCGGCTGTTCGGACTGGCCGGCTGGGCGATCGACCGCTTCGTCCGCCGCCGGACACAACTGTACGAACTGCGGCACCAGGCGACGCGCCTGCGCGAGCGGCCGGTGCTGTGGAGCATGTTGCTCGTGACCGGGGCCAACGTCGTCGTGTTCTGGTCGCTCGCCCACTCCGCGGCGGGTGGCCGCCTCGCCCTCGGCGAGCTGGTCATGTTCGCCCAGGCGGCGGTCGGCACGTCGATGATCGCGTTCGGCGGGTTGAACTGGGCGCTCGACGGCGCCGCCGCGCCGGTGGCCGCCGTGCTACGCCTTGAATCGGCGATGGCGCCCGCCGGTGCGCTGGCGTCCGGCGGCCGCTCCGCGGCCGGCACCCCGGCGCGCGAGGTCCGGTTTCACAACCTCACCTTCGCGTACCCCGGCGGCGCCGCCGTGCTCGAAGGCTTTGACCTTACCATCCCGGCCGGCTCGTCGCTCGCCATCGTCGGCCAAAACGGCGCCGGCAAGACGACGCTCGCCAAGTTGCTGTGCCGGTTGTACGACCCGCAGCAGGGCGCCATCGAGATCGACGGCGTTGACGTACGCGCGTTCGACCTTCAATCCTGGCGGTCGCGCCTGACCGCCGTGTTTCAGGACTTCACCCGCTTCGAGCTGCCGCTCCGAGACAACGTCGCCCCAGCCGGCGCGCCGGACGAAGCGATCCAAAAGGCCCTGACGGCGGCCGGCGCCGCGGACCTCGCGGGCCTCGATACCGTGCTGGCCAAGGGCTACGAGCGCGGCACGGACCTGTCAGGCGGGCAGTGGCAGCGCGTTGCCCTGGCCCGAGCCCTTTGCGCCGTAAATCAAGGGGCCGGCGTCGTCCTCCTGGACGAGCCGACGGCACAGCTCGACGTCCGCGGCGAGGCGGAGATCTTCGATCGGATCCTGGTCGCCAGCCGGCAATGCACGACCATCCTCATCTCACACCGGTTCTCGACGGTCCGTCACGCCGACCGCATTTGCGTCCTCGAACACGGCAAGGTCGTCGAGTTGGGGACGCACGACGAGCTGATGGCGAAGGGCGGCCGCTACCGCACCATGTTCGACCTGCAAGCGCAACGCTTCACCGCCACCGAGGACGAGGAGGGGAAGGCGTATGACATCCTCGGATAATGGCAGAGCGGGCACGGTGCGCGACGACCTGCCGCCGGCCCTGTCGTCGATGTGGCGATTGTGCAAGCTCGGTTACCGTCACGAACCCGGCCTGCTCCTGACCGCGTTCGTCCTCGCCCTCCTGGCGGCGTTGCCCGACGCGCTCCTAGCCCTTTGGTTCAAGCTGCTCGGCGAAGGGGCGCTCCGAGGCGACGGCCGCCTCATCGTTGTCGCGGCCCTCGCGCTCGGCGTGTCGGTGGCCCTCACCTGGTTCCTACGGATCATCAGCACCCGTGTGCAGCGCGGCTTCCGCGACAAGGTGACGATCGCGCTGGAGTCGCACGTCGCCCGTCTCCAGGCGTCGGTCGCCACCATCGCCCACCAGGAACGCCCCGACTACCTCGACCGGCTGTCGATGCTGCGCAATCAGGTGTTCGTGCTCGACCACATGTACATGTCGCTATTCACCACCTGCGGGTGGATCCTCCGCCTGGGCGTGACGGTCGCGCTCTTGATGTCGATTCACTGGGCACTGGTGCTGCTCGCCGTGTTCGCCATTCCCACCGCACTCACGTCCACCTGGCGGCCGGCGGTCGAGCGCGCCGCCCACGAGCGCGGCGCCAAGTTCGGCCGCCTGGCCCGCCACCTGTTCACCACCGCCACCACCGCCACGCCCGGCAAGGAGGTGCGCGTGACGGGCATCGGCCAACGGCTGATGACCGAACGCCGCGCGGCGTGGGAGCGTTGGCACGGCCCGGTCGCCAGCGCCCGGTGGCGGTCGGCGCTGTGGCACTCGCTGGCCTGGGCGGTATTCGGCGGGGCCTACGTCGGCGCGGTCGTGTTCGTGTCGGTGGGACTGCGGGCGTCCGCCGGTGACGTGCTTCTGGTACTTGCCGCCGGCGCGCGCCTGTCGGCCTACATCGGCGCGACGGTGGGCGAGATCGGCTTCCTGCGTGGCATTTGGATGAACGGCGCCCAGCGACTCGCCTGGCTCGAGGATTACGCCGCCGCGCTGTTGGCGTCGGCCGACCAGGCCGTCCCCGCGCGGCTCGCGCGGGGCATCCGGTTTGAACACGTATCGTTCGCCTACCCGGGGACCGATCGCCTGGTGCTGAACGACGTGAATCTCGATCTGCCGGCCGGCGCCGTCGTGGCCGTCGTCGGTGAGAACGGCGCGGGCAAGTCAACACTCGTCAAGCTGCTGGCCAAGTTGTACGAGCCGACGGCCGGGCGGATTGTGATCGATGGCGTCGAGCTGGCCCGCCTGTCCGCGGACGAATGGCGGGCGCGCCTGGCCGGGGCGTTTCAGGACTTTTTCCGCTTCGAGTTCCGGGCCCGTCATTCGGTGGGTGTCGGCGACGTCCCGCGGCTGGATGACGAACCGGCCGTCGTGACCGCGGTCGGCCGGGCGGGGGCCGATGACGTCGTCGGACGCCTGGCCGCCGGGTTGGAGACGCAGTTGGGCCCCACCTGGCCGGGCGGCGTCGAGGTGTCGTTCGGTCAGTGGCAGAAGCTCGCGCTCGCCCGCGGGTTCATGCGTGACCGCCCGCTGCTCCTGGTGCTCGACGAGCCGACGGCCGCGCTCGACGCGGAAACCGAACATGCCTTGTTCGAGCGCTACGCGGCCGCGGCGCAGGGCGACAACGTTGACGGCCGCATCACCATCCTTGTGTCGCATCGCTTTTCGACGGTGCGGATGGCCGACCTCATCGTCGTGCTCGACGGCGCGCGGGTCGCCGAGGTCGGCTCACATGATGAACTCATGGCGCGCGGCGGAGCGTACGCGGAACTCTACGGCATCCAGGCGGCGGCGTATCGGTGAACCTGCGCAGCGCTGGAAGTCTTTACTTCCCTGGATCACCCTTCTCGTTGTCCAGCGCCTTCAGCAACGCCTGCATGTCGGCATTCTGCCGCAGCGGCGCGAATTCCTTATGTTCCTTCAAGTCCTTGAAGCGGTCGGCGTCTTGAAGGCCGTTGTCCTTGGCCGCCCGCACGAAAGCCACCGCGCGTTCGACACACCGCCGGACCGACTCCGCGCGCTCGGCGGTCGTCAAGTCCTGGTCCGCCTCCGTGGCGCCGGCCGCGATCGCGTAGAACCGGCCCAGCTCGAACAGGAGTTCGCTGTCGTTGGTCTTAACCGCTGCCAACGGTTCCACGGCCGCCACCGCCGAGCGATGGTCGCCCCCCCGGGCGATCGAGCGGGCGCGGAAAAGGCGCAACCTGTCGCGATTGGAGCCGTTGTCCGACGCGGTGGCCCGTTCCCAGGCTTGCACGGCCTCGGCGTGCCGGCCGAGTTGGTCCAGGGCGTCGGCGCGGCGCCAGTGGGCATTGCGGAGCGACGAGGCGGTGAACGCGCTGGCCGCGGTCCGCGCGCGGAGCTGCTCCAGGATTCGGATCGCCTCGTCGAGCCGCTCCAGCGCCTCGGCCGGCTTGCCCGCCGCCTTCAGGACGTGCCCGAGGCACGAGACGTTGTTCGCACGTTCGCTGACGTAGTTCGTCACGTTCGGCTGGCGTTCGATGAGCCGCTGAAAGATCGCGTTGGCTTCCTCGTAATGGCTCACCGCTTCGTCCCGCCGTTTGGTGTCGCGGTAAACGTGACCGAGGTTGGTGAGGTTGGCGGCCAGGAAGTGGTGATACTGCATCACCTCGGGCAAATGGGCGACGAGGGCCCGGTTGATGGCCGCGGCCGCCAGGAATTCGCGCTCCGCGTCCGCGAAGCGTTTTTCCTTGAAATACACTAGGCCGAGGTTGTTGAGGGTCGCGGCCAGTTGGTTCTGGTAGTCCTCCTCGTCCGGGAGCTGTTCCATGAGTTCGTGCGCAATCTCGATCGCCGACCGAAATTCGGTCTCGGCCTCCCTCCACTTCTTGAGCGTGTCATAGACCTGTCCGAGGTAGTCGTGACTGATTGCGAGATGACCGGCCACGCCGATGTGCGTCGGGCGGTCGGTCCGCAACCGCCTCAGAATGCGCAGCGCCTCCTGCTGTGCCGTCTCCGCAGGCCCGTCGCGCCCGGCGCGGTGGTGGAACAGCCCCAGTCGCGCGTGAGCGCGGGCCAGGTCAAGAGCATATTGGTCATTGGCCGGGTCTCGGGCCGTGAGTCGCTTGAGGAGGGCAATCGCCCGGCCGATCGACTGTTCCCACTCTGGCGCCCGGCCGGTCTCATGGTACAGGATTCCCAAAACGTGCTCGCACTCGGCGAGGCCGGCCACGTAGGCGGCGTTCTCCGGATCGCTGCGGTCGAGATCGGTGAAAAGGTCACGGGCCCTTGTGTAGTAGGTCAGGGCCTTGTCCGGGTCATCGACCTCGCGGACGATCTCGCCGAGCCGCCGAAACGCCTCGCCCAGCTCGGCCCGCAGACGTGGGTCTGCGCCGCTCACGGTCACGAATTGCTCGTAGAACTGCACCGCGGTCTCCAGCAGTTCCTTCCGCAACGGCCGCAGGCTGCTGCGCAGCCGCTGGTCCTTGCTGACCTTGAGAGCGAAATCGTCCACGGCCCGTTGGGCGAGGCGGAAGTTGTCCTCGGCTCGGGCACGCTGTTGCCGCGCTTCTTCCAGGTGCTTTTCCGCCGCGTGTTGACTGTCCACGGCCAGTTGGCGGTTTTTGTCGGCGTCCAGCCAGAGGGCGGTGATACCGGCAAACCCGCCCACGACGGCCACCGCCAATGCGGCCATCAAACCGGCCACGGCCGGCTTGCGGCGGCACCACCGGCCCAGGCGCTCGACAGGGCCGGCGGGCCGCGCGCGGATCGGCTCGCCGGCCTGGAAGCGGGCCAGGTCTTCCGCCAAACTTTGAGCGCTGCCATAGCGACGGCCCGGGTCTTTCGCCAGGCACTTCAGGCAGATCGTTTCGAGGTCGCGGGGCACCGTCGGCTCCAACAGGTGGGGCGCCACCGGCTCGACGTGCCGGACGTGCATCATCGTGGCCATCGGCGTCTCGGCCTTGAACGGCGGCCGCCCCGTCAGGGCCTCGTAGAGAATCGCGCCCAGGCCGTAGACGTCGGTGGCCGGGCCGATGAGCGGGCTGCTGGCGTCGATCTGCTCCGGCGCCATGTAGCTGGGCGTGCCGAGGGCCATTCCGGTTTGCGTCATGTGGCCGGCGACGGTGAGCTTGGCCAGACCGAAGTCGGTGATCTTGGGAACCGGTGGCCCCCCGTCGGTCACCGCCATCAGGATGTTGGCCGGCTTCAGGTCGCGGTGGATGATCCCCTGCGCGTGGACGTGGGCGAGGGCCCGGGCCACGGTTTCGATCACGCGCGCGATGGCGTGGGGCGGTTGGAGGCTGCCCCGGAAGGCGTCGGCCAGGCTGCCGCCGCTGACGTACTCCAGCGCGATGTACGGCTGCGGGTCGTCGCCGCCGCTCCCGCGCCACTCGCCGACTTCGTACACCTGGACGACGTTGGGGTGTTGCAACCGGGCCGCCGCCTCGGCCTCGCGGCGAAACCGGTTCAGCTCGGCCGGGCTGGCGTCGTCGCCCGTGCGGATCATCTTGAGGGCAACGGTCCGGTTCAAGGTGACGTGGCGGGCTTTGTAGACGACCCCCATGCCGCCGCGGCCGAGCATCCCGAGTAACTCGTATCCGGGAACGATCGGCTCGTCGCGGACGCCGACGCGGCCCATGGCCGGCGCCCGCAACGTTGTTTCCAAGACGACCGGCGTCAGTGCCCAGGCGAGCCGCGACGGATCGAGCATCGGCACGCGGCTGACGTAGTCCGACGGGTCGGGTGTTTCACCCGCGCGGCGGCGGTAATGAGCCTCGACGCGCAGCAGTTCCACGGCGGCCATGACCTGGCCGGCCTCGGGCATGTCCACCAGGTACTCTTCCAACCGCGGGCGTTCGCCCGACTTCCAGGCGGCCTCGAAGCGGGTACAGAGGGCGTCCACCCGCGTCGCGAGCGCCGGCGGCAGGGTTAGTCCGTTCAGCGCGGATGTGTCGTTCATGGTGAAAGCCCAAGTGGGCGAACGCGGCTGAGCGAACCGACACGAAACCTGGTCATCACGGTTGTACTGCGTCGGCGGCGGCCGTGCAAGCGAGGCGTCATTGGCCGAGCGGCAACCAGACAGACATCTCGGACGGCCCGCGGTTGGCCCAGGCGAAATAGGGGATCAGCCGCACATTGACGGACGTTACGGCCGCCGGCCGCCGCTCCCGGTAAAGGTCGCGGCCCCACGGTTGCGCGGGCCGCACGGCCGCCCGGCCGTCGAGGACAACGACGCCGCCGAGCAGATTGGCGTCAAACGACGGTTTCCAGGCGATATCGCCCGGCACCACCACGTCTTGCAGCGCGACGTCCTTCGGTAAGTCGGGCGATTCCAGGCAGTAGACGATCGGCCCGCGGCGCACCGCGACCTGATTACGTGCCTCCTCGACGAGCGGGTGGGCTTCGACCAGCACCGGCTCCATCGGCAGCGTCAAAGCGATCTCATCGCCGTTGGTCCAAGTGCGGTCGATGGCTGCATACCGCCCCGCCTCGGGCGCCGGCAACGGTCGGCCGTTGACTGTGATCGTCGCCCCACGGACCCAGGCGGGGACGCGGAGGCGCAGTGCAAATGCGGCCGGCCGTTCGACGCTGACCTTCAGGCGTACCTGCCCGCCCCACGGGTAGTCCGTCGCCTGCGTCAGCCGCACGCGCGGGCCGTTCGGTATCTCTGTTGAGAGTTCGCCGCCTCCGTAGAGGTGGACCCACACGGTACCAGTCGAGACGCCGTAGGCGTAGCTGGCCGACGCCGCGACGGTGCGGGCCACGTTCGGCGGGCAGCAGAAGCTGCCGAAGTAGGGCTGACGCCCGCGGCCCCAACGCAGGTCCACGGGGCGTGGATCCGTCTGCCGCAGCGGGTTGGTGTACAAGAAGCGCTTGCCGTCGAGCCCGACGCCGGCGAGGACGGCGTTCGTTAACGTCTGTTCCAGCACGTCGGCGTACTTGGCGTCGCCGGTCAGTTGCAACATCCGCCACGACCACAGCACCAGCCCCACGGCGGCGCACGTCTCGTTGTGGGCCGTCGCCTGGGGTAACTGGTAATCCCGCCCGTACGCCTGGTGGACGCGGCCGATCGACCGCTGGTCCCTCGATCCGTCGGGCGACGCCCCGTCGTATAACGCCCCGCAGCCGCCGGTGATCGCGAGTTTTTCGTTGACGACGTTGTCCCACACGGCCAACAGCGGCCGGCGCAACGACTCGTCGGGCGATTCCAGCAGTAGGTCGGCGACGCCGGCGTACAGATAGTTCGCGCGGACGGCGTGGCCGACGGCCCTCATCTGCTGGCGCAGTGGGACGCGGTCCTGGTTGTCATCGGTACCACCTTGGACCCGGTCGCGCAGGTCGATGAGCCGTTGGGCCAGCACTCGGTAGCGCGGCTCCTGTGTCGTGCGGGCGAGTTCGACCAGCCCCATGTAGTGCGACGGGCAGACGGCGCAGCGCAGGAAGTCCGGCGTCGGCGCGACGGCGGCCCGGTCCAGGAAGTCGGCCGCCTTGCGGGCGACGTCGAGCAGGTCGCCTTTGCCGGTCGCGCCGTGGTGGACGCAGGCGGCGGTCATCAGGTGTCCGAGGCAGTACGCCTCGAACTGAAGCGGGTCGTGGAATGGCGCGGCTGTTTCGCCCTGTTTTTGGCGGATCTGAGTGCGCGTGTGCAGGTATCCGTCGGGTCTCTGGGCGGCGTGGATCGCACGCACGGCCTCGTCGATCGGTGGCAACAGGTCGGCGTCGTGCGTGGCCGCGTAGAGGTGGCAGGCCGCTTCGAGCGTCTTGTAATAGTCGCCGTCGTTGAAGGCGGCGCCGCGGTGCCGGCCCTCGGTCTGGCCCGCCGCAACGAGAAAGTTGACCAGATACTGGCTCGGCTCCGTGCCGCCCATAGTCCGCCACAGGTACGGCACCGTGGCCGTGCGGCAGCGGTCGAAATGGGTCTTCCAGAAGCCCTGGGTCCAGCGCGCCTCGCCAGGTCCGACCGGGCGTGGTCCGTCGGCGGCAACAAGGTTGGCGGTGACAAGCGCCGTCGCGGCGGTCAACGTGAAGCGCATGGTCGGGCCCGTTTCGGTTTTTGGCGATCGGTCACGTTCGAAGCGGCGCACCCGGAAATGTGTAACACAAACTCGGGCGGGTAAACACGTTGGTTGTCGATGGGCGAGAAAGACTTACGTTGACAAGCACCGTTGCCACCAGTGCAGCCGCGGGACATACCCTCGGGGGCGGCAACTGCCTGGGCGATGGACTCCGCCAACTTGAAGTCTAGGGTCATTTCGCGGGCATGCAACCGAGCGCATGGAAATTCTGGCAATGTCGTCCGTGAGGACCAATTCGCGGTGCGAAGGGTTTGCCGGCGGCGACCCGCCCCGTCAATTGCGAGTCAACCAGAGTACCCAGGGGCCATTGCCCGGGCCAACGACGTCGGCCACTTGACCGCCGGGCACCGTCAGCGCGCCACTCACGCGTCGGCCGGAACGCGCATCGATACGGTGGGCGGTGAACGTACCTTCGGCTCCTGTCAGGTCGAGGCGGACGCTCGCGCCGGTTGACGAGTACGCCAAATACGCCCGCCCCGGGTCGGCGAGCGCCCACTGCGCCGGCTCGGTCGGCAGCGGCAGCGGCTTCATGCGGGCGGACGCCGCTAACAGGGCTGGGTCGGCGCCGCGCAGGTCCGGCAGCGACCCGCCGGCGGCGAGAACGGCCCAGCCGGCCGCGCCGTCGTGCGAGGCGAGCACGGCCTTATCGGGGAACCGGCGTCGATACTCGGCGACCGCGTGGGCCGCCTGCGCGTCCGACGTTCTGGAACTGCCGCGCCATTCGCGCAGCTGCTGCCGGGGGGCGAGGTTCTGTCCACCGGCGGGGGCGTACGGCCGGCCGTCGGCGAGATACCACCAGTAGCGCACGTCAATGACGTTGACGGCCGCGGCCCGCCGCGGGTCGGTGAGGATCGCGTCCTGCACGTCCTTTGTGCAGCTCAGGCCGATCAGCAGCCGTTTGCCGGTCTCGGCCTGCCACTCGGCGACCGTGTCCAGCCAGAATTCGACGAAATGCCGCGGCCCCGTGAACTCGGCCGAGGTCAGGTGAATAACGTTGGCGCTGCCGGCGAGGGCGTCGAGACAATGGCGGATGTACGCCCGATGCAGTTCGCGGCGGACGGGGTGCGACACGTCGTAGAACGCGTCGGCCATGAAGATGCGCTTGCCGCCCTCGAACGGCGGCGGCTCGGGGAAGCCGGTCGGTTGCAGGCAGTTGGCCGGCCGCCAGGGGCAATCGACCCAGTGGGCCCCGGCTTCGAGGATGTTGTGTTGGAAGTACATCTGGTGGACGAGGACCAGGCCCTTGCGGTCACACAACTCGGCGAATCGCTTGAGCCGGTCGAAGTACCACGGGTTGAACTTCGTCAGGTCGTATTTGCTCAGGCCGTCCCAGGCGGTGCCGGCGCCGGAGCGCGCCCACGGCTGTTCGTAGAACGGCGGCCAAACCTCGCCGTCCGGGCGGCGGACCATCTGGTGGTCGTCGCGGCGGCGGTCGTACCACAGGCCGTAGTGGTGCTCCAGCGCGACGACGCCGGACGCCTTGAGGCGGTCGGTCAGTTCGTCGAGGTCGTCGGTGTAGCCATGGCCGGTGCGGCCGGGGACGAAGCGGGTGACGCCTGGCACGAATTCCGCGAGCCGACCCGGGACGATGCTGCCGCGCCACCATTGCGGTTCGGTGCGGCCGCCGGCGAGGGCGCGGTTGTCCACGGTCAGGCGGCCGTCGGCGAGGGTGAGGCGGTGCAGCACCTGCGTTGATTTGAGCGCGGGCTTCCAAACTTCATCAATACTCGTTTCGCCGCGACCCGAGTCCGCGAGGGGAGCGCTCGACTGGCGCAGCCCAGCGCTCCCCTCGCGGACTCGGGTCGCGGCGAAACGCTCGGCGAGCTGCGCCGCGTACAGGCTCTGCGGCTTGACGAACTGGTTGCAGTTGCGGAAGTGGCCGTCGCCGATGAACTGACCCCAGCAGCCGAACGCCCAGTTCTGGGCCGTCGGCGGGTTGCGCACCGTCACCACCGGGGCGACGCATTGCCACAGCACACAGTTGGCGGCCGCCCAGCCGACGCCCTGGCCGGCGATCTCGCGGTTGGTCAGCGACAGCCCGCCGCCGTCCATCGTCACGTTGTCGTACAGCACGCCGGTCGCCCAACTTTCGATCGGGCCGCTGAAGTGCGAGGCGTCCACGCCCTCGCACTCGACGAAGGCGTTCGGCCCGGCGGTGGCGTAGCCGGCGGCGAAGTCGTGCCGGCCGTGCTCGGCCTTGCAGCGGCGGAACAGCGTCTGCTGGCCCGACGTGTAAAACGTGTGCCGTCGGTAGCCGCCGAGTTCCGACACCGGTTCCGGCGAACGGCAGTCCTCAACGGTCACGCGCCGGCCGCCGTCGAAGACGGCCACGACCGAACTGACGAAATGCGTCGCGGTGACCCGGCGGACCCATACGTCCTCCGCGTGATCGACGGTGACGCACATCCACGAATGCTGCTCGTCGCGCGGGTTGGCCGGGTCACATACGCTTTCGCAGTGCAGGTTCTCGACGCCTACCTGGCGGACGCGGCCGGGCCACGACTCGGCCACGACGCGGCACGGCGAGAGCGAGGCGTCGAGGGCCAGCGTCAGCGGCGCGTCAATCGTCAGGGTGTCGCCGGCAACTGCCGTGACCGTGCGCTCAAACCGGACGACGAGGCCGTTCCGCTTCCAGCCGAGCCAGCCGCCTTCCTTGCCGCCGAACTGGTCCATGCCCAGGGCGCTGATCCATGCGGCTGTCCCCGGATGCTCGACCGTTACGCGGTCGCCGGCCTTGAGCGTTGGCATACCGCGCAACCGCAGTTTTGTCGCGCCGACGGGGACGTACTCGTCGGCGACGGGCCACGACTGGCCGACCGCGCGGTCTGTTCGGCCAACGATTTGGATCGATGTCCGTCGGTCGGTTCCCGTCGCCGCGAGCGTTGTACCGTCTTCGCCACGGACGACGACGCCGCTGGTGTGAAGCTTGAGTGCCCCGTCGATCTCGTGCCGGCCGGCCTGGATCAGTACGGCGCCCCGGAAACCGTCCGTGGTTGGGGGCAAGTTCGACACGTAGTCGATGGCGGCCTGGATGCGAGCGGTTGCGTCGCCGGGAACGGCCGGCACACGGACCCGTGCCGGCACGTCCGGGATCGCGACTCCGCCACCGCCGTAGCCGCAGTGCGAGAAGTCGGGGACGCGGTTGCCGCGGGCGTCGGTGTCGTAGACGAGCTTGCCGTCCTTGCCCTGGGAGACGAATTGCAACTCGGCTCCGGCTCCGGCCGTCGCAGCGAACACCAAGGCGGCCACGGCAGACGCGAACCGGACGGCGATCGAGCGGAAGCGGTAGGCGGGGAGCATGGCATACTCCGAGGCCTGACGGAAGCGTCGAGTGTCCGGGTTGGAGTCCCGGCTTTAGCCGGTCTTCTTCCAGAGAAGACCGGCTAAAGCCGGGACTCCAACCCGGACCGCGGATTGGGCCGACCTAACGCCTCGCCGCGGGCGTCAGCTTTTCCACCGTTAGCGGGTCCACCGCCGCCGCGGGCGCGCGCGAATCAAATGGCGTCGTCGGGTCCATTCCATTCAGGTATCGCTCTAGTTCGGTGAACCCATCCCCGTGGCGGTCGCGCTTCGCGTCGGCGGGATCGCGCGGGTTGAGCCCGTACTTTGTCTCCCACCAGTCGGGGATGCCGTCGCCGTCGGAGTCGGCCGGCGGTTCGGCCGAGCGGTACTCCGGTAAGCCGCCCACGTCCTTGGGCGAGTCGATGATGCCGGGCAGCTTGCCTTTGCTGCCGACGAACGTCGTCTTGCGATCGCGCACCTCGCGGACGTAGCGGGTATCGAGCGGGTCGCGCTTCGGCAGGGTTGCCCCGGCGTCGGTCAGGACGGTCTCATACGCCTCCCGTGCCGTTTGCGTGCGGACAAATGGTTCAAAGAACGGGGCGTTCACGCGAATCTCGCCGAGCGTGGTCGGGGCGGCGCGGACGCCCTTCCAGTTGTCGGCGTCGAACTCGGGGTGGCCTTCCATGACGTTGCCGGTGACGAAGTAGCGCTGTCGGTCGGCGGGGCTGCCGGCGTCGGGTTCGAGGAAGACGAGCTTCTGACTCGCCGGGCCGGGCAGGTAGAGATTGGCGACAAAGTTCAGCTCCTTCGAGCCGCCGTCTGTGGTGCGGTGCGCCCAGTTGTAGACGACGTTGTTGCGGATGTCGAGCCGGCCGGCGAACTTGCCGCCCTGCGTCAGGCCGCCGGCCAGGCTCCAGTTGCGGCCGGCGCAGTGGACGAGCAGGTTGTGGTGGAAGCTGCCGCGGTCGCCGGAGATGCTCGCCGCGAACGAGTGGCCCTTGCCGGTGCCGATGTAATTCTTGTGGTCGGCCATGTTCAGCGCCTCGGCGATGATCGACTTTTGCAACGTGATGTTTTTCGCCGAGCGCGAGCTGAACCCCTCGTCGATGCTCCAGCTGATGGAACAGTGGTCCATGATGCAGTGGTCGCAGCTGCCGAAACCGGTGCCGTCGAGCGTGACGCCCGCCTCGTCGCCGACGCGAATGCGCAGGTGACGGAGGATCACGTCGTGCGTGCTGAGCGCGCCGACCGTCCAGCCGCACAGGCAGATGCCGTCGCCGGCGGCGGTCTGGCCAGCGATGGTGATGTACGGATTCTTGATGACCAGCTTCGACTTTAGCTGAATGACGCCGCCGACGCGGAAGACAACCGTCCGTGGGCCCTCGGCGTCAACGGCTTCGCGCAGGCTGCCGGGGCCGGAATCGTTAAGGTTGGTGACGGCGATGACGCGCCCGTCGCGGCCGCCGATGGCGTAGCGGCCGTAGCCCTCCGCACCGGGGAACGCCAGCCGCCGGACGCGAAAGCGCCACACGTCGCCGGTGGCGACGCCGCCGGCATCGACCTCATCGACGCGCCAGCAGTACGTTGCGTGGACGTTCAATCCGTCCGGCTTGAACGATGCGGCGGCCAGCCGGCCCTTGTATTCCGGCGATTGTGGCGTCGCCCGGCGGACGGCCGCCGCGTCGGTGCCGAAGTACACGTCGTGGGCGGTGGCCGACTTTGCGGTGGCCCACGTCAGCTGCGGGTCTTCGACGGCATGTTCGTCGGCGTGGGCGGGCGACGGCCGCAGGGCCTTGCGGGCCGGACTGGTCGTGTCGATCTCGAAGCCGTTGAGGACGGCGGACCCGGCGACGGACTGGATTCGGATCACAACATCCCGACCGGCAACGGCCTCGACCTCGAAAAAGGCGTGGCCGGCATCCTCGTCGCGCTCAACGCGGCGGGTCGGCCGCACGTCCTCGGCTACAGGCTTGCCGTCGACCGCGAGGTGATAGGGGCCGGCCGTGATGTTGTCGTAGAGATTGTGGTAGGTGACGATCGAATGCCGGCCCGGTGCGAGGCCGCTCAGGACCAATTCGAGCGCCGGGGCCGTCACGCCGTCGGTCGCCATCGTTGCGCCGGTGTCGAGACCACCCTTCCACATGTTCGCGGTCAATGTGGCCGCACCGATCGGGCGGAGCGTGGCGGTGACGGGGCCGAAGCGCACGGTTGCGGAGGGGCCGTCCTTGACGGTCCAGTTCTCCCACTCGGGGGTAAGGATGTCACGGCGGCCGTTGGCCGGGCTGATGTCCACCTTGACCCCGGCGAACGCCTGCCCGACGGTGGCGGCGGCCAACAAAACGACTACGAAGCGATACATCGCGGCCCCTCTCTTCTCGTCCGCCGCTCTGCGGCGTGACGAAGGGTTTTCGCCGCTCCGCGGCGCGGGCACTTCCATCCGGCCGGGACCAGCCATTGAAGGCTGAAAGGTTTCGCGCCGCGGGGCGGCGAAAACCCTTCGTCACGCCGCAGAGCGGCGGACGAGAGGACGACGGTCACCTTAACGGCTTGTGGAGCGGGTTGACGTTATTCTTCGGGTCGCGGTAATCGACCCGTTGCGTGGGGTCGATGCCGTTGAGGTACTTCTCCAGGTTCGTGTAGCCGTCCCCGTTCTTGTCCTTCTGGGCGTCCGACGGGTCGTTCGGGTTGAGGCCGTACTTCAGTTCCCATTCGTCGGGGATGCCGTCGCCGTCGGAGTCCTTCGGCGGCTCCGCGGCCTTGTAAGTCGGCCACCCGCCGACGTCGTCCGGCCGCAGGATGATGCCGTTGCCGTAGGTGGTCTTGCCGGTGCGGACCTCGTTGGTGATGCGCACGTCCACTGGGTCGCGGACCGGCAGGATGGCACCGGCGTAGGCGAGCACCAGCTCGTACGCCTGCTCCGGGGACTGCTGCGTCACCGGTGGAGCCGGGAACGGAGTCCGGCTGCGCGCCTCGGCCTCGGTCGGCTGCTTGAGGATGATGTCCTTGGCCGGGGTGTCCGGCTTGTACTGCACGCCACCGGCCCAGTTGTTGGCGGTGATCTCCGGGTGGCCGGCCACGAAGTTGCCCTCGACGTGCCACCGGCCGACGCCGCCGTTGAACGGCTCGTTGTTGCGGCGATCGACCTGGCAAATGCGCGTCTGCATCGGTCCCGGCGGTGTGGCGGGGCCCGCCTTCCAGTAGTTGGCGACGAGGTTGATCTGCGAATGGCTGTCGCCGCCGTCGGCGGTGCGGTGCCGCCAGTTGAAGACGACGTTGTTGCGGAAGTCGAACAGGCCGGTCATGCCGATCGACGGGTTGCGGCCGGTGTTATTCGCGAACAGGTTGTGGTGGAACGACGAGTTCGCCCCGCCCCAGGTGCCGCCGAAGGCGTGGTTGTTCAGGTCGAGCGCCTCGCTGGAGATGCACCACTGGATCGTGAGGTTCTCGACGGCCATCTTCTTGTCCGGCTGGCCAGGGATCTTCTTCATGTAGCGGTACAGCGACAGGTTCTCGTCAAGGCCCCAGCTCGCCGAGACGTGATCGACGATGATGTCCTTGACCGGGTAGCCACCGAGCGCGTCGTCGCGGGACTGCAGGTTGCCGCGGCGGAAGCGCATGTAGCGGACGATGACGTCGTGGGTGTTGATCTCGGTCGTGTGCCCGCGGACGCAGACGCCGTCGCCGGGGGCGGTCTGGCCCGCGATGGTGATAAACGGGTGGTCGATCTTCACCGGGGAGTTGATGGTGATGATGCCGGAGACGCGGAAGACGACCGTGCGCGGCCCGTCGGCCTCGCAGGCGGCGCGGAAGGAGCCGGGGCCGGCGTCGTTGAGGTTGGTGACGGCGATGACGCGCCCGCCGCGGCCGCCGGGGGTGAACGCGCCGCCGCCCTCGGCACCGGGGAACGCCGGCAACGCGGGCAGGCGCTCCGGCTGGGCGGCGAGGGCCGAGGCGAGGAGCAGGAGCCCGACGGCGGGCAAGCAGCGGAGTTGCGTTGTCACAGTCATGCCCTCCACTCAGGCGACGCGCTTCATCAGGGTGGTAGCGGACATCCATGGGCTACCTCCACGCGAGCCATTGGTACGGCTCGCCGCTCGCGCGTATGAGTATACCGTAGGCGACGGGCAAATAAATGCTGTCACCGTCAATCCACCCGCCGCAGCCGCACCGTCATATACGCCTTCCCCGGCAACTTGATCGCCCGCTCGCCCTCCGCGCGGTAGCGGTAGCCCTGGTCCGCCTTCACGACAAACTCGCCCTCGACCGCCGTCGCGGTCATCGCCCAGGTGTCGAGAACCTCGGCGCGGAAGCGCATCCCCGATTGAAGCCCCGGCCGCGGTAGTTCGAAAACCCATTCGGTCGGCTTGTCTTTGCCGAGGTAGACCAGGTAATACTGGCCCGGCTTGCCAGCGGTGCGGTCGTCCTGCCATTTGTCGATCGCGTCGATCCCCTCGGGCGGACCGGATTCCAGCACTTTCCGCAGGAACGCGATCCGCGGCGCACTCTCGCCGCGCAGCACGCCGCCCTTCGACCACCACAGCACCTCCGACGGGTGCCGGATCGTCTCGCCGTGGCCGACGTAGGTGCCCGCGACCGCGCCCTGCCAGAAGCGGTATACCATCTCCTCGGCCGACAGGTTGCCCCACCGCTGCGGGATGTCGCCCTCGTACTTGACCTCGTCGAAGACGATCGGCTTGCGGTACACGTCGCGGAAAAGCACCGCCCGGCCCGCGTCCTCGACGGCCGAGCCGTTCTGGATGCTGGCGTGCGTCAGCCGCGGGTCGGTCTGGTTGTACAGCCGCGTGCCGTTGTGGATCGAGCACAGGTGGCGGTACGGGTCGGTCGTGGTCACGATGCCGAGGAAGCGGTCCCAGTCGGCGTCCGTCTTGTTCCTGTCGAAGTCGAACTCGTTGGCGAGCGACCACCAGACGTTGCGGTAGGCGGCCAGCCGGGCGACGACATAGCGCAGGTAGCGGTCGTTGTCCGCCGCGGACAGCTTGTCGAAGCCCCAATGGCCGCCGTCGTAGGGGTGGAACAGGATGACGTCGGCCTCGATACCGAGGCCCTGCAGGGCGGTAATCTGCGCCTCCAGCTGGCGGAAGTAGGCCGGGTTGAGTCGCGTCGCGTCCCAGCGGTTGGGCGGTTGACCCTCGAACGGGTAAAGGGGCGGTTCGACATGGTTGTACGCGTACCACTTGGGGAACACACAGAACCGCAGCTTGTTGAACGGCGACGCCTTCAGGGTCGCGAGCGTCTGCCGCTGGAGGTCATCCGGCTGGTGGTTCCAGGCGTAGCAGGTCGTGCCAATGGGGACGTAAGGAGTGCCGTCGGCATAGGCAAAGTGGAACGTGTTACGGACGCGGACGGGGCCGTGGTTCGTTGGCGATGGCGGCCCGGCGGTGATCGTCCCGGTCTTGCCGTTGAGGGCGGGGGCGGTGCTTTGGGTTTGGTAGCGCCATTCGCCCTCGGCGGTGGGCATGAAGCGGGCACGGTAGTTTCCGCCGCCGTCGTAGAAGCCGGTGACGGGGACGGTGGTTTCGCCGTGCGTGAACCGGGCGGTGAGGGTCACATCGGTGAACGGGTTGCCGTTCGCAGGGCCGGGCAGCATCAGCTCGTAGACGCCCCAGCGTTCGACGTCGGCGGCTGGCCCAGCGGGTGCCGCGATGGCCAGGATGACGAGTGCGATCAAGCGAGAGGAGGCGGCCATGAACGCTGACTTTACGTTCGGCTCGGGGATGTGTCAATCAGCCGACCAGGTCGCGACTGGTTGACCCATCGCGTTGGCGCGATTGTACCATCCGCTCAATTATTAACGAATGCCGTGCAGGGGTTGCTTTCCCCAGTACACCCGGTATAGTTGTGGCATGGGTCGGGCGCGGTGCCTGCCCCCGTAGAAGCGAATGTACGAGACCGCTGCTCCCGCATTGCCTGTCTTGGCGCTCCTGCCTTGAGTCCCCCTCTGGCGCAACCCCAAGATTGACATTCGGTGCTGTCGGAAACCCAGACCTCTGGTCGGTGCTACGTCCGTCGCGTCTTACAGGCCGTCGTCAAACGGTCTGAGTTTGTTCCGTGTTTGGCGGGGCTGCGGCCCCGCGTGAGGTGACTCATGGCGAAGAATCTGTACGTCGGGAACCTGCCCTTTACCACGACCGATGCCGACCTGGAAGCGCTGTTCGGGCAGCACGGCCAGGTGGCCCGCACGCAAATCATCATGGACCGCGACACGGGCCGCTCCCGGGGGTTCGCGTTCGTGGAGATGAACGACGGGGCCGACACGGCCATCACGGCGCTCAACGGCACGCAGTTCCAGGGCCGGACCCTGACGGTCAACGAGGCCCGGCCGCGCGAGGAACGTCCGCGCTCGGGCGGCGGCGGCGGTCACGGTGGCGGCGGCCGTGGCGGGTACGGCGGCGGTGGTGGCCGCGGCGGTTACGGCGGCGGGCGCTACTAAGCCCACAACGGTTATTACCTGAAGCAAACGGCCGAATAAGCGGCAAATCCCGTAATAGGGGCTGCCGCCGTTCGGCCGTTTTTCATTTGGTAAATGCCCAGGGCGGCTTGCTGCCCCCTTTTGTCGCGTCCGGCCGCTGGAGAGAATAACATGACACCCAGCCTCGGAGGCGGCCATGTCCCCGGACGATCGCTTGGCGGAATTGCTCGAACGGTGGGAAGCCGCGACGACAAAGGGCCAATCGCTGCCCCCGGAGGAAATCTGCCGCGACTGTCCGGACCTGCTCGCCGACTTCCGCCAGCTGCTCGCCCAACTCGGTCCGATCAACGCCCTCATGGTCGGCGACGGCCTGGGTACCGCGTCCCCGGATGAGCTGGTGGGCCACATCGACGCCGGTCGCTATCGGCCGCTCAGCTTTCACGCCCAGGGCGGATTGGGCCTGGTCTTCGTCGCGGAAGACGGCGAATTACGCCGCAATGTTGCGCTCAAGTGCATGCAATCGCTGGTCGCCTGCGACTCGGCGGCCCGACGACGCTTCCTCCTTGAAGCCGAGATCACGAGTAAACTGGAACACCCTGGCATCGTCCCGGTCTACGGTCTCGGTCAGGACCCCGGCGGCCGGCCGTATTACGCCATGCGTTACGTCCACGGCCAAACCCTGGGCGAGGCCATCGACCAATATCACAGCGGTCGGCCGAAGGGACCGAACGGGTTGCGAACGGTCGAGTTTCAGCGGTTGCTGCGGAGTTTCATCGCCGTCTGCGACGCCGTCGCCTACGCCCACGCGCGCGGGGTGATCCACCGCGATTTGAAGCCCGGCAACGTCATGCTCGGCCCCTACGGCGAGACATTGGTCGTGGACTGGGGGCTGGCAAAGCGATTCGATCGCCCCGAGAGTGACGGCGACACCGCACCCGGCTTTGAGCCGCTGCGCCTCGAATTGCTCGGCGAGGACGGTCGGACGGTCCGCGGCCAGGCCAAGGGCTCTCCGGCCTTCATGAGTCCTGAACAGGCCCGCGGTGAGGCGGACCACCTCGGTCCCGCGAGCGACATCTACAGCCTCGGCTCGACGTTGTACGTCCTGTTGACCGGCAAGAAGCCTTACGACGGTCGTTCCGGCCGCGAGGTGATCGCCAAGGTGCAGGTTGGTCGATTTTCGCCCCCACGCCAGGTCGATCCGACCGTGCCACCGGCCCTCGACGCCGTGTGCCGCAAGGCAATGTCATTTCAGCCCGATGATCGCTACGCCACGGCCCGCGATCTGGGCCGCGACCTCGAACAATGGTTGGCGGACGAGCCGGTCAGTGCGTGGCGCGAGCCGTGGACCCTGCGGGCGCGGCGCTGGCTGCGGCGGCATCGGACGCTCGTCACAACGTCCGTGGCCACGCTGGCGGTTGCCGCCGTTCTATTGGCCGTGTTCGGCATCTGGCTCGGACAAAAGAACCGCCTCCTGGACCAGCAGAATGTCGCCCTGATCGACCTCAACGACAAGGAATCGAAGGCCCGGGCGGACGCGGAACGCCACCTGCGGCGCAACCTCGCCAGCCTGGAAGGTCTGCTGCGGTTCACCTTCCTGTCGCGGCAACTGCAAGCGATCCGCCGCGACCCGAGCTATACCGCCGTGCTCGACCAGCTCGCCGACGAGTTCGACCGATTCAGCAGCGACGTGCCCGACGACGTGCGCGGTCAGCGGATTCGGGCGCTGGCCCACTACCTCCGCGTGGCCGGCGATCCCACACCCGGCTTGCCGGGAAACCTCCCCGATCACTTGCGGAAGGCCAAGGACGGCTTCGACGGGCTCCGGCGGGCGGCCGCCAACGACCCGTTCGCCCTCTGGGGGCTCGGCGCCACGCGCGCGGAGTTCGGCCGGCGATTGGTGGAGGACGGCCGGATCGACGACGGTCGGACCGAAGTCGCCAGTGCCTTTGACCTGCTGGCGGCGGCGGTGCCGAATGGCGAGGACGTGAGCGAACAACACGCGCTGGCGCTGGCCGGCGCGGCCATCAGTCTCTTCCAAATCTGGGAGCGGACGCAACAGCCGTCGGCCGACGCGCTCTTGCCCCGGCTGACGCAGGTTCTGGCGGTCCTCCAGCGGTCTTCGAAGTCGTTGACGTCCGAAACGATCGCCCGCGTGATGGGGCGTTCCGCGCTTCAGGCGCTCGACGGGTCGGACGAGTCCATTGCCGACCCGCTGGGCCACGCCGTCGCCGAGGCGACGCTGCGGATCGATCGGGGCATTCTGCTGGCGAAGAGCCAGGAAACCGCGGAAGCCGTGACCGCGCTCGAAACGGCCCTGCGCGTGATCGGGGCCATCGAGGGGTCGGCGGCCCAGGAGCCGCTGGTCATCGAGTTGCAGGCCCGGGCCCGCTATCAATTGGCTCAGCTGCATCGGCAGGGCAAGCGGTTCGCTCCGGCCTGGCGGGAACTCGAACGGGCGAACCGTGTTCTCGGGCCGGTGGCCCGGGCGCTGCCCGGTCAGATTGACGACAAGGACTTGCCCGAGAAAGTCGAGCTAGCGCTGATTGAAACGGCCGTCGAGTATTTGCACACGATCGACCGGACCACGCCGGACGGAAGCGATCGGACCCAACAGGTGGCCAAGGTAGCGCTGACGGCCCTGGACCGTTGGCAGGCGGACCAATCGAGCCGGCCGGCGGCGGAGCGGAACTGGTCGATGTTGGCGCGCACGGCCCTGTGGCGCACGGAACTGGAACGACTCCGCCAAGAGGCGGAGGCCGTCAAACCTCGACCTCAAACGCCACCAGCAACTTCGCCAGCTTGACGCGCGCCTTGGCCCAGCGGCGCTTCACCGTGTCCTCGTGGACGCCGAGGATGTCGCCCGCCTCGGGCTGCGTGTAGCCGTGGAAGAACAGCAATTCGACCACCTCGCGTTCCTCATCCGGGAGCTTGCCGATCGATTCCAGCAAGTCGAGGGCGAGCGTCCGTTGCGGTTCGTCGATATCCGTATCGACGATGTCGAAGCCAAGCGTCTCGCCCTCGCTGCCCGGCTGCCGGTCGTTCAGGCTCACCTTGCCGGGGCGAGCCTTCCGGCCACGGCCGTCGAGCTTTCGGACGTAGTCGAGCAACACACGGCGGATTTCCAGCGCGGCTAGGCCCATGAATTGGCGGACCGTCGTCGGCCGGATTTCGTCGAGGGCCGTGTGCAGGCGGAGGTACGCCTCGTTCAGGACGCCCGTCGTCTCCTCTTCGGCGCGGACGCGCAGGAACGAACCGAGCAGCTTGCGCGTGATGATGGTGAGCCGTTCGTAGGACCGGTTGATGAGGTCCTTCTTGGCCGCGGCGTCGCCGGCGGCCAGGCGGTTGAGCATTTCTTGCAACTGCAGAGTGGTGGACGATTCGGTCATGGGGGTTGCCCCGGTGCGCGAGGGTATGCCACGACGTTGATCGTAAAGCGACACGGCCGCCGGGGCAAGCGTCATCGGACCGCGTCCGCTGCCCCACGCCTTCTTGTCCCCCGCGGACCGGCAGACGAGAACAACAGGGAGCCGCGGACGAGGAGGTGAACGGCGGGCAAGCCGAATGGAAGTGACCGGACGAATGCGTGCCACATGCGCTGCTCAAGGATCTAACACGACCACGTCGCCATACGGGGGGCGAAACTCGGCGTTGCGCCCGTACCCGCTGTTGAAGAGCGCCCAGAGCACGGCGTACGCCGGCTCCTCCGCCGGGTATTCAATATAGCCGTCCGTCAGGACGAGTGCGGCGCTCACCTCGTCGTCTTCGCCGAGGCGGTTTAGCCCCGGGCTCATGTCGCTGCCGCCGAAACCGGCGACGCGGTACTCGGCCAGCTGGGCCGGCTCCAGCCACTCGTCGCGCGTCACCTCGATGTCGCACTGGAGGATGTGAACCTCCGCCACGCCGGCCCCGTCACAGAACGAGCCGATCGTTCCCAGCACCAGCGGCAAGGCGTCGGCCATCGAGCCGCTCGTGTCGAGGACGATGTGCAGGGCCCAGCCCTCGCGCTTCCGGCCGCACAGCACCACGCCGTCGTCGCGCTCCGCGCCGCGGCGCGACGCCTTGGCGTACGTCCGGCCGGCCGGGGCGACGGCGTCCATCCAGCGCTGAAGCGCCAGCTGCCACGGCGGCTGGTAGGCGGTCCGGATGGCCCGCATCAACTGTTCGCCGCGATCCGGGGCCGGGGCCGCGGCGGGTTCACTCTCGGCGGCGTCCAGCTTGGCGTTCAGGGCGCCGAGACTGAGCGCCTTGGCCGCGGCCCGACGGATTTGCTCGCGCCGTTGCTGCCGCTCCTGCGGGGACAGTTCCGGCTCCAACGCCTCCTCCTGGGCCGGGGAAATGAGATCGCCCTGCGGCTCGGACCCGTCGCCCAGCGGGTCCGGCGGCGGTGGCGGCTCGGGCGGAACCATGCCCGCCTCTTCGAGCGCCTCCCGGATCGGCGACTTGCCCAACGGGGGCCGGCGCCGGCGCCGCGGCCCGACCGCCCCCCAGCAGTTGACCCGCCGGCGCGTTGCGGACCGCGACAGGTCCACGACGAGCGATTCGAGCGACTCCGACCGCGCCTTTCCAGCACAGTGGGATCCGAAGCTTGGAATTCACGTGACTTGAAGTCGCG
>JADMIO011189604.1_pt1 | contig 63522 bp, 69 predicted proteins | sample 8958161 | NCBI WGS metagenome assembly JADMIO01 (sample SAMN16585339, study PRJNA669376) | soil metagenome | isolation source: Crop rotation soil | place: USA: Cullars Rotation, Alabama | collected 2011
CGACAACTTGTCCACGTGGAATTCTAAGCTTAGGATCCCAATGTGCTGGAAAGACGCCTCGGCGCCGGACGCGGCCCTTTCTCCGAGCGGTATTATGACCGAGCAGGTCATCGTCAGCGCTTCGCGAATTTCGATCGGCGGGTATCAACAGCCCACGCCGGTCACGGTGGTCACCGGCGATCAATTGCGGCGCGATGCGTTCACCGATATCGGTGATGCGATCCGGCAATTGCCGGCGTTCGGTGCGTCCTCCAGCCCGAACAACACCATCGCCGCCAATTATATCGTCAGCGGCACGCCCGGCATCAATGTCGTCAATCTGCGCAATCTGGGGGTTTTGCGTACGCTGGTCCTGTTCAACGGTCAGCGCGTGGTGGCGTCGGCGCTCTCGGGCGGCGTGGATCTTTCGACCATGCCGACCAGTCTGGTGCAGAGGATCGATGTGGTGACGGGCGGCGCGTCGGCAGCCTGGGGTTCAGACGCGGTCGCCGGCGTGGTCAATGTTATTCTCAACAAGAAGTTCGACGGGTTTGCCGCGAATATCGAAGGCGGCAACAGCGGACAGAATGATCACCGGTCCTTCAAAGGGGAGATGTCCTACGGTACCGATTTCGCCGGCGAGCGCGGTCATGTCATTGGCAGCGTTTCCTACAGCAACAGCCCGGACGTGCTCTTCGTCAATCAGCGTTCCTGGTACCGGAATATCAAGCTGGTCAACAATCCGGCGTTCGCGCTGGGTAACGGTCAGCCGCAATATATCCACGCCTCCAATGTCGGCCTTTCGCAAGCAACACAGGGCGGCCTGATCACGGCGAGCCCGGCCAATGCCCTGGGCGCCAATGCCAACGCATTGCGGGGAATCCAGTTTGTCGGCCCCAATGGAACGCCTGCGCCCTTTGATTTCGGCAATATTTCCGGCGTCTATTCTAATGGCGGCACCGCGGAAGGCGCCGAAGGCGACATCAATCATCTGACAATCCCGATGCGCAGTTTCACCTTTTTCGGATATGGCAGTTACCGATTGCCAGGCAATATCATTGCCTCGCTGGAGCTGAATTACGGAAAATCCTTCTCGGAGAACAACAGTTTCGCCGCCAACAAATATGGCACGGTCACCATTTCCCGGGACAATGCGTATCTCGATCCGGGGATTGGCGCCCGGATGGACACGTTGGGGATCAACAGCTTCTCGCTGGGCACCAGCAATCTGAACAATATCGGCAGCACCGGCGACCATTTGATCGGCAACAGTCTGGCTGCGGAAGCGGAGACACTGGGCATTCCCGTGTCGACCAACCGGCGTCAGCTTTATCGCGGCGTTTTCAATCTCGAGGGCAGCATCGGCGACAATTGGTCGTGGAATGCCTATTACCAGCACGGTGAATCGCGCGTGCGCACCTTGGTCACCAACAATGTTTATACGCCGAATTATAATCTGGCGATCGATGCGGTCCGCGTGTCCGCTGCCAATGTCGGGACATCTGGACTGCCCATCGGATCCATCGCCTGCCGTTCGAGCCTGACCGATCCGGCAAATGGCTGCCAGCCGCTGAACCTGTTCGGCACCGGCGTCGCATCCGCAGCGGCGGTCGATTACATAAACGGACCCGCGCGCAACGGACACGACTATCAGCTGGCGGTTCTCAATCAGGATGTCGCGTCTGTCGCCGTGCAGGGCAATCTGCCTTGGTCGTTTGGCGCCGGGCCTGTTTCCGTCGCGTTCGGCGGCGAATACCGCAAGGAAGGCGCGCGCGTGACGGTCGATCCGCTGGCCCAGGCCAAATTGTTTTCAGTGGGGAATTTTTCCGGCTTTTTCGGTCAATACAATGTGGAGGAGGGCTTCGTCGAAATCGAAGCGCCATTGCTCAAGGACGGTATCGTCCAGTCGCTGGAGTTCAACAGCGCAGGACGCATTACCAGCTATTCCACCAGTGGCCTGGTCGAGACCTGGAAACTGGGCCTGACCAGCCAGGTCAATCAGGACGTACGGCTTCGCGCCACTTGGTCCTTCGATATCCGCGCGCCGGATCTTCAGGAATTGAACAGCGGCGGGTTTTCCGTGCTGGGCGTGGCGACAGATCCCAAAACCGGCGCTAACGTGCAGATCTATCAACTTTCTCTGGCAAATCCGAACCTGAAGCCGGAACAGTCGACCACCGTTTCCGGCGGCATTGTGTTGACGCCGCACTGGTTCGACGGGCTGAACATATCAGCGGACTGGTATTCGATCAGTATTAACAAAGCGATCGCGACCATCAGCGCCACCAATGTGGTGGCGCAATGTGCAGCCGGAATGCAGCTGTTCTGCAACCAGTTGGTTTTCAATGGGCCGAACGGCGCGCTGTCACAGATCAACACACAGCCCATCAATGCCAACCGTCAGGCAGTTTCGGGTCTGGATTTTCAGGGCGATTATCGAACTCCGATGCTCGCCGGAACACTCGATCTGCATCTGATCGCCAATTACACCGATACCCAGACCCAGACGGCGCAGGGTCAGACAGTTTCCTATGCCGGAAGCATCGGTCCGGATTCAGCGGTGCGGGGCGTCCCCAAATTCAAGTCGGTTCTTTCCGCCACCTACGCGCGGGATTCCTGGCAGGGAACAATCCAGGGACGTTTCATCGGCTCCGCCAAGTTGAGCAATGTCTGGGGTCCATTGACGGTGGACGACAACAGCGTACCGCCGGTTGCCTATCTGGATCTGCGCGGCGCCTATCGCTGGAGTGACAATATCCAGTTCTACGCTGCGATAGACAATCTGCTCAATACGCCTCCGCCGGTCGTGGCGGGAACAACGCTTTCGACAACACCTTATGATGTATCGGTTCGCGATGACGTTTACGACGCGATCGGCCGTCAGTTTCGTGTCGGTATCCGCTTTAATTACTGACACGGTTTTGGGTGTGACCTGCCCGAACGCAAGCGGCTGATTTATCTCGTCTCGATCAGCACGACGCCGGCAGCGATCAGAAGGGCGCCGAGCCCCTTCTTCGCCAGATTGCGGGTGGAAAGATCTTCGCGCCCGAATTTGGGAAAGAACAGGGCCAGAAGAATGCCGATGGCGAAGACAAAAAGGGTGGTGGTGGAGGAAATCGCAGACACCAGCGCCACGGGCGCCAAAAGCGCGGCATAGCGCACGCCCAGTCCGGCGCCGAGATTGATCAACTCGTTGGTGGCATTGATGCCGGCGACGGCTCCGGGGCTCCGGCGGAACAAGGCGATGAACTGGCGGCGATAGCTGGGCCGGCAAAGGAGCGCCACACCGAACAAGCCTTCACCGACAAAGGTCCAGAAAGTGGTGGTCCAGAAATCGTCGCGCACGGCGAAGAATTTGAACGAGACAGTGGAGAGCGCCAGCGCGAAGGTCGCCGCCAGCATCAGAAGCACAAGCCTTGCATTGAAGCGGCCGACGGTTCCGCCGCCTTGAAAAGACAGGCCCAGCGCGCCTCCGACAATCAAGCCGCCGCCCAGCAGCTGCATCGCGCCCAGGCGCTCGTGCAGAAAGAGATAGCCCAGCAGAAAGGTGAACAGCGTGGACGCCTGGAACAGCGGCGCCACCACCGAAGCCTCTTCGCTCTGAATGGCGCGAAGATAGAAAAGCATCGCGCCCATATAAAGAATGCCGGACACGGTCATCACCGCGATGGCGCTGGGTGATGGCTTGAGGATGGCGGGTTCGATCCACCAGATGACCGGCAGCAGCGCTACGCCCGTCAGGGCGGTGAACAGCATCAGAACTGCGGTGTCGCTGTCGTGGAAGTAGCGGTCCACCAGATATTTATCGATATGGGTCGAAACCGCCCAGCAGACCGGTCCCAGAAAGGCGAGCAGCAACCACATAGGGGAAATACGCTTGGCTCAGCCAGTCCGCGGCGCGCGGGATGGGACCTCAATGCGGTACAGCTTGAGAGCAAGCCAACCCTTTGGTTCGAAGCAAAGGGCATCGGTGCCGTCCGCCATATGCTGGCCCCGGACCAGAGCGCTCATGCCGCAAACCACGCCATCATTCCAGCCGATGAAATTGTACCCGGCCTTGTCCATGCAACTTTGGGTTGTTTTGAAAGGCTCCCCCGGACCTGTTCGCGGAGCACTCGCCTGACAGGCCGTAAGCTGGGCCTTTTGATCGGAAAAACACCCTGCCAGCGGCAAAAGAAGCAGCAGCGGCAGGAAATGGCGGGCATTAGCCATATAGGCCTCGATTTGGGCTGGAATCCTAACCTAAACGGGGTTTCGGCCAAAAGGGCTGGCAAGCAAAAACTTTATATTTTTTGGCCTTTTCAGCGCTTGGCGAGGGCCCGCCCGTCATGCCTAAATTTGCCCATGCGCAAACGGACCACAGATGGGCGCGAGGCCCAAAGCGTCGGAGGCAGGCTACACCTGACCCCGGACTGTCTGGAGAATGCCTATGAATATCTGCGCACCACCTTGCCGTTCCGCCGGATGAATCTGCCGCATTCGGACAATCTCGTTTTCCGGGTGATGGGCGCCCGCGACCGCTTCGGCCATTTCCGCGGACGCATCAAGACCAAGCCGGAACTCAATGAAATCGGTGTCTCGATCAAGGTCGTCAAAACCACCGATCTGCTGATGGCGACGATGGCGCATGAAATGATCCATCTCTATCAGCACGAGAATGGCAGCTGCACCCGCAGTTCGCACAATTCAGAATTCGAACGTATCGCGGCGCGCGTTTGCCGCATCCATGGTTTCGATCGCGAGAATTTCTAAGCGGTTCCACCTTTCCGTATTTCCCTGCGACGCCTTCTGGATGCTCTCCGAAGTTCCGCTTCATTTTCCAGGCAAGTTTTTGCTGTAGACGGCGCGGCGCAATCGATCCGACTCGCGTCAAAAAATGTTGCGGAGATTTCCGGCCTCTGGAAATTTTGACGCCATGTTGCCTGCTTTATAGGCGTCCCGCCAAAATAAGTATCAGCAGAACAATCAGCACCAATCCCAGCCCGCCGGAAGGACCATAGCCCCAGCCGGCGCTGTACGGCCAAAGCGGCACCGAGCCGAGAACCGCAAGTATCAGAATAATCAGCAAAATAAGTCGCAGCATGGGACCGTCCGCGGAGTTCCGTATTCGAAAGAACGCGGCGTCGGGCGATTGGTTCATGGAACAAGGCTGGCGCGTCGGAGCGCCGCGTTGTCACCGATCAGAGGCGTCGCCAGTCTTCCAGGCAATCCGGTCGATGGACCGCGAAACAGGCACATCAAGGGGCGACCATAGTGATAAACGGATCCGACACCGCGTGGCTTATGACCGCCACGGTTCTGGTGCTGTTGATGACCTTGCCGGCGCTGGCCCTGTTCTATGGCGGGCTGGTTCAGGCCAAGAACATCCTCTCGGTGCTCGTGCAATGTTGCGCGGTGGCCTGCGTCGCCTCGGTGCTGTGGTTCGCCTGCGGCTATAGCCTGACCTATTCCGGAACAGGCGCGTGGCTTGGCGATCTGTCCGCCGTCTTTTTGCAGAATGGCAGTCGCACCATGCTGCATCCGGGAACCAATATTCCCGAAAGCGTTTTTGTCATGTTTCAAATGACATTCGCGATCATCACGCCGGCACTGATCATCGGCGCATATGTCGAACGTATTCGTTTCAGTGCGGTGCTATGGATTTCCGCTCTCTGGCTTCTGATCGTCTATGTGCCGGTGGCGCATTGGGTCTGGGGCGGCGGCTGGCTGGCAAAGGCGGGCGTAATCGATTTCGCCGGCGGCATCGTGGTCCATGTCACCGCCGGCGTTTCGGCGCTGGTGATTGCCTGGACCTTGAAACCCCGTGTTGATTTTCCCCGCTCGGTTCGTCCGCCGCATGCGCCCTGGATGGTGATGGTGGGTGCATCGCTTTTGTGGGTGGGATGGTTCGGCTTCAACGCAGGCAGCGCGCTCGCCGCTAATGCTGATGCCGGCATGGCGATGCTCACCACGCATCTTTCCGCCGCGGCCGCGACTTTGGTCTGGATGGCGATCGAATGGGTTTCGTTCGGCAAGCCAAGTCTGGTCGGCGCGGTGACCGGCACTATCGCGGGGCTGGCGACCATCACGCCGGCCGCCGGTACCGTCGGCCCGATGGGTGCTGTGATCCTTGGAGCAGCGGCCAGTTTGGTCTGTTACGGCGCGGTGCATGTGGTCAAACGCGTTCTGGTGGTGGACGACGCGCTGGATGTGCTGGGCGTCCACGGCGTGGGCGGGGCGCTGGGCACTTTGACTTTGCCATTCCTGGCGGGGCTGGGCGTTGGCGGCGCGGCGTTGCACCATCCGATGGGAGTGCAGTTCCTGGTGCAGGCGGAAGGCGTCGCAGCGGTGGCGGTGTGGTCGGCGGTGGCGACCTTCGCGATCACGAAAATCACGGGCATGCTGGTTGGCCTCAGGGTCGATCGCGACCATGAGATACAGGGCCTGGATTTCTCCTCGCATGGCGAAAGCGGCTATCACACCAGCCGCTAGGGCGGGTGTGTTTCGGCCAATCGGCTGGGGATGTAACCGTCGGCAAAGGGGCGCGAACTGATCGGGGAAATCGGCTAAGGTTGAGCCCGAAAGGAACCGCCATGAGAATTGCGTCCCTGTTTGCCGCCGCTGCCGTGCTGGCTCTCGCCGCGTCCGCCCGGGCGGACGATCTCGACACGAAGATTCCGGCACCGCTGCTGGATCCGGCCAATGCCGCACCCAGCGAAACCGTGGTCCTGGCCGGCGGTTGCTTCTGGGGCCAGCAGGCGGTGTTCGAGCATGTGAAGGGTGTCACCAAGGTCGTTGCGGGCTATTCCGGCGGCGCCAAGGAAACCGCCACCTATCCGCAGGTGATCACGGAAACCACCGGCCATGCCGAAGCGATCCAGATCACCTTCGATCCCCGCCAGGTATCGTTCGGCACCTTGCTGCAGATCTATTTTTCCGTGGCGCATGATCCGACCCAGCTGAATTTCCAGGGCCCCGACCAGGGCAGCAGCTACCGCTCGGAAATCTTCGCCGCCAGCCCGGGCCAGGAAAAGACGGCCCGCGCCTATATCGCGCAACTGGGCGCGGCGCATATTTTCAGCCAGCCCATCGTCACCAAGGTCGGATCTTTGAAAGGCTTTTATTCCGCCGAGGGCTATCACCAGGACTACCTGATCCATAACCCGACCCAGCCCTATATCGTGATCAACGACCTGCCCAAGCTGGCGGCGCTGCAGAAGGTCTGGCCGGCGCTCTATCGGCCGGACCCGGTACGCCTGGCGAGCCGCTAAAGCCTTAAAATGCCGTCATGAATGGCGGGAAGGGGCGGTGCCTCGGCCAGCCGCGGCGGAAAGGCTTACGCGGGCGTTTCCTTTGCGAAGGCGATCTGCTAACTCGTCCCCCGGTTTTAAGGCGCGAATCCGCGAAGGCACGGGTTCGGCCGGATTTTCCTAGGCGAGAGTATCCATGACAAATCTGACCCAAAAGCTGGTCATTGGCGCCGCCACCCTTGTTGCCGGGCTCGTGCTCGGCTGGGCCGGGCGGGGCGTGATCAGTTACAACACCTCCACCCAATTCATGACCAGTTTCGATGCCTGGCGCGTGGCCTGCCCCGCGGCGGACCAAAAAGGCGTGAACTGCGAAATGATCCAGGACGTGGTGGACAATGAAAGCAAACAAGAGCTGGTCCGCATCGCCATCGGTAAATTGCCGGACGGCAAGCCCATCCTGGACCTGACCATGCCGCTGGGCGTGTCGCTCGAAAAGCCGGTCGGCCTGGTGATGGGTAAGGAGCCCGCACGCACGGTGTCGTATCGCACATGTTTGGCGCAGGGTTGCATCGCGGACTTCCCGCTCGACGACAAGCTTATGGCATCCCTGAATGCCGGCGAAGATGGCAATATTCTGATTACCAGCCTGGCCAGCGAGAAGCCGATTGCAATTCCGCTGTCGCTCAAAGGCTATCGTGCCGCAAGGCGCGTCTATGACAATGGCGAAGCCAAGCGCACGTCCTGGTTCTGGAGAATGTGGTCATGAAATTTTCGTATCTGTTGAGCGGATTGGCGCTGCTGGCGCTGGGTTCCGGCGCGGCGCTGGCGCAAGCCCAGGCCCCCGCCACGCCGCCGGCCCCGCCTGAAGTTAAGCAGATCGGCGACTGGCAGGTCCGCTGCTTCCCGGTCCAGAGCCCGTCCCCTTGCGACATGTTCCAGCAGCAGGGTGACGAGCGCACCAAGCAGCGCATTCTGGCGCTGTCGATCGCATTCGATCCCTTCGCCAATGCGCATCTGATTCAGATCGTGGTGCCGCTGGGTATTTCGGTGGAACCGGGCGTGGTGATCCATTCCGGCAGCTATACCTCGAAGAAAATGATCTATCGCCGCTGCGACCGGGCTGGTTGCTATGTCGAAGCGCCGCTCGATCCCAGCGTCATCGAAGGGCTGACGCGCGCCGGCGACAGCGCGATGGTGAAGATCGTGGCCGATGACGGCAAGAAGTATGATTTGAAAGTGCCGCTGAACGGTTTCGCGGCGGCGCATGATTCCATGGCCGAGCAGGCGAAGCAGAAGGCCAAGCCGCTGCCGCAGACGCCTGCTCAAGCGCCGACACCGGCGAAGTAAAGTTCGAACCGAAAAGAAAAAGCCGCCGGGCGACCGGCGGCTTTTTTGTTTGTGCGGCAGGTGGGCTATGCCGTCTTGCGCACTATGCGGCTTTGAAAGTCATCGCCACGCCATTCATGCAATAGCGCAGGCCGGTGGGCTTGGGTCCGTCGGTGAAGACATGGCCCAGATGTCCGCCGCAACTGTGGCAGAGCACTTCGGTGCGGATCATCATCTCGCTGGTGTCGGTGCGGGTGACCACGGCGCCGGCCAGCGGCTTCCAGAAGCTGGGCCAGCCTGTCTGGCTGTCATATTTGGTGTCGGACGAAAACAGCGCGACATCGCAGCCGGCACAGGCATAGGTGCCTTTTTTATAGATCATGTCCAAGGGACTGGAGTAGGGCATCTCGGTGCCTTGATGGCGCAGCACATTATAGGCGGCGGGTGACAGGATCTTTTTCCATTCCGCGTCGCTTTTGGTCACGGGATAGGCGGCGAATGCCGCCGGTGCGCCAAGGCATGCGCCCGCGCCCCCCATCATCAACAAGTTTAGAAAAGCGCGTCTCTGCATGTGTCGCTCCAGTACCAAATCATACGCAAAATCCATTCGCGGCGGGCCAAAAAAAGTTACGGGAACCGGGGTCCGGGCCACCCCGTTACCTCTTTGGATTCCCAACGGAGATTACAAGATGGATAAGGACAGGATCGAGGGTGCCGCCAACCAGGCCAAAGGCGCCATCAAGGAAGCGGCCGGAAAAATGACGGGCGATGCCAAGCTCAAGGCGGAAGGTGCCGCTGATAAGGCCAAAGGAAAAATCCAGAATGCGGTGGGCGGCGCCAAGGATGCGCTGCGTGACGCAGCCCGCGATTAAATTGAAATAGGGTGCAATGGCCCGGCTTTCGTCCGAAAGCCGGGCTTTTTGTTGCCTGGGCGAGACCGTTGAAGCCGGACTGTCTTGCCGCGCGGCTCCGCGATATAAGAACGCGCCCGCACATTGAGGAAATTCCATGACCGCCTTTCTGAGATGGCTCCGCTCAATCATGGCGGCGGTTCTCAATGGCATCGCCAAATTCGCCTTTCTCCTGATTCTGATTTTCGTTGTCCTTGTGGTGATCGGATTGGCCCAAGGTGACGGCCTGCCCAAGAACACGGTGCTCACTTTGGATCTGCGCGAATCCATCGCGGATTCGACGGCATCCGGCCTTTCCTTCAGCGGGACGCAGCAGACCGTGATGAATCTGGTCTTCGCGCTCGACAATGCGTCGCGCGATGCCCGGATCAAAGGCGTGGTGATGCGGTTGGGTAATGGCGCCCTTTCGCTGGCCGAAGCGGAGGAAATCTCTGCGGCCCTGCACCGGTTCCGCGATCACAAGAAGTTCGTCATTGCCCAGGCGACAGGCTTTCTCACGTCCGGGCTTGGGGATTATGTCGCCGCCGCTGCCGCCGATCAGATCTGGGTCCAGCCGCACAGCGATTTCAAGGTTTCCGGTGCTGCGGTCGGGGGCATCTTTGTGAAAGGGCTGCTCGACAAGATCGGGGCCGTTCCGCAGATGGCCAAGCGCGCCGAGTACAAAAGCGCCGCCGACATGTACATGGAAAAATCCATGACCGATGCGGACAAGGAGCAGCTTACGGAGGTGACCAAATCGCTGCTCGACAATGCTGTCGCGCATGTGGCGGCGGATCGCCGCCTGGATCCCGCCAAAGTGCGGGCGGCGTTCGACGAAAGTCCCCAGTTCGCGGAAGATGCCAAAGCCAAAGGCCTGATCGATCGCGTCGGCTATGACGATGACGCGTTGGGCGCCGGGCTTGGCCGTGCCGGTACGGGCGCCAAGCCGTACAAAATCAGCGATTATATCAAGGCGCAGGATTTCAGTACGGCCTATGGCGCCAATCTTGCCGTGATCGAGGCGGCGGGCGAAATCGTCGACGGCACAGCCAAGGGCGATCTCTTCAACACCAGCGCCGGCATCCCCAGCGACGACATGTCCGAAGCGATCCGTCAGGCGGCGCGTGCGCCGGGCATCAAGGCCATCGTGCTTCGCGTGGATTCACCCGGCGGTTCGGTGACGGCATCGGACCAGATTCTGGACGCGGTGAAGAAGGCCCAGGCCAAAGGCAAACCCGTGGTGGTGAGCATGGGCGGCCTGGGTGCATCAGGCGGCTATTACATTTCCGCCAGCGCCAACAAGATCGTGGCGCAGCCGGGAACCCTGACGGGTTCCATCGGCGTGCTGACCGGCAAGGTGTCGCTGGGCAAAACGTTCAATCTGGTGGGCGCAGAATTGGACGAAGTCGCGTCGGGCAAGAACACCATGATGGACTCCATGACCGAGCCTTACACGCCGGAGCAATGGGCATTGCTGAATCACGAGGCAGACGTGATCTACGACGATTTTCTTCACAAGGTGGCGGCGGGCCGCAAGTTGCCCTTCGAGCAGGTGCAGGCGGTGGCCAAGGGCCGGGTCTGGACCGGCGCTGACGCGAAGGAGCGAGGCCTGGTGGACGGGCTGGGCGGCTTCTGGACGGCGGCCGATATGGCGGCCCAGCTGGGTGGCATCTCCAAAGGCCAGATCGCGATCAAGATCTATCCCCGGCGGCGGGGATTGGTGGAAAGTCTGGGCAACCTGATGGGCCGCAGTCAGGCCAGTCTCAAGGCTCTTGAAGGCCTACAAACCGTGATGGCATTGCCGGGCATCCAAAGCGTTTTGGGAACACTCGCGCGGGCACCACGTGGAACGGTGGAACTGCGGGCGCCCAACCTGTCCCAAAACGTTCCCTAGCGGCAGGATAAATACTTTCTGTCCCAAGGCTTAAGACATATAATTTCTCCTGGATTCGCGGGGTGGCGCCCCTTCACCAAACCTGCGAAATTGTGAATGTCGCGTTCTGGGGGCACGGAACGCCCTGAAATTTGGAGAGTTCGGTCATTCCCGCATCGGCAAAATCACAAAACGAGGCCATGCCCGTTCGCGACTTGAGTTTTGAGTCCGCCTTGAAGGAGCTCGAAACCATTGTCGCGCGCCTGGAGCAGGGTGAGGTCGACCTTGAGGATTCCATCGCGCTCTATGAACGCGGCCAGGCGTTGAAAAGCCATTGCGAAGCCAAGCTCAAATCGGCGGAGAGCCGGTTGGAGAAAATCGTCCAGGGGGCCGGCGGCCCGGCCATCGGCGAAAGGCTGGACGTGGCATGACCTTGATTTTCGCCGCCATACATTCGATTTGTCATGATCGCGCATCCCACGGGCGAGGCGCGCGATCCATCACACGCCCCAATCCGGTTGCGCCATGAGCTTACCCACCAAGACCCCGCTTCTCGATCAGGTCGATGTTCCGGCCGATCTGCGCAAGCTGCCGAAAAGCGCGCTGCGCCAGTTCGCCGACGAATTGCGCAATGACTTGATCGACATCGTGTCGGTCACCGGTGGCCATTTCGGCGCCGGGCTGGGTGTGGTCGAACTCACGGTGGGGCTGCATTACGTTTTCAACACGCCGGCGGACCGGTTGATCTGGGACGTGGGCCATCAGGCCTATCCGCACAAGATTCTCACCGGCCGCCGCTCGCGCATGCGCAGCCTGCGCCAAGGCGCCGGCTTGTCCGGTTTCACCAAGCGGGTGGAAAGCGAATATGACCCGTTCGGCGCGGCCCATTCCTCGACCTCGATTTCGGCGGGGTTGGGCATGGCGGCGGCGCGCGACCTCAAGGGCGAGCACAACAATGTCATCGCCGTGATCGGCGATGGTTCGATGAGCGCGGGCATGGCCTATGAAGCCATGAACAATGCCGGCGCCAACAAGAACCGGCTGATCGTCATCCTCAACGACAACGACATGTCGATCGCACCACCGGTGGGTGCGATGAGCGCCTATCTGGCGCGCCTGGTATCCAGCCGGCCCTATACGGGCTTGCGCAATTTCGGTAAGCGCCTGGCCAAGCGGTTTTTGCCCAAATTCCTGTTCAATATGGCGCGCCGCTCCGAGGAGTATGCCCGCGGCATGGCGATGGGCGGCACACTGTTCGAGGAGATGGGCTTCTATTATGTCGGCCCGATCGACGGCCACAATATGGATCACCTGATCCCGGTGCTGGAGAATGTGCGCGACACCATCACCGGCCCGGTTCTGGTGCATGTGGTGACCAAGAAGGGCCATGGCTATGCCCCGGCCGAAGCCGCGCCCGACAAGTATCACGCCGTCAACAAATTCACCGTTCTGACCGGCGAACAGAAGAAATCAACGCCCAAGAACCCGCAATACCAGAAGGTGTTCGGCGAAGCCCTGATCGCGGAAGCCAAGAAGGATCCCAGCATCGTCGCTATCACCGCCGCGATGCCGTCCGGCACCGGCGTCGATCTTTTCCAGAAGGCGTTCCCCAATCGCACCTTCGATGTCGGCATCGCCGAACAGCATGCGGTCACCTTTGCGGCGGGCCTGGCCTCCGAAGGCATGAAGCCCTTCTGCGCCATCTATTCGACCTTCCTGCAGCGCGCTTATGACCAGGTGGTGCATGACGTGGCGATCCAGTCGCTGCCCGTGCGCTTCGCCATGGACCGCGCCGGTCTGGTGGGCGCGGATGGCTGCACCCATGCAGGCTCTTTTGATATCGCTTATCTCGCCACGCTGCCCAATTTCGTGGTGATGGCGGCGGCGGACGAAGCCGAACTCACCAACATGGTAGCCACCATGGTAGCGATCAACGACCGCCCCAGCGCCGTGCGCTATCCCCGCGGCGAGGGTACGGGCGTCGCCCGCCCGGCCGAGGGCGTGCCTCTGCCCATCGGCAAGGGCCGTATGATCCGCGAAGGTTCGGGCATCGCCATTCTGAATTTCGGCACCCGGTTAACCGAAGTGGTCGCGGCGGTTGAGAAACTGTCCGCCTACGGATTGTATCCGACCATCGCCGATGCCCGCTTCGCAAAGCCGCTGGACACCGATCTGATCGCCAAGCTGGCGCGCGAGCATGAAGTCCTGATCACTATCGAGGAAGGCGCGGCGGGCGGCTTCGGCAGCCATGTGATGCATTTCCTGGCTTGGGAAGGCCTGCTCGACAAGGGTCTCAAGGTGCGCCCGATGACCTTGCCGGATGTCTTCCAGGATCAGGATACGCCGGAGCGCCAATACGCTCAGGCAGGTCTGGATGCTGACGGCATCGTGAAAGTCGCTCTATCCGCATTGGGACGCAGCAATGAAGTCCCTGCTGCGGTAGGCAGGATCGCCTAGGCGCGCTATGCGCGCCGACGTCTTTCTAGTCGAACACGGGTTTGCCAAAAGCCGCAGCGAGGCGCAGGCCGCCATTCGTGAGGGCCTTGTGCGCGCGGATGGCGCCACTATCGGTAAGCCATCGCAGGTGGTTCCGGCTGACGCTGCAATTGAATATGAGAGGCCGCACCCCTTCGTCTCGCGTGGCGGGGTCAAGCTGGCGGCCGCGCTGGATCATTTCGGGCTTTCACCCGATGGGCGGATATGCCTCGACCTCGGCGCATCCACCGGTGGATTCACCCAGGTTCTGCTTCAACGCAGCGCTGCGCAAGTTTACGCGGTGGATGTGGGGCATGGCCAGATGGATGCGGAATTGGCGCGCGATCCACGCATCGTCATTCGGGACGGTGTGAATGCGCGAGACCTCAATCGGCTGGATTTTCCGGACAGCATCACTGCCTTGACCGCCGATCTCAGTTTCATCGGCCTGAAACTGGCGCTGCCGCCTGCCTTGTCGCTCGCGTCGGAAGGCGCTTGGGCGATCCTGCTGGTCAAGCCGCAATTCGAGGTTGGCCGCGGCGCAGTCGGTAAGGGCGGTATCGTGCGCGACAAAGCGGCACGCGAAGCCGTTCCGGCAAATATTTCCGATTTCATCACCAGCCAATCCGGATGGCGGGCTCTGGGCCATATCGAAAGCCCCATCGCGGGCGGCGACGGCAATGTCGAATATCTGCTGGCGGCCGTGAAGCAATGACACTTTGCCCGCATTTCGGTGTCTGTGGCGGCTGCATCCTGCAAAATCTTTCGCCGGAGGCTTATCGCGCCCGCAAACGCGATGCTGTCATAGCGGCGTTGACGCGGGTCGGGCTCGCCGATGTCGTGGTCCAAGAACCGCTGTTGGTGCCGGAGAAAACGCGCCGCCGTGCCGTCTTCAAATTCGCCAAGCAAAAGGGAGCAGTGGTCGCCGGCTTTCACGCGGCCCGCAGCCACGAAATCGTGGATATGCGCGAATGCCTGGTTCTTACGCCGGCTCTTTTGGCTTTGATCGGGGATCTTCGCCGCGCCTTGACGGATATTCTTTCCGATGGCGAGAAAGGCGAAGTCCATGTCACGGATACCGGAACGGGTCTCGACCTGGCGTTCCGCTCACCGCGCAAATTGACGCCGGCCCTGACCACCGCCATCGCCCGAGCTTTTGCCGGACGGCAAATCGCGCGCATTATCTTCAACCGCGAGATCTTGCTGGAACAGAATACCCCGCATGTCGTTTTTGATGGCATGGCAGTGACGCTGCCGCCTCATTCCTTTCTGCAATCGACAAGGGAAGGCGAGACGGCTTTGACCGCGCGTGTTCTGGCGCTTGCCGAAGGCGCCAAAAGTGTCGCCGACCTGTTTTCCGGCATGGGCACCTTCACCCTGCCGCTGGCCCGGCGCGCCAAAGTGCATGCTGTTGAACAGGAGATTGAGGCCTTGGCCGTTCTGGCGGAAGCCGCCCGCAAGGCCAAAGGTCTGAAACCCGTCACCACCGAACAGCGCGATCTGTTTAAGGTGCCTTTGACGCCGCTGGAATTGAACCGGTTCGATGCCGTGGTGCTGGATCCGCCCCGCGCGGGCGCGCAAGCCCAGGTGGAAGCGATTGCAGGCTCAAAACTCCGGCGCGTGATCTATGTGTCCTGTGATGCGGGCAGCTTCGCGCGCGATGCCGCCATTCTTGTCAAAGCCGGATTCCGGGCCGGGCCGGTGATCCCGATCGACCAGTTTCTATATTCGGATCATATCGAGCTGGTTGGCAGCTTTACGCGCTAGCCAATTTGGCCGCGATGGCGCAGCGCTTGATCTGCCAGCACCAGCGCCATCATCGCTTCTCCGACGGGGACGGCGCGGATGCCAACGCAGGGATCATGACGGCCCTTGGTGACAATTTCGGTTTCCGCGCCGCTTTTGTCGATAGTGCGGCGAGGCGTGAGGATGGACGAGGTGGGTTTCACCGCGAAGCGCGCCACGATGGGTTGGCCGGTTGAAATGCCGCCCAGAATGCCACCGGCATGGTTGGACAAAAATACCGGCTTTCCGTCATTGCCCATCCGCATCTCATCGGCATTCTCGAGCCCGGTCATGGCAGCGGTGGCGAAACCGTCGCCGATCTCCACGCCCTTGACCGCATTGATGCTCATCAGGGCGCTGGCCAACTCATTGTCCAGCTTGGCATAGACCGGCGCGCCCAGGCCGGCGGGAATGCCCTCGGCCACCACTTCCACGATCGCGCCCACGGAAGAACCGTCCTTGCGAATGGCTTCAAGATATTCCGTCCACGGAGCAACGGCGGAAGCATCCGGGCAGAAGAAAGGATTTTCTGCGGTTTGGTTCCAGTCCCAATTGGCGCGATTGATCTTTTGCGTGCCCATCTGCACCAGTGCCGCGCGAATGATGACTTTGCCGTAGTGCTGGTCCAGCACCTTGCGGGCGATGGCGCCGGCCGCAACGCGCATGGCGGTCTCGCGCGCCGATTGGCGTCCGCCGCCACGATAGTCGCGCACGCCATATTTGGCGTCATAGGTATAGTCGGCATGGCCGGGGCGGTATTTGTCCCGGATCTCGGAATAGTCCTTGGAGCGCTGATCCATATTCTCGATCAACAATCCGATCGGCGTGCCGGTGGTGATCTGGTCCGCCATCCGCTCGTCCTGAAAGACGCCGGAAAGGATTTTCACCGCATCCGGTTCCTGGCGCTGGGTGACGAATTTGGACTGGCCCGGACGCCGCCGCTCCAGATCGCGCTGGATATCGGCTTCGCTGAGGGCGATGCCGGGCGGACAGCCATCCACCACGCAACCAATGGCCGGCCCATGGCTTTCGCCGAAGGTGGTGACGCGAAACAGATGTCCGAATGTATTGTGCGACATAAGGCTCGATAGCCCAAAAACCGGCTCTAATCCAGCCGTTCCACGGCGCCGCCCCGCACCCGGAAAACCACCCCCTGAGGCTCGTCCATACAGCTCATGCCCTGCCAGTCCATATCCAGAATAAGGCCGCGCAGCACCCGGGTCAGCGCGCCATGGCTGACCGCAAACGTATCCGTTGTCAGGCTTTGCGCCCAATCGGTGGCGCGCGCGGCGACCTGCGCGTAATTCTCGCCGCCCGGCACATTCACATGCCATTTATCGGCGTGGCGCGCATCGAACAGTGCCGGGTTCAGCCGCCGCGCTTCATCATCGGTGAGCTGGTCCCAATCGCCCAGGTCGATTTCTTCGATGCGCGGATCGACGGCGTAACCTTCCGGCGGCAGGCCCAGCGTCTCGCGGACGATTTCCATGGTGGAACGGGCGCGCTGAAGCGGACTGGAAACGAAGGAGAGCGGCGGGCGCATGCCGACTTCGCGCTCCAGAATTTCGCCGATGGCATGCGCCTGGGCGCGGCCCTTGTCCGTTAGCGGCGTGTCACGCTTGCCGGAGAAACGGTGCTCGCGATTGGCCCGCGTCTCCCCATGGCGGGAGAAGTAAAGTGTAATGCCGTCCTTAAGCTGCAGGCTCATTTTTCCCGACGGCGATATCGGGGGCGTCTTCCGCCTTCATGCCGACCACATGATAGCCGCCATCGACATGCAGACATTCGCCAGTCACGGCGGTGCCGAGGTCGGAGAGAAGATACAGAGCGGCGTTGCCGACTTCCTCGATGGTGACGGTGCGCCGCAGGGGGGCGTTCAGCTCATTCCATTTCAGGATATAGCGGAAATCGCCGATGCCGCTGGCCGCCAAAGTTTTGATCGGGCCGGCCGAGATCGCGTTGACGCGGATCGCGCGCTTTCCCAGGTCTTCCGCCATATAGCGTACGCTGGCTTCCAGCGCGGCCTTGGCCACACCCATCACGTTATAGTGCGGCATCACTTTTTCGCTGCCGTAATAAGTGAGGGTGATCAGGCTGCCGCCGTTGGTCATCATTTTTTCCGCGCGGCGCGCCACAGCGGTGAAGGAGTAACAGGAGATATCCATCGTCATCCGGAAATTTTCCGGCGAGGTATCGATATAACGGCCCTTGAGCTGGTCCTTGTCGGAAAAGCCGATGGCATGGACAAGGAAATCCAGCTCGCCCCAGATGCTGCCCAGCTGCGCGAACGCCGCGTCGATCGAAGCTTGATCCGAGACATCGCAATCGATCATCGCTGCGGGCTTCAGCGGCTCGACAAGGGGCATCACGCGCTTCTTGAAGACGTCGCCTTGATAGGAGAAGGCCAATTCCGCCCCCGCCGCGTGCAGCACCTTGGCCACGCCCCAGGCGATGGAGCGATCGTTTGCAACGCCCATGATGAGGCCTTTTTTGCCTTTCATAAGGCCGTCAAACGACATGAAATACTCCCCGCTGCTCAAGACTCGATTTTAACGATTTGGGCCGGAATCGCCAACCCGCCGGGGTGTGTACACCACATTGGGTGGCGATGCTTTACTTCATCCGGGCGCGCGGGTCGAAGCTGGAATGCCACCCTTCGACGAAGTTTTTCAACGCCGCATCGGGCGGGTCGGGGAGCGCCACGACCAGCCGCACATAAAGGTCTCCGGCCGGCTCGCTATTGGCCGCGCCATGCGCGGGAACCCCTTTGCCTTTGAGTCGCAACACGGCGCCCGAATTGGAGTTGGGCGGGATGGACAAGTTGAGAGTTCCACTCAAAGTCGGCACCGGTACTTTCGCGCCCACTACCGCTTCCTTCAGCGTGACTGGCAAATCCATTCTCAGATCGTTGCCGTCGCGGGTCAGATAGGGATGTGGCGCCACCGATACTTGTATCAGCACATCGCCATTGGGACCGCCCTGGCGTCCGGCGCCGCCCCGGCCCTTGGCACGGATCTGCTGCCCATCCTTCAAACCTTGCGGGATTTTCACATCGATCTGTTCGCCATTGGCCAGCACGATGCGGCGGGTGCCGCCCATCACGCTCTCGGCGAAGCTGGCCGTGATGGCGACGGCAAAGTCTTCACCGCGGGCCGGGCGGGCCGCGCCGCGTCCGCCACGGGCGCGTCCGCCGCCCATCAGGTCCGCGAAAATATCCTCTGCCGAAAAGCCCTGGCCGCCGCCGCCGCGATCGTCCCAGCTAAAATGAAATTCACGTTCGCCGCCCTGGCCACCGGCTTGTGCGCCTCCAAAGCCGAACGGATTGGCGCGAAATCCTCCGGCGCGGGGATCGAACCCGCGTGGATTGCCATCGGCGCCAATCTCGCCGGCATCGAACTTCGCGCGCTTTTCCTTGTCGCCCAGAACATCGTAAGCGGCGGAGATTTCCTGAAACCGCTTCTTGGCGTTTTCGTCCCCCGGATGGGTGTCGGGGTGGTGCTTCTTGGCAAGGCTGCGAAACGCCTTCTTGATCTCCGCCTCGCTGGCGGATTTGGCAACACCTAGAACCTGGTACGGATCGCGCATGAATTCTCCCGGCCACCGGATTCGCGGCCAACGGCAATATAAGATGCCTCGGGCCTCATGCCAGTATGTGGTGCCAAGCCTTAATGCGTAGCGTCCGAAGACGGCCCAGCAGAGGCTGCCGCAGCGCTTGGGATGGGCTGGGGCGGGGTATCGGCGGACGCGCCAGCCAGTTGGTCCAGCCGGGCCTGTGCCTCTTTCATGCCATGGCTGGCCGCCGCCGCGTAAAGATCGCGGGCCACCGCCATGTTCCTGGGCACCTGCTGGCCTACTTCGTAAAATTGCGCCAACTCATATTGAGCCAGGGGATGATTGGCCGCCGCCGCCGCCTCCAGGAGGGGCAGGGCGCGCTTGAAATCGGGTGGGCCGGCTTCTCCGCGAATCAGCATGTCGGCCAGGTCCGCTTGGGCGGTGGGCAGGCCCGCCTCGGCGGCTCGCAGATACATGTCCTCTGCGCCCTTGGGGTCTTTGGCCGTTCCCAAGCCTTGACGGCGCATCATCGCGACATTCCGCATGGCGGCGATATCGTCATCGTCAATCGCGGACCAGATTTTGTAAGCCTGGGCATAATCACCCGCATCGTAAGCGGCAACACCGGCATCGAAGTCGTTCTTTAACGATGTGCCGGTGGTGTCGCTGGCGCAGCCCGCCGTCGCGAGCCCCAACACAAGTGGCATAATCGGCAACAGTTTGCGCATGGCTTCCCTTCCCTGCGAAGGCTAGCCTGTCCCCGGCCGGGATGCTACGGCGGAGCGATCATGGGTGATATCGGCGGACCTTTGGATGATGGCGGCATCGCGCCGGAACGCGATCCCTTTGCCATGTTCGCCGAATGGCTGAAGGAGGCCGAGGCGAGCGAGCCTAACGACCCCAATGGCATGTCGCTGGCGACCGTGGACGCTGCGGGCCGCCCCAATCTGCGCATGGTGCTGCTCAAGGGCGTGGATGCGAATGGGTTCGTTTTTTATTCGAATACTGAGAGCGCCAAGGGCGGGGAGCTGGCCGCCAATGCCGTTGCCGCGATCAATTTTCATTGGAAGACCCTTCGCCGCGCGATACGTGCGCGCGGCACGGTAAGCCCGGTAAGCCCGGCGGAAGCCGACGCCTATTTCGCCACACGGCCCAAGGACAGTCAGATCGGCGCCTGGGCTTCGGCCCAATCGCGGCCGATGGAAGGCCGCTGGACGTTCGAAAAAGAGATTGCGAAATACGCCGCAAAATACGCGCTCTCTAAAGTGCCGCGCCCCGCTTATTGGAGCGGGTATCGCATACGGCCATTCGAAATCGAATTCTGGCGCGACAAGCCGTTTCGCCTTCATGACCGGCTGGTCTATCGCCGCGATGGCGATGGGCCATGGCGGACGGAACGCCTCTTCCCGTGAGCGGCACAGGAGAAAGCGAAGGGCTGATGCGCCGGGCCGCTTTGGCTTCGGTGGGCGTTTCGCTTCTGCTGGTGGCGATCAAAACCTTTGCCTATTTCGCATCGCATTCGGTGGCGATGCTGGCCAGCCTGGCGGATTCCGCGCTCGACCTCTTCACCTCGGGCCTTAATCTGTTCGCCATCCGGGAAGCCTTGACGCCACCCGACCGGGAGCATCGCTTCGGTCACGGCAAAGCCGAACCGCTGGCGGGTCTGGTGCAGGGCGCTTTCATCGCCGCGTCTGCGTTATTTCTGGTGATCCAGGCGGTGCAACGGCTGATCAACCCCCAGCCCGTCGAACATGGCGTGGCAGCGCTGATCGTGATGCTGGCCTCCATCGCATTCACGGTCGGGTTGATTTTGTACGAACGCGAAGTGATACGGCGCACCGGCTCGCTCGCCATTTCAGCGGACCAGAACCATTATATCGGTGATCTCGCCACCAATGTCGGCGTCGTCATCGCGATCTTGTTGTCGACGGGACTGGGATGGCTCAAGGCTGATCCCATCATCGCGCTCCTGGTGGCCGCGGTGATGGTGGCGAGCGCGTGGGTGGTATTCCGCCAGAGTCTGGATCAGCTGATGGACCGCGAGTTGCCAGACGCGGATCGGGAGAAGATCAAGGCCATCGTCCGCGGCCATCCCGAAGTCCTCAGCTTGCATGATCTGAAGACCCGCGCCGCCGGGCTCACCACCTTCATCCAAGTCCATATCGAACTGGATCCGCAGATGCCGCTTTCCAGGGCGCATGCAGTCAGCGATTCGGTAGAACAGGAGCTTTGCGCCGCTTTCGAGCGGGCCGAAGTGATCATCCACCAGGACCCTGCGGGCCTGGAGCAAGTGCCGGAATAGGCGCCGATCCGCGCTGTCGTCAAATCGCTGCATAACTGTCGTACGGACTGGCTTTGCGCCTTGCGGGCGCAGGTGCCCGCATCATTACGGGCATCTCGATATGCAGAATCTGCAGCATTGCGCCGGGTTGGCGTTCGGCTTCGTGTTCCGGGACGGGTGCGGCCAGCTGGTCCATGACGAAACCTTGCACGAAGCGTTGGAGCAGGGGGCGGACTGGGTTTGGTTGCATCTGGGGCTGAGCGATCATCGGGCCCGCCGGTTCCTGAACGACTTTCCGGAACTGCCGGAGGCTGGGCGCGTGTTTCTGTTGGGCGGGGAAGACCGTATCCAGATCGCATTGGCGCCGGACCATGCCGCAGGCGTGTTGCCGGATCTGGAAAAGGATTTCGAAGATCAATCGCTGGAACCGGGCCGAGTGGCGTTCTGGCTGAACGACCGCATGCTGTTCACCACCCGCCGCAAGCCAGTACGTGCGGCGCAGCGCCTGCACGATGCGGTTGCCAACGGCCTTAAACTGGAAAACCCCGCGGCAGCACTGGCGAAGCTGCAGGGTAGCTATGTCGAGATTGTGGAAACCCGGTTGATTCAGTTGAACGCCGAACTGGACAAGATCGAGGACAAAATTCTGGCGGATCGCTCCGGATTGGATCGCTTGCCGCTAGGACCGCTCAGGCACGAATTGTCACGTCATCGCCGCGAATTCACCGGCCTGCGCAGCGCCATCCATCGCGCCGGCTTTGGCCGCCTCACCAGCGAAACGCCCCTTGCCGCCCATATGGCGACGATGCAGCAGGATGCGGAGGATTTTGAACGCGATGCCAGCGCGCTGCAGGATCGCGCGCGGCTTCTTTATGAAGAGGTCAACACCCGCATTGCTGCCACAACCAACCGCAGCCTGTCGGCGCTTACCGTCATTTCGACTCTGCTGTTGCCGCCGACATTCATCGCCGGCGCCTTTGGCATGAATGTGGGCGGCATCCCCTGGGCGCAGGACGCTGAGGGCTTCTGGCTGGTGCTGGGTTTCTGCCTGGTCTTGATCGGCATCAGTTATGCCGTGCTGAGGCGCTTTCGTATTCTGCCGTAAATATCGGGCAGGTGGTTATTTCGCCTGACGGGCCTCGGCCAGAATTTCCGCCACCATTTCCTTGCCATCGGCGCTGTGCAGCCAAGCTTCGGCTTCATTCAGCGAGGCGAATTGCAGCGGTACCTTTTGCGGCTTGTTGCGGTCCGGCACCGGCACCAGAACTTCGAAGGTTCCCGCCAGGCGCACATCTTTGGTTTCAGCGGCATAGGGCGGCGCCAACTTGGGCTGCTTGTTTTTCATTGTCAGTCTCGCGGGATTTGTGCGGGGCTTCTATCAGCTTCTTTTGCGTTTTGCCAAATCCCCGGATTTTGCTGGCGTTTTGGCTTTTTCCGGTTTTTTCCAAGGGGCGTCATGGGCGTCCGGCCCCCGCTTTTTGCGGCCAATGCCCAGCTGTTCGCGCCACATCTTGGCGGGAATTTCCTCGACCTGGCCCTCGGCCAGATGCCCTAGCTGGAAGGGGCCATATGAAATGCGGATCAGCCGCGCCACTTTCAGGCCCAGCGATTCCATCACCCGTTTGACCTCCCGATTCTTGCCTTCCTTCAACGACACCGTCGCCCAGGAATAGACGCCCTTGCTGCGCTCGATATCGGCGACAATAGGACCGTATGAGACACCAGCGATGGTGACGCCGGTGGCCAGCTTGTCGAGATCGGCTTGAGTCACTTTGCCGAACAATCGTGCCCGGTATTTGCGCACCCATCCGGCCGACGGCACTTCCAGCCGCCGCGCGATCTCGCCGTCATTGGTGAGCAACAACAGGCCTTCGGAATTGAAGTCCAGCCGTCCCACCGAGACCACACGCCCCAAGGATTTGGGCAGGCTGGCAAAGACGGTGTCGCGGCCCTTTTCGTCCTTGTGTGTGGTCACCAGGCCCGATGGCTTGTGATAGCGCCACAGCCGCGCCGGCTCGCGCGCGGCTAGCGGCTTGCCGTCCACTTGGATGATGTTGTTCTCGGTGACGTTGCGGGCAGGGCTGGTGACGATCTCGCCGTCCAGCATCACGCGCCCTTCCGCGATCATCCGCTCGGCGTCGCGGCGCGAACCCAGCCCCGCGCGGGCGATGGCTTTTGCTATGCGCTCGCCTTCCGGCTTATCTTCCGACAAAAGGATCTCCATGCAGGACGATGAAGCCATAGCATTGGCGCTGGCCGAAGCGAAGGCATGTGCCGACCGGGGGGAAGTGCCGGTGGGCGCGGTGCTACTGGCCGCCGATGGCACGCTTTTGGCCCAGAACGGCAACCGGATTTTGGAGCGCCGCGATCCCACAGCCCATGCTGAAATACTGGTGCTGCGGGCTGGCGCCGAGGCTTTGGGGAATGAAAGGCTGGGCGGGACCAGCCTGTTTGTCTCGCTGGAACCTTGCGCCATGTGTGCCGGGGCGATTTCGCTGGCCCGGGTCGGGCGGCTGGTTTTCGCGGCGGAAGACGCCAAGGGCGGCGCGGTGCTTCACGGGCCGCGATTTTTCGAGCAGCCCACCTGCCATCATCGGCCTCAGATTGGCAGGGCGGGCGATGCCATGGCGGCAGGCGATATGCTCAAGAATTTCTTCCGGCTGCGCCGACAGGGTTGACGCAGACTCAAAACCATCCCGGGGCGTAGCCGGGAAAGCCCAACTGCAACACTTCGCGCGCCGCGATCAATCCGATGCCCGCGCCAATCAGCACGTCGCTGAGAAAATGCGCCGTCAGCAAGGCTCGCGTCACGGCCAGGATCGCGGCGATGGTGAACCAGAGCGGCCAAAGGAATGGCCAGACGCAGGTGAAGATCACGGCCACGCAACAGATCGTCAAAGAGTGGCCGGACGGGAAAGAGTTATATTCCAGGTTGAAGGAGAGGGGCATGAAGCCATAAAGCCCCATTTCCATATCGTCGCGCGGACGCCGGCGTCCCAAAAGAAGTTTGATCGTGTGCAGCACCACGCTGCCGAGAGTCAGGCTGGCGATAAAGGCCAAACTATACGTGATCACCAATTCCAGATCCGCGCCGCGCGCTCCGAAATGCCGCGCCAGCGCCGTTCCCACCAATGCCAGGACCGCGACTGCGAGCCAGTGCCCGGCCTTGGCATAATGGGTGATGCTGTCGAGGAATTTGTGCGCGCGCGCATTGACATGGTCATAGATGAAATGCGCGGCGCGGCGGTCGATCCAGAGCGCGGCCAAGCCCAGCAGAATGAGGATAAATCCGATCTTAAACAGCATGGCTTTGGTTGCTATGCCGGGAGCGCCAAGTCAAGCAGGGCGATTGTCAGGCCGCCGCGCGGGCGACCGGGCGGGCGGCAAAATCGACACTGACCGTGGTGCCGTCACCCTCGACGCTTTCGATGGTGGCGCCGCCGCCATGGCTTTCGCTCAGGGCCTTGATCAAGGCCAGCCCGAGCCCGGTGCCGCCTTGGGCGACAAAGGGGTTTGAGCGGGCTTGTTCGAAAGGCTGGCCCAGCCGCTTGAGGTCGTCGGGCGCGATGCCGATGCCGGTATCGCGTACAACGACTCGAATTTTGGCGTCATGCTCTTCGACCGCGATGCTGACGCGCCCGCCCCGGGGGGTGAATTTGATCGCATTGGACAAAAGATTGAGCAGGATCTGCTTCACCGCGCGGCGGTCGGCGGTGATGAAGACCGGCTGCGCTGTTTCGATCACCAGATCCACGCCGCCGGTATCGGCGCGGTCCTGCATCAGGTCGGCGACATCCTGGATCGTGCCAAACAGATCGACCTTCTCGAAATTGAGCTTGAGCTTGCCCGCTTCGATCTTCGCCATGTCCAGCATGTCGCTGATGAGGTCGAGCAGATGCTGGCCGGACTGGTAGATGATGTCCGCATATTCCTCGTAACGCGCATTGCCCAGTGGCCCCAGGATTTCCTGACGCATCAGCTCGGTGAAACCGATAATGGCGTTAAGTGGCGTGCGCAATTCGTGGCTCATATTCGCCAGGAATTTCGACTTGGCCTGATTGGCGGCTTCGGCCCGTTCGCGCGCTGCCGCGATTTCCTGCTCATGTTCCTTGCGGACCGTGATGTCGCGTGAAATCGACACGATGTTGCGCACCGCGCCCGTTTTGTCGTCGTAGATGGTGCGGGTAACGACTTCCAGCCAGACATAATGCCCGTCCTGGTGCCGCACGCGATAGGTGGCGGTCACGGTCTGGCCGCGCCGTGGGATCACGCTGAGCTTGCGGGCTTCGGCGAGATCGTCGGGATGCACCAGGTGGAGGAATTTTCCCCGCTCGATATCCTTGGCCCCGCGGCCCAGAATCCGTTCCAGCGCCTCGGACGCGAACAGGATGTCGCCGCCTGCGGTATAAAAGATGATGATATCCGAAGCCTCGCGTGTCATCACGCGGTATTGCTCCTGAGCCATGGCGCGCGCTTCTTCATCGCGCATCCGCTGGGTGACATTCTGGCAGACACCGATCACGGCCGCGACGCGGCCATTGTCGCCGATCTCCACTTCGCCATGCATATCGATGATCTGGCCGCCGATGCCGGACAGCAGCGGGCCCAGGCTCACATCATGCAGACAATAGGCAAAAGGTGATCGTGTCCGGATGGCCTGCGCCAACACCTCCGTCACTTTTACCTGGCCTTCCGCCGGCAGTTGCCGGCGGAGCCAGTCATTGTCCGGCTTTTGATTCTTGGGATCGATCCCCATCAGCCGGTACATGCCCGGGGACCAGAAGTGCGAATGGTCGGTGAGATCGTAACGCCAGAAGCCGATATGGGCGGCGCGCTCCACCAGCGAGAAATAAGCGCTGAGCCGCGCTTCCTGTCCCGCCGGAAGGATGCTTTGCAGCTCCTGCCGGATCTCCGCCCTGGTTATCATTGGTTCCCCGTCGGCCGGAGCTTAGCGACCGCAGGTTAAGCAACGCTTTGTGTGACAGGGTGAAAAAAGGCTTAACAAAGCGCTTCAGCGTTTGAGCGCGCGCCAACCAATGTCCGTGCGGTGGAAGCTGCCGTCCCAATGAATGCGGGACACTGCGTCATAGGCGCGGGCCTGCGCTTCGGCAACGTCTCTGCCCGTTGCGGTAACGTTCAGCACCCGTCCACCCACAGCCACGATCTTGCCGTCGCGCAGTTCGGTACCGGCATGGAACAGGGTGACGCCGGGGAGCGATGCGGCGGCATCCAGACCGAATATCTCATGGCCTTTTTCGTAAGTGCCGGGATAGCCCTTCGACGCCATCACCACCGTGAGAGCGGCTCCGTCTTTCCACCTGAGATCGAAACCCGACAGCACGCCGTCGCGCGCCGCCAGCAGCGCGGTGAGAAGATCGCTCTTCAAGCGCGGCATCAGCACCTGCGCCTCCGGATCGCCGAAGCGGCAATTATACTCGACCAGCTTGGGGCCATTCTTGGTGATCATCAGCCCCAGATACAGCACGCCCATATAGTCGAGGCCTTTGCGGGCAAAGGCCTCAACGGTGGGGCGGATGAAAATTTCCATCGCCTGGGCTTCCAGGGCGGGGGTGAGAACGGGCGCGGGGCTATAGGCGCCCATGCCGCCCGTGTTGGGGCCGGTATCGCCGTCGCCCACCCGCTTGTGATCCTGAGCGCCCGCCAGCGGAATGACGTTCTTGCCGTCGCTGAGGGCGAAGAAGCTGGCTTCTTCGCCGTCCATGAATTCTTCGACCACGATTTCGTGACCGCTGTCGCCGAACCCGCCTTCGAACATGAAGTCGATGGCGCGGTCGCTTTCGGCTTTGGACGTGGCGATGATCACGCCTTTGCCGGCCGCCAATCCATCGGCCTTGATTACCACAGGAAACCCGATGGTATCGGCGAAGGTCTTGGCCGCGGCGGGATCGCGAAACCGGCGATAGGCCGCGGTGGGGATGCCGACCTCTGCGCAAAGGTCTTTCACAAACCCTTTGGAACCCTCCAGCACGGCGGCGGCTTTGGACGGTCCCAGGGCGCGTATACCGGCGGCCTCGAACCGGTCCCACAGGCCGGCCACCAGCTGAGCGTCCGCTGCGATCACCGCAAAATCGATTCGCCGGGATTTCGCGAATTCCACCAAGGCCGTGAAATCCGTGGCGGGAATGGCCACGCATTCCGCAACTTCCGCGATGCCGGCATTGCCGGGCGCGCAATAAAGCTTTGTCAGCATGGGGCTGGCGGACAATGCCCAGGCAAGCGCGTGCTCGCGGCCACCCGATCCCACCAGAAGAATGTTCAATTTCGCCTCGCCCAAAATCGCCGGAAAGTCTGTATCATCTGGGTCCCATGAGCGAAACCGCCGAATCGTCCACCGGCAGGCTGGTCAACCTGCCGGAATATTCCGTCACCGAACTCTCCGCCGCCCTGAAACGGACTGTGGAGGAGGGGTTCCCCTTTGTGCGGGTGCGCGGCGAAGTGTCGGGCCTGAAAGCCGCCGCTTCGGGCCACATTTATTTCGATCTCAAGGACGACAAGGCGGTTCTGAACGCCATCGTCTGGAAGCCGACGGCACGCTTGCTCAAGGTCCGGCCCGAGCCCGGGTTGGAAGTGATCTGCATGGGGCGGGTGACGACTTATCCCGGATCTTCGCGCTACCAGCTGATCGTGGAGCAAGTGGAGCTGGCGGGCCTGGGCGCGCTGATGGCGATGCTGGAAGAGCGCAAGAAGCGCCTTACCGCCGAGGGCCTGTTCGATGGTGCGCGCAAAAAGCCGCTGCCCTTCCTGCCCGAAGTAATCGGCGTGATCACGTCGCCCACGGGCGCCGTGATCCGCGACATCATGCACCGGCTGAACGCCCGCTTTCCCAGGCGGGTGCTTCTCTGGCCCGTTGCTGTACAGGGCGAAAAGGCCGCCGCCGAAATCGCCGCCGCCATTGCCGGATTCAATGCAATGGGCGCAGCCTTTCCCCGGCCCGATCTTCTGATTGTGGCGCGAGGCGGCGGCTCCATCGAAGATCTGATGGCGTTCAACGAAGAAGCGGTGGTGCGGGCCGCCGCCGCCAGCAAAATTCCACTGATATCGGCGGTCGGTCACGAGACCGATACCACCTTGATAGACTTCGCCAGCGACATGCGCGCGCCCACGCCCACTGCCGCCGCCGAACTGGCGGTGCCAGTGCTCGCAGACTTGAATGCCACCTTGGCCGATTTCGGCCGGCGCGCCCGCAATTGTTTCGACAAAGGTGTTTCGGACCGCAAGCGGCATCTGGCGCAGCTCGCGCGCGTGCTGCCTAAGCCCGAGCAATTATTCGCCGTCCCGAGCCAGCGGCTGGACCGGGCGGCCGAGCGCATCGGCCTGGGTCTGTCCCGCAACCTGCAAATTCATCGCGCCCGCCTGGTCAAAGCGGAGGCACTGCTTCGACCGCGCCCGATTGCGACCCGGATCGCTAACGCCCGCGAACGGATCGCGAGCCTTGGCCTGCGCGCCCAGCGGTGTGAGAGCGCGCACCTGGCCAAGGAGCGGGGAAGGTTGGAATCGCTGATGCGCATTCTGGACAGCATTTCCTACAAAGCTGTGCTGGAGCGTGGGTATGCGCTGGTGCGCGGCGGAGATGGCAAAATCCGCCGCCGGGCGGGCGACATCAAAGCCGGCGAGGCGCTTCATCTCGTTTTCACTGATGGTGAAAAGCTGGCGCATGCGGAAGGTGGCGCGCCGCGCGGCAAAAAAACCGGGACCGATCAGGGCTCTTTGTTCTAAGGTAAGCAGATGAACCGCATGGATCGTGAAAAAGGCGAAGCGAAACTCCGTTTCCTGGACGGCGATTTCGAAGTGTTGCAGCCGGGTGCCTATGTGGCCTGCGCCGTGACCGGCACCCATATTCCGCTGGATGCGCTGCGTTACTGGAGCGTCGATCTGCAGGAGGCCTATGCCAGTCCCGGCATCGCCACCCAGCGGATGCAGGAAAAAGGCCTGGTTCCCTGATGCGCCGCCGCACCTTTGTTGCGACCGGGTTTGCTTTTCTGGCTGCGCCCGTTTGGGCTGCCGGTCGGCGTAAAAACCGGCTGGTCATCAAGGGCGCGATGGAGCAAGGCAGCTTGGCGCTCGGCTACGCCGATCCCAAAGCAATGGTGAAGATCGACGGTCAGGCCGTGCGCCTGTCGGCGGACGGCGTTTTCGCATTCGGGTTTGCCTTCGATCAGGTAAAGCCCAGCTTGGTCGAAGTGACATGGAGTGACGGCACGATCGAGAGCCAATCCTATAAGCCCATAATGCGCCAATACGACATCCAGCATGTCAACGGCTTGCCGCAGAATACCGTGACGCCGCCACCCGAAGTGCTGGAACGGATCAAGCGGGAAGCGGGCGAAATTTATGTGGCGCGCCAGCGCGACATGCCGGGAAGCGATTTTCTCTCCGGCTTCGATTGGCCCGCGCCGGGGCGTGAAAGCGGCGTGTTCGGCAGCCAGCGCATCGACAATGGAATTCCAATGACGCCGCATTTCGGGGTCGATATGGCCGCGCCCACCGGCACACCGATCCATGCGCCGGCCGATGGCACTGTTTCGCTGTCGGCGGACCATTATCTCAATGGCGGTTTCACCCTGATCGATCACGGCCAGGGTGTTTCGACATCATATCTGCATCAGTCGAAACGCCTGGTGAAGGATGGCGACGTGGTCAAGCGCGGGCAGTTGATCGGCGAGGTCGGGCAAACCGGCCGCGCCACCGGACCGCATCTGCATTGGGCGATGAACTGGTTCGAAGTGAAGCTGGATCCATCTCGCTCCACGCGCAAAGCAAAGCCGGATCCGCTCTAGATTCTTTTACTCGTGGTCACATCGCGCGCTGATGGCCAGCGGCGGTGAATCCACAGCCATTGCCCGGGATCGGCGCGCACCATCTCTTCCAGTCTGAGGTTGATGGCTATGGTCATCGCCCGCATGTCGGCGTCATCGTCTCCGCTGGGCGTAAATTCCAGCGGCGGATAGACGGTGACGGCGAAGCGCGCGCCGCCCAGCCTTTCGTTGGACGCGAAGATCATCGGCACTTTCAGCTTCAGCGCCAAGGCGGCAGGTGCCGGCGTGGTCATGGCATCGTGCCCGAAAAAAGGGATGGGAATCCCTTCATTGGTCTTCTGGTCGGCCAGAAGCAGGATGGCCTTGCCGCCGCGGAGCAAGGTGAAGATGCGCCTGGTGCCCTGGTGCTTGCTGATCTGCTCGGCATAACCTTTGCGGGCGCGGGCGCGCGAAATATAGCGATCGACATAGGGATTGTTCGGTGGGCGGTAGACGATGGCGCCGTCCATGCCATAGCGCGACGCTGCGATGGGCATGATTTCCCAGTTGGCGAAATGGCCTGAAAGGATCAGCACGCCTTGGCCGCGGATTTTTTCAATCTCCTCCACATTATTTACCCGAATGCGAGGATCAGGTCCGTGCAGATCGAATTTGTCGAGATGGGCATACTCGGCCACCGTACGGCCGAGATTGTCCCACATGGTGCGGATGATCGCGTCATGTTCGGCGGCGGACTTCTCAGGGAAAGCCAGAGTGAGATTATCGCGCGCGCGCTTCGTTACCCGGGTACGTGCGAAAATCTCCCGGCCGATGAACCCGCCGACTGCGGACGCGGCATCGACACCAATCAGGCGGAAGAAGCCCATGAAGGCCAGGAAAAGCGCGGCCTCTGCGCCATAACGCAATTTCTGGGAGAGGGAGAGTGCGGGCGCGGCCATGGGTGTATCGGCGCTAAACCGCGGCTTCCCTGCTGTCAAGCAACCGGTTCAGCGCCGCTTCGTCATCGAATCGCGCATGAACCGGCAGAGCGGCAATTCCGGCGCGGTCCCTGGCATCCAGGCGCACCAAGTCCTTTTCGGTGGTGATCAGGTCCGCATCACCCGCCCGGGCCTTCAATGCCGCGATCTCGCCGTCACGGTAGGCATGATGATCGGCGAAGAACTGCGTTCCTGTCACGATGGCGCCCGCCTCTTTCAATGAGGCCAGAAGTTTGGCCGGCCGCCCGATGCCCGCGAAAGCGAAGACGCGCCGGCCCCGGAGGATTTCGCCATCGGCGATCAGCTTTGCCCGAAGCACCGGCCCCTTGTATTTTCCAAGACCTGGATCGCCGTCGCCCATGATGACGACGGCGTCCGCACGGGCCAGCCCTTGCGCCACCGATTCCCGCAACGGCCCCGCTGGTATCATCAGGCCGTTGCCGAAGCCGGTTTCGCCATCCACCACCACGATCGACAGATCCTTGGCCAGCGTGAAATTCTGATGGCCGTCATCCATTACGATGGTCTTGGCACCTTGTGCTACCGCATAGGCGGCGCCTTCGGCCCGGTTGCGCGCCACGATGGTCGGAGCCGTGCGTTCCAGCAGCAGAGCCTCATCGCCCATTTGGGCTGCGCTGCTGTCGGATCGCACCGGCACCGGACCGCGTTCGGTGCCGCCATAGCCGCGTGTGAGGAAGAAGACCTGCTCATGCCGCGCCTTCAGTCGCGCACCGATTGCCAGCGCCACAGGAGTCTTACCGCTGCCGCCGGCCGTGAGATTGCCGACGCAAATGACGCGGGCCGCCGCCCGGTATGGCGCCGCATGGCGCGCCTTCCATGCCACGCTGGCGCCATACAGCGCGCCCAGCGGCGCCAGCAACAGGGCAGCGGGACCGCGCTGTTGCCAGAATTCAGGGGCGCGCATCGGCACCCAGAAGATTTTTCACCGCCATGATGGTTTTCTCCACGGCGCCGGAGAGACTTGCCGCGCCCTGTGCGGCGGCAGCCCCGGCGGTACGCGCGGCTTGCGGATCCGACAAGAGGCGTTCCGCTTCCCGTGCGATATCGCCTGAGGTTTGAACGGTGCCGAAGCCTTGCGCGCCCAGTACGGCCTCGAAAGCGCGGGCGGAATTGGCGCGCGAAGGACCTGCCAGGACGGCGCAGTTCAGGACTGCCGGCTCCAAGGGATTGTGACCCTGCATCGGCACCAAGGTTCCGCCCAGAAAACAAAAAGACGGAAGACGATAGAACAATCCCAACTCATTCATCGTGTCGGCGAGATAGACGGCGGTGTTTGACGTCACCGGCTCGCCTGCCGCCCGCCGGGCATTGGGGCGGCCGCCACACAGCATGGCGATGTCCGGGCCCCGTTCCACATGGCGCGGCACAATGATGGTGAGCAGATCGGGGAAACGAGCGCGAAGCTGGTCATGCGCTGGAAGAATGGTTTCATCTTCACCGGGATGGGTTTGGGCTGCCAGCAATATGGGCCGATCGCCGATCATGGCCCGCGTCGCCGCCAGAGCATTCTCGTCGCACGACAGCGGCGGCGCATCCGCCTTCAGGCTTCCGGCTACCATCACCTCATGGGCGCCCAGGGCGCGGAAGCGCGCCGCGAAATCTTCGTCCTGCGCGAGGATTTTGTCGAAGACACCCAGCAAGGTGCGCGCCGTCTGCGGCGCCCGCCGCCAGCCCGCGGCCGAACGTTCGGAAATCCGCGCATTGATAAGCGCCAGCTTCACGCCGCGACGCTGGGCTTCCAAAAGCAGGTTGGGCCACAGATCGGATTCCACGAACAAGCCTGCCGCCGGACGCCAGTGATCCAGGAAACGGGCGATGGCGCGCGGTGTGTCCAGCGGCACATACTGGTGAATGGCGCCGGCTGGCAGACGCGCCTGCATCATGGTTGCGCTGGTGACGGTTCCGCTGGTGACCAGCACTCGGATGTCTTCCGCCAGCAGCTTTTCGATGAGAGGTAAAGCCGCCAGGCTTTCACCCACACTGGCGCCATGGATCCAGACGAGGCGGCCTTCCGGCCGCGCGGCGCTGGCGACGCCTAGCCTTTCGCCCATCCGGGCGCTGTCTTCCTTGCCCCGCGCGGCGCGCTCGCGCAGCAGCAGTGGCGTCAACGGTGTTACCACGATGCCCAGCCAGCGCCAGGCGTGAATGCCCAAAGGCAGGCGCGCCATCAGTTAGCGCCTTCCACATCGTCGAGATTGTGACGGTAAAGCTGGGCGTAGAGCCCACCCCGCGCCAGCAAGGCGTCGTGCTTGCCGGATTCGACAACGCGGCCCCTGTCCAGCACGAAAATCTGATCGGCGTCGCGCACCGTGGAAAGCCGGTGCGCGATCACAATGGTGGTGCGTCCCGCCGATAGGCGCGCAAGGGCATCCTGAACCTGGCGCTCGCTTTCCGTGTCGAGGGCAGATGTCGCTTCATCCAGCAAAAGGATTGGCGCGTTGCGCAGCATAGCGCGGGCGATAGCGATGCGCTGGCGCTGGCCGCCGGAAAGCTTGAGGCCGCCTTCGCCAACGCGCGTCTGATAGCCTTGCGGCATCTCGCGCACGAAATCATGTGCGGCAGCGTCCCGGGCCGCACGCTCGATCTCATCCTGAGCCGCGCCGGGACGTCCCAGGGCGATATTGTCGGCAATACTTTCGTCGAACAGAACTGCTTCTTGGGTGACGACGCCGATGGAGGCGCGCAGGGACTCCAATGTCACGCCATGGATGTCATGTCCGTCGATGGCAATATAGCCGCCGCTGCGCTCATAGAAACGCAGCAGCAGATTGAAGATGGTGGTCTTGCCAGCGCCCGAGGGTCCTACCAACGCAACCTTGCTGCCCGCGGCGATGTCCAAAGTGACGCCGTCAAGGATCGCGGTATCGCCGTCATAGCCGAAGCGCACATTCTGAAACGAGACCGCGCCGCCATGAAGCGGAACATTAAGGGTTGTGGCGCCCGGCGCATCAACGATACGGGGTTTGGTATCGATGGCGGCGAACATGCGGCTGGCGGCGGCAAGACCGGCCGAAGCGGTGGGCCAGAGCTGACTGAGATTGCGCACCGGCTGCTGCGCCAGCAGCAAAGCCGTGATGAAGCCTACGAACGTGGGAAGCGTCAGTTGTGCGTGCAGGGTCTGGTAACCGGCAAAGAACAGAACAAACGCGATCACCAGGCCGGCAAAAATATCGGTCATCGGCGCGGCGGCGGCGCGCAGCCGAACAGCCTTCAGTAAAGTCTTCAATCGTGCCGCAAGCCGCGCATCGACCCGTTCGACGCTGTGCGCTTCCAGGCCATAGGCTTTGATGATGCGCCGGCCATCCATGGCTTCCGACAAAGCGATGGAAAGATCGCCCGTTTCTGTCATGCCACGTGTGGCGGCGCGGCGCATCGAACCGCCCAGCCGCTCCATCGCCCAGGCGACAGCCGGCAATGCCAGCATCGACATCAGGCCGAGTTGCCAGTCGCTGGCGATCACGATGCCGATATAGACCACCAGCTGCACCAGCTCGAGAAAGATGGCGGCGACGCCCTGGGTCAGCGCGTCGCGCATCAAGGTGGCGTCATAGAGGAAATTGGAAACGAACTGGCCGGAATGGACGGCGTTGAGATCCGCCAGATCGCGGCGGATCAAGCGCCCGAACATGTCGCGTTGGGCCTGGGCCACGGCTCTTTCGCCCAGGGAGTCGATCAGCATCCGGCCGAAAAACAAGCCGCCCGCGCGCAGGGTCATGATGCCGAAGGCCATCAACGACAGCGGCACCAGAAGTTCGGCTTTGTGGCGCACGAAGATCTGGTCGGTGACGCTGCGCACCAGCCAGGGAATTCCGCCGCCCATTGCCGAAGCGAACAGCATGCAGACCACGGCCAGGACCAGAAGGCCCCATTGGCCCCCCACATAGTCGGCAAGCAGGCGGCGGATGATTGCGCCGGTACCGGCTTGCTTGGGGGCAGTCTCTGTCATCCGCGCCCCTTTAGCACGGGTTCCATGGTCCCCGCGAGGCTCAAACACACTGATTCGCCAGAGGTTTAGTACCGGGGTTTAGTGTTGATCTTCGCCGTCGGGCTCCATCAGCCGGTGCATATGGACCACGAAATAGCGCATCTGGGCGTTGTCCACGGTCGATTGCGCCTTGGCGGCCCAGGCGCGGCGGGCCTCCGCGAAGTTAGGATACATGCCCACGATGTCGAGCTTGGACAGGTCCTTGAATTCAATGCTGTCGGTGGAGGTCAGTTCGCCGCCGAAAACCAGATGCAGCAGCTGTTTGGGAGTGGAAGTGGTCATCGGTGTCCCGCTGGATTGTCCACGATCCTTTAGGGGGAAACGGGGCGAGGTTTAAGCGAATTCTTTGCAGCAAGTTCCGCCAGCAAAGGCCCGGTCAGGCCGGGCCCGGCGGCGATGGTCGCACCCTGAAAGGCGAGAGGGCCGTTATAGCCGAGGAGGCCGCCATCCGGGCCCACCAGCCGGCCACCCGCTTCGTTAAGGATGATATCGGCGGCAGCCATATCCCAATCCCGTTTGGTGGTCAGGCTGATCATGGCGTCGAACCGCCCGGCTGCCACCAGCGCTACCCGATAGGCGATGGAGCTGAAATTTTCGACATGCATGGGCGGCCAGTCGGCGAAGACCTGTTTGTTGCCGAGCAAACGGCAGCCTGCGATTTCCGTGCGCCGGACGGCATGGATCGGTGCATCATTGAGAAAAGCGCCGCCTCCCATTTCGGCGGTGAAATTCTCATCCGCCGCGGGATTGAAAACCACCCCCGTAATGGGCCGCCCATCTTCGACCACCGCGGCGCAGATGGTGAAATGCGGACGGCCCTTCATGAAGGCGACGGTGCCATCGATCGGATCGACCACGAAAACTCGTCGCGTCTCAAGCCGCGCCGGATCGTCCAGGCTCTCCTCCGACAGCCAGCCGTAACCGGGGCGAGCAGGTCGCAGCGTGTTTTTCAGAAACGTGTCGACCGCCAGATCGGCTTCCGTGACAGGACTGCCGCCATCCTTGGTCCAGCGTTTGTAGTGGCCGCCGAAAAATTTGAGCGCGATTTTGCCCGCCTCGCGCACGGCGGAGTTCAGAAGATCGAGGTCGCTGTCAGGACCCGGCAATCGTCATTCCTTCTATCCGGCAGGTCGGGGCATTCGTTCCGTAGCGGAATTCCAGATCGCTGGCCGGAGTTAGGTTCAGGAACATGTCCTTGAGATTGCCAGCGATGGTGACTTCCGAAACCGGGAACGCGATTTCGCCATTCTCGATCCAGAAACCGGCAGCGCCGCGGCTGTAATCGCCGGTGACGCCATTGACGCCCATGCCCATCAATTCGGTGACATAGAATCCCTGCTTGATATCGGCGATCAGTTCCTTTGCGGAAAGCGTGCCGGCTTCCATGTAGAGGTTTGTGGCTGAAGGCATGGGCGGGCCGCCTGTGCCGCGCGCAGCATGGCCAGTGGTAGTCAGTCCCAGTTGCTTCGCGCTGGCGCAATCAAGCAGCCAGGTGGTGAGCATGCCTTTGTCGATCAAGGCGCGGCGCTTGTTGGCGACGCCTTCGCCATCGAAAGGCTTGGAGCGCAGGCCGCGAGGCCGGTGCGGATCATCAATGATGGTCACATGCGGCGCGAAGATCGCCGTCCCCATGCGGTCCTTCAGGAAGCTGGTGCCGCGCGCCACGCTGGAGCCGGAAATCGCACCGGCCAGATGACCGACCAGACCACCGGATTCACGTGGATCGAATATCACCGGGACATTTTGGGATTTCACCTTGCGGGGATTAAGGCGCTTGACGGCTTTTTCGCCCGCGCTGCGGCCGATCGCGGCGGCGCTTTCCAGATCGCCCGCATGGCGCGCGCTGGCATGATCATAATCGCGTTCCATGCCGGTGCCTTCGCCCGCCAGCACGGCAACCCCGATGCTGTGGCTGGTTCCGGCATAGCGGCCGAAAAAGCCGCCGCTGGTGGCGAGCGCCACGGCCGCACGCGAGAAACTGGCCCCGCCGCCTTCGGAATTGGTGACGCCCTTGACGTCCAGTCCCGCCTGCTCGGCATCGCGGGCGCGGGCCACCAGAATTTCGGCCGCCGGTTCGTTTGGATCCTCGAGATCGAGCACGGGTACAGTGCGCGCCAGCAAGTCCAGCGGAGCGAGCCCAGCGAATTTGTCTTCCGGCGCCAGCCGGGCCATTGCCAGGGCGCGGGCCGGAAGGGCTTTTATGGCGTCGTCGGAAAAATCGCCGGACGAGACAAAGGCGACCCGGTTACCGACAAAGACGCGCAAGCCCAGATCGGCGCTTTCGCTGCGCTCGATGTCTTCCAGTTTGCCCAAACGATACGAGACGCTGGCGGAGACATTTTCCACCAGAAGGGCATCGGCGGCATCGGCGCCTTCGGCGCGGGCGGCGCTGAGCAGGGTTTCCAGGATACGCTGGGGATCGCGGGGCTGAGGCATCCTGTTCCGATGCCGCAAAGGGGCCAGACAGTCAAGCGAACCAGGATCGGCGCGCGCCGGAGCGCCTGTTTCTATCGGTTCTGGTAACGAAACAGAGCAGATTCGCCCAGGCCGGCTTCCGAAATGTAAAGGCGCTTTTCCCGGGTCGCGTAATACACGTGCAAGTGCCGCAGCACGTCCATGCCGATCAGCAGGTCCGGAAAGACGACATCCTCGGATGCTTCAAGCCCTTCGATGCGCCGGATTTTGTCGCGGGAGCCGATCTTGTCCGGCAGCAGGTAAATCCGCAGGTCCGCGACTTTGACGCCATCAAAAGTAAGGCTATCGAAGCGATGGCCGTAAGCGGTGAGGGATTTCTCCCCATTGGATTGGGCCATTGGCGTCATATCCGGTGAATCCGGCGTGAGCCCGAAAACCCGGTTCGCGACTTCCATGTTCATGGCGGTATACTGCGAGCCAGTATCGATCACGGCATTCAGCACATGGCCATCCACCGTGACCGGCAGGAAAATCAGATTGCGTTTCACGGTGACCGGCACGGCCGCGACATGATCCGCCGGCCAGTAAATCACCTGGCCATCGCAATGGTCGGTCGAAAAGGCCGTCAGGCGCTTGGCGCCGAAATCCATATCGATGTCATTGTCCGCGAGCATGTCCGTCGCCAACAATCCGTCATAGGGCAATGACGTTCCCAGTTCGGGGTTGGGTGCGACGACCATTTTGACGTCGCTTTGATTGCGCTCGCCCAGAGTAAGGCGCGGCAAAGTCGTTTGGGTGTTGGAAGAATTGCCGGTCAGATCGAACAAGCGTCTTGCGTTGTAGTGCGTCGGTAGATTCATCGCTTCGGTGGTGGCGCGGGATATCTGGCTGACCAGGCCGCCCGTATCCAGGAGTAGTTTCTTGTCGGAGCCACCGATCCTGACCGGCACCAGCATCGTCTTGCGGTCGGTGGTGCTTTGCATCTGAACGGAATTGACGATTCGCAAACTGCGCACGCAGTCGGCGGCATGGGCGGGCGCGCTGATGATCAGCAGCGCCGGCAGAACCGACAGACGCATCCATGCGGCGGCAAGTTTCCCCATGGCCCTACCATAGAGGAGATGGGCCGTCGCGCAAAGACGGGACAGAATGCGCTTTCGCTGCGGTGAAGCTATTTCGCGGGCGCAGCGGCGTCCTTGAAAAGCACGGATTCGCCGGTGCCCGCGGGCGAGATATAGAGCTTCTTTTCTTTGTAGGCGATGTAGACGTGCAGATGTTTGAGCACGTTCATGCCGATGATCAATTCGTCCGGCCGGACACGATTATAGGGATCGTTCAGCGCACCACGGAAGCTGCTTTTGAATGCGGTCGCGCCGGCTCCCATGCGATTGGTCATGATGACAACGTTGGGATTCGATACGGCTAATCCTTCGAAACCAAGGCTCTGGAATTTATGAGAATAGTATTTGAGCTGGGGGTCTGATTTTGAAGTATCAACGAGTGGCGTATCGTCGGATCCGGGCGCCAGCCCGAATTTTTCCTTTGCAACGGTGTCGGGCATGACGGTCACGTCGGCTCCTGTGTCGATGATCGCTTTGACTTCGTGCCCGTCGACCGTGACCGGGAGGCTGATATGCCATCCATCAAGCTGGAAGGGGACGATGGCGACGGGCCGCTCAGCCCAGTAGGCGACCCGGCCATCACAATGATCCTGGGAGAAATAATTCAGCCGTCCTGCACCAAAATCGAGATCGATATCGTAGAGCAGAAACAGATTCGTGGAGAGTAATCCCGCCGCGCCTCCGTCTTCGTCGAGTTGTGCCAAGGGCGAGACATGAAGGGCAATCTTATGTCCAGTGAGTTGCCCAAGCCCGAAGCTCTCCACCGTCACGCTGGCGCGAGAGGAATTGCCGTACAGGTCGAATAGCGCATTGTCGGTTTCCTCTTCATGGAGGCCAAGCGCCATCGCGGCTTTATGGGAAATCTGGGACGTATAGCCGCCTGTGTCGAGGATGAATTTCTGCGGCTTGCCGTTGATCATCACGGGCACCAAAAGCTTGTTGCCATCATTGATGCTTTCCATCCTGACGGTATTGACGATCTGCAGCGGCTTGCAATCGGCTGCTTGTGCCGCGGTTCCGAATGCTGCGAAAGCAAAGAAGGAAGACGCAAAAATCAGGGATGTGTGAAATCGCACGATAGGCCCCCGCCCAATAGCCGTCGGATCAGGCCACAACCCCCGGCGTGTAGGCAAGATGGATTATTTCCAGATCGGCTTGCCGCTGCCGGGAAGGCCAAGCTTGGGCCATTTCTCGCTGACGGTGCGGATGACGTCCGGGTCCATCTCAATCTTGCGGCCCCATTCGCGGTGCGTCTCGGGCGGTAATTTATTGGTGGCATCCAGACCGATCTTGGAGCCCAGTCCGGATTCCGGCGATGCGAAATCTAAATAGTCGATCGGCGTGTGTTCGATCACGGTGATGTCGCGGGCCGGATCCATGCGGGTGGAGATCGCCCACATCACATCTTTCCAGTCGCGGGCGTTGATGTCGTCGTCCACCACGATCACCCATTTGGTGTACATGAACTGGCGCAGATACGACCACACCGCCATCATCACCCGCTTGGCATGGCCGGGGAACGCCTTCTTCATGCTGACCACGGCGATGCGATAGGAACAGCCTTCGGGCGGCAACCAGAAATCCACGATTTCGGGAAATTGCTGACGAATGAGGGGCACGAACACTTCGTTCAGCGCTTCGCCCAGGATCGACGGCTCGTCGGGCGGCCGTGATGTGTAGGTGGACAGATAGATCGGGTTCTTCCGCATGGTGATCGCGGTGACCGTGAAGACGGGGAACTGCTCGACCGAGTTGTAATAGCCGGTGTGATCGCCATAGGGACCTTCGTCACGGTAATCGGCCAGCGAGACTTCGCCTTCGATCACGATCTCGGCTTCGGCGGGCACTTTCAATGGCTGCGAGACGCAATCGGCCAACACCATGGCATGGCCCCGGAGCAGGCCCGCGAACTGATATTCCGACAAAGTCTCCGGCACCGGTGTCACTGCCGCCAGAATGATGCCGGGATCGGCGCCCAGCACCACGGCGGCGGGCAGGGGCGCGGCTTTTTCCTTGGCCCAGCGCTGGTGATGCTGCGCTCCGCCGCGATGCTTCAGCCAGCGCATGACGGTCTGGGTCTTGTTCAGAATCTGCATGCGATAGATGCCGAGATTGTAATTGTCCTCGCGCGCGTCGCCTGGACCTTTGGTCACCACCAAGGGCCAGGTGATCAGCGGCGCGGGCTCGCCCGGCCAGCAGGTCTGTACCGGTAGTTTCGAAAGATCGATTTCGTCGCCCCGCCAGACAATCTCCTGGCAAGCCGGGCGCGACACGGTCTTGGGCTTCATCGACAGCACCGTCTTGACCAACGGCAGCAGCGACGCGGCTTCGCCCAGTGACCGCGGCGGTTCGGGCTGGCGCAGCTGGGCCAGAAGCTCGCCTACCCCGCGCAGGTCCATGGCGCTGGTGCGTTCCTTGCCACCCATGGTTACGCCCATAGCCACCCGCTTGACGGTGCCGAACAGGTTGACCAGCACGGGCATGTCCGATGACGTGCCGTCGGCTTTAATGGGCTTTTCGAAAATAACCGCCGGGCCGGCTTCGGCCAGCAACCGGGTCTGGATTTCGGTCATCTCCAGAACGGTGGAAACGGGCTCCTTCACCCGCACCAGTTCGCCTGCTTCTTCAAGCCGGGCGAGGAAATCCCGCAAAGACCGGTAGGCCATGGCACTCAGCTTTCGTCAGAGACGGACCATTTCGATGGCGCTGCATGCCGGATGCCATAGGCGAAGTAAATGAGGAACCCGATCGCGGTCCATATCACCAGGCGCCACCAGGTGCCGTTGGAGAGGCTGAACATCATCACGCCGCAAGTGATGATGCCGGCAGGCGCCACCGCCCATACCCAGGGGGTGCGGAATTTGCGCTGCCTTGTGGGCGCGGTCTTGCGCAGGATCAGGATGCCGACACAGACCGAGATGAACGCCATCAAGGTGCCGATCGATACCAGATCGGCCAGCAGGTCGAGCGGGAAGATGGCGGCGATCACCGCGCCGATCACGCCGATGATGATGGTGCACAGATGCGGGGTGCGGAACTTGGGATGCACCTTCGCGAAGGCGGGCGGCAGGAAGCCGTCCCGCGCCATGCCGTAAAACACCCGGCTCTGGCCATACATCGAACCGAACGCCACCGAGATCAGGCCGGCGATGGCGGCGATGTTGACCGGGAAGACTAGCCATTTCAGATCCGGATGGCGTTCCAGCGCGAAGGAAACGGGATCGGGCACGTCCAGCAAATGGTAATCGATGATGCCGATCAGCACGACCGACATCAGGATATAGAGCAAGGTGCAGACCGCCAGCGCCGCCAGAATGCTGATGGAGACATCACGTTCCGGATTGCGGGTTTCCTGCGCCGCCACCGAAACCGTCTCGAAACCGACATAGGCGAAAAACACGGTACCCGATGCCGCCAGCACGCCCGACCAGCCAAAATGGCCCCAGGTGCCGGTATTGGGCGGAATGAACGGCTCCAGGTTCGAGGCATGCACATAAGGCAGCCCGAACAGGATCACCACGGCGATGATTGTGACCTTCAACACCACCATGGCGGCATTGAAGCGTGCGGATTCGCTGATGCCCACCACCAGGATGGCGGTGATCACCAGCATGATCAGTCCGGCCGGCAAATTCACGATCGCGCCGGTCAGATGCATGTCGGAAATGCCGGTGCCCGCTATCGGCGCATTGGCCCAGGCCGCTGGATAGTTGATCCCGAAGCTGTGCAGCAGATTGAGGAAATATCCCGACCATCCCGCCGCGACGGTGGAGGCGGATACCCCGAACTCCAGCACCATGTTCCAGCCGATGAACCAGGCCATGGTGCGGCCCATCGTGGCGTAGGTGTAGGTATAAGCGCTGCCCGCCTGGGGGATCATCGCCGCCAATTCGGCGTAACAGAGCGCTGCGAAGAAGCATCCCGTCGCCGCGATTATAAAGGAGAGCAGCACGGCTGGGCCGGCGTGCTGCGCCGAGACCGTCCCCGCGATCACGAAGATGCCTGCGCCGATGGTGGCGCCGACCCCGATCATCGTCAGATGAACCGGTCCCAGCGCACGGCGCAGCTTCGCTTCATCGGCAACAACCGGATCTGGTATCAGCAGCGCCGGATTATCGCTCACGGGCTTATTCCTGCGCCAGGTTTTTGACCTGATACTTGCTCGGCTTGGCGTGTTTGGAGGAATAAAGGTAATAGATCACCAAGCCGATCGCCGTCCAAACCGCCAGCCGCAGCCAGGTGTCGAGCGGCAGGAAGCCCATCATGAACAGGCACATCATGATGCCGAGAGGTGCGGTGATCCAGACCAGTGGGGTCTTGAACGGCCGCTTGGCATGCGGCGCGCGAACGCGCAGGACCATCACGCCCACACAGACGATGGCAAAAGCTGCCAAGGTGCCGATGGATACCAGCTGGCCCAGAATATCCAACGGCAGAAAGCCCGCCAGAATTGCCGAGAAGATGCCGGTGATGATCGAGCTCTTATAGGGCGTGCGGAAGCGCGGATGGATTTTGTGGAACGCGGGCGGGATCATCCCGTCGCGGCCCATCGCATAGAAGATGCGCGACTGCGCCAGCAGCAGCACCAGCACCACGGAGGCCAGACCAACCACCGCGCCGATATTCACATATTGCGTCAGCCAGGCCGTGCCGGGCAGGGCTTCGACCGCTTTGCTGACAGGATGGGCAACGTTCAGCGTCTGATAGGGCGCGATGCCGGTCAGGACATACGACATCACCATATAGAGTGCGGTGCAGATCACCAGCGAGCCCAGCATGCCCAGAGGAATGTCGCGTTGCGGATTCTTGGCTTCCTGCGCTGCGACGCTGACCGCGTCGAAGCCGATGTAAGAGAAGAACAGAACACCGGTGGCGCGGAATACGCCGGTCCAGCCGAAATGCCCGATCTCACCCGTGCTGGGCGGCACGAAGGGTACATGATTGGCCGGCACGATGTAGGAATAGCAAGCGAAGATCACCACCAGTACGATGGTGAGCTTGATCGCCACCATGGCGTTGTTGAAATTCGCGGAAGCGGTGACACCGATTACCAGGATGGTGGTGATGAAGCCGACAAGAAGAACTGCGGGCAGATTGATCAGCGAACCGGTGGTGGTGAAGGTGTTCAGACTCTGCATCGCAATCGGCGCGCCGTTGAACATGGCGGGAATCGGATAGCCCAGATGCGACATGAAATCGTTGAAATAGCCGGACCAGCCCACTGCCACGGTGGAAGATGCGGCGAGATATTCCAGCACCAGGTTCCAGCCGATAATCCAGGCCACGAATTTGCCCAGGGTGGCATAGGTGTAGGTGTAAGCGCTGCCCGCGACCGGGATCATGCTGGCGAATTCGGAATAGCAAAGCCCGGCGAACAGGCAGCCCAGGCCGGCGATGGCGAAGGAAAAGACCACACCCGGTCCCGCGAATGTTGCCGCGGCTTGGCCAGTGAGGACGAAGATACCGGCGCCGATGATACAGCCGATGCCCAGCGAGATCAGGTGAATCGGTCCGAGCGAGCGCTTCAGATCGCCTTCATCGTTGGGATTTTCCGGTATATCCGTCATGCAGTTCCCCCTGTTGACGGGGGGGACTGTGACAGAGCCGCGCCGCTTCGCCTAGTCCCGCTCCAAACGCCAGACACCTGTTTGGCGAATCTCCCGGTCCTCGAGTTCGCGCGTGGTGGGGACAGAATAAGTGGCAAGCTGCACAAGACCAGTCTTAGGGAAGTATGTGCGGCCGGGATCGCCCAACAGAATATCGGCCTCGGCGATTTTTAGCCACGCCATCAATTTTTCGGCCAATGGCCGCTCGTAACACATGTCGCCCACCGTAATGAGATCGAAACGATCGCTTGTACCGATGACATTCTCTGCGGCGGTGTGGACATTAACATTGTTCACGCTTGCATTGCGGGCGATTGCGGCGATTGCGAAGGGATCGATGTCCGCCGCGATCACATGCGCAGCGCCCGCCTTGGCCGCCGCTATCGCCACCAAGCCCGATCCCGATCCGAAGTCCAGCACGCGCTTGTTTGCGGCCGTGCCCGGATTGTCCAGCACATAACGCGCCAGCGCCTGACCGCCTGCCCAGGCGAAGGCCCAATAGGGCGGGGGCACGCCGATCTCCGCAAGTTCTTCTTCGGTCTTGCGCCAGAGCGGAATCACTTCGCTGGCAAGATGGAGCTGGATTTCCGGAACCAGAGGCGGCGCGAGAAGCTGGCTGTTGTCGCGGACGAAGCTGTCGGGGTTCATCCGAACTTCATCCGAACAGGGGCACAAGCCATGTCGCCGCGGCAATGCTCAGCGCCATCAATCCGCCGGTGGCGCTGTTGGCGCGAAACAGCATCAGGCAATTGGCGGCGTCGTCGATTTTGAGGCGCCGCACTTGCCAGACCATGTGGGTGCCCGCAGCCAGCATGATGAAGGCGAAGGGCCAGCCCGCATGCTCGGCAAAGCCCGCCGCAAGAACCAGCGTGAAGCAGACGGCGTAAAATCGCAGAATCCACTTGCCGCTGTCTTGCATCAGAAGACGGGCCGTGGATTTGACCCCGATCAGCGCGTCATCTTCCTTATCCTGATGGGCATAGATGGTGTCATAGCCCAGGGTCCAGAAAAACAATCCTGCATAAAGCAGCAGATCCGGCAGATCGATATGACCTGTCTGCGCCGCGAAACCCAGCAGTGCCCCCCAATTGAATGTCAGTCCCAGCCAGGCTTGCGGCCACCAGGTGATCCGCTTCATGAAAGGATAGGCCGCCACCAGCAGCAGCGATGCGGCGCCCAGCATGACCGCGAAGCGATTGAACTGGAGCAGGATTACGAGGCCCACCAGTGCCAACAACACCATGAAAATAGCGGCCGCCGTCACGCTGACGGCGCCGGATGGAATGGGGCGGCCGCGGGTGCGCGTCACCTGGGCGTCGATCTTTCGGTCCACAATGTCGTTGAAGGTGCAGCCCGCGCCCCGCATCACCACGGTGCCGATCCCGAACAGCACCACATAATAAAGATCGCGCCAGTCGGTGAAGGAGCGTTCCTGCGCCATTGCGCCCAGCGCCAGTCCGCAGATGCATGGCCAGAACAGCAGCCAGGACCCGATCGGCCGGTCCATCCGCATCAGCTGCAGATAGGGCCGAAAGGCGCGCGGCGCCGCTTCCACCCAATTGCGGGGCACCGCGTCGGCGGGGGCTTGCGAGGAAAGGCTCATGCAGGCTCAAGTGTGGCATGGCTTCGGATTTGAAAGAAGCGGGCGGATTGACCCGGCTTTTCGTGACGGCGGCGCTGAGTTCCGGCGCGACCGTGATGCTGGATGATGGGCAAACGCATTATCTGCTGCATGTCCTGCGCGCCAAGGCGGGAGACCGCGTGCTGCTGTTCAACGGCCGCGACGGCGAGTGGCAAGCGGAAGTTGCGACCATGAGCAAGCGCGGCGTCGCGCTGACGGTGGGGGTGCGCACCGCGCCGCATGCCGATGTTCCCGACCTGTGGCTGATCTTCGCGCCCGTAAAAAAAACGCCGTCGGACTATCTTGCCCAGAAGGCGACCGAACTGGGCGTTTCCAAGCTGCAGCCCGTCTTCACCCGCCGCACCATCGTAACCCGCATCAACGACGAGCGGCTCTTGGCCAATGCGGTCGAGGCAGCGGAACAATCCGGCCGCATGACGGTGCCTGAGATCGGCGCAGCGTTGGCGCTGGACAAGCTGATCGCAGCATGGCCGAAAGACCGTTCGCTTTATTTTTGCGATGAAGGCGGCGATGCCTTGCCCTTGGCGGACGTTGCGCGGAGTGCCGGCACCGGCGCGGCGGCCATCCTGACTGGTCCCGAAGGCGGATTCGATCCGGTCGAGCGCGAAATGCTGCGCGCACAATCCTTTGTGAGGCCGGTCAGCCTTGGTCCGCGCATTCTGCGCGCCGATACCGCGGCGCTGGCGGCGGTGACGATCTGGCAATCCGTCAAAGGCGACTGGCGTGAAAACTGAAATCAGGTGAAGCGCAACTGCCAGCTGACTCCAAAACGGTCGTTGATCCAGCCATAGCGCCGGGCAAAGGGATACGCATCCAGGCCCATCAGGACCTGACCGCCTTCGGACAGAGCGGCGAACAGCCCGTCCACTTCTTCGGCGCTCTCACACACCACCACGAATGAGATCGCCGGTGTGAAGGTAAAGGCGTGCCGCACCGGGCTGTCGAAAAATTCCAGTTTCCGGCCCAGCAGGTTGAGGGTGGCAAGTTTGATGGAGCCTTCGATACCCGGCCCCGACGCTTCATACCGGTCGATGCCTTCGATCCGCGAGCCGGGAAACAGCGACATATAGAAATCCATCGCCTTTTCCGCGCCGCTGGCGAACATCAGAAACGGATTGATCTCCCTGGTCATGGTCAATCGTACCGTTTTTCATAAGTGTGCTCGGTTTTCTTCCAGACCTCCCAGAAAGGTGGCGGCACTTTTCCTTCTGCCTTGTATTGCAGGATCGCCAGATGCGCGTGCCAGCCGCCCGAGACGTTCACCGCATAGGCGCGATCGGGGACCTTGCGATGGGTGAGGGTGAGGCGGATTTTGTCACCTTCAGGCGTCAGCACGAATTCCACTTCAGAGGCCGGCGGGTGCTGATTGCCGAATGTGTAGGCGACACGCCGCATCGGCTCCAATGCCAGAAGCTTTTCTGTGGCGCGATGGCCGGTGACGTCCATTTCCTTGAACTGCTCCGGTGGCGGCGATTTGTTGGGCGAAAGATCGCTGTGCTTGATGTACATCTCGAAATTCTCACCGACGTTTGCCGGCAGATCTCCGGCGGCAAACCATTCGCCGCGTTTTTTCCCGTCGGTCAGATAGGCCCAGATATTTTCCAAGGGGCCGGGCAGGAGCCTCTCGAAGCGGACGGTATGCGCGTCAATGCGTTTGCCGAAATCATCCATCGCGTCACCTTTTCAGATTGTCGAGATCCACCCCGTACAGGGCGGCGTTTTTCTGCATATAGACACCGCGCGGGCTGACCGTTTGGCCGCGAACCGCCGCGTCGAGCATGTCGAGATAAGTCTGCCATCCCATCATGGTTTGGGGCTGGAACTGTTTGAGAATGGGCCGGTGGGTCAGGGTCAGCCGGGTGCCGGCGCCTTGGGCTGCCAGTGTGAATTCGAGGTAGGAAACCGGCCAGCCCGATACGGTCTCGCCAGGATCGAAAACATTCCAGGTGTGGGCAAAGAAGCGGCCAGGACGCCAGCCGGTCACCACGCCGCGAATATGGCCGCTCATGAAATTCACCGCGCCGCCTTCGCGCGGCTCGATCGCGCCATCGCCATACCATTCGGTCAGGCGCGGGGTTTCGGTGAGAAAGCTCCAGCTTTTTTCCGGCGACGCGGGCAGATCGCGCTCGAACATGATGGCGGCTTCTTCGACGACATGGCCCTTGTTCATCGCGTATCCTTTCTCAACGCCTGTTCCAGCGCATCGAGGCGAGGATTCCAAAAGGCGCGGATGCGTGCCACCCAGTCCGATAATTCCGCCACGCCTTCGGGGTCGAGTTCGTAGATGCGCTTTTGCGCCTCGGCCCGGACCTTCACCAATTTCGCTTCCCTGAGCGCCTTTAGATGTTGGGAGATGGCGGGCGGAGACAATTCAAACTGACCGGCGATGTCGCCTGCACACAGCGCGCCGCCAGCCAACATCTCGACAATGCGCTGGCGGGTGGGATCGGCAAGAGCGGAAAAATGGGCTGCGGTCATGGAGTCTTTATTTCATACTCTACTTAATTAAGTCAAATACGAAATTACTATTCACAGGCTCACCTTGTGTTGACAGCTTCTCATGCCTAAGTGTTCGCCACGTGCTGGGGTCAATTCACACAATTCGGACAGGGTCTTAGGCCCGTCATGGGGTAGCGCATGTCCATTCCGCAATCTGCCGGCGGTTTGATCGAAAGCCGCGACGATCTGGTGCGCCATCTTTCCAAAGGCATGAAGCCGAAAAGCGCCTGGCGCATCGGCACCGAGCACGAGAAATTCGTCTACTGCCCCAAAACGCTGAAGCCGCTGGCCTATGAGGGGCAGCCCGGCATCCGGCAATTGCTGGAAGGCATGGGCCGTTTCGGTTGGCAGCCGGTCAAGGAAGGCGAAAACATTATCGGCGGAAGCCTGAACGGTGCTTCATTGTCACTCGAGCCGGGTGGCCAATTCGAACTGTCGGGCGCACCGCTCAAAAGCATTCACGAGACTTGCGCCGAAGTGAACACGCATCTGGCTCAGACCCGCGAAGTGGCGAACGAGATTGGCGCCGGTGTTCTGGGGCTGGGCTTTGCACCCAGCTGGACTCTCGATGAAGTGCCGGTGATGCCCAAAGGCCGTTACGGCATCATGCGCAAATACATGCCCAAGGTCGGCGGCTATGGCCTCGACATGATGTTCCGCACCTGCACGGTGCAGGTGAACCTAGATTTCGCCGACGAAGCCGACATGGTGAAGAAATTCCGCGTCGGTCTGGCACTGCAGCCCATCACCACCGCATTGCTGGCCAATTCACCATTCCGCGAAGGCCGCTCTAGCGGATTTGTTTCATACCGTGCGCAAGTGTGGACCGATGTCGATCTGGCGCGGTCGGGCATGCTGCCTTTCGTGTTCGAAGACGGCATGAGCTTCGAGCGCTATGTCGATTACGCCCTCGATGTGCCGATGTATTTCGTCTATCGCGACGGCAAGTATCACGACGTCGCGGGCAAGAGCTTCCGCGACTTCCTCGACCGCAAGATTCCGGAAGTCGCGCAATTCGAACCCAGCATGTCGGACTGGGCGGATCATCTCACCACCATCTTCCCGGAAGTGCGGCTGAAGCAGTTCCTGGAAATGCGCGGCGCTGATGGCGGCCAATGGCGGCGCATCTGCGGCATGCCCGCGTTATGGGTCGGTCTGGTCTATGACAGCGTGGCGCTGGACGCCGCCTGGGACATGGTCAAGGACTGGACGGCGGAAGAACGTCAGGCTTTGCGCGATGTGGTGGCCAAGCAAGGATTCCGCGCGCCGTTCCGCAACACCACGGTGCTGGAGTTAGCGCGCCGGATGCTGGAAATTTCCGGCGAGGGCCTGCGCCGCCGCGCCAGCCTGGACAGCGCCGGGATGAGCGAAGACGGTTTCATCAATCCGCTGCGCGAATTGGTGGCGCGCGGCCAGACCCGTGCCGAAGAGTTGCTGCATGCCTTCCAAAATGAATGGAAGGGTGACATGAGCAAGCTCTTCTCAGAGTATAACTTCCTCTGACGCGAATCTTTTGGCCGATGAGTACGTCGCGCCTCCTCACTTGCTCACGCACGCTCCGGGGGTCGCTCCTTCTCCTCGACCAAAATCACTCGCGTTGTATTATTTGTCCTGAGGAAGACGCTGACTCTTAAAGCGCGAGATCATCCAATGCGGATAGTCTTCCGCGATCGCGGATAGTTCGTCGAGCTTGCCGGTCTCTTCTGCCGTCAGCTTCAGTTTTGTCGCTTCCAGATTGTCATCCAGCTGTTCGTTGGTGCGCGCGCCGATGATCACGCTGGTGACGAAGGGCTTGGACAGGACCCAGGCGAGCGCCACTCTTGCCACCGACGTGTTGTGCGCTTTGGCGATGGGCCGCATCGCCGCAATGATGGGTTCGCCGCGGGTGCGGTCCACGGGCGGAAAATCGAAACTCTTCCGGCGGCCTTCGGCGCCGCCTTCACCGCCTTCGGAATATTTGCCGGAAAGATAGCCGCCGGCCAACGGACTCCAGACCAGGCAGCCGATCCGCTCTTCTTCCATCATCGGCACCAATTCGCGTTCCAGTTCGCGTCCGGTGAGGGAATAATAGGCCTGCACGGTTTCGAAGCGTTCCTGGCCGCGCGCGCCCGCGATGCCGTTGGCTTTCATGATGCGCCAGGCCGTCCAGTTGGAAACGCCGATGTAACGGACCATGCCCTGGCGAACCAGATCGTCGAGCGCGCGCATGGTCTCTTCCACCGGCGTAACGAGATCGGTCTGATGGATCTGGTAGAGATCGATGTGATCCATCTTGAGCCGGTCCAGGCTCTTGGCGACGCCGTCCATGATATGACCGCGCGACGCGCCGATATCGTTCACGCCTTGCCCCATGCGGGCGAACACTTTGGTCGCCAATACGATCTCGCTGCGCTTCAGGCCCAGATCGCGGATTGCCTGACCGGTCATCACTTCGGACTGGCCGGCGGAATAGGCATCGGCGGTATCCAGGAAGTTCACACCCGCTGCGACGCTGCGCTCCACCAGCTTGGTGGACGCCTTCTGGTCGAGCGTGCCGATGACGCCGCCGAAGAAATTCTCACCGGAGAATGTCATGGTGCCCAGACAGATTTCGGAGACGAACAGACCACTGCGGCCGAGCTGATTGTATTTCATCGGATGCTCCGTCTTTGGGAAGGATATTGGCGAACCGGTTTAGCGCCGGTCTTCGGGCAGGGGGATGAATTCCTGGTCATCACCGGGAATTTTGCCGAACAAGCCGGACCGCCAATCGGACTTGGCGACTTCGATGCGGTTTTTCGACGAAGACACAAAATTCCACCAAATATGGCGCGGCCCATCCAGCGGTGCGCCGCCCAGCAGCATCACCCGCGCGGGGCTATCGGCGAACAAGGTGACGACTTCGTCCTTTTCCAGAAACAGCATGGCGCCCGCGCCATGAGGTTCCACATCGCCGTTGCTGCCCCCGATCTGAAGTTCGCCTTCCACGATGAACAAGGCGCGCTCTTCATGGTCGGCGGTGACGGTGAAGCTGCCGCCCGCTTCGAAGCGGGCATCGGCATAGAAGATGGGCGAGAAAACTTTGACGGGTGAGACGAGGCCGAATGCTTCGCCCGTGATCATACGCAGCTTGACGCTGTTTTCCTCGCGTTCGGGAAGGTCGGCGGCGGCGAAATGTTGGAAATGCGGATCCGTCTCTTCGTCCTTTTGCGGCAGGCCCACCCAGGTCTGGATGCCGTGCAAGCGATGACCGCGGGCCCGCAATTCGTCGCCGGTGCGTTCGGAATGGGCGATGCCGCGCCCCGCCGTCATCCAATTGACGTCGCCGGGTTTGATTTCTTGCACCGAACCCAATGTGTCGCGATGCATTTGCGCGCCATCGAACAGATAGGTGACGGTGGCGAGCCCGACATGGGGGTGCGGGCGCACATCGACGCCTTTGCCGGGTGGAAAATCCACCGGCCCGAAATAATCGAAAAAGAGAAAGGGGCCGATGCTGCGCCGTCCGGCTTGCGGCAGCATGCGCGCCACCATGAAACCGTCGCCCAGATCGTGGGTATTGCCTTTGATAGGGATCATGCCGGAAAGCTTAGACCCCGTTCGTGACGGATGTCATCCCGGAAGAATGAAATTGCCGTCGGCATCTTTTGTGATGGGTTTCACCGAAGTTACGGCGCTGGTCAGAAGCACACCATAGAGATGCGGAAAATCCTCGCCGCGGGAAGGGGAATGTTCCCATCTCAGCAGGCTGCCCAAGCGTGCTGGATCAGCCGCGACCAGCAGAAGATCGTTCTTGTCCGCATAATAGCGGCGCAACGTTTCCGGCAATTGCGCCCAGGTCGAGAAATGCAGGAAGCCGTCGGCCTGGTCATGGGCCGAACCTTCATAGGCGTCGGTAATCTCGGCCCATTCGGCGCGGGGTACGATTTTGTAAACCGGCATTTCGTACTTTCCAGAGGGTGGGATCACAGTTGTCCTTCGCGAGATATGGGGCATTTTATGAAAAGAATAATCCGATCTCTGCCGCTTGGCGCTGAATTCGCAATCGTGATGGCTGTGGCGTTCGTGCCTGCGATCATCACAAGCCTTTCACGCTGGTGGAAACTTATTCCGCAAAAACCTTTCACCGACCACAATCTGCTGGGTCTGGCGATTTTCGAGTTGGCGGTGGGAGCTGCACTGGTCCTTTTCCTGTGGATCAGAGATTGGCGCCCGCGAAAGATCGGTCTGCTCCCGACGTTCAAGGATACCGGTATCGGCCTGCTCGTTCTGGCAGCAACCACACTCATCTGGATTGCGATTTCCTATGTCATATTTTTTATTTCGCCGAGCACGATCGCGCAAATGCGGGATGTTGTCACGCAGTTGAAAGGGCCGGTTCCTTCCCCGGTCATACTGGTAGGTGTATCGCTCATAAATGCGGTGTTCGAGGAGATATTCGTCAGCGGATATATCATCACCGCACTCAAGCCAATTCGAGGGCCGGTCATCGCCGCCGGCATCAGCGCGGCGGTCCGCTTATCGTATCATCTCTATCAGGGGCAAATGGCTTTTCTTGGCATTGCGCCGCTCGGCGTTGCCTATGCCATTTGGTATGCGCGCACCGGGCGCTTGTGGCCCTTGATTGTCGCCCATGCGGTTCAAGATATTCTGGCTTTATCGCTCTGACCGATCGAAGCTCAATCGTCGTCGCCCAGCCGCCAGCGCCATCCGCCTTCCGTTTTGGCATGGCTGATCAGGACTGTCGGTCCCAATATCAATGGAAGTCCGACAGTGATGATGAAAAATCGCATGGCGTTATCGTGCATGAAATTCGCCGCGATGATCACGCCCACCGTCAGCGCCGCACTGGCCGCCAGGAATAGCCAGCCTTGCCAGGTGTTGGGCGTGGCGCCATAGCCGAACCGTCTTTGCCGGAACCAATATTTTGGCATCAAGCGGCGGTCCCGCCGACAGTGAGGCCATCCAGGCGCAAAGTCGGCTGGCCGACGCCCACCGGAACGCTTTGGCCGTTCTTTCCGCAGGTACCGATACCGGTATCCAATTTCATGTCGTTGCCGATCATGGAAACCCGCGTCAAGCATTCCGGACCCGAACCGATCAAGGTTGCGCCTTTGATCGGCGCACCCAGCTTGCCGTCTTCGATGGCATAGGCCTCGGTGCAACTGAAGACGAATTTGCCGTTGGTGATGTCGACCTGGCCGCCGCCGAAATTGGTGGCGTAGATGCCTTTCTTCACGCTGGCGAGAATTTCACCGGGATCCTTGTCACCCGCCAGCATGTAGGTGTTGGTCATGCGCGGCATCACGGTGGCGCCGAAACTCTGGCGCCGGCCGTTGCCGGTGGGCTTCATCCCCATAAGCCGCGCATTTTGCCGGTCCTGCATATAGCCTTTGAGAATCCCGTCCTCGATCAGCACCGTGCGCGAAGTGGGCGTGCCTTCATCGTCGATGGAGAGCGAACCGCGACGGCCATCGATGGTGCCGTCATCCACCACCGTCACGCCGGGCGCGGCGACACGCTCGCCCAACAGACCGGCAAACGCCGATGTCTTCTTGCGGTTGAAATCGCCTTCCAGCCCATGGCCGATGGCTTCGTGCAACAGAATGCCGGGCCAGCCCGGTCCCAGCACCACGGTCATCTCGCCTGCGGGCGCGGGAACCGACTCCAAATTGACCAAAGCCTGGCGCAGTGCCTCATCGACCGCCGCTTTCCAGTAGCTGGGATCCATATAAGTCTCATAGCCGCTGCGGCCGCCGCCGCCGAAGCTGCCGGTTTCCTGCCGGCCGTCTTTTTCCACCACCACCGAGACGCCGATGCGGACGAGGGGGCGGATGTCGGAATAATTCTCGCCGCCGGCCCGCATGATCTCGATGCGTTGCCATTCGCCGGACAAGGAGGCCGAGACCTGGCGCACCCGGCTGTCCTTGGCGCGGGCATAGGCATTCATTTCCTCCAGGAGGCTGACTTTGGCCCCGAACTGGGCGGTCTGAAGCGGGTCGAGGTCGGTGTAAAGTTTGACGTTGCTGCGGGCGGGGGCGGCGGCGACCTGTCCCGAATGACCCATGGACACGGCTTTCACGGTTGCGGCAGCTCGGGCGATGGCCTCCTCGGACAGTTCGGTGGCGTGGGCATAGCCGGTGGCTTCCCCCGCCACGGCCCGGAGGCCGAAACCCTGGGAGGTGTCGAAACTGGCCGCTTTCAGCCGGTTGTCGTCAAAGGAGAACGATTCGGACTGGCTGTATTCCAGGAAAAGTTCCCCGTCATCGGCCTCCGACAGGGCCGAATCCAGCTGGTTCTGGACGCGGGCGCGGTCCATTCCGGTGCGGGAAAAGAACAGATCGGTATCGGACATGGCGGTCTCCGGCTGCGGCGGGCGGGCAAAAAACCAGCGAACGCCAATGCTTAGACCCCAGATATCGGGGACTTGGCGCCTTCCGGCAAGACCCTGATATCCCTGGCAGTTGGCCGCAAATGGGCCGTGCCATAAGGTCGCAATGACTTTAAGGGCTTAACCCCTCTAAATCCCCGCCAAGAATCTGAAACGTGCGGGGGTTTTCGAATACACCCTGCCGGCATTTGCGAGGTTGCTATCCATGTCTCTGAAACCCCGGTCCTGGCGGAATATTGGACTCACCGCCGCCGCGGTTGCCCTGTGGGCTTCTGCCGCCTCCGCCATGCCGAAGAATTATCAGCTGGGTTTCCAGCCCGCCAATTCGCCGGTGATGGACCAGATCGAGAGCTTCCACACCGAGCTGCTCTACATCATCGTCGCGGTCTGCCTCTTCGTCCTGGGCTTGCTGGTCTATATCGTCATCAAGTTCCGCGCCGGTGCGAACCCCACCCCTTCCAAGGTGCATCACAACACCCTTCTGGAAGTGGCCTGGACCATCATCCCGGTGATCATCCTGGTGGTGATCGCGGTGCCCAGCTTCCGTCTGCTCTATTTCGAAAGCGCAATCCCGAAGCCCGATGTCGTCATCAAGGCGATCGGCAAGCAGTGGTTCTGGACCTATGAATATCCGGGCGCCAATGCCGGCTTCACCTATGACTCGCTGGGCCTGTCAGACGCCGATGCCGCTAAGGCCGGCAAGCCGCGCCTGTTGGGCACCGACAATGAAGTGGTCGTGCCGGTCGGCAAGGTGATCGAAATCGAAACCACCGGCGCCGATGTCATCCATTCCTGGGCGCTGCCCGAGATGGGCGTGAAGATGGACGCCGTTCCCGGCCGCATCAATCACACCTGGTTCAAGGCTGACCGCACTGGCATCTATTTCGGCCAATGCTCGGAACTGTGCGGCGCCCGCCACGCCTATATGCCGATCGAAGTGCATGTGGTGAGCGAAGCCGACTATGCCGAATGGCTCGCCTCGGCGAAGAAGAAGTTTGCCGCTCTCGACACCAACATTCACGTCGCAGCGAATTAGGAAGAACTAAGTCATGACCGATCTCGCTTTCGACCAGCACGGCGACCGCCATTTTGAAGATCACGGGCACCACCCCACCGGTTGGCGCCGCTACGTCTATTCCACCAACCATAAGGACATCGGCACGATGTACCTTATCTTCGCGATCATGGCGGGTGTGATCGGCGGCTTCTTCTCCATGATGATGCGCGCCGAACTGATGTATCCCGGCCTGCAGGTGTTCAAGGAGCCGCACGCGTTCAACGTGTTCGTCACCGGCCATGGCCTGATCATGGTGTTCTTCATGATCATGCCGGCGATGATCGGCGGCTTCGGCAACTGGCTGGTGCCCCTGATGATCGGCGCGCCGGACATGGCGTTCCCGCGCATGAACAACATTTCCTTCTGGCTGCTTCCCTTCAGCTTCGCGCTGTTGGTCATGAGCATGTTCGTGGAAGGCGATTCCGGCGGCATCGGCGTCGGTGGCGGCTGGACGATCTATGCGCCGCTTTCGACCTATGGCTCACCCGGACCGGCGATGGATCTGGCGATCTTCTCGCTGCATATCGCGGGCGCGTCCTCGATCCTGGGCGCGATCAATTTCATCACCACCATCTTCAACATGCGCGCGCCGGGCATGACCCTGCACAAGATGCCGCTGTTCGTGTGGTCGATCCTGGTCACCGTGTTCCTGCTGTTGCTGTCGCTGCCGGTTCTGGCGGGCGCCATCACCATGCTGCTCACCGACCGTCATTTCGGCACCAGCTTCTTCAATCCGGCCGGCGGCGGCGACCCGATCCTGTACCAGCATCTGTTCTGGTTCTTCGGTCACCCGGAAGTGTACATCCTGATCCTGCCCGGTTTCGGCATGATCAGCCACATCATCGGCACCTTCTCCAAGCGTCCGATCTTCGGCTATCTCGGCATGGCCTATGCCATGGTCGCGATTGGCTTCATCGGCTTTTTGGTCTGGGCGCACCACATGTACACGGTGGGTCTGTCTGTCGACACCAAAGCCTATTTCGTCTTCGCCACCATGGTCATCGCGGTGCCCACCGGCATCAAGGTGTTCAGCTGGATCGCGACGATGTGGGGCGGTTCGATCGAATTCAAAACCCCGATGCTGTGGGCGATCGGCTTCGTGTTTCTCTTCACCGTCGGTGGCGTCACCGGCGTGGTGCTGGCCAATGCCGGCGTCGATGTGGTGATGCAGGACACGTACTACGTCGTGGCGCACTTCCACTATGTGCTGTCGCTGGGTGCCGTGTTTGCGATTTTCGCGGGCTTCTACTTCTGGTTCCCGAAATTCACCGGCTACATGTACAACGAAATGCTGGGCAAGCTGCATTTCTGGATCACCTTCGTGGGCGTCAATCTCGCCTTCTTCCCGATGCACTTCCTGGGCCTCGCCGGAATGCCGCGCCGTTATGCGGACTATCCGGATGCCTTCGCGGGTTGGAACTATGTCTCGTCGGTTGGCGCCTTCATTGCCGGGTTCGGCGTCTTGATCTTCCTGGTCATGCTGGTTGAAGCCTTCATGGCCAAGCGCAAGGCGGGCGACAATCCCTGGGGCGTCGGTGCGACCACTCTGGAATGGACGCTGCCTTCGCCACCGCCCTTCCATCAGTTCAACGAACTGCCGCACATTCACTAAAGGACTTTGAGCTTAAGGATGGCCGTTATCGACGACACGCTCAGCTACCCCCGCGTCACGACCGTGGGCGACTTCTTCGCGCTCTTGAAGCCGCGCGTGATGTCCCTTGTCGTGTTCACGGGGCTGGCGGGGATCATCGTCGCGCCCGGCCATGTGCATCTGCTGACGGCGTTCACGGCGTTGCTGTGCATCGCGCTGGCCGCGGGTGCGAGTGGGGCCCTCAACATGGCCTATGACGCCGATATCGACGTCATCATGACCCGTACCGCGACGCGGCCCATCCCCATGGGCCATGTCGCGCGCGGCGATGCGATGACGTTCGGCTGGGCCATCGCGGCGATGTCGGTGGCCACCATGTGGCTGTTCGTGAATGAGTTGGCGGCGGGCCTCCTGGCTTTCACCGTCTTCTTCTATGTCGTGGTCTATACGCTGGGCCTCAAGCGCCGCACGCCGCAGAACATCGTCATCGGCGGTCTGGCCGGAGCTTTGCCGCCCGCCATCGGCTGGGCGGCGGTGACGGGGTCGTTGAGCTTGGCGCCGATCGTGCTGGTGGCGATCATCTTCATGTGGACGCCGCCGCATTTCTGGGCACTGTCGCTCTGGCGCTGCGAGGACTATGCCCGCGCTGGGATACCGATGCTGCCGGTGGTGAAAGGCAAAACATCGACGCGCCGTCACATCTTTGCCTACACGCTGCTGCTCGCCCCCTTGGGCGTGGCTCCTGCTTTTATCGGTCTGGGCGGCATGCTCTATCTGATCCTGTCGGCGTCGATGGGCTTCTGGATGCTGCTCGAGGCCTTCGCGACCCTGCGTGAGCGCGACGAAGTGCGCGAGCCGGCCGCTAAGCGCCTGTTCGGCGTCTCGCTGCTTTATGTGTTTGTGCCGTTCACGGCTTTGATCGTCGAGCGACTGCTTCATCTTTCTCCGCTTTGGACGTGAGGCGATGAATGACAATTCGTTCGACAGGAACAGCAAGGCAGGGCGCGAGCGGCGCAAGCGCAACATCGCACTGGCGCTCGCGCTGGGCGGCGTGGTGATTTTGTTTTATCTGATGTCAATCGTGCAGTGGCACGAAAATACAGGCCAGTAGAGGGGCACGTTTCATGAGCGGCGACGCAAGGCACGATTATCATCTGGTCGACCCCAGCCCCTGGCCGGTCGTCGGTTCCATTGGTGCCTTCACCATGATGGTCGGCGCCGTGTTCTGGATGAACAAGGATTACACCGGCTTCTTCGGCCTGCCGGTGAACGGACAGCCCTGGATCTTCATCATCGGCCTGGCTCTGGTGCTCTACACCATGGCCGGCTGGTGGCGCGACGTAATCAAGGAATCCGTCGTGCTGGGCAACCACACCCCCGTGGTGAAGCTGCATCTGCGCTACGGCATGCTGCTGTTCATTGCCTCGGAAGTGATGTTCTTCGTGGCCTGGTTCTGGGCCTATTTCAATTCCGCGATCTTCTTCAACGATGTCAGCATCGGTTCCTGGCCACCGGCTGGGATCACCACATTGGATCCCTGGCATTTCCCGCTGCTCAACACGCTGATCCTGCTGACCTCGGGCACCACGGTAACCTGGGCACATCACGCGCTGCAGTCGGACGACCGCAAGGGTGCGATCCAGGGCCTGATCATCACTGTTCTTCTGGGGGCGAGCTTCTCGGCGGTGCAGGCTTACGAATATGCCCATGCGCCGTTCACCTTCGGCTTCAACAATCTGGCGCTGCAGCCCTTCACCGACGCGGCGCATGCGTCGCTGGCGTCGGGCGCGGGTAATTTCGACGCCATTTATGGCTCGACCTTCTTCATGGCGACCGGCTTTCACGGCTTCCATGTTCTGGTCGGTACCATCTTCCTGACCGTCTGCCTGGGCCGCGCCATCGCCGGTCAATTCACCCCGACCCGCCATTTCGGCTTCGAAGCCGCCGCCTGGTACTGGCACTTCGTGGACGTGGTCTGGCTGTTCCTGTTCGCCTGTATCTATGTCTGGGGCCAAGGCCCGGTGTCCGCTGCCTAATACGGCACGATGTGCATTCCTCGGCCTCTGTCCGCGATGCGGGCAGGGGCCGTTGTTTAACGGCTACATCAAGCTCAAGCCGTCCTGCCCGTCCTGTCAGTTGGACTATGCGATGTTCGATGCCGGTGACGGGCCGGCAGTGTTCGGCATTCTGATCGTAGGTGCAATCGTCGCTGGCCTGGCGCTTTGGGTCGAATTCACCTTCTCGCCCCCTTATTGGGTTCACGCGGTGCTGTGGGCGCCGCTGATTGTGATCCTCAGCCTCGGGTTTTTGCGCCTGTCCAAATCCACGCTGCTGGTTCTTCAGTTCAAGCATAAGGCGGGAGAAGGGCGCAGGCACTGATGGCTCTGCAATTTCGTCCCTATCCCGGCGTCACCATCGCGGCCGTAATCGCCACCGCCATTCTGATCGGCTTGGGCGCCTGGCAATTGCAACGCCTGCAGTGGAAATTGGCCCTGATCGCGGAAGTGAACGGTCACATGGCCGCGCCGCCGTTGACGCTGAACGAAGCCCTCAAAAGCTCTGCCGATGTTATGCAGTATCGGCGTGTCGTGCTGGAAGGGCATTTCGACAATGTCAAGGAATCTTATGTCTTCACGACACGCGAAGGCGGCGAAGCGGTCTATCACGTGCTGACGCCTTTTCTGACGGGCGACGGGCATAGCCTGCTGGTGGACAGGGGGTATGTTCCCAAGGAGAAGCTTGATCCCGCCACCCGCACGCCGGTCGAAGGCACGACGCAGGTGGTGGGTGTCTGGCGGGTGCCGGATGCGCCCGGCGCGTTTACGCCGGCGCCCGATACGGCGCACCGGATCTGGTATTCCCGCGATCTCAAAGGCATCGCGGCGGCCGATCATATTCGACTGGCCGCGCCTGTGGTGATCGAAGCCGATGCGACACCCAGTCCGGGGGGCTGGCCCAAAGGCGGCCAGACCGTGGTGAGTTTCCGCAATGAGCACCTCTCCTATGCTGTTACCTGGTTCGGCCTTGCGGCAGGTCTCATCGGCGTCTATCTCGCCTATCATGCCTCTAAGGGCCGTCTGCGCTGGACCTGAATCCTGTTTCAGCGATCAAAAGGAATATGAGCGTGTCGCAGTCCAGCCAGTTTATTTCGACCCGGGGTGATGCCCCCGCGGCGGGCTTCGCCGATGTCCTGTTGGCGGGCCTGGCGCCGGATGGCGGGCTTTACATGCCCGCGGCATGGCCGCAGTTCAGCGCCGCGGAGATCGCGTCTTTTGCCGGCCAGCGCTACCAGGATGTGGCGTTCGCAATCCTTTCGCGTTTTGTGGGCGACAGCTTCACCGCTGCGGAGCTGAAAGAAGATATTGAGGCGGCCTATGCCGGCTTCACGCAGGCCGAGATCGCGCCTTTGTCGGCGATGACCGGCAATCGTTATCTGCTGGAGTTGTTTCACGGCCCCACTTTTGCTTTCAAGGACATCGCGCTGCAGATATTGGGCCGCCTGTTTTCGCGGGCGCTGACGCGCCGGGGCGGCAAGGCCACCATCGTGGCGGCGACTTCGGGCGACACCGGCTCGGCGGCCATCGCCGCGCTGGGCGGTTTGCCCAACATCGAAGTTTTTGTGCTGCACCCCAAGGGCAGGGTGAGCGAAGTGCAGCGCCGCCAGATGACCACCAGCGGTCATGCCAATGTCCACAACATTGCGCTGGAGGGCAGCTTCGATGATGCCCAGGGCCTCGTGAAAGGGTTGTTCGCGGAAAAGGAATTCGCCCGTGAGATAAGCCTCACCGCCGTCAATTCGATCAATTTCGTCCGCATCGCCGCCCAAAGTGTTTATTACTTCACCGCGACGGCGGCATTGGGAAAACCCGCGACCTTTATCGTGCCGACAGGAAATTTCGGCGACATCTTCGCGGGTGAGGCCGCCCAACGCATGGGTTTGAATACCGGCCGTCTCGTGATCGCCACCAACGCCAACGACATCATGGCGCGTGCGCTCAACGATGGCGTCTATGAATCGGGTGCGGCGCATCACACTATCAGCCCTTCGATGGATATTCAGGTGGCGTCGAATTTCGAGCGCGCGCTGTTCGAAGCATCCGGCCGCGATGCCGGCTGGACCCGCGCCGCGATGGAGACTTTCTCGCGCGACAAGCGCCTGGTCTTGCCGCCGCTGATCTTGTCGGAATTGCGGGCGCGCTACGACGCCCGTTCCAGCGATGACGAAGACACGCTTTCCACTATCAACGCCATTGCCAGCACATCCGGACGGATTATCGATCCGCACACGGCGGTGGCCGTCAATGCGTTGCGCAAATTCGGTTTCCGGGAAGAGCCGATGGTGGTTCTTTCCACCGCCCATCCCGCCAAATTCGCCGATGCGGTGATCAATGCCACCGGTTCGCCGCCACCGATGCCTGAAGAATTGCGCCGTGTGCTGGATCTGCCGGAACAGCTGGAAATCCTGCCCAACAACCTTGCTTTGATTCGACAGTTCATCTCTTCTAGACTGGCTTGATGACCGTAGAAATATCAAAGCTTTCCAATGGTTTGACCGTTATCACCGATCCGATGGCGGGCCTGGAAAGCGCTGCATTGGGGGTCTGGGTTTCGACCGGCGGGCGCAACGAATCGCCGTCCGAGATGGGGCTCTCCCATATGCTCGAGCATATGGCGTTCAAGGGCACCACAACCCGCAGCGCCCGTGACATCGCCGAAGAGATTGAAGCGGTCGGCGGTTATCTCAATGCCTATACCAGCCGCGAGCAGACAGCATTCCATGCGCGCATTCTGAAGAATGATGTGGCGTTGGCGCTCGATCTCGTTGCCGATATTCTGGTCAACTCGATATTCGTCGCCGAGGAATTGGAACGCGAACGCCAGGTCGTTTTGCAAGAACTGGGGCAGGCGCGCGACACACCGGACGATATCATCTTCGATCATCTGCAAAGTGTGATCTACAAGGACCAGGCACTGGGCCGGCCGATATTGGGCGAAGAAGCGACGGTCACCGCGTTTACGCCGGCGGCGCTGCGCGATTACAGCGGGCGGCGCTATCGCGCCGAAGCAATGACCCTGGTTTCGTCGGGCGCGGTTTCGCACCCTGAGATTGTCGCCTTGGCGGAACAAAAATTCGCGGGTCTCGCGACCGGCCGGATCGATCCGACGGCGCCCGCCCATTATGTCGGCGGCGACATCCGTCTGGTCGAAGATCTTGAACAGGCGCATATCGTTTATGCGTTTCCCGGCATCGCCTCCGGCGATCCGGATTTTCATGTCGCTCAGATGCACGCCATGGTGCTGGGTGGCGGCATGTCATCCCGCCTGTTCCAGGAAGTGCGTGAAAAGCGCGGTCTTTGCTATTCCATCTATGCCTTCACCAACAATTTCCAGGACACTGGCTTCACCGGCATTTACGCCGGTACCGGAGAAAAGGAAGCCGGAGAATTGTCCGCTGTGATCGCGGGCGAAATGGAAGCCATGATTGCCGGGGTCAACGACGCGGAAATGGCGCGGGCCAAGGCGCAGCTCAAATCGGGCCTTCTGATGGGGCTGGAGCGGCCCGGAACACGGTCCGAACAGATTGCCGGACAGATATTCACCCTCGGTCGCGTTCAAAGCGCGGCCGAAATCGTGGCGCAGATCGATGCGGTGGATAGCGCGGCGTTGACGCGTTATGCCGCCCGGATCATGAGCCAGCCTTCGATCGCGGCGGTCGGGCCGGTGAAAAATCTCGAGCGTCACGAGGTTTTTGCCGCGCGGTTTGCACCCGGCCGTGAAGCGGCGGAATGATGAAGCCGGCGCCGCCACCCGGCAAAATGAGCGCGATGATGCATTCGCGGCCGATGGCGTTCATGCGCGGGCTGACTTTTCCCGGCGGCCAGCAGCCGGTGCTGCGGGGCCAAGATGTTTATTTGCGCTATCCTCGCATCGCCGACTACATCAGCTGGGCGCGATTGCGGGGCGAGAGCCGCGAGTTTCTCACCAAATGGGAACCTGTCTGGGCTGAGGACGAACTCTTTCCAGCACAGTGGGATCCGAAGCTTGGAATTCACGTGACTTGAAGTCGCGGC
>JADMIO011403848.1_pt1 | contig 63513 bp, 50 predicted proteins | sample 8958161 | NCBI WGS metagenome assembly JADMIO01 (sample SAMN16585339, study PRJNA669376) | soil metagenome | isolation source: Crop rotation soil | place: USA: Cullars Rotation, Alabama | collected 2011
TGGCGGAGCGGACGGGACTCGAACCCGCGACCCCCGGCGTGACAGGCCGGTATTCTAACCAACTGAACTACCGCTCCAACTTCTCGTGCGCCGCGGCATTCTCACCGCTCGCACGAAGCTTGCAACTGGTGGGTGCTGAGGGGCTCGAACCCCCGACATTCGCCTTGTAAGGGCGACGCTCTACCAGCTGAGCTAAGCACCCTCATTCGGACGTGGAAAGAAGCGCCCGGAAAGTCGACTATTTTAGCCGAATTCCGGGCCGTTTCCCATGCGCTCCGCGCGCGTTTCGCTCAGTGCTTGACCACCTGCGGGCGCTGCTCGGCCGCCGGGGGCGGCGGCGCCGCCGGCGCATCGGCGAGCGGCTCGGGCTTGCGCTCGAGCGAGCGCTCGAGCACCTCGTCGAACCAGCGCACCGGCGTGATCTCGATGGCGTTCTTCACCTCTTCGGGGATCTCCTGCAGGTCCTTCACGTTCTCCTGCGGGATGAGCACGCTCTTGATGCCGCCACGGTGCGCGGCGAGGAGCTTCTCCTTCAGCCCGCCGATCGGCAGCACTTCACCGCGCAGCGTGATCTCGCCCGTCATCGCCGTATCGCAACGCACCGGGATGCCGGTGAGCACGGAGGTGATCGCGGTGGCGATCGCAATGCCCGCCGACGGCCCGTCCTTCGGCGTCGCGCCCTCCGGCAGGTGGATGTGCAGGTCGAGGTTCTGGTAGAAGTCCTCGCTGATGCCCAGGCGCTTGGCGCGCGCCCGCACCACCGAGATGGCCGCCTTGATGGACTCGTTCATCACCTCGCCCAGCTTGCCGGTGGTGACGGTGTTGCCCTTGCCGGGCAGCTTCACCGCCTCGATGGTGAGGAGCTCGCCGCCGACTTCCGTCCACGCAAGGCCCGTCACCTGGCCGATCTGGTTCTCCTTCTCGGCGATGCCGTAGGTGAACTTGCGAACCCCCAGGTACTTGTCGAGGTTCTTCGAGTTGACCGTGATGTGCTGGTTTTCCTTCTTCTTGGTGAGGATCGACTTGATCACCTTGCGCGAGATCTTCGCCAGCTCGCGGTCGAGACCGCGCACGCCGGCCTCACGCGTGTAGTACCGCGTGATGTCGCGCAGCGCCGCGTCGGTCACGTTCAGCTCGCCTTCCTTGATGCCGTTCGCCTTGAACTGCTTGGGCAGCAGGTACTGCTTGGCGATGTGGACCTTCTCGTCTTCCGTGTAGCCGGACAGGCGGATGATCTCCATGCGGTCGAGCAGCGGCGCGGGAATGTTCAGCGTGTTCGCGGTCGCGACGAACATCACGTCCGAGAGGTCGTATTCGACTTCCACGTAGTGGTCCACGAACGTGTGGTTCTGCTCCGGATCAAGCACCTCCAGCAGCGCCGAGGACGGATCGCCGCGGAAGTCCATGCCCATCTTGTCGACCTCGTCGAGCAGGAAGAGCGGGTTCTTCACGCCGACCTTGGTCATGTTCTGCAGGATCTTGCCGGGCATCGAGCCGATGTAGGTGCGACGGTGGCCGCGGATCTCAGCCTCGTCGCGCACGCCGCCCAGCGACATGCGCACGAACTTGCGGTTGGTCGCGCGCGCGATCGACTGGCCGAGCGAGGTCTTGCCGACGCCGGGAGGGCCGACGAGGCACAGGATCGGCGCCTTCAGCTTGTCCACGCGTTGTTGCACCGCGAGGTACTCGACGATGCGCTCCTTCACCTTCTCCAGGCCGTAGTGGTCCGCATCGAGGACGTTCTCGGAATTCTTGAGGTCCGTGGAGACCTTCGTCTTCTTCTTCCACGGCAGGCCGACCAGCGTGTCGATGTAGTTGCGCACCACGGTCGCTTCGGCCGACATCGGCGACATGAGCTTCAATTTCTTGAGCTCCGCCTCGGCCTTGGCGCGCGCCTCCTTGGGCATGTGCGCCGTCTTGATCTTCTTCTCGAGCTCGTCCAGGTCGGCGCCCTCTTCCGAGTCGCCGAGCTCCTTCTGGATCGCCTTCACCTGCTCGTTCAGGTAGTACTCGCGCTGGCTCTTCTCCATCTGCCGCTTCACGCGGCCGCGGATGCGCTTCTCCACCTGCATGATGTCGATCTCGGTCTCGAGGAGCTGCAGCAGCTGCTCGAGGCGCCGGCCGACGTTGAACATCTCGAGGATCTGCTGCTTCTGCTCGAGCTTCAACGGCAGGTGCGCGGCGATCGTGTCCGACAGGCGTCCGGCGCCGTCGATGCCGGAGAGCGACGTGAGGACCTCCGGCGGGATCTTCTTGTTCAGCTTCACGTACTGGTCGAATTGCGCGAGCAGCGTGCGGCGCATCGCCTCGACCTCGTTGGAATCCGGCTCTTCAGAAGCGATGAGGTCGATCTCCGCCTCGAAGTTGGCTTTCTCGGTGAGCACGCGCGCGATGCGGGCACGCTGCACGCCCTCGACGAGGACCTTCACGGTGCCGTCGGGGAGCTTCAACATCTGCAGGATCGTCGAGACCGTCCCGACGTCGTAGAGGTCCTCCGGGTTCGGCTCGTCCTTGGCGGCGGACTTCTGCGCCACGAGCACGACGTTCTTTCCCTCTTCCATCGCGGCTTCCAGAGCCTTGATGGACTTGGGCCGTCCCACGAACAACGGGATGACCATGTGCGGGAAGACGACCACGTCCCTCAGCGGAAGCAGGGGGAGGACGCGTTCGGGGGAGAAAGAGGCGGTCATTTGTTTTCCTGGAGTGGATACGGTGCTACGTGGGGCCCGGCGGGAACCCCGTCAAGCCCCGGAGGGGCGGCAAGATGGGGAACGCGCGGGCTACTGCTGCCCACTCGCGACCTTCGGCTGGTCGGAGTAGATGAGAAGCGGCTTTCCGTCACCGGAAATGGCGTTGTCGTCGACGACGACCTTCTGGACGTTGGCGAGGGACGGCAGGTCGAACATGATGTCCAGCAGCGCATGCTCGATGATCGAACGCAGCCCCCGCGCGCCTGTGCGCCGTTCAAGGGCCCGCTTCGCGATGGCCCCGAGCGCATGTTCCCGGAATTCCAGTTCGACTCCCTCCATCGCGAGGAGTTTCTGGTACTGCTTGACCAGGGCGTTCTTCGGCTCGGTGAGGATCTTCACCAGCGCGCCGGCATCCAGCTCGTCCAGCACCGCGACGACCGGCAGGCGGCCGACGAATTCGGGGATCAGGCCGTACTTGATGAGGTCCTCGGGCTCGACCTCGTGGAGCAGCTCGTTCAGCTCCTGGCGGTTGCTGAGCGAGCGCACCGCGGCGCCGAAGCCCATGCCGGAGCGGTCGGTGCGGTTCTGGATCACCTTGTCCAGGCCGCCGAACGCGCCACCGCAGATGAAGAGGATGTTGGTCGTGTCGACCTGCACGAACTCCTGGTTCGGATGCTTGCGTCCGCCCTGCGGGGGGACGGAGGCGATCGTGCCTTCGATGAGCTTGAGCAACGCCTGCTGCACGCCCTCGCCCGACACGTCGCGCGTGATCGAGGGGTTGTCGCTCTTGCGCGAGATCTTGTCGATCTCGTCGATGTAGACGATGCCGCGCTGCGCCTTCTCGACGTCGTAGTCGCACTTCTGCAGCAGCTTCTGGATGATGTTCTCGACGTCCTCGCCGACGTAGCCCGCTTCCGTGAGCGTCGTTGCATCCGCAATCACGAAGGGGACGTTCAGCAGGCGCGCGAGCGTCTGCGCGAGCAGCGTCTTGCCCGAGCCGGTCGGCCCGATCAGCAGGATGTTCGACTTGGCGAGCTCGACGTCGTCCTGCTTGCCGCCGGTCTTGAGGCGCTTGTAGTGGTTGTAGACCGCGACCGAGAGGATCTTCTTGGCCTGGACCTGGCCGATCACGTACTGGTCGAGGATCTCGCAGATCTCGTGCGGGCTGGGCAGGTCGCTCTTCTGCGCCTTCTGCCCGGTATCGGTGCTCGCCTCTTCACGGATGATGTCGTTGCAGAGGTCAATGCACTCGTCGCAGATGAAGACCGACGGACCGGCGATGAGCTTGCGGACTTCGTGCTGGCTCTTGCCGCAGAAGGAGCAGTAAAGAAGCTTTTCCCCGCCCACCTTGTCCGTCATGTGCTGCTTTTTCTCCCCTTAGGCCACCGAAGACTCGGTACGCGCCTTCAGCACGCGGTCGACCAGACCATACTTTAGCGCGTCTTCGGCGCTCATGAAATTGTCGCGATCGGTGTCCCGCTCGATGCGTTCGATCGGCTGACCCGTATGTTGCGCCATCATCTCGTTCAGCTTGCGTTTCAGATACAACACTTCCTTGGCGTGGATCTCGATGTCCGAGGCCTGGCCGGAGAAGCCGCCCGAGGGCTGGTGGATCATGACCCGCGCATTCGGCAGGCAGAAGCGCTTGCCCTTGGCGCCGGCGCACAGCAGGAAGGCGCCCATGGAGGCCGCAAGGCCCGTGCAGAGCGTCGAGACGTCCGGCTTGATGAATTCCATCGTGTCGTACATCGCCATGCCGGCCGAGACGCTGCCGCCCGGCGAGTTGATGTACAGGTGGATGTCCTTGTCCGGGTTCTCGCTCTCGAGGAAGAGCAGCTGCGCCACGACCAGGTTGGCCATGGCGTCGTTGATCGGCCCCACCAGGAAGATGATGCGTTCCTTGAGCAGGCGCGAGTAGATGTCGTAGGCGCGCTCGCCACGGCCGGACTGCTCGATCACCATCGGGATCAGGCCCAGTCCGCTCGGTTCTTCCATGTCCTCGTCCCGCTCGTGCGTGATGAATCCCGCCATGGTCAGCCTTTCTTCGTTCCCATCAGGTCGTCGAAGGTCATTTTCTCGTCGACGACGCCCATTTCTCCCAGCGCCCATTCTACGACGTTGTCCTCCATTACGAGCGCCTCGACTTCCGCCAGCCGGGACTGGTCCGCGTAGTACCACCGGACCAGCTGCTCGGGCTGCTCGAAGCTCTGCGCGTGCTCCTCGATGACCTTGCGCACCTGCTCCGGTTTGGCCTGCAGGTTGTTCTTCTTCACCAGCTCGGCGACCACCAGGCCCACCTTGATGCGGCGCTCCGCGCGGTCGGTGAAGAGCGTGGGCGGCAGGGTGACCTCCTGTTGCGTCATGCCGCGCTGCTTCAGGTCCTCGACGGCCTGCTGCTGCATGCGCTGGATCTCGCTCTCGAGGAGCGAGCGCGGCACTTCGAAGTTGGCCGCCTGGTGCAGCGCATCCATCACCTGCTCCTTGACGGTGCTCTTCACGCGCTTGGCGACCTCGCTCTCGACGTTCTGGCGCACCTCGCGCTTGAGCTGCTCCACGTCGCCGCTCGCGACACCCAGGGCCTTGGCGAACTCGGCATCGACCGGCGGGAGGTCCGGCTCCGCGACCTGGTTGACGGTCACGGTGAAGTCAGCCGTCTTGCCCTTCAGCGCCTCGTTGTAGTCCTGCGGGAACGTGAGCGGGAAAGTCTTGGTCTCGCCGGCCTTCATGCCGACGATCGATGATTCGAAGTCCGGCAGCATGCGCGCCTCACCGAGGATCACGGTGAAGTTGGCGGCCTTGTTGCCCTCGAACGGCTGGCCCGCGATGAGGCCTTCGAAATCCACGTTCACGAGGTCGCCGTTGCGCGCCTCGCGATCGACGTTGTTGAACTTGGCGCGCTGCTTGCGCAGCGTGAGGACGGTCTTTTCGATGTCCGCGTCGGTGACCTCCGTCGACGGGCGCGTGACCTCGAACTTGGTGAGGTCGCCGATCTGCACTTCCGGATAGACCTCGAAGGTGGCGGTGTACTCGACGTTCGACGCGCCCTCGGAGGCGGGCACGGGCTGGAAGCGCGGGTAGCCGGCGACACGATAGTTCTGGTCCTTCACGGCGTCGGCGAAACGCTGCTGCACCTCGTCGGTGACCACTTCCTGGCGCACCTGGAAGCCGTAGTGGCGCTCGACCATCTTGATCGGCACGTGCCCCGGGCGGAAGCCCTGCATCTTCACCGTGCGCGCGAGCTTCTTCAGGCGCTGCGCGATCTCCGCCTCGAGGTGATCGACGGGGATCGACACCGTGATGTTGCGCTCGAGGGCGCTCGGGTTCTGGACAGCCTGCTGCATCGAGTTTTCCTTATTAGGGTAGGACGGGGTCAGACCCCATGTCGTGAAACCAAGGTGGCTGAACGGACGCGCCACGCATGAATGGGGTCTGACCCCCAGACTGGTGCGAAAGAAGGGACTCGAACCCCCATGCCTTTCGGCGCTGGAACCTAAATCCAGTGCGTCTACCAATTCCGCCACTTTCGCGGTCGCTGAATTATACCCGAAAAGCGCCTCGTCCCGACGTGCCACGGAAGCCGCGGCACGCCGATATAATCGAGAAAATTCAAAAGCTTCCGACACCCTTGCCGGTCGATCACTACGAGAATTTCCCGGTCGCGTCCTGGCTGCTTCCGCCGCGCGTCCGGCCGCCCATCGAGGCCATTTACGGCTTCGCGCGAGGGGCCGACGACGTGGCCGACGAGGGCTCGGCGAGCGACGCGGAGCGCCTCGCGAGCCTCGATCGCTACCTGCGCGCCCTCGCCGCCATCGATGCACGTCGCGAGCCCGAGCCCGAGTTCGCGCGCATCGCCGCCGCCGTCCGTGAATACGAGTTGCCCACGGCGTTGCTCGCCGATCTCATCGACGCGTTCAAGCAGGACGTGGTGAAGAAGCGTTACGCGACCTATGCCGAGCTGCTCGATTACTCGCGCCGCTCCGCCGAACCGGTCGGCCGGCTCGTGCTGCACGTGTTCGAGCAGACCGGCCACGGCACCGGCTATTCGCGTGGCCAATCCGATGCCATTTGCTCGGCGCTGCAGCAGATCAACTTCTGGCAGGATGTCGAGGTCGACTGGCGCAAGGACCGCGTCTACATCCCGCAGGAGGACCTCGCGCGTTTCGGCGTCGAAGAGCGGCAGATCGCCGAGCAGCGCGTCGACGACCGGTGGCGCAGCCTCATGGCGTTCGAATGCGACCGCTCGCGCAAGCTTCTGCACGAGGGCGATCCGCTCGCACGCGCCCTGCCCGGGCGCTTCGGCCTGGAGATCCGGGCCACCATCGCGGGCGGCGCGAGGATCCTCGACAAGATCGAAGCGGCACGCAGCGACGTATTCCGCCATCGGCCCACGCTCAACAAGCTGGATTGGGCGAGAATCCTGGCGCGATCGCTATGACGCCCGACGAATACACGCAACAGAAGGCCGCGGCGAGCGGCTCGAGCTTCTACTACAGCTTCCTCTTCCTGCCGCCCGACAGGCGCCGCGCCATCACCGCGCTCTACGCCTTCTGCCGCGAAGTGGACGACGTGGTGGACGAAGTCTCCGATGTCGGCGTCGCGCGCACGAAGCTCGCGTGGTGGCGCACGGAAGTGGCGAACCTTTTCGCGGGCCACCCGCAGCATCCAGTGACGCAGGCGCTCGCGCCGTTCACGCAGACGCACGGCATCGACGCGGGGCGCATGAACGAGATCATCGACGGCATGGAGATGGATCTCGTCTACCACCGCTATCCCGATTTCGAATCGCTCAAGCTCTACTGCCATCGCGCCGCAGGCGTCGTGGGACAGCTGTCCGCGTCCATCTTCGGCTACTCGAACCCATCGACCCTCGACTACGCCGAGAACCTCGGCATCGCCTTCCAGCTCACCAACATCATTCGCGACGTGGGAGAAGACGCGCGCCGCGACCGCGTCTACCTGCCGCAGGACGATCTCGCGCGATTCGGCCTCACGGCCGAAGACATCCTCGCGCGCAAGGGCGGCGAGGCGTTCGTGAAGCTCATGCGATTCCAGGCCGAGCGCGCGCAGTCGTACTACGACCTCGCATTCTCGAAGCTCGCGCCCGCGGATCGCGCCAACCAGCGCGCCGGCCTCATCATGGCCGGCATCTACCGCACACTGCTCGACGAGATCACCCGCGACAATTTCCAGGTGCTCGAGCAGCGCGTGACGCTCACGCCGCTGCGCAAGCTCTGGATCGCCTGGAAGACGTGGGTGAAGGGGTGAAGCGGGTCGCGGTGGTCGGGGCCGGCTATGCCGGCCTCGCGGCGGCATTCAAGCTCGTCGACGCCGGCTGCACGGTGAGCCTCTTCGAGGCGAACCGCACGCCGGGCGGAAGAGCCCGCCGCGTCGAATATCGCGGCGCGCTCATCGACAACGGCCAGCACCTGTTGCTGGGCGCTTACGAGGCCACGCTCGATCTCATGCGTCGCGTGGGCGTACCCGACAACGCCGTTGTGCGCACGCCGCTCACGCTGCTCTTCCCCGGCGAGTTCCAGATGCGCGCGCCGCGCCTGCCCAGGCCGCTCCATCTCATGATGGCGCTGCTGCGCGCGAAAGGATTCGACTGGTCGGATCGCCGCGCGGTGTTCCAGCTCATGCTCGAGCTGGACGACATCCCGGAAGGTGCGACGGTGGCCGAGCTGCTCAACGAGACGCGGCAGACGCCCGCCACGCGCCGGTTCCTGTGGGAGCCGCTGTGCATCTCGGCAATGAACACGCCGGTGGCACAAGCCGACGCGCGCGTGTTCGCCGCCGTGGTTCGCGATTCGCTGCTGCAACGCCGAGGCGATTCCGACCTCGTCATTCCCGCCAAGGACCTGTCCGCGCTGTTGCCGGATCCGATGATCGATTGGCTGGGCGAGCGCGGCGTCGAGATCGCGCTGGGTACGCGCGTTGCCTCGATCGAGCCCGACGGCGAAGGCTGGTCCCTCGAGATCGGGGGCAATCGCCGGCACTACGACGCGGTCGTGTGCGCCGTTGCGCCCTACCAGGTGTCCACGCTGATCGAAGGCTGCCGCGCGCTCGAGACGCTGCGCGCGTCGCTCGCGGCGATGGAGCACGAGCCCATCGCGACGGTGTATCTCCAGTACGAGCGTGCCGTGACGCTCCCCTTCCCGATGGTGGGGATGAGCGGCGGGCACGTGCAGTGGCTGTTCGATCGCGAAGCGCTGTCGGGCGCGCGCGGCCTGCTCGCGGCGGTGATCTCGGCCTCCGGCGCGCACCTCGAACTCGACAACGACGTGCTCGGCACCGTCGCGCATCGCGAGGTCGCGCAGCGCTTTCCGGAGCTGCCCGCGCCGCTCTGGACCAAGGTCATCACCGAAAAGCGCGCGACGTTCGCGTGCAAGCCCGGAATATTCCGCCCCGCCAACGCGACTTCCGCGCCGGGCTTCTTCCTCGCCGGCGACTACACTGCGGGCCCGTATCCTGCGACTCTCGAAGGCGCGGTCCGCAGCGGCCTGCACGCGGCGCACGAGGCCGCCGGATACCTGAACAAACAATGAACGACGACGCGCACATTCCAGCGGGATACGAACCCGCGACGGACCTCTTGAAGGAGCGCGTCGTGCTCGTGACGGGCGCGGGCCAGGGCCTGGGCCGCGCGGTCGCGCTGGAGGCGGCGCGCTGCGGCGGGACGGTCGCGCTGTTGGGCAGGAACCAGAAAAAGCTCGAGGCCACCTACGATGCGATCACGGCGGCGGGCGGCGCGGAGCCCGCGCTCATCCCCGTCGACCTTGCAACGGCGGGGAATGCGGAATACGAGAGCCTCGCGCAGCTGTTGCGCAAGGACCTGCAGAGGCTCGACGCCATCGTCCACTGCGCCGCCCATTTCGTGCCGCTCGGGCCGCTGGCCGGCCAGACGCTCGACCAGTGGAGCGCGTTGCTGAAAGTGAACTTGACCGCACCCTTTGCGCTCACAAGGGCGTGCCTGCCGCTGCTCCAGGCGGCGCCCGACTCGTCGGTGGTGTTCGTGGGGGAAACGCATGGAGCGCAACCGCTGGCCTATTGGGGGGGATTCGCCGTCGCGAAATCGGCGTTGTCCACGCTGGCATCGATCTGGTCGCAGGAGCTCGAGCGCAAGGGGAAGCCGCGCATGAACGTCTTCATCCCGGGTCCGATCGCCACGCCGCAGCGCATGCAGAGCCATCCCGGCGAGGATCGCGCGCGCCTGCGCACGGCGGAAGCCGCGGCCACATCGCTCATGTACCTGCTCGATCCGGCTTCCGCCCATTTCAACGGCCGGACCGTCGCTTTGTGAAAAGGCGCACAGATGGCGGGGCGGGGAATCGGTTAAACTAGGAATCGCCCGAAATTCGGCCTGCAAGTCCTTGCATAACCACAACTAATTCAGAAACCGGCCGCGAACCGCCGCTCATGCTCGATTCGGCAAATCGAACCTTCATCTGCTCGGTCGTTTTCATCGACCTGGTGGGCTATTCCAAGAAGCCGGTCACCGAGCAGATCCGCCTGAAGACGAGCCTCACCTCCAACCTGTCGGAGGCGATCAAGGACATCCCGGTGAACGACCGGATCATCCTCGACACGGGCGACGGCGCGGCGATCAGCTTCCTGGGTGACCCCGAAGACGCGCTGTTCGTCACGCTCTCGCTGCGCGAGGCGATGATCCGCGAGGGCATGGCCGCGACGGTGAGCGAGGCCTCGGGCGACGACTCCGTGCGCATGGGCATCAACCTCGGCCCCGTGAAACTCGTGAAGGACATCAACGGGCACCCGAACATCATCGGCGACGGCATCAACGTGGCGCAGCGCATCATGAGCTTCGCGCGCCCCGGGCAGATCGTCGTCTCGCGCTCGTACTACGACGTCGTCTCGAACCTCGCCGGCGAATACGCGAAGCTCTTCCATTACGAAGGCTCGCGCACCGACAAGCACGTGCGCGAGCACGAGATCTACGTCGTGGGCCACCACGAGGGCGCGCTGCAGAAGGCGAAGGACGGGATGCGCGATCGCGCCACGGCGACCTCGCCGAACGCGCGCTCCGGCTCGCGCACCGCCGCGCCCGGAACGTCCACCGTGACGCTCAGCATCCCCGCGTTCGCGCAGGACAAGAAGAAGCTGATGATGGTGGCGGGCGGATTGCTCGCGCTCGTGCTGATCCTGGCGATCGCCGTCATGCTGAAGAAGCCGTCGGCGCCGCCGGAAACGGTTGCGGCCACGACCGCGCCCGCGGTGGAGGCGAAGCCCGCGCCGGCGACCATCACGCCGCCCGTGGCCGTCGCGCCGCCTGCGACGACGGAACCCGCGAAAGCGGCGACCGCCGAGCCTGTCAAAACTACCAGCGAGGCGGCGAAGCCCGCGGAAGCCGGCAAGGCGCCGGATTCGAAAGTCCTCTCGCCGGCGCCCTCGCCGTCGGTGATTCCGCCTCCGGCGCCGGCCACCACGGCGACGCACGATGCGGCGAAGGATGTGAAGAAGGAAGGGGAGAAAGCGGCCAGGGACAAGGCCGCGGCAGAAGCAGCAGCCAAAGGGGAGACCAAGACCGCGGAAGCCTCGAAGCCGGGAATCCCGCCGGCGACCGTGTTCCTCGACATCAAGCCGTGGGGTGAGGTGTACATCAACGGCAAGTCGCAGGGCGTGTCGCCGCCGAAGAAGTTCATCAAGCTGGACCCGGGCAAGTACAGGATCGAGTTCCGCAACACGACCTTCCCAGCCCACACCGAGAACGTGGACGTGAAGGCGCGTGAGGAAATAACCCTCCGGCACAGGTTCCAATGAGCGCACACATCCTCTCCATCCGTCACACGGCCCTCGCCGCGGCACTGCTCCTCGCCGCGTGCGCGGAAATGCCCAAGCTGGGCGGCGATTCGCAGAAGCCGGCGGCGCCGCAGATCACCGAATCGAGCCTGCGCGAGCGCGCGCAGTCGCAGCTCGCCGACGGCGTGAGGCAATACGAAGCCGGCGAATACGACGCCGCGGTGAAGAGCCTTTCGGCCTCGCTCGAGCACGGCCTGCTCTCGAAGCAGGACCAGGCGCGCGCGCGCAAGCTGCTCGCGTTCTCGCACTGCGTGTCCGGCCGCGAGGTCCAGTGCCGCGACGAGTTCCGCCGCGCCTTCGAGATCTATCCCGACTTCGCGCTCACCGCCGCGGAGGACGGCCATCCCATCTGGGGACCGGTCTACCGCAACGTGCGCACGCAGCTCGTCGCCGAGCGCGAGGCCGCGGCGTCGCGCAAGACCACGAGCCTCTTGCCCGTCTCGCGCGGCGAGCAGCTCCTCACCGACGGGCTGGTCAAGTACGACACCGGCGACTACCAGGCCGCGCAGGCGCTGTTCGCTTCCGCGATGAAGGAGAACTTGAAGAAGGAGGACCAGGTGCGCGCGATGAAATTCACCGCGTTCAGCCTGTGCCTCACCGAGAAGTACCGCGATTGCCGCAACGAGTTCGTGAAGATCTACGACGTCGATCCCAAGTTCGACCTCACGCCCGCCGAGGCCGGCCATCCTTCGTGGACCAAGACGTTCGCTGCGGCGAAAGCCCAGGCGCACAAGGCCATGAAGGACAAGGAGCTCAAGGAAGCGCGCGAGAAGGCCAAGGCGCCGCCCACGGCCGGGGTGAAGAAATAACGCAACGGATTCGATGATCTCGACGCTCGGTCGCTACAAAATCATTTCCGAAATCGGCCAGGGGGCGATGGGTGTCGTCTACAAGGCCGTCGACCCGATCATCGATCGCACCGTCGCGATCAAGACGATCAACCTGAACCTGTCGAAGTCCGAGCTCGAGGAATACGAGGCGCGCTTCCAGCAGGAGATCAAGGCGGCCGGGCGCCTCAACCACCCGAACATCGTCACCATCTACGACGTGGGCAAGACCGACCAGGTCGCCTACATGGCGATGGAGTTCCTCGAGGGCCAGGAGCTGAAGGACCTGATCGCCTCCGGCCAGGTCCCGCCCGCCGACCAGGTCGTGGACATCATCGCGCAGGTGGCCGACGGACTTCACTTCGCGCACCAGCAGGACATCGTGCACCGCGACGTGAAGCCGTCGAACATCATGGTGCTGAAGAACAACGCGCTGGCGAAGATCACCGACTTCGGCATCGCGCGCCTGCCCAACTCGGCCGTGAAGACCATGACGGGCCTGATCCTCGGCTCGCCGCGCTACATGTCGCCCGAGCAGGTGATCGGCAAGGCGATCGACGCGCGCAGCGACATCTTCTCGCTCGGCGTGGTGCTCTACGAGGCGCTAACCGGGGTTGCGCCCTTCGACGGCGACAACGTGAACGCCATCATGTATGCGACCGTGAACACCACGCCGCCGCCGCCCTCCTCGCACAATCGCGCCGTGCCGCCGATGCTGGACCTCATCGTCGCCAAGGCGATGGCGAAGCTGCTCGAGGACCGCTACCAGACGGTGAAGGAATTCGGCGACGACCTGCGCGAGGTGCGCCGCCAGATGGATTCGTCGCGGCCTGCCGCGGCGCTCAAGGCGATGACCGCGCCGCCCTCGACGCGTCCGACACCCTCGGCGGCGAAGCTCGTCGACACCGACACCATCCCGATCGTCGACGCGAAAAGCACCAGCGAGGAAGACGCGAAGCCGCTCGCGCTCGCCAAGACCTTCGACTCGTTCGACGCCACCATGCGGTTGATGGCGCAGACCGGCGAGATCGACGAGTTCAAGGACTACATCTCGCAGACGCAGAAGATGCGGGCGTACAAGGGCAAGATCGAGTCGACCAGCCCGCTCGCGAAGATGGCGGCGCCCGAGGAAGTGGCGCCGGCGCCGAAACCCACGCCCGCGCCTACGCGCGCTCCCACGAAAGCGGCGCCGCGCCCGATGGCGGTCGCGCAGCCGGTCATCACCGGCGGCGACGCCAGCAACACCTCCAACCTCATCATGATCTCGGCGATCGTGGTGCTGGTGCTCGCCGCGATCGGCCTGCTGATCGCGCTGGTGATCCGCTAGCCCTTCAGGTAGTCCACCGCCTCCGCGAGGCGCTCCACCGCGATCGTCTTCAGGCCTTCGATGGCCTGCTTGGGCTTGTTGCCCAACGGGATGATGGCGTGAGTGAAGCCGAGCTTTGCCGCTTCGCGAAGGCGCTCCTGGCCGCGCTGCACGGGCCTTACCTCTCCCGCGAGCCCCACTTCCCCGAACACTACGTGCTTCTCGGGGAGCGCGCGGCCGCGCAGGCTGGAGACGATGGCGAGCGTGACGGCGAGATCCGCGCCCGGCTCGGCGATGCGCACACCGCCCACCGCATTCATGAAGACGTCCTGGTCGTAGCACGCGATGCCGGCGTGCCGGTGCAGGACCGCGAGCAGCATCGCGAGTCGGTTCTGCTCGAGGCCGACCGCCAGGCGCTTGGGTTGCATGCCGTGCGACTCGTCGACGAGCGCCTGCAGCTCCACGAGCAGTGGCCGCGTCCCCTCCTGCGTGACCATCACGCACGAGCCCGGCACGCCCGCCTTGTGCTGCGAGAGGAAGAGCGCCGACGGGTTCGTCACTTCCCGAAGCCCCTTCTCCGTCATCGCGAATACGCCCATCTCGTTCACCGCGCCGAAACGGTTCTTGAACGCGCGGATGAGGCGAAAGCTCGTGTGCGTCTCGCCCTCGAAATAGAGGACCGTGTCCACCATGTGCTCGAGCACTCGGGGGCCGGCGAGCGCGCCCTCCTTGGTGACGTGGCCCACGAAGATGATGGTGGTGCCGCTCTGCTTGGCGATGCGCGTGAGCTGCGCCGCGCATTCGCGCACCTGGGCCACGGAGCCGGGGGCGGACGTGAGCGCGGCTGAATAGAGCGTCTGGATGGAATCGATGATCGCCACGCGCGGCTTCGCGCTGGCGAGCGTGTTCTGGATCTTCTCCAGCTCGATCTCGGCGAAGAGACGCACCTTGGAGGCGTTCACGCCCAGCCGGCGCGCGCGCAGCGCGACCTGCTGCGCGGATTCCTCGCCGGTCACGTAGAGGACCGGCGTCTGCTCGGCGAGCCGCGCGGCGGCCTGCAGCAGCAGCGTGGACTTGCCGATGCCCGGGTCGCCGCCGATCAGCACCACGCCGCCCTCGACGAGGCCGCCCCCCAGGACGCGGTCGAATTCGCCGATGAGGGTCGGCAGGCGCGGGAAGTCTTCGGCCTCCACCTCGGCGAGCGTCACCACTTCGGTCGAGCCGCCGAGGCTTGCGAAGCGGTTCGTGCCCTTCACCACGCTCATCTCGAGCGCGGTCTCGACGAGCGAATTCCACGCGTTGCAGTGCGGGCACTGCCCTTGCCACTTGGGCGTCTGGCCGCCGCACTCGGTGCAGCTGTGGACCGTCTTCGCGCGCGCCATCTCAGGCTTCCTTCATCGGCACGCGCGGCGCCACGGCGCACATGAGCTCGTAGCCCACCGTGCCCGCGGCCACCGCCACCTCGTCGATCGCGAGGCCGTCGCCCCACAGCGTGACCGGAGTGCCCACGGTTGCCTTGGGTACCGGCGTGAGATCCGCCACCATCATGTCCATGGAAACGCGGCCGACCGTCTTCGTGCGCACGCCGGCGACGACGACGGGCGTGCCGGACGGCGCGTGGCGCGGGTAGCCGTCCGCGTAGCCGCACGCGATCACGCCCGCGCGCATCGGCTTGTCGACCTTGAACGTGGCGCCATAGCCGATCGTCTCGCCCGGCGCCAGGTCCTGGATCGCGATGAGCTGCGACTTGAGCGTCATGGCGGGCTTGAGACCCAGCGACTCCGCGGTGCGGTCGCCGAAGGGAGTTGCGCCGTAGAGGCAGATGCCCAGCCGCGCGATGTCCGCATGCGAGGCGGGATGCGCGAAGATGCCCGCGGAATTGGCGAGGCTCCTCGGCAGCTCGATACCTTTCGTGGCTTCCGCGAAGCGCCGCATCGCTTCCTCGATGCCCTGCGGGCCATCGGCGGTCGCGAAGTGGGTCATGAGCGTGATGGACTTTGCTGCGCCCGAGGCCTGCAGGCGCTCCAGCATGCGGCGCGCCACGGGTACCGGGAAGCCGAGCCGGTTCATGCCCGTGTTGATCTTGAAAAACACGTCCAAGGCCTTGGCAGGCTTCGCCGCCTCCAGCACCCGCAGCTGCTCTTCAGAGTGCACGACCGTCGAGATGTCGTGCCCGGAGATGACCGCGACTTCGGAGGGCTCGAAGAAGCCCTCGAGGAGAAGAATCGGCTGGCGAACGCCCCGCTCGCGAGCGGCCGTCGCGCCTTCCAGCTCCACGATGGCGAAGCCATCGGCCTGCGCGAGCGCCTTCGTCACGCGCTCCAGCCCGTGGCCGTACGCGTTGGCCTTCACGACGGCGTACACCTTCGCGCCGCGCGCGGCGCGCTGCGCCGTGGCGTAGTTGTGCCGCAAGGCGGCCGCGGAAATTGTTGCCTGGATCGGCCGCATTAGTGCGCCTTCGACATGCAAGGCACGCCATCAGCGAGCCAATACTGGCCATTGTCCATTTCAACACCGTACACGGCATCACTACCGTCCGGCTCGACCCCGACGACGCGGTCCCAGAAGAGATCTGACTCGCACCAGTGCAGCAGCGAACGATCTTCCAGCACACGGGCGTACTCGCGAATCAGTTCGCGCGAAGGCGAAAAGTAGACATTCCTGATGCAATTCGGACTCACGCCGCGCTCTTGCGCGAGCTGTCTGATGCTGATTCCGCGAATCGCCATCGAATTTCTAACCTCGGCAAACGCCTGAAGAGGAAGCGTGTCGACGTTCGTGTTCGACTTGATTTCGGAAAGCCGAACTCGGAGGGCATCAGCCGGTGCCAGCCTTGGTCCAAACGCACCGATGCGGTCCACGAATGTAGCCTGCTGCGCGCCGGAGACGTCCACCGTGTAGCACGGCCGATACTGCTTGGTCACGGCCTTGCGAAGCCGCGCAACGATGCCGAATCGCAGTAACAGGGCGCCGACGTCGTGAGCAAGCATCTGGCTCGACGTCGAAAAATAGACCCGGCTGGCACCCTTTTGGCCGGCGTGCCGCACGTGGATACAGCCATCCGTGGCCCACAAATGTCGCAGCAACAACGCTACCTGTTCATCTGGTAGTCCAAAGACATCGGCGGGCAGCCGCTTCTCGTGGCTTCGCTGTCCGAAGATGCCAAGTTGCTTCAGCCATTTTCCTACTCCCGCTGCATGCCAACGGTTGCCGTTGCCGCTAATGAGAAGTTGGTGCCAACGGCCGCGTCCCTCATAGCGCTTGATCGTTGACCCCAGCGCTATTGCGGCTTCACGGACTGCGTTCGCGTTTTCATCCGACGCGGTCGTATAGCGCAAAGGAGCGCCGCGCAGGTAGCTGCCGTCTCCGACAAGATGGCCCAGCAACACGAGCTCGTGATCGTTCCAGCGCTTGCCTGAATTGGGGTCGCACATACGACGGCAAATCCCAATGCGGCCGTCCACTATCACCTTGCTCATGGCGATGGGACCGTCGGCACCATGCAATCTTTGGTCGGCAGTCGCGCGAAGTTGCCGGCCGCTGGCGAGCGTGAGCTTTAGAACCGGCTTTGTCCCGGAAGAATCAATGCGACCACAACCGCCAGTCGCCAACTTTTCTCCCGACACGCCTGCAAGTTGTTGGCGCGTCCCGACAAGGTCGCGAATCGGCACGCGATGACCGGAAGACAAGTCGACGAGGGTTTCCCCGGTAATGCCGCAGTCGGCGGCGGTGTTCAACGCTCTCAATAGCCCGGAGCGCCAGAAAAATTCTCGAAGCGCGTGTATTTGCCGAGGAACGTCAGCTTCACCGTGCCGATGGGGCCGTTACGTTGCTTGCCAATGATGATCTCGGCGATGCCTTTATCGGGCGAGTCCTCGTTGTAAACCTCGTCGCGATAAATGAAGAAGATCATGTCTGCATCCTGTTCCAAAGCGCCACTTTCCCTCAAATCGGACATTACCGGCCGCTTGTTCGGCCGCTGCTCCAGCGAGCGATTGAGCTGCGAGAGCGCGATCACCGGCACGTTCAATTCCTTCGCCATGGATTTCATGCCGCGCGAAATTTCGCCGAGCTCGGTCGCGCGATTTTCCTGGCCGGAATCATTGCCCTGCATCAGCTGCAGGTAGTCCACGACAATGAGGCCCAAACCACCGTATTCGCGCTTCTTTCGTCGTGCGCGGGCGCGTAACTCCATCGGATTCAAGCCAGCCGTCTCGTCAATGAGAATTGGCGCTTCATTAAGTTTGCCAAGCGCCGTCCCGAGGCGGTCCCAGTCGCCTGGATCCAGCCGACCGGTGCGCAGCTTCTGCGCGTCCACCTTGCCGACCGATCCCAGCAAGCGCGTCGCGAGCTGCGTGCCGCCCATTTCCATGGAGAACACCAGCACCGGGAGCTTGATCTCCAGGCCCACGTGCTCCGCGATGTTCAGCGCGAACGACGTGTTGTGGGTGACCACGTAGTCGCCGGCGATGTACAGGCGCGACGGATGGGACACGGAGATGCACTGCGTTTCGGTGACGCGCGTGGGGACGATCGACGACACCGCGATCCTGGCGCCGTCCGAGCAACCCGAGAGGAAACGATTCTTCTTCGTCGACAGGCGGAAGAGCTGGCGCGGATCCGGATGGCCGATGTGAAGGACGAAGCCATGCGCGGCGCGATCGCTGCGGCACCAGCCGCCGACGCTGCGAACCAGGTCCACGACGTCGCCCGCGAGCCGCGCGCTCTCCACCTGCAGGGTAATTTCTCCTTCCGAGGAGATTTCACCGCTGGTATCCAGCAGGCCCTGCAACAGCGACAAGCGCGAGCGGCGCGCGGCGTACATATAAGGCTCCGGCACGAACTCACGCTCGATCGCGACGCCGGAGAGGCCAATCCGTTGCAGCGCGACCGACAATGCGTTGTATCGCACGGCGGCCGGACGCACGGCGACCGCGACGTCACCGTCTTCCTCTTCCGGCGGCGCATCGTCCGGAACGCCATCGGCCAGCACCGCGCCGAGCATCCACGGATCCAGCGGGAGCGGTTCCTCATGGCCGAAGTCGCCGTGCGGCAGGTCTATCCACATCATTCGTGTGCCGAGCAGGCGCACGAGCTCCTCGGTGGCGACGATCCGCGGGCCGTCCCAGCCCTCGCTGTGCACGCGCCACAGATGCTCGGCACAGGCTTCCAGCGAGCGGCCGTCGGAAAAGCTCACGCGATAGACCTGGCGCTCGCCCTGCGGGAAAACACCGGTCACTTCCGAGGGCTGGCCGTCGACCGAAGCCAGCTGGTCGCCGACTTCCAGGTCGCCCATTCGCTTCCAGCCGCTCAAGGTGCGGATGCGGGTATCGATGGGGTTGGCCTTGCCCATGGAAGGACGTCCCGCGACGATGATGAGATCCCCCGGCTGCAGGCCCGTGGTCATCTCATCCAGGTCCACGTAACCGGTTGCCACGCCGGTGACGCTGTTCGGGTTTCGATGCAGCTCGTCCAGGCGCGACATCACCTCGGCCAGCACCTGCGACATCTTGTGGAAGCTCTCGTTGGAGCGCCCGCCCTTCTCGCCGATCTCCAGGATCCGCGTCTCGGCCTCGTCCAGGAGCTGCCGCGCCTCCCGGCCCTGCGGGGAGTACGCGGAATCCGCGATGCTGGTGCCGACCTCGGCCAACTTCCGCATGATCGCGCGCTCCCGCACGATCTCCGCGTAGCGGCGGATGTTGGCGGCGCTGGGCGTGCCAGAGGCGAGCTGGTGCAGGTACGCGAGGCCGCCGACATCCTGGATCTCGCCGGAGACCTTGAGCGCCTCCGCAACCGTGAGGACGTCCGCCGGCTTGTTGTCCTCCACCAGCCGCGTGATGGTGCGCCACAGGACGCGGTGGTCGGCGCGGTAGAAATCCGTCTCGGAGATGATGTCGCCGATGCGATCCCACGCGGCGTTGCTGAGCAGCAGGCCGCCCAGGACGGCCTGCTCCGCTTCCACGGAGTGCGGCGGAAGCCGCAGCGATTCTATCTGTGCATCGCCCGGGACTGCGCGTGCGAAGCGTTCCGAGCTGGCCGGTGCCGAGGGCATAGTAGGTTTTATCTCCCCGCGCTGCGTTGGAGCGGCGCTCCCCGGCACCGCGAGGCGCGAGTATTTCACCGGCGTACGACCCCCACAATATGATTTCCTGTGGACAACTTGTGGGGAAAAAATAAATCTTTGCTGGCTCACCACGTGAGCTGGCACGAAAAAATAATCGCGTTGCAGGGGCAATAAAAAAGCCGCCCGAAGGCGGCTTTTTTCCGCGTGGGAGAACCGCTTACGCCTCGGGCACCACGTGCACGACGATGTTGGATTCCACGTCCGCGTGCAGGTGAACGACGATCGGGAACTCACCGATGTGCTTGAGCGGGCCGGCCGGCATGCGGATCTCGGCCTTCTTGACCTGGATGCCCTGCTTGCCCAGCGCTTCGGCGATGTCGGCGTTGGTGACGGAGCCGAACAGGCGCCCGTCCACGCCGGCCTTCTGCGCGATGTCGATCTTCATGCCCTCGAGCTTGGCGCCACGCTCCTGCGCGGAGGTGAGCTGCTCGTTGGCCTTCTTCTCGAGCTCGGCGCGGCGGCCCTCGAACTCCTTGAGGTTCGCCTGGGTGGCGCGCTTGGCCTTGCCTTGCGGGATGAGGTAGTTGCGGGCGAAGCCGTCCTTCACCTTCACCACGTCGCCGAGGCCGCCCAGGTTCACCACTTTTTCCATCAGGATCACTTGCATGGTGGTTTCCTCAGTGCAGGTCGGTGAAGTGCAGCAGCGCCAGGAAGCGCGCGCGCTTGATCGCCACGCCCAGCTGGCGCTGGTAGCGGGCCTTGGTGCCGGTGATACGGGCCGGGATGATCTTGCCGTTCTCGTTGATGAAGTCCTTCAGGACGGCGATGTCCTTGTAATCGACTTCCTTGACCTTCTCGGCGGTGAAGCGGCAGAACTTGCGGCGGCGGAACAGCCCGCGATTCTGGTTGCGCGAGTCCTTGCCCTTGGCGAACTTGCCGCCCTTGCCCTTGCCGCGGCCTCTGGAGGGAGGTGCCATTGCTGTGTCCTTTGATTAAGCCGCGGCAGGCTGCGCGGGAGCGCTGCCTTCGCGATCAGCGGGTTTGTCGGCGGCCGGGCCGTCCGTGACGTTGCGCGACTTCTCCTCCTTCATCATCGGGGAGGGGCCGGTCTCGGCCTCGGTCTTCGCGACCGTGAGGTGGCGCAGGACCGCGTCGTTGAACTTGAACGCGTTCTCGAGCTCGGCGAGGGTCGTGGGCTCCACTTCGATGTTCATCAGCACGTAGTGCGCCTTGAACACCTTCTGGATGGGGTACGCGAGCTGGCGGCGGCCCCAGTCCTCGATGCGATGGACCTTGCCGTTGCCCTGCGTGATGGTGTTGCGGTACCGCTCGATCATCGCGGGCACCTGCTCGCTCTGATCGGGGTGGACGATGAAAACGATCTCGTAATGGCGCAAGTTTGAGTCTCCTTGTGGGTTGAACCCGCGTGCATGTGCGCCACGCTTGCGGGAAGGATTGACGACGCTTCGGTGCTACGTCCGCGAACCTGCGGCGTTGCCGCCGCAAATCGTAATTCTGTCGCGGAAAGACGACGATTATAGCACTTTTCCTTAGCAAAAACAAAGGGCTTTCTCGCCTTCCTACAAGCCATTCGGAGGGTTCCGACATTCCGGCCATGGCGTAACTACGAAGATGGTTGGGTTCTCCCACGCTCCACGCAGGAATCCACCGTCATGCGTTTTCTCGTATCCCTCTTTGCCCTCCTTTTCTCGGTCCTGACGCCCTCCTGGGGCCAGACCGTCCCATTCCCGCCGTCGCCCAAGCAGCTGGTGGCGGTGAACCCAGTCACCAACAAGGTCTACGTCGCGAACGAGTTCGCCAACACGGTCACCGTCATCGACCAGGCCAGCAACACGAGCACGACGATCCCGGTCGGTAACCGGCCGCAGTTCATCGTGGTGAACCCGCTCACCAACCGCATCTTCGTGAACAACGGGCAGGATGCGTCGCTCACGGTCATCGACGGCAACACGGACACGCCCGTCGATGCGGCATTCCCGGTCGGCTCGCAGGGCCCGATGGCGATCAACGCCGAGACCAACATCGTCTACATCGTGCGCATGACGAGCGTGGCGACCGACGAGGTGAGCTTCTTCAACGCCAACAACAACACCTGGTACACGATCGCGACCGAGTCGTTCCAGCCTACCGCGCTCACCGTCAACCCCGTCACGAATACCTTATATGTGGCGCATTACGGCACGGGCGACGTGCGCGTCATCAGCGCCCAATTCAACAACACCAACCTGCACCCGGCGACGACCAGCATCGGCGCCTGGAGCAAGCCGTTCGCCGTCGCGGCGAACTCGGTGACCAACAAGATCTACGTGATCACCGAGGATTCGCGGGGCCCGATCGGCGTCATCGACGGCGCGACGAACAACGACACGTGGCTCACGCCCACCGCGGGCCACGCCGCCTCTCCGAAGGCCCTGGCGGTGAACCCGGTGACGAACAAGATCTACGCGGCGTTCGCCGGCGAGGTCATCGTCATCGATGGCAGCAACAACAGTCTCTCGTACGTGCCGGTGACGACGGGCACGACCGCCTCGATCGCCATCAACTACTTCACGAACAAGATCTACGTCTCGGGCGACGGCGGCAACCTCACCGTCATCGACGGCGCGACCAACGCCACCACTTCGCTCAGCGTTCCCGCCGGCACGCTGTCCATCGGCGTGAATCCCACGACGAACGAGGTCATCGCGGGCGGTGGTACGCCCACCGTGGTCGACGGCGTCTCAGCCGCGTTCGGCACGGTACCGGTCACGACGACGATCACTCCGCTGGCCGGCAACTCGTCCGCGGCCAATGGCGCGATCACGATGAACGCGGCCAACAGCTTCGCCAATGCGCTGCCCGTGCGCGGCGTGTACTACCAGTTCGATTCCATCGACGGGCGCTGGACGCTCGCCAACGGCTCGGGCAACGGTCCCTGGATGGCGCCGCTGTCGGGGCTGTCGAGCGGCGCGCACACGATCTATGCGTTCGCGGCCGAAGCCCATACCGTGCCCACGGACACGGGCAATGGCAGTAGCCCGCTGATCGGCAACATCGCGTCGTATGCGTTCAGCGTGACCAGCGGCAGCTCGGCCGTGAATGTCGCGTCGTCGCAGAACCCCTCCACCGTTGGCCAAAGCGTGACGTTCACCGCAACCGTGAGCGGCGGCAGCTCTACGCCCACCGGGACTGTCGGCTTCGTCGACGGCACCACGACCCTGTGCAGCGCCGTGACGCTTTCGTCCTCCGGGGTTGCGACGTGCACGACGTCCGCGCTCACCGCGGGCACGCACACCATCACCGCCAACTACTCGGGCGATTCGAGCCACGCCTCCGCGTCGTCCTCGGTCACCCAGACGGTCAACAAGCTCGCGTCCAACGTCGCGGTGGGCTCGACGCCGAACCCGTCCACGTCCGGACAGACCGTCACGATCACGGCGACGGTGACCGGCAGCAGCGGCACGCCGACCGGAACCGTGAACTTCCTGGACGGCACGACGGCGCTTTGTAGCAGCGTCGCGCTTTCAGGCGCTGGCACCGCGACATGCTCGACGTCGTCGCTGTCGACGGGGGCGCACACGATCAACGTGAATTACTCGGGCAACACGACCTACAGCACCGGCACTGGATCGGCGACGCAGAACGTGGGCGTCGCGGCGTCGAGCACGTCGGTCGTGTCGTCGGTCAACCCGTCGCTCGCCGGCCAGTCCGTGACGTTCACGGCGACGGTGAGTGCCTCCGGCGCGACGCCCACGGGCACGGTGACCTTCAGCGATGGGGCGACCGCCGTCTGCTCCGCGGTTGCGCTCGCTTCTGGCAGCGCGGCGTGCACCACCACCGCGCTCGCGGCCGGCGCACACACGATCACCGCGACGTACTCGGGAAGCGGCACCTACGGCGGCTCGAGCGGCACGGTATCGCAGACCGTCAACAAGCGCGTGGCGACCGTGACCGGATCGGCCTCGCCGACTACGGCCGGCACGGGTGAGGCTGTCACACTCACCGCGGTCCTGTCCGGCGGCGGCGCGGCGCCCACCGGCACCGTGGACTTCCTCGAAGGAACCACCGCGGTGGCGGGCTGCAGCGCGCGTCCGATCAGCGGCGATCGCGCGATCTGCACGATCTCCACGCTGTCGACGGGCACGCACACGCTCACGGCGCGCTATTCGGGCGACGCGGCGTACAACACCGCAACCTCGGCGTCCTTCAGCGTCACGGTGGACTGCACCACCTGCCCGCCGCCGACGCCGACGCTTACGTCGCCGACGGGGACGATCACCACGCAGACGCCGACCTTCGTCTGGACGGGTTCCGCGAAGGCGACCAGCTATCGCGTGATCGTGCAGAACCTGAACGGCGTGGCGGTCGACACGATCGTGACGCCCGCACAGGTGTCGTGCGCGGCCGGCGGAACGTGCTCGTTCAACCCGAACGTCACGCTCGCCAGCGGCAACTGGGCCTGGTTCGTGAAGGCGTTCAACTCCTATGGTGAAAGCGCCTGGACCGACGGCATGGGCTTCACCGTGGCCGGTCCGGCGGGTCCGTCCGCGCCTGCCGCACCCATGCCCTCTTCGCCGAGCGGCACCATCACGACTGCGTCTCCGACGTTCACCTGGACCGCTTCGGCCGGCGCGACGTCTTATTGGCTGCTGGTGCAAAACCTCGACAGCGTCGCGGTGAATCGTGAGGTTTCGGCTTCCGAGGCCGGTTGCGCCTCCGGTGGTACGTGCTCGTTCAAGCCGAACGTCACGTTGCGCAACGCGAACTGGAGCTGGTTCCTGAAGGCCATCAACGCCGCGGGCGAGAGCCCGTGGAACGACGGAATGGGCTTCAAGGTGAGCGTGGGTGATACCGGTGGCGGCACGCCTCCCACCGGGACGACGCCGCCCAGCGCGCCGATGCAGTCGTCGCCGAACGGGACGATCACGTCGAACAACCCGACCTACGTTTGGAGCGCTTCGGCCGGCGCCACGTCGTACTGGCTGCTGGTGCAGAACCTGAATGGCGTCGCGGTGAATCGCGCGGTGTCGGCTTCGGAAGCCGGATGCTCTTCGGGCGGCACCTGCTCGTTCAGCCCGAACGTCGTGCTCACCAACGCCAACTGGGGCTGGTTCGTGAAGGCGTTCAACAGCGCCGGTGAAAGCCCGTGGAGCAACGGCATGGGCTTCACGGTGAACGCCGGCGGTGGTGGCACCGCGACGATCCCGAACGCGCCGACGCTGATCTCGCCGAGCGGCAACATCTCGACGACGACGCCGACGTACACGTGGAATGCGTCCGCGGGCGCGACCTCGTACTACATCGTTGTGCAAAACACGACGAGCGTCGCGGTGGCGATCACGCTGACTGCCGCGCAGGTGGGTTGTGCCGGGGGGACCGGCGTGTGCTCGTACACGCCGTCGGCCGCGTTGCCGCGCAACACACCGTGGAACTGGTTCGTGCGCGCCATCAACAGCGCGGGTGAAAGCTCGTACAGCGCGGGGATGAGTTTCAGGACGCCGTCGTGACGCCGGTCAGACGCGGTAGAAGTCGCGGTACCAATCGACGAAGCGCTTGACGCCTTCCTCGACAGGCGTGGCGGGCTTGAAGCCCGTCACGCTTTCGAGGGCGGAGGTGTCGGCTTCGGTGGCGAGGACATCGCCGGCTTGCATGGGCAGGAGATCCAGCTTGGCTTTCCTGCCCGTGGCCTTTTCGATCGCCTCGATATAGCGCATCAGCTCGACGCGCTGGCTATTGCCGATGTTGAAGATGCGCCAGGGCGCTGAGCTCGTGGCCGGATTCGGATTCTTAGGGTCCCAGCTTTCGTTCTTCTTCGGCGGGTTGTCGATGACGCGCACGATGCCTTCGACGATGTCGTCGACGTAGGTGAAGTCGCGCACCATCTTTCCCTCGTTGAATACGGGGATCGATGTTCCTTCCAGGATGCCCTTGGTGAACTTGAAGAGCGCCATGTCGGGCCGCCCCCAAGGTCCGTATACCGTGAAGAACCTCAGTCCCGTCATTGGGATGCCGAAGAGATGGGCGTATGCGTGCGCCATCGCCTCGTTGGCTTTCTTGGTCGCCGCGTAAAAGCTGACGGGATGGTCGGTATTCTGCTGCTCCACTAGCGGCAGCTGCGTGTTTAGTCCGTAGATGGAGCTCGTGGAGGCGTAGACGACATGGTTCGTGCCGTGCCGACGCGCGCCTTCGAGGATGTTCAGGAAGCCCTTTACGTTCGCTTCTACGTAAGCCCGGGGATTTTCGAGCGAGTAGCGGACGCCGGCTTGGGCGGCAAGGTTGACGATGGCGTCGAAGCGGCCGGAGGCGAAGACCTTTTCGACTGCCGCATCTTCCTCGAGCGCGGCCTTTACAAATTTAAATTTAGGCTGGCGCGTGAGGCGCTCAACGCGCGCTTCTTTTAATTTCACATCGTAGTAGGCATTCAGGTTGTCCAGCCCTACTACTTCACGTCCCCGCGCGAGGAGCTTGTCGCTCAGGTGATATCCGATGAAGCCGGCGGCGCCAGTAACCAGGATTCTCATGTGTCTTCGTTTCGCGTGCGCACCGCGCCTTCGCGACGGTCGTGGTAGAGGGAAATCCAACCGAGTGCCAGCAGCACCATGAACAATGCCGCGTTCGCGGGAATCTGCAAGTTGAAGTCAACCCAGCTGTGGATGAGGATCGATGTCACTCCCATGATGCAGGCGAAGGACATGCCTCGCATGAGTGGATCGCGGCGCTGCCATTGCGCGCGCAGGGCCGCACCGAGCGACAGCAGAACGAATGTGCCCAGAATGGCAAGCCCGAGGATGCCCGATTCGGAGGCGAATTCGACGTAGTCGTTATGTGCGTGATCGAAGAACGAAGTTATCTTTTCGGTCCTGTACGGAGGAAACGCGAGGTAAAAACTGCCAGGCCCTGCCCCGAACACCGGATAGTCGCGGATCAGATTCACGGCGGCCTCGGGAGGTTCCTCCCGTTCCTGCACGTCCTGCATGGTTGTTTCCTGCACGCGCTTCGCGAGCTTCTCCACTCCGAACCAGCTTCCGACGACGACGAGGTCGATCACGATCAAGCTCGCCAACAGCAGAACCGTATTGCGCGTGGCGTAACGCGACAAGACAATGCCCACGGTGCCTGCGATGATCAGGCTCGTGAAAAACGCTGCGTTGCCCATGCGGGAGTGCGTCGTCGTCAGGGCGATGACAAGAACGCAGAGCGCGAGGCGCAGGATCATCTTCGGGCTGAGGATCCACTCCAACGTCTGGCGCACGAACTTTTTCCACGAATCCGCCGATCGATCCGAGAGGCCTGCGATGAGCAGGCCGATGCCGATCGACAGCGACATCTCGAGATAGCCGGCGAGATGGTTGCGATTCACGTAGGTGCCGCTTGCCGTGTCCATATGGCGGATTCGCGCACCGAACCACTCTTGCTGATGACCGGAAAGGTGCATAAGGACGGCGTAAACGGACTGCACGACGGCCGCGTACACAAGTACCTGCGCGAGAAGCAAGACTCGGGAGCGCTTGTTGATGAGGGCGAGTAGCAGGAAAAAGATCGCCGCATAGGCCAGCGTCTTCAGGAGGGAAACGCGGGAAGCGTACGGGTCGATCGACAACGTGATCCAACCTGGATCGATGCCCGCATCCGCAACCAACGCGTGGATTCGAGCGGAGGACGGCGACATCAGGGAAACCAAACCCACCGGCATGGGCACGACATGGAGAAGCTGCAGCGCAACCCACGCGGCGAGGGCCGCCCAAGCCGGCCATGCGCGCATGAGCGCACCGCCCGGTTCCACTCTATCGAACGCCCATGCAACGAGCCACGCGCCCAATAGGCCGAATACGCCAACTTCCAAGACAGTCCAAGCCCAAGGACGGTTGCTGCCGAGCGGAATCGGCAGCCAGACGAGAAGGACAAGGAGAGCGATCACCATCACGCGCTCCGTATCCAACTTGCGCGACGGCCAGCTCAATTAACTCTCCACAAATGAAAAGGCCATCCCGGCATTGGCGCCGGGATGGCCTCGGACTGATCAGCGATGTTTGTTAGCTACCGCTTGCCGTGCCGCCGCCGGAACCGCCGCCCTGCGGGCCGGACGTGGCGCCAGGAGGCGGCGCCGATTGGCCAGTGGGCGGCTGATCACCTTGCGTTTGGCCAGGTTGACCGGTTTGGCCCTGCTGGCCTTGGGCCGGCGTGCCCGGGCTCGCGTTGCTCACTGCCGATACCAAGGCAGCCTGCTGCTGAACAGCTTGCTGGATCGCCGCCGGCGCTTGCGCTGTGACTTGGGCAGGTGTTCCGCGAACGACCGGTTGACCCGGCCGCGCCAGGACAGCTTCGCCGGCATTCACGGTAAGCGTCGCTCCCTGGAACGCGAACGAAACGGAGCCTTCGGAAACGGTTACGACCACGTTTCCTTCGGAGGTGGCGATGGTGGTGTCGGTGCCGCGGATGCCGATCGTCGCGGTCGCCGCGCGATATGCGACTTGATTCGGCGCACGTCGCCCGATCAAGCCAGTGATTGCGCGCATGCCCCCCGATACCAGCGAAAGCAGCACGTTGCCACTTTCGGTCGCCGGGTTATACGCGTATGTAGTCACCTGCATCCGGGAGTTTGCCGTGAGCGCGACGACTTGGCCGTCGTCGAACTTCAGCACCGCGGCCGAGTTCGCGCCAGTGACGACTGTGTCGCCCTGCGCCACTTGATCCCCGGTGCGTAGCGTACGCGAAGCGGCTTGGCCGGTCTGCACGCTTACGCTACCAGTCGTCGAGGTGACTACGGCGCCGGCCGCTAGGGCAAGCTCCGCGAAGAACAAAGCGAACAGCGCCAGGAAAACGGAGAGCTTCTTCATGATGTTGCCTCCAAGCTTTGGCAGAGTTTGGTCCACTTCGAAGCGGCCGGACGCGAAGCGTCCAAGTGGCGACAAGCCGCGCTCAATCTACCACGCCTCGACGAAATCTGCAGGATTTCCGCCGGGTTACGTCTCATCCCTGCAACTACCGCTCGCTGTACCGCCTCGCGTGTGGCCGGTGCTACCTCGTCCAATACCGCAAGCCCATATTCGACTACATCGCGTTGGACTTCTGGTTCAAAAGGCCCGAGCTGCGTGGCGTTGATCAACGCTTTTTCAAATACCGCGTCCGTCTGGCCCAGGCGGTACTTCACGGCCGCCAAGCTCGCCCAGGTATAAGGTGACCCCGGGCGCTGTTCAATCGCGCTAACAAGCTCCCTTCGCGACTCTTCCAGTCTTGCCGCGTCGTTGGTGCCTGCCGCTAGCGCCAACCCCAGCATTTCCCTCGCCGCCGGGTTGTGAGGCACGAGTGCAACGGCGCGCGTCAAATCTTCTTTCCACCACGCCTCCGGCTCGCCAGGAGACTTCAACGAGCGTTCCAGCTCGCGCGCCGCGTTCGAGGTAGCAGCGCCGGAGACACCATATTCAAAACCCATCAACATCAAAGCGGCCAATACGGTTAGCGCGATCGCGGCCGGCAACACTCGCGGGCCCCGGACCATCTCAATCCGCGCCGTACGTCCTGCCGTAGCCGCGATATCCGTATTTCTTGTATCCGCGATAGCTCTTGTATCCGCTGTATTCGCCGTAGTACTTCTCGGCTTTCTCGAGATCGAGCTGGTTCAGAACGACGCCCAGTATCGGAGCATTCACGCGGCGCAGCTTCTTGAGACCATTTTGCGCAACCTGATACGGTGTAGCGTCGGCCTTCACGACATAGATAACGGACGACGCGAATTGCGAGAGTACCTGGGCGTCGCTCACGAGCTGCAGCGGCGCGCTGTCAATCAAGACGATGTCGAACGCCTCCTTCAGCTTCGTCACCACATCCTCGAAGCGCTTGGAGCTCAACAGCTCCAGCGGGTTCGGCGGAACAGTTCCGGCAGGCAACAGATGGATACCGGCGCGCTCATCGAAGAACACGCACTGGCTCACTTGGGCGTGGCCCGCAACCAGATCGGCAAGGCCGGGCATCTTGGCATCGCGCCCGACGAGCTTGCCGATCTTCGGACGGCGCAGGTCCGCATCGACGAGGAGCACCTTCTTTACCTGCCCCAATGCACAGGCAAGGTTGAACGACAGCGTCGTCTTGCCCTCTTCCGGCACGGACGAAGTGATCACGACGACTTTGTGAGTCTCGTCCAGCGATGACATCAAGACGCTGGTTCGAACCGTTCTTACCGCCTCCGCGAACGTCGACTGCGTGTCATTGAAAAATGCCAGCTCGGACACGAAACCCTTCTTGGTGAACCCCTTGATCTTTTGCAGCACGCCAAGCGCCGGGACGCCAAGCCGCGTTTCGACGTCCGATGTCGAGTTCAGAGTGTTCGCGAGACGGTCGAGCAGCAGGGCGATCATCGCCGCGATAAGGAGCGTTGCTCCTGCGGCTACCAAAACAATTTGCGTCTTGTTCGGGGCGAACGCACGTGTCGGAGGCTGCGCGGGATCAACGATCCGAGCGATGGTCGTCTGGAGATCTCCCGTGGCGCTCGTCTCCTTCAGCCGGTTGACGAACATATCGTAGAGATTCCGGTTCTGCTGGACTTCTCGCTCCAGCACGCCAAGCTGGAACTCTTTTCGGTTCAAACCCTGGATGTCCGCCTTGCTTTGAGCGAGCGCCCTCTCTACTGCCTGTTCGTTCGCACGGGCCGCCTCGAGTTCGCGGCCCAGGCCGGCCACCACCGTCTCCATCTGTTTGCGCGTGTTCTCCCGGGCAGATTCAAGCTCGGCTTTTGCTTGAATCAGTTTGGGATGTTCAGGACCATAGCGCTTGCCCGCATCGCTCAATCGGCGTTCGGCATCGGCCTCGAGCTCCCTCATTCGCTGGACCAACGGATGGCGCAGAACGGCCGGCACGCTGTCGTACGACGTTCGTCCCGAACGGATCTGCGGAACAAGCGAGTACGCGCTTTCCGCCTCGGCGCGCTTCTGCCGCGCCTCGACCAGGCTCTTCGTCAGCTCTTCCAATTGCCGGCCGGCACCCGATAGCGCCAAACCCTTCGCATCGACAATGCGCTCGCGATCACGATATTCCTGGAGGGCGCGCTCGGAAGCGTCGACTTTGCCCCGCAGCTCTCCCATCCGCTCGCGCAGCCATTCGGCCGCCTTTTGCGTCATCGCCATTCGGGCGTCAAGGTCGCTCTCGATATATGTTTCCGCTAGCGTGTTCGGAACGAGGGCAGCAAGCTCGCGGTCGTGCGATATGAAGGCGATCTGCACCAACTGGCTGTTGCGCACCAATTGCACCTGCATGCTGCGCTTCAGGCGCAAGGCGACGGACTTGGTCAGGTTTTCGACGTCGCGCGTTTTTTCCGGCGGAGCCTCGCCAATCAATTTCGACCACCAGCTTTGCGAAGCGGCTGCCGGATCGAACTCCGGGTGGTCGTACAACTTGAGTTTCCTTACGACCTTACGGGCGAGCTCGTCGCTTTTGAGGATTTCGACCTGCGTCTGGAAGTATTCGCGCTGGATCAGACCCTGGCTGTAGACCTCTTCGATGGAAACCACACGGGATTTGCCCTGCTCGATCAGGACAGTCGTAACCCCACGATATTGCGGACGCATGTTTGAAACGATGAGCGCCGCGAGGATCGAAACCAGAAGCGTGAGGCCAAGAATGCTCCATCTGCGCTTCGATATTGCCAGCCAATACTCGACGATGTTGGATGCGTCGTCGTGGGGCGCAGCGAGCGCGTGGCTGTCAGGCTGGAGCCTCTCCTGTAGCGTCAAATCGTTCATCAGAAGAAGCTTTCCTCGATTGTCACAATATCGCCAGGGAGTACGGTGGCGTTCAGGTCGACCTTTCGCGGCACCTGCTTCGGATCATCATCGCGAATGATGTTGATCTTCTCACGGGCTGCACGCTCTTTGAACCCACCCGCGAGAGTGATCGCCTTCCGTACCGTCAGCCCCGGAGAATATGGGTAGCCGCCGGGCTTCTCGACCATCCCGTTGACATAGAAATTACGGTATTCGTCGATGCTCACCGTGACCTGGGGATTGAGCAAATACCGGCCCTTGAGCCCCTTGGTGATGAAATCCTCCAGCGCACCGACGGTCATGCCCTGGACTTTTATCTCGCCGAGCACCGGAAATGAAAAGGTACCGGCATCCGAAAGACGAACCTTCTCGCGCCTGAGGTCATCCTCGCCCAGGACGCGAACCGAAATCATGTCACCCGAGCCCAGCTTGTAGTTGGAAAGCTCGGGCGACATCTGCGCGTACGCGAAAAGAAACGGCAAGGCCGAAAAAAAAGCGGCAACGAATCTACGGGCGTAGCGCATGGTTCGCTTGCTGAGGGTACCCCGCGACTTGTGCGCGGCGTCTCCATCTCGTTACGGGGTGATGGTGGCTGTCAGGAGGTAGAAGTTGCGGTCGTAATCGAAGTTCAGGTTGGAATTTCGATTGGTGAACGTGTACTCTGCGCCGACGACCAGCCAGCGGCGCATCTTATAGCCGACACGCAGACCGAGGCTTTGGGTGTCATCAGTGCGATCAAATCCGCGGTACTCGTCCCGCTGCCAACGCGCCACGACGCCTGTCCTGAGATAGGACGACCAGTCGTGATTCCAGGAAAGCTGATAGACCTCGGTGATGAGGAAGTCGCCCAGCCCCGTCGATTCATTGGGCTGCCGGGACGTGACGAACTCGAAGGTGGAGTATGTACGCGGCGCCCACGTAACGTATCCCTCCCAACTGTTGAACGTATGGGAAGGAAGCCCCGAGTCGAAGGACTTACGCAAGCGGCCAAATTTGACCGTGCCGCTGGTCGCAGCAGTCGCTTCCCAAGAAGCGCCCAAGTAGAAGCGACGTTCCTCGCCACTGTGCGGCGAAAAAATCTTGTAATCGATATCCGTCACACGCGCTTCGGCCAACACGTACGTCTTCGGTGCCGCGCGAACATAAAGCGCCCCGCCGTACTCCTGCGTATCGCGATCGCTGAACTGCGTCGTATCGCGGTTATTGTCGTAGCGCTTTCTCGCGTACGAGTAATAAAGCTCGCCGCGACCCTGCGCGCCCGGGGCTCCGAACGCGAACATCGCGCTGGGCACAAGCAGCTTGTATTCGTCAGGACGGGTCGAGATGGCGCGATCTGTCGAGCCCCTGGGATCATGCCCGGCAACATAGTCGAGACCAGCGCGCGCGAAAGCGCGTCGGTTGAAGGCCCAGTCGCCCTGCGCGTGCGTGATCGAGTCGACATAGTCGTCGTTGTGGCTGCTCCAGTACTTGCCGACCTGCCACTGCTGGCTCAACTGGAGAATGCTGTTCGGGCTGCGCGCGTCGATCCGGAAGCCCGGGCTGATCACATAGAAACCGGACCCGCGCTCGTTCGCGGGCTGAAGGAACAGGTTGTCGTCGTAACCGACTCCGGTGCCAAGCCACCAGTTTCCGTAAGCCGGCGTGTCTCCCAGCTGCATGCCGCCCTGCGGGGCCGTCGGATAGCTATACGCAGGCCTGATTTGCGCGCCGGCGCTAAATGACGCGGCCGCAAGGGACGCGGCAAGTATCGCCACCTTCAAGTTCTTTTTAGCCATCGGTCACCCCGTTGCGTTTTTTCTGGAGATTTTGGAGACCCAAAGGTTTTATGTCCGCCAAGACAAAACGAACCTTGCCGGAACCTTCGAAACAAGCCGAACAATGAGTACTAAGTTGTTGTGGGGATTAGCAAAAAACAAACCAATCCAGTCGGCCATGATACGTGCGGGTGCCAGTCGCGTCAATCTCGGCGGTTCAAGGCCAAACACCCGGCCGGAAGGGGTATTCCCGCGATGTTCTAGGGGGCCTTGTCCGGGCTCCGCGTCACCACCCAATTGCCCATGACGAGGGTATCCATGTGGGTGCGCAGAAAACAGTCGAGGGCCTCGGCCGGCTTGCAGACCACAGGCTCGTTTTCGTTGAAAGAGGTGTTGAGCACCATGGGCACCCCGGTCTTCCTGGAAAATGCCTCTATCAGCGCGTAATAACGGGGATTCGCCTCGCGGGTCACGGTCTGCAGCCGCCCCGATCCGTCCACGTGGGTGACGGCGGGTATCAGGCTGCGTTTCTCGGGACGGATCTGGTAGACCTGCATCATGAAAGGCACGTCGTCATCGGTCTCGAACCAGTCCCCGGTAGCTTCGCGCAGGATCGACGGAGCGAACGGGCGAAACGACTCTCGACGCTTGATCTTGCGATTGAGGATGTCCTTCATGTCGGCGCGCCGCGGGTCGCAGACGATCGACCGATTGCCCAAGGCGCGAGGACCCCATTCCATCCGGCCCTGGAACCAGCCCACGACGTCGCCCCGCATGACTGCCTGCGCGACATGATCTACCAACGCGGTTTCGTCGTTGAGTTGAAGCGTGCGGCAACCCTCCGACCTGATTTCGGCCTCACGCCGATGGATCAGGTCCGCAATCTCCTGGTCTGAAAAGCGCGGTCCCCAGTACGCGTGGTCCATCGCCTTTGCGCGCGCTTGGCCAAGGTCCTGGTGGGCGATGAGGGCAGCACCCAGTGCACCTCCCGCATCACCGGCCGCGGCCTGCACATAGACATGCTTGAACCGGCTGCGCGCGAGGACCTTTCCATTCGCGACGGAATTCATCGCGCAACCGCCTGCCAATGAGAGCGAATCGACCTGGTAGCGATCATGCAGCTTATCGAGCAAGTGGAAGAAGGCCTCCTCGTACATCGCCTGCGCCGATCGCGCGATGTCCTTGTGACGCTGGCTGAGGGGATCGTCTTTTCCGCGGGCAGGCCCGAGCAACTCCTCCAACGCGCCTGAAAACAGCGTCCCCACCATCGGCTGGCCGTTCTCCCATTCGTACTCGATCTTCTCGCGGTGGTGCCGGAAGAATTGCAGGTCGAGTTCGAAGCGTCCGTCGTCGAGCAGCCGCACTACACGGCGCATCTCCGACATATGTTCGGGCTTGCCATAAGGAGCGAGTCCCATGACCTTGTACTCGTCACCGTAGTGCGGAAATCCGACGTACTGCGTCATGGCCTGGTAAAAGATGCCCAGCGAATGTGGGAAGTAGACTTTGTCGTCGACCTCGACCTTGTCGCCTTCGCCAAGACCCCACGCCGCGCTTGCAAAGTCGCCGAAACCATCTACGGAAACAGCGACGGCCGACTGAAACGGCGACACGAGGAAGGCCGACCCGAGGTGGGCCCGATGGTGCTCGATGAAATGCACCTTGCCGTCGAACCGCTGGCCCAGCGCCCCGCTCAATTGCTCAGCCGCTCCCACACGCTGGCGTTTGTTCTTCAGCCGGTCCAACACGAGGCTCGCATCCGGCCGATGCTTCAACGCGAACGCCAGCTTTCGCCAGAGGTTGGCGCCCGAATCCTGGTTGATCGCGACGTGGTCCACATCGGACAGCGAAACGCCGGCATCACGTAGGCACCAGTCGGCGGCTTGCGTGGGAAAACCTGCCCAGTGCTTTACACGCCGAAACCTCTCTTCTTCGGCCGCCGCCACCAGTTCGCCGTCCCGCAGGAGGCATGCGGAGGCGTCGCCGTGATAAGCGTTCAATCCGAGGATCAACATGTTTTCGAGAACCAATGCCAAGCGGTGGACACGACTTCGGAAAGCTCCGTGTAGCGCGGCTTCCAGCGCAACACATCCCTCGCGCGTCCGGAGGCCGCCACGAGGCGGGATGGGTCGCCGGCCCTTCGTGGCGCGAATTCGTACGCAATCGGCCCCCCGGTGATCCTGCGGCATTCATTGATTACTTCGAGCACTGAGCTGCCTTTTTCGGAACCAAGATTGAATGCCTCGAACGCGGGTCCGCCGTCCGAAAGCCGGTCGAGCGCGTGGAGGTGCGCGTCACAGAGGTCAGACACGTGGACGTAATCGCGGATACACGTGCCATCCGGAGTATCGAAATCGTTGCCGAACACCTTGAGCTGGGTCGCGTGCGCAGGCGCGCCGGCCCGCTCGCGTAGCGCTTGACGAAGGACAAGCGGAATGAGGTGCGTTTCGGGCTCGTGGCGCTCCCCCAGGTCTCCGTCGGGATCAAGGCCGGCGGCATTGAAATAACGCAATGCGACCGTTCGCAGCCCGTAAGCGCGGCCGTAGTCGTTCATGGCCTGCTCTCCCACGAGCTTAGAAAACCCGTACGGATTGATGGGCTGCTGGGGATGATCTTCAGAAATCGAGGCAGACAGTGGATTGCCGTAAGTGCTGCAGGACGACGAAAACACGAGCTTCCGCACGCCCGCGTCGCGCATTGCCGAAAGGAGGTTGAGTGTGCCGATGACGTTATTGTCGTAGTACTCGGCAGGCTTCAGCACCGACTCGCCCACGTAGCATTTCGCGGCGAAATGAAGGACTGCGTCGAACTTGCGCCCCGCAAGCAGCGAGGCGATCGCAGGCGCGTCGCGCAGATCTCCCACCACGAGTTCAGTATCGCCTACCGCGTCGGAATGGCCCGTCGATAAATTGTCGAAGACCACCACGCGCCGAGCGCTGCGCCGAAGCAACTTGACCATGTGCGCGCCGATATAGCCGGCGCCGCCCGTTACGAGCACGAAGTCAGGCATTCCCTGAAGCCTTCCTGCGCATCTCGTGTTTTTTGGAGATCACCATTCCCTGATACAGGGCGCGCATCATGCAGAACACGAGGCCGTCGCGCCCATCGAGAAATCCGCCTCGAACAATGTACGCATACAGGAAATAGAGCAGCGGCCGCGCGGGCATGCGCGTCGACAAAGCCTTCAACGCGGCCCGCCGGACGAGTGGATCGCGACTCACGAGCCTGGCGGCCGAAACGTTGGCCCGCTCGGAAGAAATCTCGTGCTGCGCATCCTTCGTGGAGTAACGGTTCTGCCGCTCGAACCACTCGTCGATGCCCTTGAGATTCTCGTCGACAAGGTCGTGGCGCAGGTCGCGCGTTTCGCCATCGACTGTCTGAGTTTCGGCGTGGCCACGATTCACGTACCGCACCCGCCCAACACGGATCAGCCTCACCACCCAACTCGGATACAGGCTGCTGTGCCGGAGCCACCGGCCCCACATGTGGAAGCGGCGCCGAACGCGAAATGCGGCTACCTGTTCAGGCGAGGCCGCGCAGACTTCACGGAGCTCGTCGGCGAGATCCGGGGGTACGCGCTCGTCGGCGTCGAGGATCAGCACCCAGGGATGGCGCGGAGCAGTATTGTCCAGGGCCCAGTTGCGCTGGTCGCCGAAACCGGAAAAACCGTGGACGAAAACCCGAGCGCCCCATTTGACCGCAATGTCTGCGGTGCGGTCGCTGCTGCCGGAATCCACGACGATGATGTCGTCGCACCACGCCAAGCTGGCGAGACAGCCCGGGAGGTGAATCTCCTCGTCGAGCGTGAACACCATGACTGAAACGTCGGCTCGGGGCTGCGGCGAAACGCTATCGGGACTGGCCCTCATGGGCTCCGAGACGAGTTAGGGAGAAAGCGGCGACCAAGTCCTTCATTTGCCTTCGTTCCATTGCAAGTACCGCGAGCGCGCACAGAGCCACCATCGCTTGAAACAACGCCGTTACGTAAACGGCCATAGTGAGACCTGCCTGCGCGGCCATCGACAGTACGATGAGGCATACCAGGCCACGGAACGAGAAGATATCGTGCCCGCGCGCCCACTTTTCGATGCGCGCATAAAAGAAGCCAAAGATCGCGAACGCGGCAATAACGCCCGGTATACCGAAGTTTGCCTGCGCCTCCCCGATGAGATCCCATGCGATGGTTGCCGTCATGGCACTCTCGCGGGTCTGAAGCCCGTAGTGCACGTTCAGGATGATTGTTCCTTCGTGTGTCGTGGCTCGATCGGGGTTGATAAATCTCGGAACAAGCAAGCCCGGAATGGGCTCATAACTCGCCCCCAGCAGGTACGGCACGCGCGCGGGCGAGCTTTCATAGACCAACAGGAAAATGTATGCGAGCCCCGCCCTTTCGCGAAGGGACTGGTATTCCCTTTCGCCGGGCGTGCCGATGCTTGTAAAAGCCTCAATCCCGTTAACGATCCATTCGCTATATATGTCGGCGTAATCCGTCGGCTGGGGTGCATAAACCATATTGCCGAACCAGTACTTATCCCGCATCTCGGTCTTGCCGGCATGTAGCAGGGAGAAAACGAGAATCGAAGCTACGATCGTTTTCCACGGAACCCTGCCCCGACCAAGGGAAAACGCCGCAATTGCAATGAGGATCGAAAGCATAGTGCCTACGAGGAGCAGCGTGACCGAACTGGCCGCTTCCGATAATGCAAAGAGCGCGAGGAAAATCCAGGCCCGTGGCCCGCGGACCGTTCCAGCACCGATCTCATAGAAGTGCAGGAAAACAGCGAGGACATACAGGCTGGAGATAAAAACGCGGAACAGGGTCAAAATCTCGGAAGGAACGTCTTCGTACCACTGCCCGCTGTAGCCCATAATGAAGAACATATTGGCGACCATGGCCGCCAGCAGCAGCCCCCGCATTCGCGAGAGGGGCAGCTGGAGACTGTGCCTATCCTTTCGCGGCGTGCCGCGACGGAACCAGTACCACGTAGCAGTGCCGACCAGCAGCCCCAGCGCCAATACGCTGCCAATGGCGTACTTGGACGATTCGTCGACGCCCTCCAGGTATAACTGGCTGCCGAGTAACGGCAGCGAGTAGGTCCAGAGAAAACTGACTCCATAAATGGGGAAGATCGGTATGTCACTCGCTCCGTCATGAATCCAGAGCCACGCTGGAATCAGACTAGCAACGCTGATTAACAGCGATGCTGTGATCGCCGCCAGCGACGAATCCGGGACATACCAAAGAGTCGTGGCCAAGACAGCGACCGCGAGGGCCCATAAGCCCCAATAGAACTTCTGTTGCCGCTGTCGCATGGAAAAGCCAATGTCCACGACTTGCATCGACTATGAAAGGAACGAGCGATTTTAACCCGGCATCGTCTGATGCCGATTACAATTCGGTGGCTCCTCCATCCGCTGGCTTGTGACTTCGATATCTCCCGCGCGCCCATTGGGGCCATTTGACGCTGCAGAAGCCCGTAAGTGGAAGGCCTTCGCCTTGGGTCCCAAGGAACAATGGTTGCGTTGCGAAGGAAATTGGGCCGCCCGTGTTATCTCAACGATGCACTACTCGTGGCCGTCGGACCGCGGCCATTGGCGAGCGACACGATGGCTCGCTCGATTTCGCTCGTCGCACCGTGTCCTTGAAAACATTCCATTCCGATCCAGTTGCGGAGTGCCGATTCGCCTCGACATCGCGAGCGATCAGTTCCTGTTTCTTTCTGGACGCCTGTCGCCGGAGCCGCTCGAGCTGGCAATCATCAGCCGCATCGTGAAGACGGGCGACACCTTCATCGATGTCGGCGCTCATTGGGGCCTTTACATCCTTCATGTCCTTGGCAGGCTCGGCGAAGAGGGAAACTACTTCGCTGTGGAGCCGAGCCGCTCCAACTTCCGGTTCCTCGAGCGCAGCTTCGCCGGCACCGCCCCCCGGCTGCGACGCTTGGAAATGGCGGTTTCAGACATGGACGGCCATGGAAACCTCGCCGAACAAGGCGAGGTTCATGCGCACCTTGCCATTGCCGGCGCCGGGACCACGCCGGTCCAGGTGGGCCGACTCGACACGATTCTGCGCGATGCCCCACTTCGATCCGGCAGCGTGGTGGTCAAGGTCGATACCGAGGGCCATGAAGCCGCAGTCGTGCGCGGCTGCGCGGGCCTTGCTAGCCGCGGCATCCGTCCGGTCTTCCTGCTCGAATTTCTCGTCGAGCGTTTCGGGCAGTCGCGCGAGGACATCCTGCGCGCGATAACGCAGACATTCGGCGTTATCTACGCTTTCTGGGCGATCGATCCGGCCGCAGGAGGGCTAGTACGCTTCGACGATCCGTCGGCGCTGAGCGCGGAAGTGCGAAACATTGTCGCGGTGCCGCCTGAAAGTGTCGATAGACTTGCGAACTGCCCGTGCTTTCCGTCGAGATGAAGAGTCCCAAACGCCTGCTGCGTGAATTCCTTTACCCGATCGGAACCGAGGCGACGATCCGCGTAGGCCCGTTGAAAGGATGCCGCTACGTCGTGACCGAGCAGTCGGGATGGTCACCGGTAATGGGGCGCTGGGAACCCGAAGCGCAACAGCTCTATGGCGAGCTCATCGAGCCGGGCGAAGTCATCTGGGATCTGGGTGCGAACACGGGGATCCACTCGCTCCTGTTCGCGCGTCTGGCGGGTCCCACCGGCAAAGTCGTGGCGTTCGAGCCGTTGCGCGTGAACGTCGAGCAGATAGAACGCATTTGCGCCTTGAATGGCGTGGCCAATGTGCACGTGGTCGCGAAAGCCGTATCGTCGAGCAGCGGTACCGCGCGATTCCACATCGGAATGCATGACAAGCAAGGCAGTCTCGTCGGCATCGGCAGCGAAAGCGGAAATGTGGTCGAGGTGCCCTGCATGACGCTCGACCAGGCGCTGGCGGAATGCAACGGCGTCGACTTCGTGAAGATCGATATCGAAGGCGCGGAGTCGCAGGCGCTCGAGGGATTCTCCCGGGTCGGCGAAGCCAATCCCACGTTCGCGATCGACCTGCATACGCCGGCGCAGGACGTTGCGGTAGGGGCCTGGCTTTCCAGGCATGGATATCGCGCATTCCGTCTGCACGACGACACGGCCCGCGCGAAACGGGCTCGCGGCGGCCTGGTGAGCGCGATAGCGCGGCTCGACCGCGGATGGCCCGAAGACGATGGCGTGTGGGGCACGGTAATCGCCGTCCATCCCGGGCGCGCCGCGAAGGTTGCGCGGCTCGAGGCCCTCGCCACAGGGGAAGCACCGCGATGACGCGCGCCGAGTCCCACGCGGAGCTGCTCGCCTCCCGCCCGCCCTCAACGCCCGAGCCCTTCTTCACGCTCGCCATTCCACAGTACAAGCGACGGCGCTTCCTTGAAGTAAATCTCGCCCATGCGTTCGTCCAGGATTGCGACGACTTCGAAATCCTGGTCTCCGACGATCTCTCGCGCGACGATTCCAACGAAGTTATCCCCGGCATTCTCGAGGCATCGAAGGTTCCCTTCCGCTATTTCGCGCAGCGTCGCAACCTCGGTTATGACGGCAACGTGAGGTTTTGCCTGGCGAACGCTCGGGGCAGATACGTGATCATGCTGGGCAACGACGACGCGCTTGCTTCGCCGGACGTCCTGGGCAAGCTGAAGGAAGCGATCATCGCGCTGCAGTTCCCGCAGGTGTGCATCACGAATTACAAGGATTGGGAAACCGGCGCGGTCACTCGCAGGACTTTCGGCACGACGGTCCTGGGCCAGGGGCCGGCAGCGGCCGCCCATTACTTCCGTTCTTTCAGCTTCACCAGCGGGCTCATCTTTTCCCGCGAGGCCGCCGCGCTGCACGACACCGACCGGTGGGACAACTCGGTCTACATACAGATCTTCCTGGCATGCCGCATTCTCGCGGCGGGCGGGCGCCTCGGTGGCCTGGACGTCGTCGCGGTGCTGGATCACATACGGCTCGACGGCAAGCTCGTGCCGGAGACCTACCGGGTGCGTTTCGAGAACGCCCCGCTGTCGTTCGACTCCCTGCATACGGGGCTCGATTCGGTCGCCCGGGTGACGGTCGATGCGCTGGCGCCATACTCGGATCCGCGCGAGCGCTCTATTCTCATTCGCCGCATCTATACCCAATTGCTTACGATCACATACCCGTTCTGGCTGTTCGAGTATCGCCGAGTCGCCAATTGGGGACATGCGTTCGGGGTCGCCCGTGACCTGTGGCCCGCCCACCAGCTCTCCGAGTACAAGCTGAGGATGCGCGATCGGGGGTTCCTGTGGGTGGTCTATTTCGCCGTGACCGCGTGCGGCCTGATCATCCCCTCCGGGTTTTTCAACCGATTCCGCGCGCGACTTTCGGACTGGGTCCGTCGGCGGCGTCAACACCTGGTCGCGGAGTGAACGTTGCGCACGTGGCGCCGGCGTTCCATCCGGCGCACATTTATGGCGGCCCGACGTACTCCGCGTATCGGCTGTGCAGCGCACTCGCGGATCTCGGCTGCGAAGTTCGCGTGCTCACCACGGACGCCAATGGAAAGGTCGCCACGCTCGATGTAGACACGGGTTCCGAGCTGGAGCTCGCGCCCAATTTGAGGGTGCGGTATTGCCACCGTATCGCGCAGCATTCCGTGTCGCCGGTGCTCGTGCGTCACCTGCCGGGTCTCATTGCGTGGGCGGACGTCGTGCATCTGACCGCCGTGTACAACTTCACAACATTCCCCACTCTGTTCGCTTGCAAAGCCGGCAAGAAAGGACTGGTGTGGTCGCCGCGGGGCGGCTTTCAGCGCTGGGAAGGCTCGACGAATCGGCGGCTGAAAAGCGTGTGGGAGTCGGCCAGCCGGCTCTTGCAGCCCTCGCCGCTCACCCTGCACGTTACTTCGCAAGACGAGGCGCGGCAAAGCGCCGCGAGGTTTCCGGGGGCGAATGTGGTCGTGATCCCCAATGGCATCGATTTGCCCGCCGATGCAAACCGGGTCGCATCCGACGTGATGCGTATCCTTTATATAGGCCGGCTGCATCCCATCAAGGGCATCGAGAATCTGATTGCGGCGTCCGGTCTGCTCGCCGGCTGGGCGAGGAGTTGGGCACTGACCGTGGCCGGGGACGGCGCCGCAGGCTATCGCACGCAGCTGGAAAGCATGGCGCGCGCCGCGGGTCTGGGAAGCCGCGTTCGTTTCGTGGGCCACGCGAACGACGCCGACAAGCACGCACTTTTCAGCGATGCGGACGTCGTCGTGGTGCCCTCGCATAGCGAAAACTTCGGCATTGTCGTCGCCGAGGCGCTGTCATACGGCGTGCCGGTGATCGCCGCCAAGGGCACACCTTGGGCGCGGCTCGAATCGATGGAGTGCGGGCTATGGGTCGACAACGACCCGCAGTCGCTCGCCGATGCGATCCGAAAAATGGACCGGCTGCCGCGGGAGGCGATGGGACAGCGCGCGCGCCGCTGGATGCACGAGGAATTCTCCTGGCCGCAGGTCGCCGCGCGCACCCTCGAAGCCTATCAAGACGTCGCCGCGCGGTCTCGGAACCAAGCCTGAACCTCGGCGATTTCGCCGTCGCTGAAGCTGCTCCGGTCAACGACCTTGGCGTTGGTGCGGATGTGCGCGGGGTTGTACATGGCGCAGACGGCGACGTCGACGCCGCAATTGCGCAGCACGCCGTTCAACGCCAGGTCGGGCAACAGATCGGGATCGGACGACGAGAGCTTGGCGCGAAGCGCGGACGAAATGGTCTGATCCGCACACAACACGGAAATCGCTCGGCGCATTCGTCCGATGCCGTCGGGACCGCCAAAAGGCTGGTGCGCCATTGTTCCGATGGCCGTCACCGCGACCGCTGGGGCGACCGCCGCCGCGTCGGATTGGGACACAAGGCTCTGGTGGAATTGCGCGGCTCGCACGATCGATCGTCGGGCACACGCGACCTCGACGATCACTTGCGCGCTCGAGGCCACGCCGACGCAGCGAACCTTTCCTTCGCGGACCAGGACCTGCAATGCCAGGAAAAGATCCTCGTCGCGTGCGACTTCGGCCGGGCACGAATGAAGGAAGAGAACGTCGAGGTAGTCCGTCCGCAGCTCGGACAGGCTCCTTTCGACACTGGCCCTCATCTGGCCCGCCGAAAACGTCCCTCGTTCCATCTGCGCCCCGAGACTCGCCCGGGCGCGCGAGGTCGCCATGGCTTTCGCGCTCGGAATCGCCCTCAGCACCGGGCGGGCAACCGCTTTGACCAATCGCGTGAACCTGGAACTGCGGCCCGGATTCAGTCCGAACTTGGTGGAAATGACGATGCGATCCCGTTTGCCGCGGGCAAAGCGGCCCAGAATGCCCTCCGCATCCCCGTGTCCGTAGACGCGCGCCGTGTCGAACACGGTGATTCCGCAGTCAAATGCCGAGTCCAGGGCACGCCTGCTTTCACGCGCGCCGAATCGGCTGCCCATGGGGCCACAGCCGAATCCCAGCGCGGACACCTCGATGCCCGTGCCGCCGAAGGGCACATACCTCATCGAGCGCGGCGGTTCAGGAGTAGCGGACCTGCAGCATCAGGCGTTCGCGGTCGATCGGCGCGAGCGCCCTGTGATAGCAGGATGCATCTTGTACGAAACCGGTGCCCGCGGGGCCTTCGATCACGAACTCGTTTTCCTCGCCGTAGTAGCGCCGGATGGCCTCGCGGCCCTGGCGGACCGAGCCGAGCAGCCACGAGATCGGTTTGTCCCGGTGGCTGGTGAGAATCATCGCGTGCGCGCCGGAACGGGCGTCGCAATCGGAGATGTAGTAGTTGGCGTAAATGAAGTTGTAGTCGTGGACATCGAAGTGGTAATCGATGGTCTGCGAAGCGGCGGCGCGCGTCTCGTCCGCGATCGAGCAAACGAAGCTCCACATCAGGCGGATGTCCAGCGATTTGGGTTCGTATCCCAGGTAGCGGCTCACCACCTCGCGCACCTGCGGATCCTCGGCAATCCGGCGCACCAAGGGGTGCTGATCGGCGCCCACGACCACCGCAAGGATTGCCGGGTCACCGTTGGGCAGCTTGCCGCCACGGACATCCTGGTATGCGAAGGTGTACGTCTTGGTCGGCGGCCGAAGCGGCGTAGCTTTCGCGTACGCGGTCAGCTCGTCGACGACGTTCGCCGGTAGCCGAAGGCCCGCGAAAAGGGCGGTGCGCTGGATCGCTTCCACGGCCGGCGATATGGGAAAGCGATCGAAGACGGACACCTCGTCGCGCATGTCCGCGCGCAGCTGGCGTCGTTGCAACATTCCGAGGCCGAGGCCGTAGGCGCGCCGGACGCCGTGAAATCGCCCCAAGGTATAGGACAGGGTGTCGGCCAGCGACCGCCGCCTGAGCCCGGTCAGGATGTTTTTCGCAAATCCTACGTCCATCGCTTTCGCTTTAGTGGCCCCGGTTAGGAGGGTTTTCGCCAGCAGAATCGCAGGCGGTAGCCAAGAAGATCTGCCTCGTCATATTCAAGCAGCTCTCCGTTCGCACGCAGGGTCGCGAGCGCCGATGCGAGCTCGTCATGATTATAGGGGCGTGATCGCTGGAACGAAGCACCGGGCATCTTGGCCGCTACGAGCGCGACCCAGTCCGCGGCAGACCAGCCGTTCACGTAGACGCTGGGCTGGACATCAGCGCGATGCTTTTGTCGAAGGTGGGCCCAATACGCCAGCCCTTGGCGCGGCCCCCCATGAGTACGCAGATCATGGGGCCCCGCCTCGGCGGTGTAGGGAAGCAGGCTGATAAGCGCAGCGCCACCCGGACGCAACACTCGCGTGGTCTCGTCCAGGACGCGCGACGGATCGGGCAGATGCTCGAAGACATCCACCGAATAGACCAGGTCGAAGGTCGCATCAGGAAAGGCCATGTTGCCGGCATCCATCTGGCGCCGCTCGTACTTGGGAGGCTCGCTGCATGCGAGCTGCCGATGCAGCTCGCGAAGCAGCTTGCGATCGAAACCCAGCGCCTTGCGCCCGAGCGTCTTGAGGACGCGTCCCGGGCCATTTCGCCGAAACATCTCGAGATAGGCCGCGATATCCATGTCCGTCGCGACACGGTCGAGGTCGATGCCCGTCACGCGGTTGGCCCGCGCGAAATAAGCCATCTGCCGCGGCAGCTGGCCGGCGCCGATTTCGAGCGCGTCGAGCTCGCGCAGCGTCATGCCCAGACGCTCGCGTGCGAGAGCTTCCAGGGCGTCGCATTCGGCGATGACGCGCGCCACGTACTCTGGCAGCTCGGCGATCGATCGGCGTGCGCCGCGCACGAGGCGAACGTAGTTCACCAGCTTGGACAACGGCCCGCCAACGATTCCGTAGGACCGCGGCGCGCTCATGCGCCTTGCTTCGCGAATACCACGACGAGTTCGTGGCCGATGGCGCCCCCGAAGAGCCGGTAGCGTGTTTTCGCGACCGCGTTCGCCAGCGCCACCCCTGGCTGGCTTAGCACGCTCGCGGCCCATCCTCCGGGCGTCGAATACGGCCGCAGCGAGAGTGGAAATCCACGACTCGCGATCGACTCGACCTTCATGCCGGCGGCCGCTGCCATGCGAGCAAGGTCCGTGGCGCGAAAGTAATGAAGATGTTCCATGTTCTCGTGAACGCCGATCCAGTCGTCGCCCCACCGGTCGATACACTCGCCGTTGGGCACGGCGCATACGAACCGCCCATGCACATCCAGCACACGAGCAACTCCAGCGAACAGCGCGGCCGGGTCCTTGACGTGCTCGACCAGGTCGAAAGCGCTGACGATATCGAAGGACTCGGTTTCCGCAGCGAGCATGCCGCAGACCTCGCCGATGGCGATGTCGAGCCCGTATTCGTTGCGTCCGCGTGTGGCGATATCCTGGTCGAGCTCGATTCCCTTCACGCGTGCCGCGCCGTATTCCCGCGCGAGCACGAGCAGGGCGCCGCTCGCACAGCCCAAGTCGAGCACCCGGCGGCCCTGCACGCCGAGCGAAGCCACGTCTCGCCATCCGGTGATGGTCCGCTCGCGGATTCCGCGGTCGCGCTGCGCGAAGTAGTCGTGGCCCTGGAAAAAATCGTGGCGCCCCTGGAAATATCCCGATGAATAGAACCGTGCCAGCGCTTCCTGCGTCGGTTGGGGATTCAAGTAATAAAGATGGCAGCCATCGCACTCGACGATCGTCAGCGCATCCGGACGCTCCAACACGCGGCGGTGGCTCGATGCGCCGCACGCAGGACAGCCGACGGGCTCCGCGGTGCCGAACGTTTCACCGCCGCAGCTCCATTGGACGCTCCCGTTCGACACGTTCCGCATGTTATCGGCGTCCAGCGAGCAATGCGAAGGCAGTGCGCTGCAAGGTGAGGCCAACGACCGCCGATGCCAGGACGGCGGCGGCAGCCGACGCGAGAGCGGGCAGCAGCGTGTACTCCCGCAACGTCAATGCGACCACAATGCCCGCTGCGGTTGGCACCAGAAACGACGCAGCCAGCGCCCGCACGTGCTCGCCAGGGCGAAGGCCGAGCATGCGCGACGTCTTCACCGTGAGGAACCACCAGTTGGTCGAGATCCTCGCCACCAGCGTGGCGAGGATCACGCCAAAGATTCCCAGCACGTTGACCCAGCATATCGACAGCGCGAGATTCAATACACCTTCGATCACGGACACCACGGCATAGCCGCGATGCCGCAGCGCTCCGACCAGGACGCTATCCGCCGGCAGCAGCGAGCACTGGATCGCAAGCAAGATGCCCATGCCGATGATGGTGGGAGTGTCCGGTACCACGGCCGGGCCCGCCCAGGCGCCCAGAAGCTGGCGGCCGCCGAACCACACTGCCACGCACCCGATCGCCGCAATCGCCATTGAGATCGAGAAAAGACGCAGGTAGAGCCGTTTGCTTTCCTCGTGGCGGCCGCTAACCACCAGCCCTGCAAGGTGCGGCGCCATAGCGCTCGTCGCGATCGAGGATATCGCCTGCGCCGCGAGGATCAGCTGCAACGGCACCGCGTAGGCGGGAACGGCCGCCGGGCCCAGGAAATAGGCGATCACCACGCTGTCGACGCCCCACACCAGGACGCCGGAGACCTGCAGCACCACGAACCAGGCCGAGGGCTTGAGGATTTCAGGCAACAGCGAACGCTCGAAGCGCGCCTCGCCGACGTGCAGGTCAGGCTGCTTGCGGCGCAGCCGAAAGAACGCGAGCGTTCCCGGAATGAGTCCCGCGAGCCCGTGCACCAGCGCGACGCCGACGAGCTTGAATCCCGCCACGAGCGCGGCCGCCGTGAGGGTGTACCGCACGAGCATCGCCGTCGCATTGAAGATCTGCTCCTCCCCTACCTCCTTGCATCCGCGCAGCGCAGCGAGGAATAACGAGGCCGGCAGCGCCGCCAGAAACAGGCTCGAGGTAATCCATAGGGCGAGGCAGTTGAACGCGCGGGGAGCGCCGAGAAGGTCACACCCCACCAACAGGACCGCGCTCGACGCCAGCCATGCCACGAGCGCGAGCACCATGTAGATCGTGAATCCAGTCGCCAGGAAGCGGGCAGCGTTGCCCACGGTGCCGAGCGAATGCTCCCGCGTGACCACGCCGACCACGACCTGCGCGATGCCGAGATTGAGCAACCCGAAGTAGCCGGTGATGCTGAGCGTGGTGATCCATACGCCGTACTCGGCCGGTTCCAGGTGGCGAATGAAAAGCGGTACGAGGAGCAGCGGCCCCGCCACCAGCAGGGCGCGATTGAAAGCGGTGGCGACGACGCCGAGGGAACGCGGGCTTGTTTCGATTTTGTGATCTCGTGTCGGATGCCCTAGACTTACGGCGCAAGCGCACCCTGCGTCCCGAATGATATCCGAGTAAAACCAGCTGAGTCCCGACTAAAATGCCCGCACGCAACATCCTGGTGACCGGAGGCGCCGGCTTCATCGCAAGCAGCCTCGCCGAGCGCCTCGTCGCCGATGAGAAGAACTTCGTGGTCGTGGTCGACAACCTGCAGACCGGGTCGCTTGCCCACGTTCCCTCCCCGCGGCCGGCCAACATGCTCTTCATCAAGGCCGACGTGAACGAATGGACCGACATTTCATCGATCTTCCATGCGTATCGCTTCGACTACGTCTTCCACTACGCGGCGACGGTGGGCGTGCTGCGCACCCTGAACAACCCCGTCATGGTCCTCAACGACATCGACGGCATCAAATTCATCCTCACGCTCGCCAAGAACACCGGCGTGAAGCGCGTGTACTTCTCGTCGTCCTCGGAGGTTTACGGCGAACCGGTGGAGTACCCGCAGAACGAGCACACGACGCCGCTCAACAGCCGCCTTCCCTATGCGATCGTGAAGAACGTCGGCGAGGCATATCTCAAGTCCTTCAAGCGGGAGTTCGGGCTCGATTACACGATCTTCCGTTTCTTCAACACGTACGGTCCGCGGCAGAGCCGCGACTTCGTGATTTCCAAGTTCCTTTCCGCCGCCCTGAAAGGTGAGGACATCACCGTGTATGGCGACGGCGCCCAACGCCGGACCTTCTGCTTCATCGACGACAACATCGATGCCACGGTGGCCGCGCTGAACCGCAACCAGTTCGTGAACGACGTCGCCAACATCGGCTCCGACGTTGAGATCACGATCCTCGACCTGGCGAAGACCATCATCAAATTGTCACGCAGCAAGTCGCGAATCGTCCACCTGCCCGCGTTGGAAGAAGGCGACATGCAGGGCCGTCGTCCGGACACCACGAAGATGCGCGTGCTGCTGGGCCGGCCGTTCCTGCCGCTGGAGTCGGGGTTGCGCAAGATCATCGAGGAACGCACCCCGGCCACCGGCGAACCCGCGCGAATCGCCAGCGCCTGATGGGGGCGCGTCCGAGCGTCCTCGCGCTCATAGATAGGAACAATCCCGGCTTGCTCGGCTCGTATGCGCGCGCCTACGAGACACTTGGCCTTGAGGTAACGTACTGGGATCCTTATCCGGTGCTGCGGCGCCACACGAAGTTTGGACGTATTGGACGCTACGTTACGAACTTTGTCCCGGTGGATGCATGGATCCTCAAGATGAACCGGGACCTTATCATTGAGGCAACCGAGCGCTCGCCCAACCTGTTGCTGGTGGTTGCGAACACGCCAATCCGCGCCGGGACGCTCGCCCAAATTCGCATCATTTTGCCGAAGACTCGAATCGTGCTGGTCTGGCCCGACACGCTCTTGAACCTAACGCGAAATGTGCTGGAAGCCGTGCCGATCTACGATATGGTTGCGACGTACAGCTCCAGTTCCATCGACTCCTTCAAGAGAATGGGCGCAGCGCGGGTCGAATGGTTGCCCTTCGCGGCGGACCCCAAGCTTTTCCCGCCGGATGTCGCCGTCACCGAAGACGAGCGTCGCGTCCTCGCATCAGACATCTGTTTCATCGGCAGCCACAACCCGCAGCGCGAGTCGGCCGTCATCGGCCTCGTTAAGGCGGGGCTGAAAGTGAAGGTCTGGGGGGATCCGCGTTCCTGGCGACGTCATGCGAGGGAGAAGCGACTGCTCTCAACCTACTACCAAGGAGCGCCCCTTTTCGGTACCTCTTTTGCGAAAGCGATTCAGAGTGCAGCGCTGAGCCTCAATGTGATCGACCCCACAAACTATCCAGCGGCGAACATGCGCTTCTTCGAGAGTCCCGCTTGTGGCGGCGCTACTCTCAATTCCGCTTGCCCAGAAATGGAGGGGGTGTTTCGCGAGGGCCAACATGCGTTTTACTACCAGCAGCCAAATGATCTTCCCCGCATTGCGCGCGATCTCCTTGGGCAAGATGTGCGCCGCCATGAGGTAGCTCGTGCGGGGCGGGAGCTGGTTTTGCGAGAGCACACCTATACACACCGAGCAAAATGTCTGCTCGAGCAATTGGGCATCGACGGTTAAAGTAGCTTAGCTCTGAATTGTTGCGCTTAGCGAGAGCTACTGTTTGCTTTCCGGCTGCAACGCGCCGGTCGTCGCGCCGCTTAACTCAACAGACCTTCGTTGATCGATCTCGATTTGCGGAGTTTTGGCATCGTCAAAAATCTTGCCTAGCAATACTCCAATTCCCCGACGCAGTACACCTCGTTTCTTTTCCGTTACCTCGTACAGGAGTCTGCTTGTGATCACTGCAATAGCTACCAATGCGAGTGCCTTAGCTGTTCCAGACCAACTAATGAGCGGAGCAATCAAAAACATTATGGGGAAGTGATAGGCGTAAAGCGAATAGCTGAAGTCTGCCATTGACCGGCTTAGAGTTTGAAGCGATGTACTGACTCTAATCCTCGCGCAAACCAAAGTTGTTGCCGCTAGACCGAATATTACGTCCCGGACATACAAGGGCAGTTGAACGGGTTGATACTCTAGAAAATAGTTAGCAATCGCCACCACCGGCAGCGCGAGAATAAGGGAGACTCGGATCCGGAATCGATACGCCAACGCACCAAATAGCCAAATCACCCCGTAACCGATGACGACAGGACCAACAAGAACTGATATGCCGAATACAAATAGAGGCCAGTGTTTCGGTCGCCACACGAGTAGCCCAAAGAGGGCGTAATAACAAACCTCGTAACCAATCGACCAAAGGGGCGGATTGCTCCCGAACTGTATGCGAAAGCCCCAGAATCCCTGTAGCGAAAAGAGATTTGCCAAAAGGCGGACAAAGTAGCTTGATACCGGAAGACGAGCGTAATGCTCAGGCATCATGGCGCCGCCCACCGCATCGAGAATAATTGTCAACGCGACTGCCGGCAGCAACACCGAGTAGATGCGCGAAGAGCGATCAAGAAAGTATTCACGAAGACTGTGACCCCGGATACGCTTTGCCTCCGTGGTTGCTGCAATTACATATCCGCTTAACACAAAAAAAACCATAACCGCCGCATGAGCATGTCTTGCGAAAAAGGTGAAGACTGGCTCGGTTGAATAACCGGTTAAAAGTCGTGCGTGGGCGAAAATCACGAGCAGCGCCGCTAACCAGCGAACGAGGTGCAGACCATCGTCCATTGGAATACCAAATGGAACTTGGTCTCGCCGCTGCTCTTGCGGTGTTTTCATCACGCGGGTGTGTAGGCCAATAAAGTCAGTTTGTGTAGGCGTATTTTAACCGTCACCTCATGGCGTTGGCTCATTATTTGCTACGACCTAGGGGAGTTCATTAGTCCAAGGTCCTCCAGAAGCGGGTGCAGCTGCGCTTCGCAATTGAACCGCCGCAGGTGCGCATCGATCGCGGCCGTTGCCAGGCGCGAATGCTCGTCGGAGCCCGGCTCCAGGTGGTCGAGCGCGGCCGCGATCGCTTGCGCCGTTTCCTCCTTCAGCAATGCGATCGCGCCCGTCTCGCGCGCCAGCGTGGCGAACGTCGCGCGCGAAGCCGCAATCGAGGGTATGCCTGCGGCCATGTACTCCTGTATCTTGACGCTGGCGGCACCCATGGTTTGCCAGTTCACGTTGGTGGTCGTGGATGGGTAGAAACCGAGGCCCGCGTCGCAGCCCTGGAGCCACAGGCGCACCGTGTCGTAGCTCGTGTACGGAAAAACATGAAAACGGTCGCGAATGCCCAGCCGGTGAGCCTCCTCGAGCATGTGGGTCACGGATGGTCCGTGACCGCATCCGACAAGCGCCAGATGCCATTCGCTCCTGGTCGATGCGACGCCGCGAACCGTCTCGGTGTACAGGCCCATGTTTCCGACGACGGCGGCCAACATGGCCGGTGGACGGCTTGAATCGATGCGGCGGCGAAGCTCGTCGTTGCGCACCGGCTGCCGGCGCGGGGGCGAATTCGACGCGACGCGGGGCACTTGTCGCATGCCCCACGAATCCCGGAGATAGCTAGCGCGCTGTTCCTCCGGCACCACGATAAGGTCGAAATCACCAGCGCTTCGCATCATTTCCGCCCACATCCACCCGTCGCTGGAAGTGAAGCGGGTGATGCTCACGTTGAGCAGGTCGTGAAGGTGCAGGACCGCCTTGAAGTTGCGGCCCCGCAGAAACGGCGCGACGCCCCAGCCGGCGCCGTGGTCGTAAGCGATCACGAGGTCCGGCCTGAACGTTTCGATCTCGCGCTTCACTTCGCGGCGCATCGCGCGCACATTTGCTGCACGCCTCAGGAGCCCTGGAAGCGCCTCGGTCTGGCCTTCGTTGAGGTATCGAAATCGTACGCCGGGAGTCCGTGCCAGCTCGGGCGCGGGCCCGCGGCGATATCCCAGGCAAAGGACCTGCGCTCCAGCCGCGGCCAGGACCCGCGCCGCATTGACCGTCGGCGGATACGTGACGGGGTCCTGGTAAATGACCTGCAGTACACGAAGTCCCGGGCGTACGCGCATCTACGCGTCGGCTAGGATCTTCTGGAACACACGCGTCACCCGTTCGACGTCGTCGCGCGAAATTCGCGTCGATGAAGGGAGGCACCAGCCACGCTCGGCGAGGTCGGCCGCCACGTGGCGAGCGCCCTTCACGAGCCGGCATTCGGCGTACGGCGGAAGCTGCGACAGCGGCACGAAGAATGGACGCGTGTCGACAGCCACCGACTTGAATTCCGATTGGAGGCGGCGCGCCTCCGGAGCCGGCGTCCCCGAGGGCTGGAGCGCGACGACCAGCCAGCAGATCGGCTGGGCCGGCGGCCGCGAAGGGTTCAACTGCACGTCGAGTCCGGCGAGCGCTTCGCGGTACCACGCGAGAACCTGGGCCTTGCGCTTCAGGATCTCGGCGGCCCGCTCGAGCTGCGCGCATCCTAGCGCCGCCTGCAGGTTCGTCATCCGATAGTTGAATCCCACTTCCGGGTGGTAATAGCGCCGCTCCTTGGACATCGCGTGATCCTTGAGGAAGCGCACGCGCGCGGCGATGGCATCGTCGTTCGTGGTGATGCAGCCGCCCTCCCCCGTGGTCAGGACCTTGTTGCCGTAGAAGCTGAACGTCGCCATGTCGCCGAGCCCGCCGACGGGCCGCCCTTCCCACTTCGCGCCGTGCGCCTCGGCCGCATCCTCGATGAGCAGGAGGCCGCGGCGATCGGCGATCTCGCGAAGGGCCGTCATGTCGGCCGGGTGGCCGAACAGATGCACTGCAATGATCGCGCGAGTGCGCGGGGTGATGGCGGCTTCCACCAGCGCCGGATCGATGCAATACGTGACGGGGTCCACGTCCACGAGCACCGGTGTCGCCTGCGCATGCCGCACCGCCGAGGCTGTTGCGACGAAAGTCAGGTTCGGCACAATGACTTCGTCGTCCTCGCCGATTCCCGCGGCGACAAGGGACAAGTGGATGGCGACGGTGCCATTGGAGAGCATGACCGCGTGGCGCGCGCCGCAATACCTCGCGAATTCGCTTTCGAACCGGTCGATGAACGCCCCGATGGACGAGACCCAGCCGGATCGCATCGCCTCGGCGACGTATTTCTCCTCCAACGGCCCCAGGTCCGGCTCTGCGACGGGGATGAATGCGTTCATGTCAGGGGCGTTGGCCTTTCACCACGAAGGAAGAAGCTGCGATCCGGGCGATGAAGTCCCGATGCTGCGCGACGAAGCGCTCGAGCGAGTAGAGCGAGCGAACGCGTTTGGCGGCGGCTTCGCCCATCTGCCGCGCGCGTGCAGGATTATCGCCGAAGGTCTCCAGCGCGGCGGCAAAGGCAGCCTCGTCGCGCGAAGAAATGATGAGGCCGCTCTCGCCATCAACGCAGACCTCCCGCGATCCGTCTTCGTCACCCACGATGGAAGCGACGCCGCAGCCTCCAGCTTCCAGTGGCGTGAGCGGGATGCCTTCACCGCCTCCCTCGTATTTCTGGCTGACCAGGGCGAAGACGGAAGCGAGCCGGTACATTGCCGGCAAGTCGCGGTCGGGCACCCGTCCGACGATTTTCACGGAATTTGCGATGCCGCACTCTCGCGCGAGGTTTCGCAAAGGCTCCATCTGGTTGCCTGAACCCGCGATCACGAGCTCCGACTCGGACGGAAGTCTCGCCTTGGCGAAGGCGCGAATGAGGCGGTCCGGTCCCTTGTGCCTCGAGCCGTCGTCGAGACGGCCGACGAACATGACGCGAAAGCGCTTGTCCGGCGAAAGTCCGTAGCGTCGCGCCACCTCGAAGTCGGGCTCACCGGGACTGAAAAAGGAGATGTCCACGGGATCGTGGATGACCGTGGCACGCTGCGCATCGACGATGCCCATGGAGACTGCAGCATCGAGAGTGGCATCGCAGTCGGCGATCGTCCAGCATCGCCGCAAGCACCATTCCTTGGCCTTCGAGCGGTTCGTCCACAGCTCCAGCCCATAGATGTTGGCCACCGCGACGCCCGCCGTCGCGGCTGCAAGCGGCACGACAATGGGCGTGTAGTTGAGGTGGCCCGACCAGTAGATGCGGCGGGGCCGCGCGCGTAAAACAAAAGCGCTCGCGAACTTCACTTTATTGGCGAGGCCGTTGCCGCCCGCGACGGCATCGACCTCCAAGGGCTCGTCGAAGCCGCCAGCTGCGGGCGCAAGCATCGAGAGAACGTCGACGTTTGCTGAGCCGACCAGCGCGCGCAAGGCATGCACCTGGTAGCGCCCGTATCGCGCGATCCCACCCATGTCGAACAGACCTGGGCTTCCGTAGACGATGCGCATATCAGTTGCTCACCGGAATCTCTCTACGCTTGATTTCTTTGGCTGGAATCCCGGCCACAACAGATCCGGACTCCACGTTACGCGTTACTACGGCACCGGCACCGATGACCGCATGGTCGCCGACGGTTACGCCCGGAAGAATGATGGAGCCGCCGCCGACCCAAACGTCGTTTCCGATGTTTACGGGCGCATACATCACGGGTTGCTCCAAAAATGGCAGCTTGGGGTTGGCTAGATACTGATTGCTCTGTGTGTAAATCACAGTGCCACAGCCGATGGAACAACCCGACCCGATCCGAAGGCCACCCTGACCATACAAAACGGCATTGCGGTCGACGTGCGTGTGGTCACCGATCGTGATATTCCCTTGTTGCCCATTTGCATTCAAATAGTTGTTGCCATAGAAACCGACCTTGTCACCGACACGAATATTTCTGCGTCCAACAAACTCGACGTATCGCCCGACCTGCACTTTCTTCCCGAAGATGAGAAAGCCCCGCAGCACGTTTTCGGTGCCGGAGGGTTCCCGTCCCGTGACGGCGGCGAGGAGCTGGCTTACGAACGAAAGAATCAACGTGCTCTCCTGGTCATGGTGAGACATTCCGCGCAACGCGAATCACTACCGGCGCCCGGTCCGCCCGCGCTGCCCCCCGCGAACGGTAGAAGCGCCCTCGCAGCAGAGACTCGATTCCGACGGCCTCGCGGAGGCTGAACGCTACGATGATCGTGCGGCCGGCAGCAAGCAGCATGTCCCGTTCAGTGGTCCGCGCCGCGCGTTCTGGGGACCGCCGCCGGCGCTTCGGTCCAGTTGCGCGCTTCCCCTGGCACGTCCCAGCGTTCCAGGACGCGGCGCGCCCACGTGCGCAGGCCGCGCTCCTTCTTGTCCGCGCCGGGCGTGTCCTGCACGAACCAGTCGCGCAGTGGAACGTTGAACCCCGTCTTCGGCCGCGACGCGAGGATCATCGGCAACGATCCCGGAATGCACGCGACGACGTGCTGTTTGGTCGGGGCATTGCCGTCGAGAACCATGCGCACGACGGCGCGGAACACGGCGACATCGACGAAAGGCACGCGGATCTCCACGCTGTGCGCCATGCCGGCCCAGTCCGAGTCGCGCAGCAGCTGGCTTCGCAGGTACCACTGCAGCTCGAGCGACGAAACCGCCAGCCGTTCGTTGCGAATTCCCCCGATGGACGCGTGCAGCTGGCTCGTGGTCTCGAGCGACTCGAGACCTTGCTTGACGAACGAAGGCTCCAGCACCCGGTCAAGCTCCCACGGCATGTAAAGCGCGCGGCGCAGGAGATATGCGCCGGGCAGCGAGCCGCCGTATTCGAAGATGCCTGCGTACTTCGACGAAGTGAAGGAAGAGATGAGCGGCTCGGCAAGTCGGCGGATGGACGTAGCTACGTGTGGCAAAGACGAAAACGGCCCCATCCACCGTGCGGTCGCGGGCACCTGCCTGAAGCTTGGATATCCGGCGAACATCTCGTCGCCCCCCAATCCGGAAAGCGCCACCTTGATCCTCGCATCGCGCGCGGCCTTGCTGACCAGCCATGTATTGAGGCCGTCCATCGACGGCTGGTCCATGTCCTCGAAGAACTTGGGCAACGCTATCTGGGCATCCGTGCGCGTGGTCCAGCGCGTGGAGTGCTCGACGCCCAGGTCCGCCGCGACCCGCGCGGCGAGCACCGTTTCGTCGCTCGCGGTGTGCTTGAATTCGGTGAACCCCAGCGTGAGCGAGTGAAGGCGGGAGCCGAGCCGTTCGCCGGCGAGGTTGGCGATGACGCAGGAGTCGATTCCCGCAGATAGGAACAAACCCACCGGCACGTCGGCCACGAGGTGATGCGCCACGCTTTGCTCCAGCACATCATGCAGCGCGTCCATGCTGAGGCGCTGGTCCGGCGAGCCACGCACTGCTTCCGCGGCGATGATTTCCGAGCTGGGGGAAAAGTATGTTTTCGCGTCCCGGTGTCCGCTCTTGTCGATCCACAAGGTGCTGCCCGCGTGCAGCGAACGGATAGATTTGTAGAGGGTGAAAGGCTCGGGCACGAATCCCCAGAGGAGGAATCCCACGTAGCCCGCGGGCTCGTCCTTGCGCGAGATGCCGCCGCCCGCCACCAGCGCCTTCACCTGCGAAGCGAAGCGCAGCGTGCCCTGCTGCTCCGATACGTAGAGCGGTTTGATGCCGAACGGATCGCGCGCGAGGAAGATGCCAGCCTTCTCCTGGTCCCAGATGGCAAACGCGAACATGCCTCGAAGCGCGTGCACCATACCCTCGCCGCGGTCCCTGTAGAGCATCAGCAGGACCTCGGTGTCGCTTTGCGAGCGGAAGGAGTAGCCCTTGGCTTCGAGCTCGGCGCGAAGCTCGCGGTAGTTGTAGATCTCGCCGTTGAACACGATGACCAGCCGGCCATCGGGTGTCTGCATGGGCTGCCGGCCCATCTCGGACAGATCGATGATGGCGAGCCTGCGATGCACTAAGCCTACGCGGCCGTCGGCGGAGAACCACTCGTCCTTGCCGTCCGGCCCCCGCGATGCCATCTGGTCGCGCACGGCCAGGAGCTCACGGCGGTCGACCGGTAAGGCGGAATCAGCGTAGGCGAAGGTACCGGCTATTCCGCACATGCGTGGGACGATCTCGGGATGCTAATTTGTCGATTGGCTTGCCATTCTAAGTCATTGGCCGAGAATTCCGTTGAAGTTCATCGTGTTTGCGTGCTTGTTTTTCCTCGCGGCGCTCCCTCCATGCCGGGGTGCGAGCGCGGAAGTGCTGGTCATGCGCCATGCGCTCACCACCGGCATCGACGGCCGCGAATGGGACCGCTCGTTTCCCGGCGCGACGACGGTGGACGCAGTGCATCGATCCGTGCTCATCCGGTTTCCGGGAAGTGCGAAGGAGATCGCAGCCCGGCTCGCCAGCGGATTCGTCATCGAGAAGGCGGCGCTCGTACTGGAGTTCGCGGGCACCGAGCTGCAGCCGGCGGGTTACGTGACACGAGGAATCGCGCGCGCAGCCTGGGCCGCCGATCCACCGCGTTGGCACGTCGTGGGAGCAGTGCTGCGTCGTTCGTGGTCGCTCGATGGCAGGCAACGCCCCACGTTTAACGCATTTGCGGACGGCGTTGGCTATTGGGCGAAGTTCGGAGCCGCCGACCCGAACCTCGACCGTTTTCCGCGTGAGCTGGGGCCCGCGCAACTCTCGGCCGAGCACCCGGAGGCGCGGCTCGATGTCAGCTCGCTGTTCACCACGAAAGACTTCGCTGCCGAAATCGCGACGCGCCTCGACATCGTCGACCAGAATGGCTTCATATTGCGAAAGCTCGAGCAATACGACAGCCGCTATCGTGACGACAATGCCGCCGAGTGGGCGGTAGCCACCGGTGGAAATGGGCTGAGCTTCAAGGAAGCACGGCTCGAGGTGTCTTTTCGGCGCGGGCCGCGGGTCGTAATTCCTGCATCGGCGCTCGCGGGTCGTAAGCAGGACAGCTATGGCGCTCGCACGACGGCGCTGCTGTCACCGGAAGACTTTCGCATCAAGGCGGCCGAACGCATCCGTGCCACCGAAAGCGCCGGCTGGCGCGCCGCGCGGATCGCGGAACTCTCGCGAATCGGAGGCGACCTTTCTTCCAACTGGCAACGAACGCTTGCCACCAACGACTATCCCCACTATGAGAGGCTCGTGCGCGATGTGCTCGCCATGCCACCGCGCTTTTGGATGGGCTGGCATGTGCACGACGAACTCCTCATGTGGCACCTGTACGGGGACTTCCTGCCCGCGCACGCCCGCGAGCACGTAAAGAGGTGGTGGGCCTCGTGGTTGATGCCCGAAGTACCCACGTCACAGCTCTTCCACCCCCAGAGCGAAGAGGCGGCGACATACGGGAAGCGCACCGGAGACTGGCGTGGCCGCGCTTCGTTCTTTCGCGGCGGATACAACTACGGAATCAGCACCCAGAATTTCAACCAGACCGCCGCGATGGGCGCCTTACTTGGGGGAGCCATCATCGGATCAGCCGCCGCGCAGGAAGACGGCAGCCATGGCCTCGAGCACTTCCCGTTGCGGCTCTGGGCGTTGCGCGACGGCACGCTGCAGGAGATGCTGGATCACTACTACCTTTCGATTACGTTGAGCGGGCAGAAGATGATCACGGATTTCGCGCCGCGAGCGCGCGACCGGCTGATCGGCAGGATTGTTCTCGATCGCACGCTGGACTTGATTGCGAGCGCGTACCATCCCTTGCTTCGCCGCATCGTGTCCCCGTCGGAAAGAACCAACCTCGAGCAAGTACTGGTCACGCAGGATGGCGTTTATACGGTTTTGCACGCCATGTCTCCGAAGGGCGTCCTCAACTATCTCGACTCGCCATTCGACGCATCGGTGCGCGGAATGAAGCTGTGGAGCGTGAACGTCCCGCCCGGCCGTGTTGCCATGCAGACCTCTGTTGGCGACTGGGGCGCGCCCTGGATGTCGCAGCTCGTCGACGAGAAACAACTGCCCTTCGAAGACACCGCGACTGAAACCGTACGCGGAAGCTTTACGCCGCCGCTGTGGAAGCGCGTCTACCTCGGCCGCCATTACGCCCTCGCCAGCCAGGACATCAAAGGGGCCACTGTCGACGTGATCGCGCAGTGGAGTCGTTCGGCGTCCTCAGTGCACCGCATGGAGGAGCTGGGAACGCTGACCTTGCGATACGCGGTCAACGCGCCAGTTCTCGCGGCAACCCAAGGCGGCCTCCTTCCGCATGCGGGGGGTATTGCGACGTTCCAACATCGCAACCGCGCGATCGTTTTCACCAAGCCGCGCAGTGAAAAGACTCGCATCGTCGAGCTCGCGGGCCCGAGCGGGCTTTCGTCGCTTTCGAGCGTGATCGCGCTCTGGAATTTCGAGCACGGCCCGCAGTGGGAGATTTACGTGGATGGCCGGCGCGTGACGAAATTTCCATTCGCGTTCAAGGCATCGCAACTGCTGACGATCAACGATGGCGCAACTTACATCGGGATCATCCCGCTCCAGGCCACAAATCTGGGGCGGAAGGACGAGCTGGTGATTGATCGTGGAATGGGGGAGCCGACGGAGCCCAGTAGCGCCATGGTCGCCCCCGCACTGACGATCACCTCGTACAACCTGCAGCTCGAGGCGCCCGCGGATTACGCAGCCCTGAATTGGCCCGCGATCAACGGCGAGGCATTCGGCGGTTTCGTGATCGAGATGGGAGATGCGGACGAATACGCCTCGTTCGATGAATTCTCCCGGCACATGAAATCCGCCGTCCTGAAGCAGCAATGGAAACCTGCCGAGCGACTGCTCGAGGTGTCGTACCTGTCCGGCGGCGAATTGATGGAAGCGGGTTTCTCGCCCGACTATCGCCAGTACGATATTCATTACGGAGTGATGCCGGGAGACCAGGCGAAGGCACTGGTATACCGGAGGGTGGATGGAAAGTGGCCTTACCTGCCGGCTGGAATAGATCGCGAAAGCTCGCTCACGATCCAGGGCAGCACCGGCCGCCTGCAAAAAAACGGCGCGATGCTCATCACCCAGCCGGGGCAAGTCGCCATACTGCAGACCGAACCGAATTCAGGCACGTACACGGCCACCAATCCGCTGCCCGAACCCGTGCGATTTTTGCTCAGTGTCCCGGGCGGAGTGACCGCGGAAGCGCGTGGGAAGGTGGGACTGCTGCGAATCTCCGTGCGACCTCGCACGAATCAGGTTTTGATCGAGGCCGGCACGCATGAGCCGGACATTTTGCTGAGGGGCATGTCCAGCCTTCCGTCGGTCACGCTGAACGGGCGGACCGACGCGTCGATTGAGCACGTGCAAGTTGATGGCGGGTTCGCGTACCTGGTCAAACTGAGCCCGACATACAGCAGCGTGACGAAATGAAGATTGTGTTCTTCAACCGATTTTTCTACCCCGACAGCTCGGCGACCAGCCAGATGCTTTCGGATCTCGCATTCCACCTTGCGGCAAAAGGACGTGGGGTCCACGTCGTTACGAGCCGAGTACCCAACGGCGAGGCAGAGCTGGAAACCATTCGCGGCGTGACCGTGCACCGCGTGGCGAACTCGGCCATCGGCACGACGAGTCTGGTGCGGCGAGCGCTCGCATATGCACATTTCTATTCCGGCGCCAGGAAACTCGCCGCGCGGCTGATCCAGCCGGGCGACATCGTTGTCCTGAAGACAGATCCGCCCATGCTGAGCGCGGCCATCGGGCGCATCGCGCGGCGCAAAGGAGCCCGCGTCGTGAACTGGTTGCAGGACATATTTCCCGAGGTAGCGCAGCGCTACGGTATTCCGGGCGCGGGAGGAATCACAGGAGGGATGTTGCGATGGCTGCGGAACCGGTCCTTATCGACGGCCACGCGAACTGTCGTCATCGCCGAGCAAATGGCCAGGCACCTGGAAGCGCTTCAGTGCATACCTGCTGCCAATCTTGCCGTGATTCATAACTGGGCCAACGGTGAAGCAATCCGGCCCGTGGCCCGCGGCGAAAACGCCCTGAGAACCCGATGGGCTCTGGATCGCGCCTTCGTAGTGGGCTATTCGGGAAACCTCGGGCGAGTCCACGAATTCGATACATTGCTCGGCGCGGCTGCGAAGCTTCGCGAAGAGAACGACATTCGTTTCCTGATCGTCGGGCGAGGACCGCGGCTCGGCGAAGTCATGGACCGTGCTCGTCGCGACGGCCTCGATAACATCCGGTTCGAGCCGCACCAGGACCAGGGCTCGCTCGCACTGAGCCTTGGTGCGGCCGACATTCACATCTCCACGCTGCATCCCGATTACGAGGGACTTGTCCATCCCAGCAAGCTTTACGGGGTCATGGCCGCTGGAAGGCCGACCGTGTTCATTGGCGATCCGCGAGGGGAAACGGCGCGGATCCTCGAGGAAGCGGACGCGGGAATCACGGTCCCCACCGGCGACAGCGCCGGTCTCGCGCAAGTCATCCGGGATCTTCGTGCGACCCCGGCCCGGTGCAAGGAGCTGGGTGACCACGCGCGCGCCGCCTTCGAGTCGAAGTACGACCGACGCATCGCGCTGGCCAAATGGGAAGCCATGCTCGACTCGTTAAGCGCCGCTGCGTGATTCGCGTTTCAGCCGTAACTCGTTAATTTGTCGGTAGATTCACGCCGTGCGCCATGCTATTTTGTTGGGATGATCGGTAGCGACCTGCTCGCGGCTCTTGCCTTTGCCTTTCTCGCCGGCTCCGGCGCCACGCTCTTGCTCGCGCGCGCCGCGGGTACCTTGCGCCTCGTCGACATGCCCGGCGGTCGTAAAGTGCACCATGCGCCGATTCCTCTGGTGGGCGGATTGGCGATATTCATCGCGCTGCTCGGGACAGCCGCGGTTGCCGGCGTCGCGACGAGCGCGGGCTATTTCCTGTTTGCCCTTTCGATCGTCATCGCGGTCGGCCTCTGGGATGACGTCGCCGAAATCTCTCCGCGCCTGAAGTTCGCGATCCAGATCATCGCGTCGGGCATCATGGTCTTCGGCGCTGGAGTGCAGTTGCAAACGGTAGGTGACCTGCTCGGATGGAAACCCATCGGCCTTTGGATCTTCACCGTCCCGATGACGATCTTCGCGATCGTCGGTGTGGTCAATTCCGTGAACATGGTCGACGGACTCGACGGGCTGGGCGGGTCGATCACGTTCGTGGCTTTCGCATGGTATTGCGCGGTGGCCTACGGCTCCGGTCTGGACGTGCAATTCAAGACGGCGCTGATTTTTTGCGGAGCCATCGCGGGATTCCTGCTGTTCAACCTTCGCTTTCCCTGGCAGCCGCGCGCACGGGTTTTCCTGGGCGACGCCGGCAGCCTCATGATCGGCTTCGCGCTGGGTTGGTTTGCGATCGACCTAACGCAGGGCGCGGGGCGCACCTTCCCCCCGATCGCGGCTTTATGGGTGCTTCTCCTTCCGCTGGCGGACTGTGTCTCGCTCATGGTGCGACGCGTTCGCGCGCGCAAGAGCCCGTTCGTGGCCGACAGCCGGCACATTCACCATTACCTTCTCGCGCGCGGCTTCAGCCACGGCCAGACGCTTGGCTTGCTGGTGGGACTGTCAGCCGCATTTGGCGCGGTCGGGTACTTGGGCTGGCGCGCGCGGTTGCCTGAACCCGTGTTGTTCTGGCCATTCTTCTTCGGCTTCTTCGCTTATCACGCATGGATCCAGCGCGCGTGGCGCGTCTTGGAGCAACGTCGCGCGATGGCAGTTACCGAGCAGGATTCCGCCCTGCCCGCGGCGTGACATGCGGTCGATTCTCTTCGTGTGCACGGCAAACATCTGCCGCTCCCCGACGGCGGAAGGAGTGCTTCGGCAGATGCTCGAAGAAGCTGGGATACAGGGCGTCGAGATCGACTCGGCGGGGACGCACAATTACCGCGCTGGAGAACCTCCCTTTCCCGCCGCGGTGACTATTGCGAAGCAACGCGGATACGAGATCTCCCACCTCGTGGCTCGTCCGGTGTCTCCGCAGGACTTCGACCACTTCGACGCGATACTGGCCATGGATCGCGCAAACGTGGCAGCGCTTCGCACCATCGCGCCCACCCGATCCAAGCAGAAGATCGAACTGTTGCTTGCCTACGGCGACAAATTCCATGGCAAGGACGTTCCCGACCCGTACGGCAAGTCATCGAAGGATTTCGAGCTCGCGTTCGAAATGATCGAGGATGGATGCCAGGGCCTTACCGCGTTGCTGAGCGCGATTCTCGGCCTTTCCAGCACAGTGGGATCCGAAGCTTGGAATTCACGTGACTTGAAGTCGCGG